>Ga0224528_1000620_pt1 | contig 26271 bp, 15 predicted proteins | sample CBST25metaG_2_FD_179888 | JGI IMG/M metagenome (GOLD analysis project Ga0224528, IMG submission 179888) | Peat soil microbial communities from Stordalen Mire, Sweden - C.B.S.T25 | ecosystem: Environmental > Terrestrial > Soil > Wetlands > Peat | place: Sweden: Norrbotten County, Stordalen Mire...
TGGCCAACTCCGTGTCGATTGAGACCCCAGACAAGGCGCTCAACGAAGCCTTCCAGTGGGCCGTGGTATCGATTGAGCAGTTGCGTGCCAAGGCGCAGCCGACGGGCGAGACGGCGCTGGTGGCGGGCTATTATGCCTCGGGCGATTCAGCGCGGCCCGGTTTTGGTTGGTTCTTCGGCCGCGATGCGCTCTTTACGCTCTACGCCGTCAACGGCTACGGTGACTTCGCGCTCTCGAAGGCCGAGTTGGAATTCCTGATCCGCCGCCAGCGTGGAGATGGCAAGATCATGCACGAGTATTCGCAGACTGCCGCGGCGATTGACTGGCAAGCCTTTCCTTATATGTATGCCGCGGCCGACGCCACGCCGCTCTTCCTGCTTGCGGTCGAGGACTACGTGCGCTCAAGCGGCGACGCGGCTTTTCTGGCTGCGCACCGCGAGGCAATTGAAAAGGCGTGGACATTTGAAACCACGCACGACAGCGACGGCGACGGCATTTATGACAACGCGCAAGGCACCGGCTGGGTGGAGAGCTGGCCGGGCGCGATGCCGCACCAGGAAATATATTTGGCGCTGCTCGATCAGCAGGCGTCGGGCGCCATGGCGAAGATCGAGAATCTGCTCAAAGACAGCGAGAAAGCCGCTGCGGCACAGAAGCGCGCCGACACCCTGGCGAAGATCATCGAGGCCGAGTATTACGATGCATCGAAATCGTGCTACGCCTTTAGCCGCAATGCGGATGGCTCGCTGGACCGCTCCAGCACTGTGTATCCGGCGCTTGCGTGGTGGTCAGGCAAGTCGATTCTGGCGCATCCCGAGGGCTGCCTGAAGCAGTTTGCCGCGCACACGCTGCAAACTAACTGGGGCTTGCGCGACGTTTCGACGGACGAGAAATTCTATGACGGTATGAGCTATCACCAGGGCTCGGTGTGGCCACTGTTCACCGGTTGGGCGGCGCTGGCCGAGTACCGCGCCAACCAGCCGCTGGCCGGTTATCAAATGCTGATGGAGAACGCTAACCTGACCCGTGCGCAGGACCTGGGCGCCGTCACAGAACTGCTCTCCGGCGATGTTTTTGTGCCCTTCGGCCGCAGCACCAGCCACCAGTTGTGGTCCTCGGCCATGGTGATCACGCCGACGCTGCGCGGCCTTTTCGGCATCGACATCGACGCGCAGGCCAAAACCATCACCGTGAACCCGCATCTGCCTGCGGGGTGGGGCGAGGCCAGAGTGAAGAATCTATCCGTTGGTGGAGCTTTCCAAGACCTTGATTTTCGCCGTGATGGCAGAGTTCTGACCGCGCATCTCTACGAGGGAAAGAAAGAGGGCTGGAAGTTGCGTTCAGACGAACCCGGTACCGAGAACAGAGAGAGTTATCTTTCAAGCAACGGGTTGATGATCGCAATTCCTGTGCCGGACGTTCAGGTTCAGATGGATGCAGGCGGTTCCCCAATTCCAGGAGATCGCGGCAAGAGTTTTCGGGTTTTGTCAGAAGAGGATGGAGCGCGCCAAATAAAGCTGACGGTGGAGGGGTTGGCATCACAGGACAGAAAGAACAGTGATGGCTCGTTTAGTAGCGAAGTTTATCGCCTACGATTGATCCGAAACAAGCTCCTTGATATCAAAGTTATCCCTGAGTACGGCGTCGGCTCTAGCACGAAGGCTGATTCTGCATACGTGCGAACATGGGCGATCGATACCGCTCATCGCGACCCGCAGATTCCCATCGACATGCTTTTCCATTTTCCTCCCGGCGAAGGTTGGAAGACCATCACGGTCACGCTGGCCTGGTAGCTCATACTCCAAACGACGCGGCTCCTTTGGTGCAGCGCCTTTTGCTTTGGCAATTGACACAAACATCGCGTTTGCCTACCCTCAAGGCATGGATTTTCGCCTTGAATCCGCGCTCGCTGCGAAGGTGGAGCAGTGGTCTACCCAGACGGGCCGCCCCGTCGGGGATTTGCTCGAGGACGCCGTCGCTGGTTATTTCGATGAGTTGAGTGAGCTTCGCACGACACTCGACCGGCGCTACGACGAGATTGTGGGCGGGAAAGTTAAGCCGATGGGCGGCCGCGAGGCGTACCGTTTGCTCAAGGAGCGCGCCGCGGAACGCCGCAAATCGATCGCGTGACGGGGTACGTCCTTCACCCCGAAGTCTTCGACGACTTGGATCAGATTTACGAGTACATCGGCAGCTTCAATGCCAGCGCGGCAGATCGCGTGCTCGATGAACTCTTCGCGGCTTTCGATTCCCTGCCGCCTTTCCCGCATCAGGGGCACCATCGCCCCGAGTTCACTTCACACCCGCTTCGGTTCAAAGTGGTTTGAACTTATTTGATCGCTTATGCGCCAGAACTGGAGCCGCTCTGGATTGTGGCGGTCATTGACGGCCGCAGAAGCCCGCGGGTGATCGCGGCATTACTGCGCAGCCGGGATTCGGTTTAGTCTCTGTTAGCAGTCCGCAAACAGGAACGGCCCGGCATCTCTGCCGGGCCGTTTTTCTGATCGCTGTTCCCTAATCCCTGTTCCCTGCTTCTCAGATCCGCATCGGCATCAGCACGTACCGGTACTTGTACTCCGACTCCGGGTCCTCCGGGCGCATCTGACCGGCGGATTGCGAATCCTTGAACTCCAGCCGGACTTCTCCCTCATTCCCCAGAGCCTTGAGGAAGTCGAGGATGTAGACCGAGTTGAAGCCCACCTGGATGGGGTCACTGGCGTAGGGCGTATCGATGGTGTCTTCGCTCTCGCCGGATTCTGTGGAACTGGAGCTGATCTTCAGCTCGTTGCCCTCCAGCCGCAGCCGGATGGCGCCCGAGCGCTCGTCGGCGAACTGCGCGACGCGCTGGATGGCCGCTGACAGCTCGCTGGACCGCACCACGGCGAACTTGGTGTTGTCGCGGGGCATGACCGCCTCAAAGTTAGGGAACTGCCCTGAGAGCTTGCGCGTGCTCAGGGTGCGATGGCCCACGCGGAAGAACAACGTGTGCTCGTCGTCGGCGAACTCGATCTTCTCGGCTTCAGTGTTGGAAAGCAACTGCTGCAGTTCCTGGAGGGCCTTGCGCGGGATCAACACGCGCTTCTCGCCGCTGATGCCTTCGAGAACCTCATTGGGCTTTTCAACAAAGGACAGCCGATGGCCGTCGGTGGCGACCATGGCCAGCGACTCGGCCTTGATGATGAGCAATGCGCCATTCAGCGTGTAGCGCGACTCCTCATTGGAGATGGCGAAGATGGTGCGGGCAATGAGCGTCTTGAAGGCCACGGTGGAAATGCTGGTAGCCGCAATCGCAGGAAAATCGGGCACTTGCGGATAATTGGCGCGCGCCATGCCGACCATTTTGGTGTTCGAGCGGCCGGCGCGAATCTGCACCCAGTGGTTCTCGAGCAGCTTGATCGAAATGTCGCCGTCGGGCAGCAACTTAATGTAATCAAACAGCTTGCGCGCCGGAATGGTGCACGCGCCCGCCTTCTTGACTTTCACTTCCGTGCTGGTACGGATGGCCTGATCCAGGTCCGTGGCCGTGATATTCAGCCGGTCGCCTTCGACCTCGATGAGAAAGTTCGACAGGATCGGAATGGTGGTTTTGCGCTCCACCACGCTCTGCGTCGCAGTAAGCTCCTTCACCAGGTCCTGGCGGCTTACGGTAATCTCCATCGCTGCCCCCTGCGCGGCCGGCTTCTCCACTTCAGTTTCCACGATCGACATGTACCCACCCTCGCTTTTGACCAACTCAAGAAAACCCGTTTGATCCACAATCCGCGCTGGCCACACTTTACCATTTGCGCCCGGCGGAAGGCATTGTCGTTTCTTGTTCTTGATTGTATTCACCTCTGCGTTGCTTTGTGCGTGGAAAACAGGGGTGGTTGTCTGGATTCCCCGTACGCATCCTGTTTGCGGCGCAGCGGCGCGTGATGTTGGCTTGGTGCCGTGGCATGACGCTGGTATGCGACGGGTACTAGGAAAAGTGTGGAGAGAGATAGAAACAAACCCGTAGTACCCGTAGTTCACAGCGGAAAAGTGGAAATGTGGATGAAGTAGCAGGAATTAAAAGAGTTGGGGTGTGGCCCGGTTTTCCAAATCCGGGCTGTGCAAATGAGGAGTTTTGGAAATCAGGGCGGCTGTCGGGTTTAGCTGTCCCATGTTTCCCACGGCTCCCACAGAGGGCTTGGAAAACCCTGTGTAAAGCAGAGGTCTTGTGTTGAAAGATAGGGCGAATATGCGTGAAACGTGGGTTTTTCGAGACCCGAAGATGCACAAATGCGCTTTTTGGGCGTTGAAATGACTGGCGCCTCAACGCTTGGCAGCAGCGAGAAGAGCTAACGAGCAGCGTTGAAAAAAAGAATTCTGTCTCCCGCTTCCCGGATTTCCAACAGGCTTTCCCGATTTCTAGGAAATGGAGGTCCGAAAATTGCGGCCGCGATTCGGCCGGCGCTCTGATGCGGTTCTCGGTTGCGGCAAGCGGCGCGCAGAGGCAAAGTTTGCGTCGGGCGAGCAGTGGAGCGCGGGACGGGAGGTTTTAAACATGAACAGAGTCTATTAATGCCAGTAGTACCCGTAGTTCGCGATGGAAAAGTGGAAAAGTTGCTCAAGTTGCATCGATTGTTTGGTTTGCGTAGCGGACTAGTTTTCCAAATCCGGGCTGTGGAAATGAGGAGAGTAGGAAATGTGGGTGGAGACCTGTTTTGGTGGTCCCTGGTTTCCCACGACTCCCACAAGCAAGAAAAAAAGGCCTGTGGAAGGCGGGGGCTTTATGTGAAAAGCGCGTCCGGGGGCGCATGGGGCGAGGGGTTGGGAAGGACCTTTCATCCACAGAGGACGCGTCTTCCACAGGTTGCACATAGGGGGTGAAGACGGCTTGACTGGCGCCAGTTGCGGAGCGGAAGCGCGGCGGAATTCCTGGCTTCGTTGGCAGGCGGAGGAGGGTTCCCATTCCTGCACAGGAAGGCGAAAAGAACTGCTTTTCAGTCGGCGGTGGTGAGGCGAGGTCCCTAGACTTGGGCGAGGAGGCGAGAGATGGGCATTGACATCGGGCGGCTTGAGGACTCGCTGCTGCAGATGTCAGCTGAAGGAGCGCCTGGACGCGAATTCTGTGCGGCTATCTCAGAGCTTGCCAACACGGGGCGCTTTGCACAATTAGGGAGTGTGCTTCCCGCGATTGTGTACGACGAGTTGTGGGCGCGCTATCAGCGGGACCCTGCGGCCTTTGTGACGGAATGGCGCACCTTGGCGCAAGAGATGCGTCGAGGCTTTCTTCAGCACGCGCGGCAACGGCTGACAACGCTTACCCGCTTGCAGCCGGTTGGGAGGAAGGGGGCAACGCCCGCCTGGCAGGAGATTCAACGCGCCTTGGACGGGCAGCAGAAGGACTTGCTCCGCGCCGCGTTTGCCCTGGAGTTGATCGGGCTTGTTGAACCGGCCGTTCTGCGGGCGGCGCAGTTGCGCGAGTGCGTGGTGGCTGCTCCGAGCTCGGAGGAGGCCGATCGCTACCTGGACGAGGCGACGCGCTGCTACTTTTTTGGGCTGTTCACGGCCTGCGCGGTGATGTGCCGCTCGGTGCTGGAAGAGGCTGTGCGGCAAAAGCTGCCGGCGGCGCTGGAACGGCTGGTTCGCACTCGCTACAGAAATGCCGCAACGTTGGGCAACCTGCTGCATGAGGTGAACAACAACCTGCAAATGGCCGGATTCGACGCGGACTTCCCTCGTCTGGCCAACCTGGTGAACGATAGCGGCAAGAGAGCGGTGCACCAGGGGCTTCTGTCAGAGGACGAGGCGCGCGATTGTCTGCAAAACGCACGGGAGGCGCTCGAGTTGCTGCTGCGCGGTTGAGTGATGTCCCACGCGCGGCGAAACGCGCCTCTTATACTTGTCTTGAATGTCTTATGCAGCGGCAATCGATCAACTAAACGCCATGGTGCCGGAGCTCTATACGCGGACGGGCCAGCCCCGGCGCAAATTCTCGCTCGAGGAGATTCGCGTCCTGCTGGGCGCGTTGGGTGATCCGCATCGTCGTGTGCGCTCGGTTCTGATCGCAGGGACCAACGGCAAAGGCTCGACGGCGGCTACCTTGGCCTCAATCCTGACGGCTTCCGGGGTGCGGACCGGGCTCTATACTTCCCCGCATCTGGCGCGGGTGAACGAGCGTATTCGTCTGGACGGCGTGGAAATTGAGGACGATACTTTCGCCCGACTCTACTTCCGCGTGCACGACGCGGCGCAGCAACTGGTGTTGACGGGCGGCTTGCCGCAGCTTCCCAGCTTTTTTGAGGTTTTGACCGCGCAGGCGCTGCTCTATTTTGCAGAATCAGGCGTGGAACTGGCGGTGCTTGAGGTAGGGATGGGCGGCCGGCTGGACGCAACCAACATCGTCGATCCGCTGGTTTCGATCATTGCCGACATTTCGCTCGACCACACGGAATGGCTTGGGCCGACAATCGCTGCCATTACCAAGGAGAAGGCCGGCATTCTGCGCCGCGGCGGAACGATGATCACGCTGCCGCAACATCCGGAGGCGAACCGCGTTCTAGGCGAAGTTGCGATGGAGTTGGGTGTGCGCGCGATCAATGCGGCGAACTACATGCCGGACGCGGGCGCTACTGGCCCGTATTCGATCGATTTGCTCGGCGAGCGGGTCTCGGTGGACTCGCCGCTGACGGGCGGCCACCAGCAGCGCAACATAGCTCTGGCCATCGCCGCGGCAGTCGAACTGAAATCTGCGCACGGCCTTCCAATTACTCCCGCGTCGATGGCCGCGGGGATACGGCAGACGCGCTGGCCGGGCCGACTGGAGCGCATTCAGGCGCACGGCGCGCAGTGGATTCTGGATGTGGCGCATAACCCCGCAGGTGCCTGGGCTTTGCGCGGCGGACTGAGGGATTTGTTGGGCGAGGGTGCGCGGCGGACGCTGGTCTTTAGCTGCCTGCGCGACAAGCCGGTGATGGAGATGGCGCAGATTCTGTTTCCCTTGTTCGACCAGGTGATCTTCGCGCCCATTCACTCGTCGCGCGCAGCCCCGATGGAGGGCCTTGAGGCTGCGGCCAAGGCAGCCGGGGTCTCGGCATTGTCCGCCGAATCGGTAGCTCAAGCATTGCAATGGGCTGCGGAACGCGCTCAGGGCGGGGTGATCGTGGTTTCAGGGTCGGTCTACCTGGTGGGCGAAGCGCGGTCTCTGCTGTTGGCGGAGGAAGGCCAATGGTAACGCGGCGCCCCAATCCGCTGCCTCGTCTCTATCGCTGGCGCACGAACCTGGTTCAGACGCCGTTGTTTGGCGTGATTACAGTAGTCTGTGGCACCGTTTCGCTATTTGTTTCTCTCTTCGACAAGACGGGCAATGTGCAGCACCGGATTGCGCGGATCTGGGCGCGGGGCTGTGTTTGGGCCTCGGGTTCAAAGGTCACCGTGCGCGGGGCGGAGAATCTGCGCAAATACCCGGTGGTGGTCTTCGCGTCCAATCACACCTCTTACATGGATACGCCGGTCATTTTTGCCTCACTTCCGTTGCAATTTCGTATCCTGGCGAAGAAGGAATTATGGCCTATACCATTCATAGGATGGTACTTGAATAGATCTGGACAAATTCCGATCGATACCGTCAATCCGCGGGCCACGCTCTCCAGCCTGGGCGGAGGAGCCAAGGCACTGCGTTCGGGAATGCCCTTGTTTGTCTTCCCCGAAGGCGGCAGAACATCAGACGGCGAGCTGCGGCCATTTCTTTCCGGCGCCGCTTATCTGGCGATTCGCGCGCAAGTTCCATTGGTGCCCATTGCACTGGACGGCGTGTACGACCTGCTGCCGATCCATACCCACCATTTCTATCCCGGAGAGCTCACGCTCACGGTTGGTGAGCCGATTGATACCACCGGCATGACCATTCGCCAGACCGATGCCCTCACCGAGAGGCTACGGACAGCGATCACGGAGCTTCGACAGCCGTCGCAGCCGGGTTCGGAGAAGGTAGCTTCCCTGGCTTAAAGAGGATACGACTGGCCGGTTTGCAGGTAACCCGACGGACTTAACCGGCGTCAAATCAACTGCCCTATCGCGCTCGTTGCTGCGGGGCTTACACTGGTGCTGCCATGTGCGTCCACGTTGCTATCCCCGAGCCTACGAGTAGTGATTCCGCCTACAATCAGCGGTCCCTTCCACCTTATCTAGCCGCCCTGCGCTCGGCTGGAGCGTTGCCGGTCATTGTTCCGCTGCACGAGCGGCAGGACCGTGTGGCGCGGTTGCTGGCCAGCGTTCAGGGGATCCTGTTGCCTGGGAGCGGATTCGACGTCGACCCACAAAGATATGGAGAAGATCGGATTCCCGAGTGTGAGGCGACTGACTCCGGCCGTGCGGCCGTCGACGAATTGCTTCTACAGGACGCCTTCAACCTTCATAAGCCGATCCTGGCGATCTGCCACGGCGCGCAGACCTTGAATGTGTGGTTGAATGGATCGCTGGTGCAGGACCTGAAGACCACGGTTAACCACCGTCCCGGACGCGAAGTGGTGGAAGCACACCCGGTTCGGGTGGCGGCTGGCTCGCGGCTGGCTGCCCTGGTACCTCGTGATTATGCTGTGGAGCCGATGGTGAACTCCAGTCACCATCAGGCAATTCGGATTCCAGGCGACAATCTGCTGGTGAGCGCGATTTCTCCGGACGATGAGGTGGTGGAGGCGGTTGAACTGCGCTCAGAGGAGCATTTTGTCGTCGGGGTCCAATGGCACCCTGAGCGAACCTATACGCACAGCGCCTTCTCTCGCGCCATCTTCGCTGCGTTTGTGCAGGCTGCGTCTGTGTGGCAGCCGCGCCACATTGAAGAGTCGGTTGTGCCGGGATGACCGAAGCAGTGGATTCTGCAGGCGTGCGTCTGAACTCTCGTTTGGCTGACCAGGGCGAGGAAATTCTCGATTCGGCCGTTGCTGATCGATTTGAGGAGTACCTTTCGCTTATTCTTCGCTGGAATGCGCGCGTCAACTTGACGGCGATCCGCGATGAGGAGGGGATACTCGGGCGCCATTTTGTCGAATCGATTGCTTGTGCCAGGGCATTGCCGGCTGGAATCGCTACGCTGCTAGATTTTGGCTCTGGAGCGGGGTTTCCTGGAATCCCGATCGCTCTCTGCCGCCCAGAAATTGCCGTAACTCTGGCCGAGTCTCAAGGAAAGAAGGCCGCGTTCCTGAGCGAGGCTGTCCGAGTGCTTGGACTTGCTACGAAGGTCCATTCCGGCCGCGCCGAGACGCTGCCGCGAAAATTCGACTGCGTGACCCTGCGCGCCGTGGATCACATGGAGTTGGCTGTGCAAGCCGCGGCAGGACTCGTCGTCCCTGGCGGCTGGCTGGCCCTCATGACGACAGGCGGCGATATTGAGAAGCTCGAGGCCGCGGCAGGGGCCGAGTTTTCGTGGTCCGCGACGGCGCTCGTGTCAGACGCATCCGATCGACTACTCGCTCTCGGGTCGAAAAAGGCGAACGCCGCCGGCCAGAGCGATTCGTCGCTAGGGTAGTTTGACCAAGAATCTACTCGTTCATGCGCCGCGTCTGTCTCGTTCGATAGGAAGATAGAAAAACTTGCGTTTGGCAATCGAACGACGTGTGCTGGCGATGATGTTCGCTTCCATGGCGGCTGCATGTGCGGTCCTGTCTATTCGATTCTTGGCCTGTGTAGCCGCGGCGCCCGATTCCATGGCGTCATGGATTGTCACAGGCTCCAGCAGTACAGGGCGCTTGGTTTCACTGTATTTCCGTGGGCCTCGATGGGCGGCTTGCGATCTTGATGTTCGAAATCGGACGAGGAAGACTTCCGCCGGGCGGCTGGGGACCCGATTCGAGACGATCTGCAGATCTCCGGGTCACTGGATGGAATAGGACAGCGAGGATCTTGCATCGAGACAGACCGGGGCGGAGGCCTTATCCAGGGGAGCGCAGCCTGTGGACCGTATTCATTCACCCTGGCTAAATAAAAGCACTTTGCCCACCCGATCGTGTGTCGCGCTGGACCGGCGTCTTAAGTTGCGACGGGTAGATCTCGATCAGCGTCGCCCCCCCCAGGTGATTCCATGAGTAATCATTGGTTTTGGGGTACGCCGAATTTCTCGATACTGGCGTGGAGCAACCCATCAACGTGCAGGCCGGGGCGAGTGTTAGCGTGGATTTGCCGAATGTATGGGCTTGCCTAGTCCTGGCAAGTGAGCTGATGACTTTCTATCGCATCCCAATCGATCAATTGAAGCCTGATGTTGTGTCTCGCGGCGGAAGGGGACATTGACCTCGGAGGCGGCGCGGCATGCTGTTTCGACGTGCAATAGCGGGTGAGCGCAAGCGGGCTTCACGGAGTTGTCGTTGTCGCGATGATACCGCCATGAAGGATAGTTCATCTGGCAGTTTTGTCCATCGGCGACCCCTGCGAGCGGATCAAGGCCAAATGAGAGTGTGGATTGAAGGGTTCCTCACTCGGACTTCTGAAGGCGCGATGTTCCACGTGGAACATTGTGACAAGTGGGCTGGCCCGCAAATTGTTCCACGTGGAACAGTTTTGGAAGCAGACCCAAATCGGCATCTGTTCCACGTGGAACATTCACGCCGAAGTCCCGATATGGGCGAAAGTGAGTCCAAGACCGATTCGGGAGAACCATCGAAATCTCCTCACAAGTGTCGCGACAAAGCGCGAGTTTTCCACCGAAGAGCTCTGTTGGTCTGCCCAAACGCGCCGCATCCTCCGTTGGCCGGAAACCCTTGTCCTGTATGCGGTTGCAGCGCTTCCGCCATCGCCTCCCAGATAAGCTTTCCACAGCTTTGCGCAGTTCTCCACAGCGCAAGTGGCTATCTTCAGAAAGCACTTGCGTATACCCTTGAATCCCATGGGCAAGATTCTCGGCGTTGTGAACCAAAAGGGCGGAGTCGGCAAGACCACCACAGCTATCAACCTGGCCGCCTGCTTGGCACTCGATGGACTCAAAGTTCTCCTGGTGGACTGCGACCCGCAGGCCAACGCTTCTTCCGGCCTTGGTTTTCAGCGCGATGACAATCGCCACTCCATATATGACGTGCTCATGGGCGACTTCACCGCCGAGCAAGTCATTCTGCCCACGGAAATCGACCTGCTTTCGTTGCTGCCCGGTTCGAAGAACCTGACCGGCGCCAATATTGAGCTCGCCGCCTCGGAAGACCGCGCCCTCCGCCTCCGCCGCGCCCTCGAACCTGTACAACCCAATTTTGACCTGGTGATATTGGATTGCCCGCCGGCACTCGACTTGCTTACTCTGAATGCCCTGGCCGCCGCTGACACCTTGATCGTCCCCATGCAGGCCGAGTATTTTGCCCTGGAGGGCATCTCTGAGTTGGTTTCGACGCTCGAAAGGGTGCGCGCGGCATTCAACCCCTCGCTGACCATCGAGGGCGTCCTGCTTACCATGTACGACGACCGCACCAATCTGGCCCAACAGGTGACCGAGACGCTGCGCGAATATTTCAAGGAGCGCCTGTTCAAGACCGTGATCCCCCGCAATGTGCGGCTGGCGGAAGCGCCCAGCCACGGCAAGCCGGTGGCGCTCTATGATTCCCGCTCGCGAGGAACTGAAGCCTATTTCGAGCTTGCAGCGGAGTTTATGGCGCGCAATCATATCAAGCCTCCTGCTCGCAGCAAGAATGCCGCTGCGCGGTCTGTACGGCCGCCCACGGAAATCCGGTTCTGGCCTTATTCCTGACGGCCGCGCCGAGATACCTGACCCAGCCAGCCGCGCCTGCCGCGCAGCTCCCGTCTATCACCAGAGTTCGAGAACGCCCGGTACTCCATGCCGGAATAGAGGAATTTGATCAATGACTGCTCCTGCCACCGACAATAAGCGCCGCGCCCTCGGCAAAGGACTGGATTCCCTGCTCCCGCGTGTACAAGCCGCGGCCACGCCGTCCGCTCCCGAATCCGAGGGTGGCAAGCCGCGCGAGATTCCGCTCGATCAGATCGACCGCAATCCCTTCCAGACCCGTAACCAGATGAACGAAGAGCAGTTGGCCGAGTTGGCCGCGTCGATCGCGGCAAATGGTGTGGTGCAGCCCGTCTTGGTGCGTCCTCTGGCCAATGGCCGCTTCCAGCTCATCGCCGGCGAGCGGCGCTGGCGGGCTTCCGGACTGGCCAAGAAGGCGACTATCCCGGCCATCCTCCGCCAGGTGTCGGATGAGCAGGCGATGGAGATCACCATCGTCGAAAACCTGCAGCGCGCCGACCTGAATCCGATGGAACAGGCTCGCGCCTTCGAGCGGCTCTCGCGCGAATTCCACATGACCCAGGAGCAAATGGCCGTGCGCACCGGAAAAGACCGTGCCACCGTGGGCAACTTCGTTCGTTTGTTGAAGTTACCGGCAAGTGTTCAGACCCGCGTCGAATCAGGCCAACTGAGTTTTGGCCACGCGCGCACGCTCCTGGCATTGGAGAATGGCGAAGAAATAGAGAAGGCGGCACAGCGGATCGCCGCACTTTCGCTTTCTGTTCGCCAGACAGAGAATTATGTCCAAGGCCTGATCCATCCTGAAAAAAACATCAAGAAGGAGCCCAAGCCTGAAGCTCCTATCGACCCAAACGTTCGCGAAGTGCAGGACCGCCTACAGCGCGCACTCGGTCTCAAAGTGCTGATCGAAGACCGAAAGGGCCGCGGCAAAGTGATCATTGAATACGCCAAGCTTGAAGACTTCGACGCGCTGCTCGAGCAATTGGCTGGGGATTAGGGAAGATTTGCACAGCTTGCACTTGGAGCTTGCCGGCTCAATCGATCGCTCTAGCGTCAGCCTGGAATTCAGGGTCTAGTGTCTGGGGGCCGGGAGGCCCCCAGTACAGCCGCTCTGGAGAGCGGCGCTACAGACTTCCCCGCGTCAAATGCAGGGCCCTCTACGGCTTGACGATCTTGGCCAGACGGGGATCACCCCAGAGGGCTGCGAACTCCTGGTCGGTATATACTTTGGCCAAATCCGCATAGCGACCCTCTTTGGCGCGGTGCAGATACTCCAGCGCGCTCTCAATGTTGCCGCGTTTGGCATAGGCTTTAGCAATCAGGTAGGAAACGCGGGCGCGCTGTTCCGGTGTACTCACCTGCGCCTGAAGGCCTTCGTTGCTCTTGGTCAGGATATCGGCATCCAGCTCGATGGCTCGCGCGTACTCGGTCATGGCGCGCTCGGCATCTCCCGACCCCATCCAGGCTTCCGCCAGATTGAGATGGGTGGAGGCGGCTGACTCGTCCAGCGCCAATGCCTGCTTAAGGTAGCCGATGGCAGGCAGGTACTTCTTGTCCAGAAGGGCTGTGACGCCCAGGTTGTTCAGCGCGGCGATGTTTCGTGGCTCGCATTTCAATGCCAATTTGAAGTATTTGCGCGCGGCGCCTCTTTGCCGCAACTGGAGTTCGGCAATGCCCAGCTTGTTATAGAGCCTGGGATTCTGACGGTCGGTGCGTAGGGCGTCCTGAAAGTAAGAGACTGCCGCCGAATAGTCGTTTTGCATGCGCGCCCGATCTCCTTTCACCTCTGCGGCCCTGGCATGTTCCAGTCTGTCCGGCGCGGTCGCGGTCGTGGTGGGCTCTGCCCCACCGTACAGGCCAGCGCAAGCCAGCAGGCTGACTGTTGCGAACATCATCAAGAGTCTTCTCATAAGGTCACCTCTCCGGTGAATCGCATTCCGTGGGAGGGGCTTAATCTATGTGCCGCCTCCTGCGATCTGCTCTCTACGTCGACCTCAGTAGAGATCCTGGCGCGCTCGTCCACAACGCTATACCTGCTACCTGTCCGTTCCGTGGGGGTTAAATCTTTGGCAGACGGAAGCGAACAGCCGAAGTTTCGACCACTTACTCAAATCGGTGACCAAGGTTCAACTCGCTTGCCGGCCAGTGACAGGGAAGGTTACCTGCCGTTAAACGTTCATTCCATCCCGCGGACTACACCGTTAAACGGAGCGGCGATAGTCAAGCAGGACTACTATTACAATCGTTCGGAGTGCGAGCAGATGACGGTGGCGAGCTTGGATTCAATCGATACCGATGCGCAGCGTGCGGAGCTGGAGGCGGTACTTCGGTCGAAGTACTTTACCCGCGCGCCGACCCTCGCTCATCTGTTGTCTCACTTATGCGAAAAGTCCTTTGCCGGCGAAGCGTGCCAGATCAAGGAGTATTCCGTTGGGGTGGAAGTCTTCCATCGTGGCCCTTCCTTCGATCAGGATTCCGATTCCATTGTGCGAGTCGAGGCCAACCGTCTGCGTAAGCGGCTGGCGGAGTATTACGCCAGCGAAGGCGCAGTGCATCGGCTCCATATCGTTATTCCGCTTGGGCAATATGTTCCCGAATTTAATCCAGTAACTCCGCGCCAGAGCGAGAGTGAGCCGTCTGCGCATTTTTCGCCCGCAGAGTCGGGAAATGCGAACGAAGGTGCAGCACATTTCTCGACGCACCCTTGGATCTCTCGTCCCGGCGTTCGCCTCTGGTGGCTTGTCGCCGCGCTTCTGCTCATGATTCTCGGTTTGGCTGTGCTCCTCCTTTGGCAGGCGAAGCAGACGCCAAGGAGTGTTCCCCAAAATCAGCCGTTGCCCCAAACTGAGCAATCGCAAATTGGCCCGCCTGTTGGGGAAGAGGTCCGCATCCTGGCCGGCGCGGGTCGCAGCTTTGTAGATCATGCCGGTAAACTGTGGAGCCCCGACACGTGGTTTGAAGGCGGCACGGCAGTGAAAAGCGCTGTGCCGCACATCTGGCGCACGCAAGACCCGGGGTTCTATCGCACCAGCCGCCAGGGACACTTCCGTTACAAGATTCCTCTCAAGAAGGGAATCTACGAACTGCGCCTTCACTTTGCCGAGACGGTTTATGACCCGGAGTCCAACGGAACGGGCGGCGAAGGGAGCCGCATCCTCACTGTACGCGCAAACGGCAAAGCGTTGCTGAGCCACTTCGATATCGTGGCCGACGCGGGCGGCAGCCGAACCGCCGACATCAAAGTTTTCCCTGACATAGCGCCTGCCGCAGATGGATTCCTGTATCTTGAGTTTTCTCCGGAAGACGGAAAAGATGCGGTCGTCTCGGCGATTGAAATTCTGCCGGGCGTGCGCGGACACATGCGGGCTGTACGACTGTTGGCGCGCCAGACGCCGTATTACTCCAATGACAGCCATTGGTGGAGCCCGGATAACTATTTCGAGGGTGGCCAGATGGCTTCTTACACGGCTCCCGTCAGCGGAACGGATGACCCTGAACTCTACGAAACGGAGCGCTGGGGAAACTTCTCCTATGCGATTCCCGCGGCGCCGGGAAAATATGCTGTAACTCTGTATTTTGCGGTGCGCCACGGCGCCTGGAATCGGACTCCAGCGTCTCCAGACGACAGCCAGAGCGCAGTCGCGCATATCTTCAACGTGTTCTGCAATGGAAAGGTCCTTCTCAAGGACTTCAACCTCCCCAAGGAAGCGCGACAGAGCGACGTAGTGATTCGCAAGGCAACGGCCCTCGAGCCGAATGCCCAGGGCAAATTGCTGCTGACTTTCGTTCCCGTCGACGGCTACGCGACAGTGACAGGGATTGAAGTGATTCCCCAGTAGTCATCGACATTGCCTGCAATGCGTAAGCTCCGTGTATCATCCTTGCAAACATCTTATGCCGCTTGGAGTAAACGCAGAGGCGAACGGAGAACGAGAAAGATGGGCCGTGTTTTCAGGAAGGCTGAGGCGTTGGCCCTCGGCACGTGCGCTCTTTTCTTTATGATTCAGGCCAGCTTTGGTCAGACATTTACGGTGACGGCGTCTCCTTCCCAGCTCACCATCTATCCCGGTCAGCAGAGCGTCCCGGTAACGGTCACTGTGGGCAGCAGCACCTACACGGGGCCGATCAGTATCACGCTCACCGGCTTGCCATCTGGCATCACCGTATCTCCCCTCACCCTGACTGCAGGTGCAACGGGAAACTTGAATCTGAGTGCATCTGTCTCAGCCGGGCAAGAAGGATTTCCCCCCTCCGGGCCGTCGTGGAACACAAGTTGGACAGCGCAGACAACGGTGGTTGCTGCCGCGGGTTCGACGACTGCAACGTCGAGTCTATCGCTAACGATTTCTATCTCCAACCCTTCTTTCGCCCCGGCGTCTTCGGCAATCAATCTGCCCATTGTGAAGATCGACACGGGCGGGGTGGGCATCTACGACAAGACAACCGATGTTCCCGGCACCATTACCATTACTTCAGAGGATGGCCAGAGTTCGTATCTGCCAAATAGCAGAGACAGCGATAACACGGCCACCTTTCATCTGCATGGAAATTCGACGACAGATATGCCGAAGCTGGCCTACCACGTCAAGTTGAATACGAGCCTCGATCTGCTAACCACCATGGGATTGAGCTGCCCCTATCTGACCGGCACCAAGGCCAAGCCCATCTGCGACAAAAGCAAGAGTTACATCCTGCTGGCGAATTACGATGACAAAACGCTCCTGCGCGACTGGGCGGCTTCGGCTTTGGCCAATGCTATCCCCATGGGCAACGGTTATCTGAGTTCGCCGGCGTCTTCGCCGACACCCAGCGGCACCAGCACACTGATGCCGTGGGCACCTAACTCTCTCTTCGTTGAGCTCTATTTGAATGGAGTGTACGAGGGCAATTACCAGCTGATCGAACAGATAAAAGTCGACAGTCACCGGGTGAATATCAGTGCGTTGACGGAGGCCGACACCACGGATGATTTTACCGGCGGCTACCTGATGGAAATTGACGAGCACCAGGATGAGGCGTTTGTATTCACTACGCCTCAGGGAGTGCCGATCGGCCTTATCGACCCGGACTTCACTCCGGACGCGGAAGTTTCCCAGCAGACGAGCTATATCTCTGCTTATGTGGATGCGGCGGAAACGGCGCTCTACTCCGACAATTTCACCGACCCCGCCCAGGGCTGGCGCGCGTATTTTGACGAGGCCTCGGCCGTCAATTGGTACCTTGTCAACGAGCTCATGGGCAACGTGGATGGTGGCGCCTTCTATAGCAGCGACTATCTTTATAAGGCCAAGGACAATTCGCTTCTGTATATGGGCCCCATCTGGGACTTCGACATCAGTGCCGGCAATGTCAACTACCAGCCAATCGTGAATCCCACCGTGCCCTGGGGACAGCAGAACGCGTGGTACTCACGGTGGTTCCAGGATGCGGGCTTCAAGGCCGACGTTGTGACCCAGTGGAACGCGCTCAAGAACAACGGCGTGCTTTCAACCTGGATCACTTCGATCCAGCAGCACGCGCAGAGTCTTGAGCAGTCGCAGGCGAACAACTTTAGCCGCTGGCCGATGCTGGGCATTGAGGTGTGGCCAAACTCCGAGGCGGCCGGAACTTATGATGGCGAAGTGCAATACCTGACAAACTGGCTGCAACTGCGACTTGCGTATCTGGATTCACTCTTCAACAACAAGGCGCAAACCCAGACCGCCTTTAGTCCGGGAACTGGATCGCTGCGCAGCGGCACGCCCGTCACACTGACGGCACAGGTCACCGGGGGCACAACTCCTTCGGGCGTCGTCTCCTTCCTGTCGAACGATGTTCTTCTCGGCACGGGGTCGCTCAGCAAGGGTACGGCAACCTTGACCACCAACAACCTGGCGGCGGGCGCGGACAGTATTCAGGCGGTCTACAACGGCGATCAGGTCAACGGACTCTCCGCTTCCACTCCGCAATCAGTGACCGTCGCAGCGCCGCTGGCGGCCACGGTTGTCAGCATCGCCGGCCCCTCGACCGCAGCCCTGGGAGCTTTGGCCAGCTTCACTGCGGCGGTTATTCCCAATGCAGGGACGGCTGCTCCTACGGGGACCGTCACTTTTTCGCTGGATGGCGGCGCGGGCACAGCCGAGAAGCTGAGTGGCACTTCCCTGGCGAGCGGTTACTCGACGCCTTCGCTGGTTGCGGGAACGCACTCAGTGACCGCCCTCTACTCCGGCGATAGTAACTATGCCATAGCTACGAATACTGCGAATCTATCGGTGAGCCAAGCCACGCCGACTGTGCAGTTGACCTCCTTGTCGAGTATTACCACGGCTCAGGATTTGAGCGTGAAGGTTGCCGTCAGCGGTGGAAGCGGCACGCCGGTGGCTACAGGGACTGTGATCCTGACCAGCGGCAGCTACACCGCTGCTGCACAAGTACTCAGCGCGGGCAGCACGTCGATCGATGTGCCTGCCGGGTCGCTGGAGTTAGGGACCGACACACTCACCGCCAGTTACTCCGGCGATGCCAACTACACGGTAAAGACCAACACCGCTCAGGTAAATGTCACAACGCCACCAGCTCCCGGATTTCAGCTCACCGGTATAGCTGCGACTGTCTCGCCGGGCGCCACAACGGGAAACACCTCCACCATTACCGTGACGCCTATCGGGAGCTTCACCGGCAGCGTAACTCTGACGGAGGCGATCACGTCCAGTCCCACCGGTGCCGAAAATCCGCCCACCCTGAGTTTCGGATCGACCAGCTCAGTGGCGATCACCGGCGCCAGCGCGGGGACGGCGACCCTGACCATTTCCACGACCCCAACCACCAGGGGCGCTCTCTCCTCTCCGATTCAGCGCGAAGTTCCTTGGCGCGCGGGCGGTGGCGCGGTGCTGGCCTGCGTCCTGCTATTCGCCATTCCGGCACGACGGCGCAGGTGGCGCGCGGTCGTCGGCATGTTCGTCCTTCTGGCGCTGCTCACGAGTGGCGTAGTGAGTTGCGGTGGCTCCGAAACCAGCATTCCTGGGACGACCGCTGGAACTTACAAGGTGACTGTGACTGGAACGTCAGGAACCACGACTGCGCAGACCTCAGTGAGCATCCAGGTGCTGTAGAGGAGATCGTAGCAATCAATTTACCGGCCTGGAGATGCAGCGTTATACGAACGGCTCGAGGACAAGGCCGCGGAGTGAGGTGCGCAAACCTGTCCAACACGCTCCCGGCCTGTCGTCTCCATCGGCCCACCGGATATACTCGCCCTTCAAGGCGCAGTCGCGAAGAGCAGCGGCGCTATGAGGGAGAACCCTGATTTGCCTTTTACCCGTCGTGGATTTTTGAAGTCGCTTTCGAGGACCGCACTGGTTCTGCCATTGCAGGATGTTCTGAGGTTGGCGCGGCCGGCATTTGGGTTCGAGGGATGTGCCGTCCAGAACTCTCAGCCACAGAAGCCGACGGGCAGCGCTCGCCAGGCGTATGAAGCGCCCGCCCGTCCGGCGCCCAAGGGCTTGCCCTCGCCCGTGACAGGAACTCCGCTGGGCGTGCAGTTCGTCGATGTGGCCAAACAGGCCGGGCTCAATGTGGAGATGATCTTTGGCGGCGAGCACCGCAACAAATACCTGCTTGAAACCACCGGCTGCGGCGCGGCATTTTTTGACTACGACCAGGACGACTGGGTCGATATTTTTCTCGTCAATGGCTGGCGGCTCGAGGGCTTTCCCAAGGACAAAGAGCCGGTCTGTCACCTCTTCAAGAACAACCGCGACGGCACGTTTACCGACGTTACGCTCAAGTCCGGCCTGGCGCGCTCCGGCTGGGGCCAGGCGTGCTGCGTGGGCGACTATAACAACGACGGATGGAACGATCTGTTCGTCAGCTACTACGGCCAGAACGCGCTGTTTCGCAACAATGGCAACGGGACTTTCACTGAAGTCACCAAGGAAGCCGGCCTCATGCAGGACCGGCTGCGCTGGAACTCCGGCTGCGCCTTTCTGGACTACGACAAGGACGGCCGTCTCGACCTGTTCGTGGGCAACTACATCGACTTCGATGTGAAGACTGCTCCCCTGCCCGAAGACGCCAATTGCACTTACAAAGGCATCCAAGTGGCATGCGGTCCGCCGGGCCTGGAGGGCGGCAAAAATCTGCTCTACCACAACAATGGCGACGGCACATTTACCGACGTGAGCGAGAAGGCCGGCATGTGGGGCACGCTGGGCACGTATGCGCTCAGCTGCGGCGTGGCCGATCTCGATAACACCGGCTGGCCCAACATTTATGTGGCCAACGACTCCACCTCCGCCACTTACCTGGTGAACCAGAAGAACGGCACCTTCAAGGACGAGGCCATCGAGGCGGGCGTGGCCTACTCGCCGGACGGGAAGCCGCAGGCGGGCATGGGCGTTTCCATTGGCGACTACAACCGCGACGGACTTCTCGACATTGTGAAAACCAACTTCGCCGGCGACACCGACTCGCTCTATATGAACCTGGGCGACGGCTCCTTCGACGATCGCACCTACCAGGCAGGCCTGGGCATTAACACACGGCTGCTGGGCTGGGGCGTGAGCTTCATTGATATTGATAACGATGGCTGGCTCGACATACTTGTCGCCAATGGCCACGTCTACCCCGAGGTAGACGGAACCCAGGTGGACGCAGCCTATGCCGAGCGGAAGTATCTTTATCGCAACCTGCGGAACGGCCAGTTTGAAGATGTGAGCCTGACCGGCGGCAGCGGCATTACGGCGGCCGTGAAGGCGCGCGGCTTTGCCATCGGCGACTACGACAACGACGGCAACCAGGACGTGGTGGTGAACTGCGTGAACGCAGTGCCGCAATTGCTGCACTGCGAGTCGCAGCTAAACCACAGCTGGATCAAGATCCGTACCGTCGGCACAAAGTCGAACCGCACCGGCATCGGGGCGCGGATCAAGGTGGTGGCGCAGACCGGCACCCCTGTGCTGACGGCCAAGCCGGGAACGCCGCTGACCCAGATTGAGGAGGTTCGTTCCTGCAACGGGTACTATTCCGCGAGCGACTTGCGCATTCACTTTGGGCTGGGTGAAGCAAAGAAAGCGGATTCAGTAGAGATTCACTGGCCTTCAGGCGCTGTGGACACATTGAAGGATCTCGCCGTGAACCGGCTCTATGTCGTCCAGGAAGGCGGAAAGATCCTCAAGATCGATGCCTTTGCCGTTCAGAACAAAAGGGCGTGACCCTGTCCGTCGCTCTCGGGAACCAGATCCGTCAACAGGCAGGCCCGCTAATCCGACTGCAGCCCAGGCGAATGTTATACACAATGAGCGTTTGGTTCCGAGTAACAGTTTCCCGGCCAGGAAGCCAGCAGGGCCAATCTTCAGTGCTCTTTTCCGCGCTGTTTCTGAACAAGAAAACGACGCTCGCCAGCCCTCCTCCAAGGTTCGGCTTCGCGGGAATCATGCTATATAAATCAACCATTTGATGGGCTCAGAGACCATCCGGTCGGCGTACACGGTTGGTCGCTGGGGAGAGAATTCGGACCCGGCATCCCGGAGCGAAGGGATCCGATAACCGCGGACTAAATGTATCGACATTTAAAACGCAAATTGATCCGATGCTGCCCCGCCAACCATTTCGATCATACGGGTATCAATACGTGTTCTGGACCGGTTTTCTGGCCGCGCGAGCGGAGATGAGAAATGCGAAAGTTTCCCACTAGCTCTTTATTCACAATAGTTACGGCGCAGGCGGTGCAAAGGATGAGGTGCTCTGCTGGGCGTTTGTTGCAAATGTAAATGTTTCCACTGATTGATATGTCGTTTGTCTTTTCAGACCCATGATTATTTTCACTTTAAGCGTTGACAGGCGTCCCATTGCTTGGATATTGTGTCGAGTGCTCCGGAGTGTGCTCTTTTGTGCTCCCCTATCCTTTTTTGGGGACAGCCACATCGGATTTGGCGATCCTGCCACTGCGGCAGGGGAGCGTTTCATGCCCATGGCGGGATCCAACCCACCGGGCAGATCGAAATACCGTCCGTTCAAACAATGATCAAAGGTATTTTTTCAGGAGACCGCATGAACAAGAAACTACGCACAGCACTTGTGTTGGTGTTTTTTGCCTGCGCAAGCATGCTGCTCATCGCACCGGCCAGTGCCCAATCGGTCTACGGATCGATCTTCGGCACGGTGTCGGATTCAACCGGGGCGGCTGTATCCGGCGCAACGGTTACAGTCAAGGACGAGGCCAAGGGAACCGTTGTTACCGTGACGTCCAACGCTTCGGGCGACTACAGCGTTCCCCACCTTATCCCCGATGTGTATGACCTCAGGGTCACCGCGAAGGGGTTCAAGTCATTTGAGACCAAGGGCGTTCAGGTGGAAGCCGACGCCGCGCCGCGTATCGATCCCACCCTTCAAGTGGGCGGCGGCAGTGAAACCGTCGAAGTCAATGCGGAGTCGCAGCCGGAATTGAAAACCGACCGCGCCGACGTCTCCACCGTTTTCGACCAGCAGCAGGTTTCATCGCTCCCCGTCGGCGACCAGAACTTCACCAATCTTCAACTGCTGCTGCCCGGCGCGCAGATGCTCGGCTGGTCCCACGCGGCCGACGAAAACCCGCAGGGCTCCAAGCAAATCCAGGTGGACGGCCAGGCCTTCGGTGGCACAGCCTTCGAACTGGACGGCACTGATAACCAAGACCCGATACTGGGCATCATCGTGATCAACCCGGCGATGGACTCGGTGACCGAGACCAAGATCACCACTCAGAATTACGACGCCGAATTAGGTAAGGCGGTTTCTGCGGTGGTAACTGCTCAGACCAAGTCGGGCACAAATAGCTTCCACGGCAGTGCATACGACTTTCGCACGGGCAACGCCAACATTGCGCGCGATCCTTTCAGCCAGGCACCTGGTTCGGTTCCAGCCGGCTTGAAGAACCGCATGGGTGGTTCGATCGGCGGTCCGGTTCTCAGGAACAAGGCTTTCTTCTTCTTCAACTATGAAGGTCAGCGCCAGAAGGTTGGCACTTCCAACGTCGACACCTTGCCTACTAACTTGATGGCGGAAACCTGCCTTGGCAAACAAGCCGACTCGCAGTTCGGCAATGGCTGCGATTTCAGCCAATACCTGACCCAACTCGGCAAAGCCGGTACCATCTACGACCAAACGAAAGTCGTTGACGGCAAACCCCAGCCATTTCCGAATAACATTATTCCAAGGTCCTATATCAACGGAGATGCCTCGAAACCGGCGCTGGCTTTGCTGGCCGACCTTGAGCCCTATACCACCGGCATCACGCTGGGTAGTACGGGACAGGACAATGGACTGGACTCCAATTACAACGGCTCTGGGACGGGCCTTTTCAATAGCAACCAATGGACAGTTCGCGGCGACTACACGCTGAGCGATACAAAGCACGTCTTCGGACGCTTCTCCCGCTTCACCGACGTCCTTTCCGGCGGCGTCATGTTTGGCGCCGCGGGCGGCGGCGGGTTCGGCATCAACAACTATGGCGGCAACTCGACGGGCGCCAACGACAGTTTGGCCGCTGGCATGGATATTGCCGTGAGTCCCAAACTGCTCACCGACTTCCGCCTGGGATATTACCGCTACAACATCATCGACACCAAGTTCGACCAGGGCGTCGAATTCGCCAATACGCTGGGTATTCCCGGCATCAACACCGGCAGCAGCTTCACCTCCGGTTCCCCGGGATTCATCTTCGACATGCTGCCGGGCGGTGTCCAGAACCCTGCTACCGGCACCAAGGGCGCGCAATACGGCGCGGGCCTTGGCATCAACCGCTGCAATTGCCCGCTGACCGAGCGCGAAGATCAGGGCCAGGTGGTCAACAACTGGACCATCGTCAAAGGCAACCACACTTTGAAAGTGGGCACCGACCTGCGCTATGGCCGCAATCTCCGTGTTCCCTCTGACACTGACCGTGCCGGCGTACTCAACTTCTATACGGGCGCTACCTCGTGGCCGGGAATTCCCAAAGATTCGGACGGTAATGTTCAGAGTCCCGGCGGTCTCGGCTTTGCCACCTTTATGTTGGGAGAGGTGAGCAACTTCGGCCGCTTCGTATCCACATCCACGAACGCCAAGGAATTCCAGAAGCGCACGTTCTTCTATGGGCAGGACACTTGGCGGGTGACCCACAACCTCACGTTCAATCTGGGCTTGCGCTGGGAGCTCTATTTCCCAGAGACGGTCAACGCCAGCGGAAATGGCTCGTTGCTGAACATCAAAGACGGATATCTGCATGTGGCAGGCGTGGGCGGAATCCCCTCCGACCTTGGCTGGGGTATCAGCAAGGCCAAGATGTTTGACCCGCGTATCGGGCTCACCTATCAACTTGACCCAAAGACCGTCATTCGCGCCGGGTATGGACGCAGCTTCGACACCGGCGTCTTTGGCTCCATCTTCGGCCACACGGTGACGCAAAACCTGCCGGTTCTGGGCAGCCAGTCAATCACTGCCGCCACGACCACCGGCAATGCGTTCACTCTCAACGTCGGTCCACCGACTCCGACGACGGTCACGGTTCCATCGAACGGGCTGTTGCCCAATCCGGGTTCACAGGTCAGTTCCAGTTCTCGCCCCAACCCGCTGCAGTTTCCGACCGTCGATGCCTGGAACCTGAGCGTGCAGCGCGCTCTTACCCCGACGCTTACCCTGACCATCGCGTACGTGGGCAATAAGGGAACCCACACCTTGGGCGACGGCGATGGCAACAACACCAACCCCAATGAACCGGCGATCAATTTGCCGGGCCAGTACTCGGTCACCGGCCAGGCATTGCACTTCGATCCCTCCGTGGATGCAAATGTCATCGCCAAGGATGGCGGCACCTCCACCTACAACTTTTTGCGTCGCTATTATGGTGGATCGCTGGCGGCCTGCAAGGACGCCAACTACACCACACCCAGTGAGCCCTTCGTTACAACCGGAATGTGCGGCTGGACGAACGGCATCACCTACAAGGGCGACAACCAGAACACCGAGTTCGACGCTATGCAAATCACGTTGGCCCAGCAGTTCTCCAAGGGGCTGGCGATCACCGGCAACTATCAGTGGGCCAGCGCGTTCGCTGAGCAAACCAACTTCTACACCTGGAATCATCAGGTCACCCACGGCCGCGACAGCAACACGCGCGACCAGCAGGTGACAATGTACGGGAGTTATGACTTCCCATTCGGCAAAGGCAAGCAGTTTGCTCCGAACGTGAACCGCGTCACCGACCTGCTGATCGGCGGATATCAGTTGAGCGGCACCATGAACTGGGCCGGCGGATTGCCCTTCACCGCCAGTTATAGCGATGCATGTTCCAACGTGCCGTCTTGCAATGGCGGCACCGCGCCGAACTTTGCGAATGTGGCTGCCGGCGATCCGCACATGCCTACCCACCTGACCAGCTTCGTTGCGGGCAACAAAGGTACCGGATCCCGCAGCTTCTACAACGCGCAAACCATCGGTGGCGGCATCTTCACCAATCCGGGCCTGGACAACATCGGCAACGTGGGATTCAACACTTATCGCGGTCCCACTTTCTTCAGCACCGACCTGGCTATAACCAAGGCCTTCACAATCTGGGAGAAGGTGGCCGCGAAGTTCCGCATGGATGCCTTCAACGCCTTCAACCACATCAACCCCGGCAACCCGGGCGGCACCGTCGATCAGCAAGGCACCATCTCGGGCGAGGCGAACGGCTGCTTCCCCAATGGCGGCTGCGGGCCGCGTCAGTTGGAATTCTCCCTCCGCCTCCAGTTCTAACTGGCGAAGGAGCCGCAATAAACAATCGAGGGGAGCTTCGGCTCCCCTCTTTCTTGGGCCAAACAACCTGAGTCAGGAACTAAACTGCAAGACAGGTCTCCAAAGATGCAGCGCACGTTTCTTTCCGCATTTCTGATTACACTGCTCGCCGTTGGCGCATGTGGCCAAGACTCGCAAAGTGTTCCCCCATCCGGCGGCGATGCGGTCGGGGCCATCACCTTTCAATCAGCGCAAGACCTGGCCGCCCGAGGCCGATTGGACAAGGCTCTGGCGCAACTCGACCAACTGGCAGCGCATGCCCCTGAACCGAAAGGAGTGGAGCGCCTGCGCGGCATCATCCTCTACCAAAAGGAACAGCTTCCCGAGGCCATTGAGGCTTTCACCAAGGCCGCTGCGCAGGACCCCAGCGACCGCGAGTCGATCGAACTGCACGGCGTGAGCCTCTTCCGCCTGGGCCGTTCGCCCGAAGCTCTTCCCTACCTTGAAAAGGCTCACGCCGCCGTGGAGCAGGCGAACATCGATCCTCAATATGTGCTGGGGCTTTGCTACGCCGACGTGCAGCGCTACGACGACGCTCGCCGCGCTTTTGCCGCGCAATACGGATTTGGGCCGGACTCAGCGGAGGCATATCTGCTGGCCGCCCGGTTGTTTTTGCGCCGCGAATTCGTCAATGAGTCGTTGATTGAAGCGCGCCAGGCGCTCAAGTTGAATCCCGTGCTGCCGCTCGCCCATCAGCTTCTGGGCGAAGCGGCGCTGGCCAAGGGCGACATCCCCGCAGCAATCCAAGAACTTGAGGCCGAGCGCAAAATCAACCCGCTCAGCGGCGCGCTTTA
>Ga0224528_1000622_pt1 | contig 26212 bp, 17 predicted proteins | sample CBST25metaG_2_FD_179888 | JGI IMG/M metagenome (GOLD analysis project Ga0224528, IMG submission 179888) | Peat soil microbial communities from Stordalen Mire, Sweden - C.B.S.T25 | ecosystem: Environmental > Terrestrial > Soil > Wetlands > Peat | place: Sweden: Norrbotten County, Stordalen Mire...
ATCGGCCCGGCTGACGACGCGAAGTTTGCGCCCGAAGCCAAGGCGCTTTCGGCGGCGTCAGTCGCCCTTGCACCGAAGGTCGCCGCATTGCGCGAGGCGCACAACTACGCCGAGGCTCTGGCGCAGATCGCCACGCTGCGTCCGACCGTCGATGCTTTCTTTGACAAAGTGATGGTGCTCGATAAGGACGAGACCGTACGCGGCGCAAATCTCGCGCTGATCGACGGCGTGCTGAAGGGCTTCTCAACCATCGCCGATTTTTCGGAGATCGTCACGGCGTAGGCACTTCACCAAAACCAAGAAAAAAGCGATTCGGAGTTTCCCTCATCAAGGAAAACTCCGAATCGCTTTTTCTTTGCGCTGCGCAGGCGCTACACCGGAATCAGTTCGTACTGATCGTTGCCCATCTTGAGCGCCTTCATATATTCAAGCTGGTGCAAGCCCTTGCGCGATTCGATACGCTCGGCGATGTCGTGCCGCTGCACTTCGGGTTGCGCGTAGATCAAGTCGATGCCCGCCTTGTCGATGGCCAGCAGATCGCGCGAACCGAGGATGCCGATGTCATTGCAGGTGGGCTTGGCCCCATGCGCATCGCAGTCGCAATCGACCGAGATATTTTTGAGCACGTTGATGTAGGTGATGTGCTCGCCGAAGTGATCGGCAATGCCCTTGCCCGACTCGACCATGCGCTCGAGGAACTCTTCGCCGTGCGGCCAGCCTTCGCCGTGAATCTGTCGTTTGCCAACCTGACCCGAGGCGCAGCCGATGGCGATGTTTTTGAGCGAACCACCGAAGCCGCCCATCGTGTGCCCCTTGAAGTGCGTGTAGACCAGCAGAGAATCGTAATTGAGCAGATTTTTGCCCACGGCGATCTCGTAGAGGTGCGCACCCGGCGTATAGGGCATCGGTTTGCCCGAGGGCCGCGGCTGCGCATCGAAGAACTCGCGCATGCCCTTGATCGGCAGCATGGCCACGCCGTCGGCGTCCATGATGTCAACCGGGCAGAAGTCGAAACCGTTGGTCTTGAGCACCTCGCGATGCGTCTCGGTCTTCTGGCGCGGGCTCGGATAAAGCACGTTACACTCGACGATGGTGCTGTTCGGCACCTTGGCCTGCAGCGCGCGAATAAACTCGATAGGGAGCAGATTCGGTCCATGCGGCTCGCCGGTGTGCAGCTTGATGGCGACCTTGCCCGTCATCTCTTCATTGATCTTTGCGTAGATCTTCAGCAGTCCATTGGTGCTGAGATCGCGCGTGAAGTAGACCGGAGCCTTGCCACTGGCGAGCGCGGCGTGGGCCACCTCGCTCGCATTCACAGCCGCCACGGCACCCAAAGCAATCGCTCCATCTTTCAAAAATGTTCGGCGCAAGATTCGCTTCTCCATCCGTACCTCCAAACCACATCACGCACATGATCGCACGTTTGCACCGCAAACGACGAATCAGAGTTAGTGCAAACTCCAAGCTTTGCGCCTCACTTTCATCACGCGTCAGGCGCTACAATGCAGGCAAATCCATTATTCTTTCGCGCGGAATTTCGCCCGAGGAGATTGCATGAAGAGTCCGATTTCCGCCGTTTCGCTGCTGGCTGCCTGTTGCGCCATGGCTCCGGCACAGGAGCCGTCGCTGCTGTTTGTAAACGGCAAGGTGTGGACGGAGAACCCGGTGCAACCCATTGCGCAGGCCGTCGCCGTGGGTGACACGCGGATTCTTGCCGTCGGTTCGAGCGAAGAAATACGCAAGCTGGCCGGAGAGCACACGCGCATTGTCGATCTGAATGGACGGCTGCTACTCCCCGGCTTCAACGACGCGCACGTGCACTTTCTCGGCGGCGGCGGAATGTTGATCGGCGCGAGTCTGCACGACGCCAACAGCCCCGAGGAATTCCGTCAGCGCATTGCAGCGTTCGCGCACACGCAGCCCGCAGGCGCGTGGCTGCGCAACGGCAACTGGGACCACCAACGCTGGACGCCAACGACACTCCCGAACCATCAACTCATTGACGACGTCTGCGGCGATCATCCCGCGCTGCTGTGGCGCAGCGACGGGCACATGGCGCTGGCCAATGCGCTCGCGCTGAAGCTGGCCGGCATCGACCGCAACACGCCAGAGGTGCCGGGCGGCGCGATGGAACGAGACCACGACGGCAATCCCACCGGCATTTTGAAGGACGCCGCCACGGCACTGGTGATGCGCGTGATGCCGCCGCTTTCATCTGCCGAGCGTGATCATGCGATGCGCGCCGCGCTGCATGAAGCCGCCGCACACGGCATCACCAGCATACAGAACATGGCCGACACCAGCGAGGATGACGGCCAGCCCGAGAACTTCCGCGAGTTTCAGAGATTCGAGCGCGCGGGCGAACTCACCGTGCGCATCTACGAGTCGATGCCCGTGCGCGATGTGCAGAAACTGGCAGTGGTTGGCATCGAAGCACCCTTCGGTTCGCCCACGCTGCGGCTCGGCAACCTGAAGGCCTTTGCAGACGGCGCACTTGGTTCGACGACCGCATGGATGGATGCGCCCTTCTCGAACAGTCCCGGCAACACCGGCCTCGCCAGCCCTGATCTTCTGAACTCAGAAAAGTTTTATGCGCAGATGCGCGCGGCAGATCGTGCCGGATTACAGCTTTCGATTCACGCCATCGGCGACCGCGCCAACCGCACGCTGCTCGACCTCTATGCGCGGCTGGAAAAGGAAGACGGCCACGCCGACCGCAGACCACGCATTGAGCACGCGCAGCACCTGCACCCTGAAGACATCGCACGCTTTTCCTCGCTCGGCGTCATCGCTTCCATGCAGCCCTACCACGCCATTGATGACGGTCGCTGGGCCGAGCCGTATCTTGGGGCAGAGCGCATCCGCACCAGCTATGCCTGGCGCTCGCTGCTTAACGCAGGCGCCACGCTGGCCTTTGGCTCCGACTGGCCGGTCGCGCCGCTTGATCCCGTTCTCGGCATCTACGCCGCCGTCACGCGCCGCACCCTCGACGGCAAGCATCCCGGCGGCTGGGTTCCCGAAGAGCGGCTCACCGTTGCCCAGGCCGTGCATGCCTACACGATGGGCTCGGCCTATGCCGAGTATCAGGAGAAGATCAAGGGATCGATTGAAGTGGGTAAACTCGCCGACCTCGTCGTGCTCTCGGACGATATTTTTTCGATTGCGCCCGAGCAGATCGAAAAGACCAAGGTCGATTGCACCGTCTTCGACGGCAAGATCGTCTACGAACGAAAGTAGGCTTCACGCAAAAAGCGCGCGGCCGAATCGCCGCGCGCTTTTGCGTACAAGGAAGAAAAGGATCAATCGCGCCTGCGCCGCTGATGCGTCGAAGGGATGCTCATATCTTCGCGGTACTTGGCCACCGTGCGCCGCGTGATCTGAATGCCGTGCGTTTGCAGCATCGCCGCCAGTTGATCGTCGGTGAGCGGCTTGCGCGGGTCCTCATCCTCAATGAATTTGCGCACCTTGCGCTTAAGCACCAGAAGCGGCGTGTCGGCGCCCTCCGGCCCATTGGAACCTTCGGAAAAGAAGGAGCGCAGTTCGAGCACGCCCTGCGGCGTGTGCGCATACTTGTTGGCCACCGCGCGGCTCACCGTCGAAGGATGCACGCCGATCTCCTCGGCCACTTCCTTGATCATCATCGGGTGCAGCGCCTCGATGCCTTGATCCAGGAAGTCCCGCTGCCGCCGTACAATCACCTCGCAGGTCTTCAGAATCGTGCTCTTGCGCTGTGCGATGTTGCGCATCAACTGCATCGCCGAACGGAAGCGTTCCTTGACGTACTCCTTGACTTCCTTTTCGGTGTTTTCCGCCGTCAACATGCGGCGATAGCGCTGGCTCAGACGCAGGCTGGGCAGATCCTCTTCGTTCATCGAAACCCGCCACTCGCCGCCGTCTTTGATGAAAACCACATCCGGCTCGATCAACCGCGTCTGCTCACGGTTATACAGCCGGCCCGGCCGGGGATCGAGCGTGCGCACAAATTCCACGGCCGCGTGCGCCTCTTCGACGGTAATCTGCACGGCCTTGGCCAGATCCTTCACGTCGCGCTTCTGCAGCAGGGGCAGATACCGGTCGACGATGCGCATCGCAACTTCCATCGAATGGCGTCGCGCCTCCAGTTGCGCCTCGGCCTCGGCGCGGAAGCTGCGATGCGGATCCTCTTCGACCGCCGTGGGTCGGGAGTAAACCCGATGAAACTCCTGCTCCTGGGCCGCAATCTGCAACAGCAGACACTCGCGCAGATCGTGCGCGCCGATGCCGGCCGGGTCCAGTCGCTGCACCAGTTCGATGCCGCGACGCACCAGATCGAGCATCCGTGCGCATTCGGCCTCAAGTTCTTCCGACATTGCCCCATCCGCATCGATTCTACCCGGCGGCAACAATGCCTCGGCCAGTTCCTCATCGCTGGCGGACAGATAACCATCCTCATTCAAATTGCCAATGATGAATTCCGCCACATGCAGAAGCGTTTCATCCAGACTCAGAGCCCCCAGTTGCCACGCCAGGTGATCGGCCAGAGTCGTTGACTGAGAGAGGAAGTTTTCAAACGAGGGCCGTTCGTCCTCTTCATACTCCGGCTGCGTGCGATAGCCCGGGTCGAGATACTCCTGGAAGTAAGAACCGAAATCGATCTCGTCGAAGGAATCCTTCGCGGGAGCAGCCGGCGTTTCCGCGTTCCGCTCGGCCAGCTCGATGCGTTCCTCGCGCTCGTCGCGTTCCTGCTTGCCGGAGACTTCATCCAGCATCGGAACAGACTCGTCAATCTCTTCCAGAACGGGATTCTCGACCATCTCAGCATCGATCATCTCCTTGAGCTCCAGCTTGTTCAAAGCCAGAACGCTGACCATCTGCATCAGTCCCGGTGTCAGGATCTGACGTTGTGCCACCCTCAGCGTAAGTTTTGGTTGCAGCAGCGCCATAGTCATCTTTCCGTTTGAGTGTATTAAACTAACCCGAGTCTACACACGTGAGAAAAGCCTTAACGATTATCCTGGTTTTTTGCCATTATTCTGTCTCGGATTAGGAATTTATAAAGAAGAGATCTCGTTCCGGAACGTGTTTTCCACCTCTTCAGCCGCCTAACTTGACAAAGCCCTCCAACATCATTCGCGGTTTATGTTAATTGAGCGAAAAACCTTCGCCCAGGTAAACGCGCCGCACCTCGACGTCGTTGCCCAATTCGTGTGGCGTGCCAGCACGAAAGATCTTTCCCTCGGCGATGATGTAGGCCCGATCGGTCACGCTCAGCGTCTCGCGCACATTATGGTCGGTAATCAGAATGCCGATGCCGCTGGCCTTCAGATCGAAGATGATCTTCTGCAGTTCGAGCACGGCGATGGGATCGATGCCGCTGAAAGGCTCGTCGAGCAGGATGAAGTTCGGCTGAATGCAGAGCGCGCGGGCAATCTCGACGCGACGCCGTTCGCCGCCCGACAGCGCATAACCGCGCGTCTGGCGGATGTGGCCGAGGTTAAGCTGGCCGATCAGCCGCTCGGCCCGGGCGCGCCGTTCGCGATTGCCGAGCGGCTGAGCCTCAAGCACGCCGACAATATTCTCCTCGACGGTGAGCTTGCGGAAGACCGAAGGCTCCTGGGGCAGATAGCTGATGCCGAAGTTGCGCGCGCGCAGATACATGGGCGTATGCGTGATGTCGGTGTCATCGACCATCACGCGGCCCGTCTCCGGCGCCACCAGGCCCACGATCATGTAGAAGCTGGTGGTTTTGCCTGCGCCGTTCGGCCCCAGCAGGCCGACGACCTCGCCGCGCGAAATCCTCAGATCGACACCGCGTACCACCTGGCGTCCCTTGTACGACTTGCCGATGCCTTCTGCGATCAGTGTTTCCATCGAACCTTCATTACCGCGGCGTGGTTGTTCTGGCGGCCGTCGGACGCCCGCGTCCTTCGATACTGACGCTATCATCGCGACTGTGGAAAATCAAAGCCGCGCCGGTCACCGAGCCATGCTCGGGATCGGTCAACCGCGGCGGCACAGAGGCTGAGCCGGTCAGCACATATTCGCCGGTCGCACCCGTGTAATCGAGCTGCTCCCCCACACCGCGCCGCCCTTGCGCGTTGACGGTGACGTGACCGCGCGCGGTCATGTGATCCACCTGCCCCGTACCCGTTCCATGCGGCGTGGACTGGCCGGCAGGCGTCAACCACAGCTCCACCTCATTCGACTGCGTGGTGGCCGCGCCGGTCTCGGCTATGACCGGGCCAAGCGCGCCGCTCTGCATCAGCGCCGCGCGCTTCGACTCCGCATAGTGCAGTTGGCCGCCATGGACGCGAATCACCGACGGCGTGTTCGTCGCATTCCTGCCCGTAGCCTTGCGATCGGCATTCAAAAAGACCACGCGCACCGGCTCATTGCGGTCGGTGCTGTGCGCCTCAAGCGTTTGCTTCATCCTGTTCAACACCACCACCGGCGCGGCAACCGAGTTGGCCTGCTGCCAGAGCCGCGCGTGACCGCGGAAGGTGACCTCGCTCTCATTGCTGCCCGACGTCTGATGAAGCTGCGCCTCGGCGGCGACCGCATGAGTCGGCTCCTGCGACGAACCGAACAGCGGCGTCGCCGGAGCCTTGCCTGCCTTGGCGACGTCGATCCAACTAGCCTTCACGTTGCCGTGCGCGAAGGCATCGCCCGAATCCTCGGAAAGATCGATTTTGTTGGCGGTCATCTGCATGCCTCCCTGCTCGACGCGCGGGCTGGTGGTCAGGTGCAGCCACTGGCCCTGACCAGCGTACTCGGCCCGGCCCGCCGTGGCCCGCATCGGTGGCTGCGACGCGGCTCCTGCCCTGGACGCGGGCTGCTGCGTCAGCACCACTTTGCCGTCCAGCACGGCCGCATCCACCTGCGCGGCACCGCTTGCGCCCGGCGCCAGATGCGCCGTCAGCCGGTCGCCCGAGGCCGTCTGTCGCGCGCCCGAGGCCGTCGTCTGCTCCATGGTCGCATGGCCGATTCCGGTCATCGAACTGAGCACCGCGCCCGGCGCAAAAGTGCCGTTCATCTGGTCGGCACGCAAGCGCGCAAAGGCCGGTGCCTCCTTGCCGCGCTGGCTGCGGCTTTCCACCACCACGCCGCCCGTGCCGGTCATCGTGGCCGGCTCCACCTGCCCCTTGCCGGAGGCGCGGAAGAGAATGTCGGCCACTGGGGAATGCCAGTCGCGGCTGGCCGTCTGCCCGCCGGCCTGCGCGCTCTGCTCCTCACCACGAATCTCAACGCTATTGTTCAGATGCACATGGCGCAGTTCGCCGGTCGAGGCAAACTCCAGCTCGGCGGTCCGCGACGTACCGTATGTTTGGTGGCCGGGCCGCACCGTCTCCAGATGAACGCCGCCCTCCAGATGACCGTGCTGGGGCTGATTATGCGCATCAAAGTCAAGAATGCCCGAGGCCGACTGCACCTTGCTGCCGGTCTCGGTCAACATCGAAAACCCGTTGGTAGCATCGAGCCGGGTGGCCGTGCCGTCCTCGCGGAAGGCAACCTGGGCCGCGCCGGCCCTGGCCTCTCCACCGTGATAGGTGGCCGTGGCCGCGCGCAGGAAACAAAGCATCTGGCTGCGCTCGAACTCGGCGTGCGCCGCGTGCAAAACCACCTCGCCGCCCGCGCGCTCGGTCTTCAGTTCGACGGCCTGATTCAGCACCAGGTGGCCGGCCTTCGAATCGTAGACCGAACCGATGGCGCTGCCGTTGCCCTGCACCGTGGCAAACTCCACGCGCGCATTGGTCGTCGCCACGCCTGACTTCCAGTCAAAACTCAGGCCGCTGGTCTTCACATGCATCTGGCCGCGCGCCGCCTCACGCGCCGCCGCGTTCAGAGAGTTGGACTTGTTGCCGATCACCTGATTAGCCGTAGCCTTGGGGGCAATGGCCGGCGCCGCGCCGGGACGCATCAGCGTGATCTCAACCGGACCGGCCGCCGTGGCGATGCCCTTCTTCTGGTCATACTCGAACTCGTTACCTTCGATCCGGTCAACGCGCTTGCCGTCCTCGCCATAAATCTCGATCTTCACGTCGTGCAGCATCGCATTGCCCTGCCGCAGTTGCACGACCTTCGAGGCGTGAATTTTGAACTGCGCATGGGCACCGAGCGCATGCGAAAAGGTGACTCCGTCGGACTCCTGCTGAATGTCTAGCCCGAGCCGCTGGGGCAGATCGCGCATACTGAAGGGGTTTCGCCACTTACCGATGACCAGGAAGCCGACCAGCGCCACCAGCAGCAGCACGGCCGTCACCAGCACCAGCGTTCGCAACCGTTCAATCGTGAATCGCACGCCTCAGTTCCCCACGTCGAGCCGCGCCGCCAGCCGCGAAGCCAGGCTTTCGCCCAACTCGCTCCAGAGCAGCCGCGCCGTCGCGCCCGAGGCCTTTTCGACGGCCTGGGTCAGCGTCACCAACTGGCGCACATTCTCTTCAATGTGTTTGGAGCCGACCTCGCTCAACTGCGCCTCTTCCTCAAGAAACGGCGCGTCGGAGCCAAAGTCGATCTTGATGTGCCCCTCGGCCTCGAAGCTACCGTTGTCGAACAGGGGTCCGAAGCCGACCACGCGCACCAGCCGCGGCGCGCGCACCCAGCGGGGGGCGAGCCCTTCTACCTGCTCCAGATCCCACAGGTTCCAGCCTATCTGGAACTCGTAGGCATAGTCCTCGTGCAGCAGTTCGAGCGACTCGATCACGGCCTGACGCGCGGGAACGCCGCGCACCGCCGCCTGCTTGGCGTCCGGCACGGAGCCGTCCGGCAGCGGCGTCAGCACGCGCCCATACACCCGTTGGAAGATCGCCGTCTCGCTCCAGTCAATCGGCCAGACCGTCGACGCGTAGACCAGCGGTTCGCCACCGTGCTGGGCAAAGGTTTCAAGCACGGAGACAAGCTTGTCGGCCAAGCCGGCAAGCCGCAGATTCGGATACCACAAACTGAGATAAAGCGTGTCGGACATCTCTATTGATTGTAGACGGCCCGGAGCAGGCTTCCGGTGCAGGATTGTTGCTCCGGGCAGAAAGATTTCTGCGCGTGTATCCCTACGTGCTCTTCCGCATCAAGATCGACGGACATCCGATCGCATAGAGCGGTTTCAGGCAGGGTGAACCGTGCCCGCAAAAGCGGAGCTGCCCTTTTTCTGTAAAGAGAGCGGGCCGTTTTCCCTCCACAGAAATTATCTATCGTCCGCCCCTTGCCAATATTTTTTTACTGCTCACTGCTTACTGCAACCGTGTTGTTCCTCTGCGTGATCTCGGGCGTGGAGCCGCCGCACTCGACGGTGACCGTCGCGCCCTTGAGCGTTGCGCCTGAGGGCACGATCAGCTTCACGGTCGCGGTCTTCGGCACGAGATCGGCCGGAGCCTTTAGCGCCGGAACCGCGACCGTCGCCAGTGTCTTGCCCTCGGCATCCCGCAGCACCAGCCGCGAAACCGGCGCATCGACGGCGCCCACCGAATGCACGGTCACTGTCATCGTAGAACCTGCGAGTTTCACGTCTTCCTGATCGAGACCGAGATCGGGCCGCGACCAGTAGGGCACGCCCTTCTCTTTCAAGTCGAGTTCGAACACGGTCATGGTGCGCGGCGCAAAGGTCACATCGAGCGCGCTTGAGCGTTCGAAGGCCACCGTGCGTGTGGTGGCATCTTCGAGCACCGCACCTGGCGAAGGCGGTTGTCCGTTCAGCGCCAGGTAGGTGCCCTGCGTCAGCGTCCACTGGCCGGGGTCAATCTCCCCTCCGGTCATCTGCGCCTTCACCGGAACAGAGTCGAGATTGTAGGCGACGATGCGGATGTGCGTCGGCGTGGCCTCGGGCACGAGAAGCGCGACACTCTGCTCGTTGGCTGGCTTTGCAAAGCGCCAACTGACGGCGTGGCCCGGATAGCAATAGTTACGAATCAGCGCGACGCCACCCAGCCGCGCGCGCTGCAACTCGTCGCTGTTGAAGTAGACGCGGTCAATCCAGAGACTACCCTCTGTATTGATGAACTCGCGCTCATGCGCGGCGCGCAACTGCGAGGCGTAGACCTTTTCGAGATACGAGGTGTCGCCGGTCACCTGCCAGGCAAGCTGCGGCATCGCCTCCCCTGCAACCGGATCAATGCGATCGCTCCTGGAAACAATCGCGTCGCGCTGGCTCTTGCGCAAATCGAGCATGTCGAGCGCGTCGGCATTGATGAAGCCAAGCCCCTGCAGCGGTGCATCAACGAATGGCTTGACGTACTTCGCGTCACCGGTCCAGCGATAGGCGGCCCAGAGAATGAACCACGGGCGCATACCGGTAGGCTTGTCCTCGTCGGTTTTGAAGTTGACCTCGGCGTAGAGCGACATGGCCCCGCGCGGGCCGGGCTTGTAGTGCGCGAGCAAGCCATCGGCCAGTTCGAGCACCATCTTGCGCGTCTCGGGCGCGCCATTGAACGACACCAGCGAAAGCGCGGGATGAAAGACCATGTACGAGTTGTCCTTCGACCAGCCCCAGACGCCGTTCTCTGCCATCTTCGCGCCGTTGAAATAATTCGAACGAATGTGGCGATGGCCGGCAGCATTGATGCCACTCAGCCACTCAAGTCGCTTGGCCGTCACCATGGCGCGCTCAATCTGCTTGGGGCTGCCGTAATCGAGCATCATCGATTCGCCGAGCACGTTGATGCCGTCCTCGTAGCTGTGCAGTTCGTCGGTTTGAATCGTCGCCAGTCCGTTGGTGAACATGTGCTGGTCGAACATCGCATCGAGTTCCTTGTTGAGCGAGGCCTTGAGCTTGTTGGGCGTTGCCCCCATCAGCGCAAGCCCCGGCCACCACTCGGTGAAATCGGAATCGTCGGAGAGTCCGCCGCCGAATTCACCGTTGGCGATCTGCCGATGATCGACGTACCAGTTGATCAACTTTTTGAGAGTGCCCAGATCTTCAACCTGCAAATAAGCCCACTGCGGCACGCCCGCCGGAGCCTGCGGCACAGCGAAGGGTGGACGAACCTGCTCGCGGTTGAGTTGCGCCCAGTAATTGCGGCCAAGTTCATTGTGCGCATCGACGCGCAGAAGATCGCTGAGGTCCGTATCGATGCGGTTGAAGAGATTGAAGCGGCGCGAACTGACCGACTCCTCGACCAGATTCGCGTACTCGTCGCGCACCTGCGTCAGTCGGTCGGCGATGTGCTCGGGCAGAGCCTCATTGTAGGGTTTGAAGACCAGCCGCAGTGCGGCGCCTTCAAGCGAGGCAGCGCTGAAGGCCGCGCTTTCAGAGGCGATGGTGAGATAGAGACTCTTGCCGTTGGGCAGGATGCGGTCGCGCAGGTCGAGCCAGAGCGTGTGTGGCGCACCGGGCTTCACCGCGAAGGAAAAGGAAAGCATGTCGCGCATCGGCCACAACGGATCTTTCACTTCGATATGCAGCGGGATCAGGCCGTTGGCGTTGGGCTTGAGAGGCAGCGCGGGCAGATCGAGCGCGATGCCGTCAAGGCCGCCGTCCATGTTTTCCCATCCATAGCTGAAGCCGTGACCCGCTTCGACCATCTCGCTGCGAAAATCGGCGGGCACGAGAATGCGCACAATCGGCAGACCTGTCTGCGGCTTGGCTGGAACTCCCGGCGCGCGTTCAGGCATGGCCATCATCGTCTGGCGCTCGTCGGCCGGATACGCACCGCGAATGTACTCCGTCAGCGGGCGCGTCGAAGCATTCTCCGCGGCATCGATCTTCGCGGTAAGGATGTAGCGCAAAACACCCACGCCCGCAGGCTCGCGGCCCGGATGCACAGAGTAAGCCGAAAGCTCGCCAATCGGTTCTTCCTGCTCGACGTTGGTGAAGCGCAGCTTGCCGCCGGTGACCGGCGCGGCAAAATGATGAAAGGTCAGTTCCTGCCCCTTCGGCCGCTCAAAAAGGTTTTTCTCGTTGTCCCTGGCGGTCTCCAGATCGTGCGTAAGCAAGCTCATCGCGCCCCATGCGCCGCCGGAAATCTCCAGATGATTCCACGGTTCTTCGGGAAGATAAAACGTGATGGTCTTGCCCGAGAGCGAATAGCAGTCCCAGTCCGGCAACGTGAAATAATCGTGACGTCCGATGAGCCGCGAACGGTTGTAAACACCGGGCCAGGTGGTTTCGCGAATACCGTCAGTCGCCTTTCCCCACCAGCGTTTCAAGTCATACGCGTCGTGAATCTCCACCTTGCGAATCACGGTCGATGCAGCATCAAGCACGACCGGCGCGTCGCCCGCACGGTTCCATCCGAATCTGCGATTCCACTCCGCGCGCCACACGGGCTGATCAAGTGAGCGCACATTCTCCGGGATTTTTTCCGGAATCGCATTCTGCGCCAGTCCAGCAATGTTCGCATCGGAAAGCACGCGGTCGTAGATGCGCAGTTCGTCAATGTCGCCAGCACGATCGAAGTTATAGGTGCTCTCGACACCGGTCGGCGCAATCAGGCGCGAGTGCGGCCCAAGCTGATCAAGGTTCGCGGCGAACAGACCCGTCGCAGCCTTGGTTGCAACCAGCTTGCCATCGATATAGAAGCGAATGCCCGAACTCTCATCCCAGGCAAGCGCCAGATGAAGCCACTGCTCGGGCTTCGGCACCTTGGGCAGCGTGACGGAAACACGCGTGCGGCCCAGATTCACGTCGGTCACAAAAGCATCGAAGCCGTGACCGTTCCAGTCGATGCGCAGCCAGACCATGTCCCACGAAGAGTGGTCGGCATAAGAGACACGGAAGACGGGAAACTCGGTCTCGTCAAGCGGCGTGCGTGCGCGCCAGAAAAAACTCAGCGTGCCACGCTGGGCATAAATATTGCCCGACGCCCAGTAGGAAAGCTGCTGGTTGTTTTCGCATTGGATGTAGGCGCCGCGCACGCCCTTCGGGCGAATCTCAACATGCTTTGAATAATTCGGCACGGGATTGCCGCCAGCAGCGTAATCGGCTATGAACGATGTGTCGCCCGAAAGATAAAAAAGCAGGCCCGGCTCCTGCGCATGCGGATTGATGGGCAACACGTCGGCCATCGTCGGCGGGTTGTATTCACTGGCGATCTGAGCGTGAACGGAAGGAAGGCTGAGCAGAGCGAAAAGACCAGCGACAACGCACGAGCGGACCATGGCAAGAGCCTCAATGAAAGGTTATCGGCCATACTCTGCCTTTCGTGGCGCTTGCAGACTGGTCCGACCACACCGCGGCATTGTGAACACTCAGACCATCGCTTGGCAAACCGGAGTCTGCATGCAACGAAAAAGAGCCGCGCATAGGCGGCTCTTTTTCGTTGCTGCAAAGATAAGAAGCCCGCGCTACATCGCCTCGGGGCTTTCGATGCCGAGCCAGCTCAGCGCCAGCACCAGTTCGCGCAACGCGACAGCGGCAGTGGCCAGCAGGAAAATCTTCCGCTCCGCGTCGGCCTCGGCCAGAATATGGTGATTGTGATAGAAGTTGCTGAACAACTGCGCCAGTTGGAAGGCATGCTTGGCCAGATACGCAGGCTCCGAAGTCACAATGCACTGGTCGAGAATCTGCGTGCGGCGGCCGGCCGACAACCATAGCGCCCAGATGTCGGCGTTCTCTTCGCCCACCAGATATTTACCCGGATCGGCGATCTTGGCGAACTCGGCGAGTACCGCTTCGGCGGTCGTTTCACCCTTGCGAAAGATGTTGCGAATGCGCACAATGGCGTACTGAATGTAAGGCCCGGTCTCGCCCTCAAAGCTCAGCGCGTCCTTGAAGTCGAAGGCGATCACTGAATTGCGCGTGTACTTCAGCATGAAGTAGCGCAGCGCGCCGATGGCAATCTGCGTCGCGATCTTTTTCTGCTCGGCGGCATCGCGCGAGGTCTGACGCTTGTTCACCTCTTCGAGCGTGGCCGTGATCAACTTGTCGATCAGGTCATCGGCCTTGACGCCGAAGCCCTTGCGACCGCTCACCTCGATGTAGGCCTTCTTCTGGTCCTCTTCCGAAACCGCGTAGCCTAGATCGATGGCGCAGCGCGGCGTCAACGCCACCATCTCATAGCTGAAGTGTGTGTAGCGGTCCGCCTGCGCTGCGTGGCCCATGCCGCGCAGCGCCTGAATCACATTCGACTGCGGATCAGCCTGACGCGCATCGATCACGTTGTAGATCGCATTCGCACCACCGAAATGGGGGTGCTCGGCCTCGCCGCTCATCGTCGAAATCCAGCACTCATGCGACGGGTACGTGAAAAATTTCTTATACCCGAAGTCCTTGCCCAGCAGGCCAAACTTCCACAGGTGATAGGCGATGTCCTTGCCCACGTAGGTCACCGTGCCGTTCGAGCGCACGATCACCTTCGCGTCTTCGTTAGGGCCATCGCTCTCGGCCGCCTTGGCCTCGTCGCCCGGACGCGTCATCACCCAGCAGCCCTTGTTCTTGCCGTTCTCCTCGAAGTAAAGTACACCGGTTTTCTTGAGCAGCTCGAAGGCCGCATTCCAGAACTTCAGGTGCAGAATCTCGCTCTCGCGCGGCAAAAAATCATATTCGATACCGAGCCGTTCCATCGTCGCCAAGTGACGCTTGAGCACAGCGGTCGAGATCATCTCGGCCATCTCCGAGGTCTCGTTGTTGCCCTCTTCGAGCGCGTGCAGTGTCTCGTAGCGCTTTTTCTTGCGCTCGGCATTTTCTTCGTCGGAGCCGCGCGTGTACCACTGCGAGGTCTTCGCATAAAGATCCCAGCAGTGATAGTCGAATGCTTCAGCCACGTTAGTCGCGCCGCGCTCTTCGCACTGCGCAATCAAGGCACGCACGTCAGCGACCGACTTGCCTTCGAGATACTTGAAGCCGACCACCACATCGGCCACCTGCACGCCGGTGTTGTCGATGTAGTTCTGCACGTCGACCTTGGAGCCGGCCGCGCGCAGAATCCGCACAAAGGTGTCGCCCAGAATCGCGTTGCGCAGGTGGCCAATGTGCGCCGCCTTGTTGGGATTGATCGAGGTATGCTCCACCAATGCATGGCCACCTGCGGTGGGGCCATTCTCTCCACCCCGTGCGTACTCGGTGACAGAGGCCCCGCGGTCGAGCCGCGCATTGATGTATCCGGCACCGGCGATCTCAAAAGAGGCGAAGCCAACGGGCTGACCGAGACCGGAAACAATCTCGGCAGCAATCATCTTGGGAGCCTTGTGCAGCGTGCGCGCCAACTGCAGCGCAATCGGCGTGGAAACCTCGCCGAAGTTCAGGTCGGGAGGCGTCTCGAGCGGAATCGATTCCACGTCAAGATTGAACTTCTGCTTCAGAACGCCCCGAATAAGCTCGCCAAGCTGTTTTTGCTGTTCCAGATACACGTCGAATGCCTCAAAATCCTTAATTTTCCTATAGATATTCTACCAAGCGACGGTTCGGTGGCTCTTCTCCTTCCAGAAAAGACGCCGTCGCCGTACAGGTCATCGACGGCCATCTCCGCGACCGAAATACCGTAAGATAAAGACAGATCGCCCGCTGTGATCCTTTTTTGCGCCCTTCAGCGCCAGCGTGCGCGGCACACTCATGAGTCCATCAAGTTCAAATCGCTTTTATCTGACCACGCCCATCTACTACGTGAATGCGCGGCCGCACCTGGGCCACGCCTATTCGACAATCGTCTGCGACGCCATTGCGCGGCGCAAGCGGGCGCTGGGCATCGAGACCTTCTTTTTGACCGGCACCGACGAGCACGGGCAGAAGATCGAGCGCTCCGCCGAAAAGGCCGGCCGCACCCCGCAGGAGTTCGCCGACGCCATTTCGTCCGAGTTCCGCGGCCTGTGGACCCGGCTCGGCATGACCAACGACGACTTCATCCGCACGACGGAACCGCGCCACATTCGCGGCGTGCAGAAGCTCTTCGCTGCTCTGCGCGAGCGCGGCTACATCTACAAGGGCTCTTATACCGGCCAGTACTGCGTCAGCGACGAGGCTTATGTCGACGGCCCCGCGGGCACCGTCTGCCCCGACTGCGGCCGCGTCACCGAAACCGTCAGCGAAGAAAATTATTTCTTCAAGCTCTCGGCCTTCGAGAACAAGCTCTTGCAGTTCTACGATGAGAACCCGAACTTCATGGGCCCCGAATCGACCCGCCGCGAGGTGATTTCCTTCGTGCGCAGCGGCCTCAAGGACCTGTCGATCAGCCGCACCAGCTTCAAGTGGGGCATTCCGGTTCCCGGCGACGAGAAGCACGTCGTCTACGTCTGGCTCGACGCGCTGGTCAACTACATGACCGCCCTCGGCTACGGCTCCGACGACCCAGCCGACCAGGAGCGCTTCAAAAAATTCTGGCCCGCCGATCTGCACCTGATCGGAAAAGAGATCAGCCGCTTCCACTGCGTCTACTGGCCAGCTTTTTTGATGGCCGCAGGACTGCCAACACCGCGCGCCATCCGCGCCAACGGCTGGCTCATGTTCGACCAGAGCAAGATGTCGAAGTCCAAGGGCAACATCGTTCGCGCCGAGACGGTTTGCGCGGTTCTGGGCGACGAAGCACTGCGGTATTACCTGATGCGCGAGATCCCCTTCGGCCAGGACGGCAATTTCTCCTTCGATGCGCTGGTGCAGCGATATAACGCCGACCTCGCCAACGGTTACGGCAACCTCGTCAGCCGCGTCGTCAACATGATACACAAGTTCTTCGGCGGCGTGATGCCCGAGCCGGGCGCACCCACCGAGGCCGAGACCGCGCTCAAAACCTCCGCCGAAACGGCCATCGCCGCCTTCGGCCCCGCCTTCGACGCCTTCGACTTCGCCGAGGCAATCAAGTCGCTATGGTCGCTGGTCGCCGAAACCGATGGCTACCTCACCGCCAGCGCGCCTTGGAAAAAGCCGCAGGACCGTTCCAACGAGGACCATGCGGCGCTGCAAGCCCGCGTGCTGGCCACCGCTGCCGAAGCCATCCGCGTGATCACCGCGCTGGTTTATCCGATTCTGCCCACGGCCGCCGCAAAGGTCTGGCGTCAGCTCGGCCAGGGCGAGATCGCCGAAGCCGCAAAAGCTGCCTTCCTGACCAAGGTCACCTGGGGCGGTCTGAAGCCGGGGACCCTGTTTGGCGAGCCTGCGCCGCTGTTCCCACGTGCCGAAAAAGACGCCGTCGAGCGCATGATCGCCCTTGAGGAAGAGAACAACCGCACCGCCGTCGAGGCCGCACAAGCCCTGAAAGAAGAGAAAAAAGTGGAAGAGAACAAGCCCGCAACGCCTGAAACCGCCGCTCCGATAACCCCGACGGCCACGACTCCCGACCAGAAGTCCGCCACGGCTCCAGTGGCCGCACCGCAGGTGGCGCAGACACTCCCTGAGGGCTACCCGGCCACCGAGCCGCAGATCACCATCGACGATCTGGCCAAAATCGACCTGCGCGTGGCGCAGATTCTGGTGGCCGAGCGCATCCCCAAGGCCGACAAGCTGCTCCGGCTTGAAGTCGACCTCGGCTACGAAAAGCGCCAGATTCTGGCCGGCATTGCGCAGTATTACGAGCCGGAAGCACTGGTGGGCCGCAAGATCGTGATTGTCGCCAACCTAGCTCCCCGCAAGATGCGCGGTCTCGAGTCGAACGGCATGTTGCTGGCCGCCTCGCTCGAAAAAAGCTCGCCCGTGTTGGCCGGATTCCTCGAAGAGATTCCGGTGGGCGCGCGGCTGAAGTAATAAAGCGACAAAGCACTTTGAACTTGTGCCATGAAACTTCTCCCTGCAAAGTAAGCTTCCACTGATCGTAAAATTCCTGAACCATCTGGGAACAAATCGCAGCAATGGCGCCGGCTCCAGAAACATCCGGCTCGCTGCCATCAAGTCTTTCATGAGCTACATGAAATATCGTGTGCCAGGATGCGCTGGAGCAGATCCAGCGCATCCTGGCCATCTCTGCGAAAAAAGCAGATGCCAGGTTGGTCAGACACCTCACAGCCCCAGAAATGCAACCCATCTTGGATGCACCTAACCCAACTGTCCGCGGCGGCATCCGTGACCGGGCGATGCTCCATCTTTGCTTCGCGGGTGCACTGAGAGTCTCGGAGTTGATGGAACTCCGCATTGACGATATGATGCTGCAACCACAAGCGAGCGTTCTGATCCACGGCAAAGGCCGAAAAGAACGTTGCCTGCCGCTGTGGAAGAAAACCACATCGGCGATCCGTGCCTGGCTGTCCGTGCGGGGTGAGGCCCGGGTTCCAGAACTCTTCTTCAATTCCCGCAATGATGCCATGACCCGCGCCGGTTTCGAGTACATCCTGCGCAAACACGTCCACGCCGCGGAGACTCGTTGTCCAAGCCTCTCATCCAAACGAATTTCACCGCATGTTCTAAGACACACCTGCGCTCAGACCATCCCGCAGGCCACCAAAGATATCCGGAAGGTGTCTCTCTGGCTTGGTCACTCCAGCATCCAGACGACAGTGATCTACACGCGCGCCGATCTGAGCGTAAAGCTCGAAGCGCTGGAATCCGTGATTGCTCCAAAACTGCGAACCGGCCGCTTCAAGGCAACGGACAAGCTGATTGCCCTGCTAAAAGCCACTCCCATTATGCGGAGTAAAAACACCCTGTTAGGACGGCGGCTCGGCTCCGAACGGCTGACCGGCGCCCTGCTCGATCGGCTCACCCATCACGCCAACATCCTCGAGATGAACGGCGACAGTTACCTTCTCAAACAGAGCCGCCGCAAACGAGCCTCATCTGCAGAACGCTAGCCCTCCCCCCCGCACGCGCCGCGGGGTAGAAGGGCCTCCAACAACGTTCCACGGCCTGGTTTTACTCCGCTACGCTGGCCTGGTTTTGCTCCGCCCTTGACAGAAGCCGGAAAATCATTCCGGAGTGTTGCGATGGACTCGCCATCGGCGGTACGTCCATCGCAACCGTAAATCCGTGGCTGCGGAATAGACGCATCAAACAACGGGCTGCGAATCTGCTGAGAGAGAATCAGCTTGCGCGAGCCGCTCCGCACCAGAGTAAATGACGAATCTTCTTCCGCGCAAAAAACCCAGAAGCGTCATACCGAACTCCCGGGCAAGATTCACGGCAAGATCGGAAGGAGCCGACACAGAAGCGAGCAGTGGAATGCCAGCGGCAATGGCCTTCTGAACCACCTCGAATCCGGCGCGGCCACTCACCATCAGCACCGTATTGTGCAACGGAACGCGGTCACCTGCCAGCGCCCAGCCAACAATCTTGTCCACGGCATTGTGTCTGCCTACATCTTCTCGCAAAACGAGTAACTGCCCATCGAGGCTGAATAGTCCGACAGCGTGCAAAGCGCCTGTCTTCTCAAAGATTTTCTGCGCGGAGCGAAGCCGGTCCGGCAATAGGCAGAGCGTTTCCGGAGCAATGATCCAGTCTACCGGCAACGAACGCAACCGGCGAGAGCGCACGGAATCGATGGAGGCCTTGCCGCAAACTCCGCAACTCGATGCGGCATAAAAATTACGTCGCATCGATTCCGGATCGAGAGGACAGTTGGAAACCAGATCGACACGAACGCGATTTGCGCCATTCTGACTGTCGTCGGCTTCGGCGTAAACCAAGGCAATCTGACTACGCGAAGAAATGATTCCCTCGGTATAGAGAAAGCCCACCGCCAGTTCCAGATCATTACCGGGCGTGCGCATGGTGACGCTGACTGGCGTTGCGCCGATGCGAATCTCAAGCGGCTCTTCGGTGACGAGGTAGTCGTTGAAAAGATGGATGGTTCCGTCGCTCCATTCCCTCACGCCACTCACGGAGACAATGCGTGGAATCACAATCATGTCCTTTTGCGCTTGCGGCACCCACAGTGCTCGCAGCGCCGAAGCCTGTTTATTGGGCCAATATTTCCGACACGTCTGATTGCAACGCGGCGAAGGAGCCGGGAAGAATGTAGACTGGTACCTCTTCGCCCACGTGAAACACCACACGATCCTCGGGAAGAACAGCGATGCCCTCGGCCAAGCGCATGGTTTTTTGCAGGCCTGTTTCCTGACGTCCGGAACTCCAAGCCACAAGCCGCCCCCGACTCACCTCGAGATGAACCCGCGCGAACAGAATCTTTCCTGCTTTTTTGTGCATTTCTTTCCGCAATGTCGCGAAAAGCAGAGGCTGAATGGGCTGCGGATGTCCCATCATCTTCAAAAGCGCGGGGCGGGCCATCTGCTCAAAGCAGATCATGGAAGACACCGGATTGCCGGGCAGTGAAAAAACAGGCTTGCCATCATGGGTTCCAAAGGCCAGAGCTTTTCCGGGCTTGATGTTGACCTTCCAGAAAAGTTGCTTCACACCGCATTCGTCAAGAATTTTGCGGACAAAGTCGCGATCACCAACGGAGACTCCTGCTGCGGTAATCAGCACATCGGCAGTAAGCCCTTCCCTGATTCTTTGTTCAAGAGAAGATCGCTCATCGGCGGCAATGCCCAGCAGCAGAGGAATCGCACCAGCTTCGCGCACGGCCGCAGCCAGCGTGGCGGAGTTGCTGTTGTACAGACGTCCCTCGGTCAAAGGCTGTCCCGGTTCGATCAGTTCGTCGCCGGTGGCAAGAATGGCGACCGTGGGCCTGCGCCGAACCCGCGCCTGACTGATGCCCAGCGAGGCAAGCATGCTGATCTCCGGTACACGAATCAACGTACCGGCGAGGAGCAGCGTTTCTCCCTGCTCGACATCTTCACCAGCGCGGCGAATGTGCTGGCCGGCAGTTACTACCTCGCGGATGTGAACCGTCTGACCGCTCTCCTCCGCATCTTCCAGCGGCACGACCGCGTCGCAACCATGCGGAACCGGCGCACCGGTCATGATTTTGATGGCGCTGCCCGGAGTGATTTCATTCGGGGCTACGCCGCCCGCCGGAATATAACCAGAGATGGGTAGGCATGAAAACTTCTGCAGATCGGCCATGCGAACCGCGTATCCATCCATGGCGGTGTTGTCGAAAAAGGGCAGGTGGAAAGGAGCCACGATTTCCTCGGCAGTGATGCGGCCCTGCAGATTCTGCAATGCAACCTGCTCGGATCCAAGCAGAGTGGTATTACTCAAAATGATACGACGTGCTTCTTCAAAACTCGTCATTATGATGATTTCCTTTTCCAGGAATGAAGCGCGATTTCTTCGCGGAGACAGAACAGATGTGCGCCAGCGTGCGCTTTTCCGCGGACAACTCTTCCGGCGTGTTTACATCGACCGTGCCATGAAGATGCCGGGGACCAACCCATGTACGCGGATGATCAAGCAACCAGGCAATACAAGCCTTTTCCGGTCCGCGGGCAAGGAGATTCCGCTCGAGAAAGGCAAGCGCCTGCGGTTCATAAAGGCCCAGCGTAGGACACGGGCCGTCGTCTGGCTGACGAGCCAAAACAGCCCACCTGCCGGGACTGCGCTGATCAATCAACTCCTGAATCTCCGCGGGACTCACCCAAGGATGATCGCAGGCAACAACAATCCACGCAGTGCGCGGCGACCAGCGATGCGCCGCGAGTAGCCCGGCCAGAGGTCCTGCAAGATCGGGCGCGTCGGCCAACTGAATCAGATACTGCATCGAGGGCGGCAGGACACCGGTGCCAAGAGCGACGGGATCGAGCGATGCCGAGCCACTCTGCGCAATGCCCGCCTGAAGTGCGTTCGCGGCAATTTCACCGAGTGTACTGTGGCCGAAGCTTACCAACTGCTTGGGCATGCCCATGCGCGAACTTTTTCCCCCAACCAGAAAACCCGCACGAAGAGACCGCGTGCGCCACGCCTGGAGCAACCACTCTGCGATGAAGACAAGAAAGGTTTTCAGGCGATCGCTGTCCCAGGGAAGGATGCACAGAATCTCGCTTTCCTGCGCGGGGGGCGTTGTTCCTTCGGCATTGCCCACCCAGAGTTTGGGCAGCGGAGTGTCCTTGTGTCCTTCAACAAGCAGCAGGTCATGATCCTGCGCCAGATCCGCGATCGTGGCCTGCAGCGTCAGTGATGAAGAGGCATTCCGCCGCGCGAACTGTTCACCAGGACCGCGCAGCGCGACGGTGGCTCCAGCGCGAAACAATCGATTCGAATCCTTCCCCTCGCGATCCACGACAAAGCCATGCGCGTCGTGCTTGATCACCGCGACCGAAAGATTCTGCGCAATCAGATACGGAATCGCCGCTTCAAGCAACGTGGTTTTGCCTGATCCAGAGAAACCGCACACGGCCAGCACGGGCGCACCAAAGTCCTGCATCATGGCCGTGGCTCCGCAGAGTGCGTGGCATTCGTAAGCGTGACCTGTCGCGCGCGATCATTCTCAGGATGCGCTGTATCTCCCCGCAACATTTTTACGGTGTGAGGAAGCAGCGACAGAATGGCGCGCAGATTTTCCGTCGCGCCACGCAGACTGCCCGGCAGGTTGACGATCAACGTTGCGCGATACACGCCCACCAGCGCACGGGAAAGCCATGCATGCGGCGTCTGCTGAGCAGAGGTGGCACGCATCACTTCAGCCAGTCCCGGTAACTCACGATCAATCACTTTGTGCATGGCCTCCGGTGTAACATCTCTGGCGGAGATGCCTGTTCCTCCCACCGTAAAAAGCAAGTCGACATGACGCTCGCTGTAATTCTTCAGCGTCTTCTCAATCACATCCACCTCGTCAGGAACGACACAGGAGACGGCGATGTGGGCCTGCAACGCCTCGCGCAAAACTTCGGCAACGGCGGGACCGGCAGAGTCTTGCGTGTTCCCGCTGCACAGCGATCGGAAACGGTAATCACAGCCGCCTGCAGGGTGGAACGCGGAACAATGCGCACCACCTCGACAGGAAGACCTGCTTCAATTTCACCGCCCTTGAGCACGCGAGCAAAGAGGCCGGTGCGCGGCATGATGCAGTCGCCAGTGGAGTAATAAATCGCGCAGCGCGTGTGACAGACCTTACCAATCTGCGACAGTTCGAGCAGCACCGGGCCAACACGCAGTTGCGTGCCGATGCCGAGTTGCGCGGTATCGAGTCCGTCGATCACCAGATTTTCGCCAAAGGCGCCAGGCTTCAGCGTAAGTCCTTTCGCGCACATGGATTCAATGTCGAGATGTGCCAGAAAACTGATCTGCCGATGCCAGTCGCCGGCGTGCGCGTCGCCCTCCATGCCATATTCCATGCGCAAACACGCAGAAGGGATTTCATGTCTGGCGATACCTTTTTTGGCAGAGATACAAAGATGCAACAGCTTTCCATTAGACATGAAGAGCCTCCGCGCGATAGTTCCCGCTGCGCCCGCCGGACTTTGCGAGAAGGCGCAGACCCTCAAGACGCATTTCCTTTGAAAGGGCCTTGAGCATGTCATAGAGCGTGAGGCCAGTAACCGATGCCGCGGTCAGGGCCTCCATCTCAACGCCGGTCGGGCCGCTGGTTTTCACCCGTGTACGAATCGTGATGCGATCCTCGCCAGGCTCCATGTCTACCACAATATGAGTCAGATTCAGTGGATGACAGAGAGGAATCAGATCCGAGGTTCGCTTGGCGCCCATCACGCCGGCAATACGAGCTGTTTCAAAGATATTTCCCTTGGGAGTACAGCCATCGCGAATCGCGCGCATCACCGCCTCGCCCACCCACAGCACCGCTTCCGCCTCGGCCTCTCGCGTGGTCTCAGACTTCATACTGACATCAACCATACGCGGCAACCCCTGCTGATCGATATGTGTTAATTCGGCGTTTTCACTCATGGTTATCCTCCTACCTCATTCATTGCCGTCTGGCTGTCCATGGTGAGTGGCGCAACCTTTTTCGCGACATAAGTTTGAAATGCCTTCCAGGCCACGGGCGCGGACATATCTTCGAGCTCAGGCTTCCGCCGCGTGTAATCGCAGCGAATCTTTCTTTATCCAGAGAATCGAGCGAGATGTTCACACGCTTTAAACCGGCGGCCTTCAGTGCCCATACTTTTTGCTGCAGCAGAGAACCGTTGGTGGTCAGTGAGACTTCCTGTATGCCCGGGAAGGTTGAGATCTGCGCGATCAGATGCTCAATGCCGTGGCGTACCAAAGGCTCGCCGCCGGTGAGCCGAACGCGCTCGATACCAACACATGCAGTGAGCCACCAGACCAGATCCGCCAGTTGCTCGAGCGAGAGAAGATCGCCGTGCTGCAGGTGGGGAACACCCATCAGTGACATGCAATAACGGCAACGAAAGTTGCACAGATCTGTTACCGACAGCCGCAGCATCCGCAACCGTGGCGGGGAAGGTATCGCGGACGATTCTTGCTCGTCGACAAAAGAAGGAAGCGTGATTTGGGAAAATAGGGCTGACATGTTGTCTCCTTTCCGACAGGGGGAGGTCGCGCCATTTCCGGCATAGCCCTTGGACCGTTCTCGATTGCGAGAGCAGCCGCCGCCGCAACTTCCATGAGCATGAAAATCGCTTGTAGAAAGTTACGATCGAAGACGAATTACTTCGCGGTTATTCGAGGCAAGGTGAAACACTGCGAATGTTGCGCCAGTTACAACGCAACACTCGCAGTCCAGGCTCGCAAGTGCCGTTCTAGTGAGCAGCAGAGGAGAGTTCCTGCCGCAGGTTCTTGTAGTTCTGCACCAGGAGGGACTCAGCGGCTCTCTGATCCTCGGTCCGCTCCACCTTGGCTGCCGCGTACTTGAATTCCGGCGTCTTCGAGATGGGGTCCATCGCATCTACTGCCAGTTCATTGCAGGCACCGATCCACCACTGATAGGTCATGTACACGGTTCCCTTGTTAGCACGATCCGTAATCTTCGCACGCGACATCACACGGCCACGGCGCGATGAAACCCAAATCAGTTCCTGATCCTTGATGCCATACTTTTCCGCATCGGCGCTGTTGATCTGAACAAAGCCAGGCTCATCGGCCAAGGTTTGCAGCGCACGACAATTTCCAGTCATGGTACGAACGGAGTAATGACCGACTTCGCGCACCGTGCACAAGGCCAACGGATATTCATCATTCAGTTTCTCGAAGGGCGGACGCCATTCGCTGGCAAAAAGAATGCCCTTTCCACCGGGGAGCATGAACTCGCCACCTTCAAACAGATACGGAGTTCCGGGATGATCCAGCGTCGGGCAGGGCCATTGCACATAGCTGCCGATGCCGTCTATCTTCTCGTACGTCGCACCGTAGTAAATGGGACATAGCTTGCGCATTTCGTCCCAGATTTCCTTGGTATTTTTGTACTTCATCGGATAACCCATGGCAGTAGCCATGAGGCTGATGATTTCCCAGTCGACCTTCACGTCGCCCTTGGGCTCGACAGCCTTATGGAAGCGCTGCAGGCCACGATCCGCGCTGGAAAATACGCCTTCGTGCTCTCCCCACGAGGTTGCGGGGAAGATCACATCAGCAAACATGGCGGTCTTGTTCATGAAAATATCCTGAACAATCACCAGTTCCATGTCCTTCAACGCTTCGCGCACGCCAGCAAGATCAGGATCGCTTTGCGCAGGGTCTTCGCCGAAAATGTAGTACGCTTTCAGCTTGCCTTCCTTCACAAGATGCGGAACCTCGGTCAGACGATAACCATTCTCCGCGGGCAGCGTGGGAACGCCCCAGCCTTTGGCAAACTTGGCCCGAATCTCGGGATCGATAACCTTCTGATAGCCAGGAAAGAAATTCGGCAACGCACCGAAGTCGCAAGACCCCTGCACGTTGTTCTGGCCGCGCACAGGACCGACGCCCACGTTCGGACAGCCCAGATTACCGGTCAACACCGCCAAGCCTGCAAGCCCCTTGACAACATCAACACCCTGCCCCCACTGGCATACGCCCATGCCCCACAGAATCGTGGCCGAAGGCGCGCCAGCATAGATGCGCATGGCCTGACGGATCTGTTCAGCAGAAACGCCCACTATATCCTCGACATACTCGGGCGTGTATTTGGCTACGATCGCCTTGTACTCTGCAAAGCCCGTTGTATGCTTTTCAACAAACTCGTGATCGTAGAGGTCCTCGTCGATGAGCACATGGGCAAAGGCATTCACCAACGCCATGTTACAGCCATTCTTGATGGCAAGATTCAGATCAGCAATGCGCGAAGTCTCAATGATGCGCGGATCGCAGACGACAATCTTTGCGCCCTTTTCCTTGGCCTTGATGATGCGCCGCGCCACGATGGGATGCGAAACCGCCGGATTATAACCAAAGATCAGAATACATTTGGTATCTTCAATCTGAGCCATGGAATTACTCATAGCACCGCTGCCTACAGTAGCATCTAAGGAGCCTCTGAACAAGTTCGGCAGATGCGTCATTCTTGTCTAAGATTGTAAGTAGAGCGAAAACATGATGCGCCAGATAACATTTGCCTGCCAGCCGAGTTTTGAAAAGTTTTCCCGCGCCAGCCGC
>Ga0224528_1000624_pt1 | contig 26198 bp, 13 predicted proteins | sample CBST25metaG_2_FD_179888 | JGI IMG/M metagenome (GOLD analysis project Ga0224528, IMG submission 179888) | Peat soil microbial communities from Stordalen Mire, Sweden - C.B.S.T25 | ecosystem: Environmental > Terrestrial > Soil > Wetlands > Peat | place: Sweden: Norrbotten County, Stordalen Mire...
ACAAGGCTGGGGACCGGGAACAGAAACTCTCCGGCATCGTGCTCGAAGTCAAGGGCGATCTCTGCCGCAAGGCTCGGCGCATCCTCAAAGACTGCGGACGAGCGGAGGATTATATCGATGTTTCGCTTAATGGCGATATCCGCTACAACCCGTTGAACAACGATGCCGATGCTTACGCGCAGGCGTTCAACATCGCCTCGGTCATCGTCGCCATTTGGGGCAAAGGCCGCGAGCCATTCTGGCAGCAGTCCTACACCGATCTCGTCCGGTATGTAATTATGCTGCACCGCGTCCGTGACGGGTACGTCACCATGCTCGACATCTTCCGCACCGTGATCAGCGCTGGGACGCTAGAGCAGATGCTGACCGAGACCGGGAGGCGTTTCACCGCAGCCTCGTTCGTCGGGATAAACAAGACCGGGTACAAGCAATATGAATCCGTGCTAGCTCCGTTCGGATTTGCATGGGATGAGAAACTGGGGCAGCACATCGCCCGGTGGACGGAGGAACTGGAGTCCACGGTCCTCAACAAGACCACGGTCAGTGCATCCCTATACAGTCGTAAACTTGGCGATGAGGATGCAGCCGACACGTGGAGGAGCATCCACTACTGGTACTGGGAGCATTGGAAGTTCTTCCGAGATGAGGTCAAGACTTCGATCGTCCAGGGAATCGCCGTGTTCCTCTCCCTGTTCGAGACCGACCGCAAAGTGCGCCGCGTATTCTGTCCTCCGAAGGAACTGTACCAGGGGCAACCGTCGGCCAATGATCCACACGGGCGGGTCCTGCCGCCGTTCCACGAGCTGATCGAATCGGGGAAGGTTGTGGGTCTGAACTTCCCCACTGCTCTCAATCCTGCGCTGGCAAAAGTGATCGGCACGTTGATGAAGGTGGACTACCAGCGTGCCGTGCTGCTGCGCATCCCGGAAATGGATGAGAATCCGGAGCAGCACTACCGGCCCACCGTGTTCATCTGCGACGAGTACCAGAACTTTGCCACTGTGGGTGGCGATAATCCAAGTGGAGACGAGCGATTTCTCTCCCTGTCGCGGCAGCCGAAGTGCATTCCCGTAGTCGCCACGCAGAGCATATCGAGTCTTAAGGAGGCCCTGCCTAACGAAGGCGTCAAGACCCTGCTTCAAGCCTTTCGTACCAAGGTCTTTCTCTCGACGGCGGACCCGGATACAGCCCGCTATGCATCGGAATTGTGCGGCAAGGTGGACCGGACGCGCATCAGCTACACGGTTTCCGAATCATCCAACAATGCCAATGTCGGATGGTTGTCGGGTCGCACTTCATCCAGCAAAGGATCGGTCTCCGCTTCCAAGCAGTACCAGAAGCACAAGGAGCCGCTGTTCGAGGAGAACGTCTTCTTCGATCTCAAGAATGCGCAATCGGTCATCGTTGCGTTCGACGGCATCAGCCCGCTGCCCCCGACCTACTGCTACCTGAAACTCGATTTCCTGCCCGTTTCCATGACCTGGTTCGATCAGGAGCGGATTCGATTCAACCCAAGGAGAGTGACCCGATGAGTTACGAAGTCATTATTCCGTTTCTGAAGCCGATTCAACGCTTGCTCGAATTCGGGTCCATCTCTGAGATCATGGTCAATCCCGATGGCACGGTCTGGATTGAAGAGCGGGGTCACATAGAACCTGTGCCGGGTATCCACTTCGAAGACGGTGCGCTGTTGACCGCGCTCGAAGTGATCGCCAACCGCTTTGGCAAGAAACTCGATTCCGACCTGCCGATCATGAACCTTCGCTTGCCCGACGGCAGCCGGCTGGCGGCAACCATTCCACCCATCGTTCACCCACAGCCGCTGATGACCATTCGCCGCTTTACCTCGCGCAATTTCACGATGGACGATTTGATCGAGCGGAAGATGCTGACTGCGGATCAGGCAGGTATGCTCACAGGTGCGGTCCAGCGCGGCGATAACATCCTCATTTCCGGTGGAACCTCAACGGGTAAAACGACCGTTCTCAACGTGCTTGCCGACGCCATCCCTGAGCAGGAGCGCATCCTGATTATCGAAGACACTGCCGAGTTGCATATCCGCAAACCGCACGTCGTCCAGCAGGAGGCCCAGACCGATACCCATCGTCATCCCATCACCTTCGAAGACCTACTCAAGGCCGCGCTTCGCCATCGTCCCGACCGCATCATTCTCGGAGAAATCCGTGGGACCGAGGCGCGGACTCTGCTGGATTCGATGAACACCGGACATCGTGGGGCGCTGGCGACCATCCATGCCAGCAGCGCGCAAGGAGCGTTGCTCCGGCTGCGCACTCTGCTCATGCGCAGCGCATCCTCCCTGCTGCCTGCGGAAGCCGATGCGGAGATCCGCTCCTCCATTCATCTGGTCGTGCATATCGACCGTGTTGATGGACAGCGGCACATTCAGAACATCCTGAATGTTGCCGGGAACAGTGCGAATGTGAAGTAAGGACGTTACGCTGGATTCATTGTGCTGGAACTTCCCAGCCATTGTTGGTCAGCCGCAATCCAGCGGTCTGTGCAGCCTTCGATTGACCCGCTATGTCCGTTTGGATATCAGGAAACGCACGCTGAACCTCCGGGCGCTCCGCCCAGGCTGCGAGGTCCACAATCTTGTAGGTATACGTGACCTCGGTCTGAGAGTACGCGCCCATCGTCATCGGCTCGGTCCATTTGACGATGGAATCGACTTGCTTCCGTCCATAACAGAGGCCGGTGGTTTGCCCGAAACCGCCAGAGAGTTCCCGGAAGTATTTGCCGCCTTCTGCAGTCAGATCGTAATGTCTCACGGGTTGAGGTCGCGTCGGGCCCTGCAGAGCATCGAGCATCCCGTGAACCACCGCTGTCGTGTCGCCGCCGCGCAGCAGCCCTGCCTGTTCCAGGGCCGCCAGCTTTGGCCCGATCCCATACTGGTCTTTCTGCTCTCGCTTCGGAACGTCAAGCGGAAACTGCCGGTTGAGTACCGTGCAGGCTTCGCCGTGCTTGGCAAGATACTGGTCAATCGCGTTCGTGAAATTAGCGTCGCTTGGCTTCTTTGCATTGTTGCAGGTGGTGAGAAAGAGTAGACCTGCGATTGAGACGACATACAGATTGCGCATCGGACATCCTCCGGGATAGTTGATCTAGCTGATGTGTTGACCATCTGGCGACATGCTCATCGACTTTATGGCGGTTGCGATTTTGGCGGTTTGGGCCGCAGTACGGCCGTCGCGCCCCAAACCTTCTCGATGTAATCCTTGATGTAGCCGGTATGGAGATCGCGCAGAGCGAAGACTCCGCTCTTTACAGTGAGGAGTTGGTTTGAGAGTGGCCGCAGCACAATCTCGGGGCGTAGCGGGACAGCGGAAGAGCGGGTCATAAGCGCCACGCCAAGTCCTCTGCTGACCAGCCACAGGGCTTCTTTTGGAAGGTAGGCATCGCTAGCGAACTTGAGGAAGACTCCCTCGCCTTCAAAGTATTCGACGATCTCCTTATGCCTTCCGGGAAGCGCCTTACGGGCCAAGGCGATCATCGGTTCGCTATCGAGATCCGCCGGATCGATACTTTGCTTGGCAATCAATCGGTGACCTGCAGGCAGGCACGCCACCAGCGGCTCCTGCATCAGAGTCCTCACTACCAGATCAGGCTGGTGGATGGGCAGGAAACCAAACCCTACATGCAGTTTTCCGTGGAGCACTTGTGAAACCACCTGGTGCGTCAGCAGGCTCTCAGGGCCGAACGGTGCCGCCCCTTCCGGCTGGTGCCGGGCGATGATATCCAGCAGATTTTCGCTGAGGCAACTCGAATATCCTATGCGCAGGTCCTTCGCCTGCGCTCGAACGAACGCGTGTACGCGGTTGATACCGAGCCGTGCATGCCTGACGGATTCACGAATCTCAGGAAGACAGATACCGCCGGCCACGGTCGGAACCAAGCGGTTTCCCACACGCTCGAATATCGGGGTGCCCGCCTCGGCGGTAAAGCCTTCTACTTGCTTGCGCACCGTGGACGTAGTGACATCGAGCGTTTCCCCGGCCGCCGCGAACGAACCCTTCTCCGCAACCGTGAGGACGGCGATCTGCCCATCCATTTTGACATTGAACCGGCGCATGGCTAGACCCGTGAGCGCAAATACAGGTCAGCTCTCGGTCGGTCATAGGGAGTGCCCGACGTGCGCTTAAGTGTTCGATCAAAATAACGGCTCCTGCCGATTCGAAATAACCGGAAACCCATTCTTCGCGCTTGGTGAAGCCAGATTGTCAGTCTCCACTGCGAACAAGCTGGCATATTGTTTTGCTTAGGTCGTACAAATGAGAATCCGTTCCTTATCGACAAAGGGAACAGGCGAAAACCTGTTGAATGGAAGAGATGTTACCTGCAATCGAGCTACTTGGGAAGAACGCACCGTATTATCATTTACGCCCCATATGAATCGCTCCGCTCTCAGCAATTACCTGGTAATCTCTGGCTTTCCATCTGGAGATGGAGCCTTATCCAGGTGGCGTGTTGCCCATTCCGACGCCGCGTGTAGAACCACATACAGTGCGACACCGGAATTGGTGAGACCATATTCAACACTCGGTGGCGTTGTTGGGTAAACCGTTCGGAGGATGATCCCATGCGCCTGAAGTCGCTTCAGCTCTTTGGTCAGCACATGGTGCGAAACTCCTCGGAGAAAACGTTGAAGCGCAGCAAACCGCTGCTTACCGTCTGCTAAAGCGAGAATGATTCCTATGGTCCACTTCCCTGCAAGAAGGGAAATCGTCGCTGCTGCTGGATTACGTGTGCTATTGCTTGCGTGTGGGGCTCTGCTCTTTCCGCCCATTCGTACGATCTCCCAAGTCAACTCAATATCACCGCTACGACCATCAAATCAGTCTGTGAGAGAACCTTGCAGCTCCGTCGTGCCACTTTCAGCGTAGATCAATACTCGTCCCGCCGGGCGTGGCTGGAACCGTGATTCCCCAGCGCCCTTCCTCCTGGGTCAGCAAAGTCCCGCTCCCATCGACCGATCCTCGGCCGCTCTTCGGAGTCCAGTCCACCATTTCTATCCGGTATTTATGCCACCAGGGCTTCCATGTACCTTCCTGCTTGCCAACCGTTACGTTTACGCTGCCATCGGCACGCACGGAGCAGCTGAAGTGAATACGGGCAAAAACTCCCTTGCGAAAATCAAAACTATGACCGTCGTCCACGTACACCTCACCCGCACAAGATTCACCCGGTATATTCAGGCCCGGAGCCAAAGGGTATACACGAAGAGTCAGCGGTCCACTCGGCACCTCCGCAGTGCTCTGGGTCAATGGTGCGATAGGTAAAATGCTGCCGCCGCGGACATAGACCGGCAGTTGTTCCAGCTTCGGCGTGATGCTCAATGTCTTTTGGGCTAGCACTGCGTCCCGCTGCTCTAAGTCAATAAGACCGCCGGATTTGCCGCGCGTAAATCGCTCGCCAGTCCAGTAGTCATACCATGTACCCGGCGGAAGGTGAACGGTGTACGGAGCGACCTCTTCGGGAGAGGGATTGGGCGCCACGAGTATACGGCTGCCAAATAGAAACTCACTTCCGCCGCTCGTCAAGTCAGAGGGTGTACCATCCTCGATGGCGTGAGGGAACTCGATGAAGAGTGGGCGATCGATGGGCAGGCCATCGTGCGAAGTTTCCTCGGCTACGGTGTAGAGGTACGGCATAAGCCGGTAACGCTCTTCGATATAGCGACGGCGGATGGCTTCCTGCTCCGGCCCATCAACCCACACTTCGTGCTTGCGCGTTCCCTTCGCAGAGTGATCGCGGTCAATCGGTTGAAAAGCCGAAAGCTCGATCCACTTAGTTAGCAAATCGGGCGGCGGCGAGCCCGCAAATCCCCCCACGTCCGCGCCGGAAAGCGAGAAACCGCTGAGCCCCAGGTTGATGAGTTGCGGAACACTCATGCGCAGGTGATTCCAGGTAGAGCTGTTGTCCCCGGTCCACGTTGCGCTGTACCGTTGTCCGCCCGCAAAGCTTGCGCGCGTCATGACAAAGGGGCGCTCATTCGGCCGCAGCGCGAGTTCACCTTCGTAAGTGCCGCGCGCGTTCTGCATGCCGTAGATGTTGTGAATCTCAAGGTGTGTCGCGGTACGCTTGCGGAAACCCGGCTCGTCGATTCGATGCCGCACGTCGTCGGGCATGGTTTTACCAGGACCGTCGAATACGGAAGGCTCATTCATGTCGTTCCAGAATCCCGCTACCCCGTCCTCAATGAAAGTCCTATAGAGCGTTCCCCACCACTGCCTGGATGGCAACTGAGTAAAGTCTGGAAACACAGCGGGTCCCGGCCATACGTTTCCAAAGTAAATGGAGCCGTCCGGATTCTTCACAAAGTGATCGCCGGCTATGCCCGAGTCAAACGGTGCGTAGCCGACATTCGGCTGCTTCGCAATGTGAAGATCGGTGATGACCACCAGTTTGAAACTCTCTCGACCAAGATCTCTCACCATGCCGCTGAAATCAGGGAAAGCCTTTTGATCGACAGTAAAGGGCCAGTTGTTGTGCTGGTAATCGATATCAAGCCAAAGCACGTCGCAAGGGATACGGTCCTTACGGAGCCGATCGGCGACCTCACGCAACTGGGACTCCGGGAAGTAACTGTACCGCGACTGCTGGAAACCAAGAGACCACAGTGGAGGGAGCGGTGTGGGGCCAGTCAACCACGCCCAATCCGCGACGACTTGCTTCGGCTCCGGGCCATAGATGAGGTAATAATCGAGTGGTCCATTCAATGCGCCGAAAGTGTATTCGGTCGGATTGGCACGACCGAAATCGAAATCGGTACGCCAAGTGTTGTCGAGAAAAACACCAAGGGCTCGTCCGTGGCTCAGTTCCATAAAGAACGGAATGCTCTTGTAGATGGGATCGGCCGACTCCTGCCAGCCGAAGGAATCTGTGTTCCACATGGTGAATGCTTCGCCTGCGCGATCAAGCGGCCCCGGCTTGTCCCCCAGTCCGAAGAAGTGATCGCTTGGCGTACGCTGTTTGCGGACCGTGAATTGAGTACCTTCCCACTGCACGGGTTCTGCGTCTTTCTGCAATACATTGCCAGCAAGATCCGCTACTGTAAGACGGAGTTGATCATCGATCATGATGCGCAATTGCTTGGTTGCGAGCCCGTGAGCCTCCGCGAAGACCTGCACATCGCTCGTTCGGGCGGAAGGAAGTACGGCCCAAGACGCGTCTTCCGGCACAGCGTCGCCCTTCCATGCGCGCACACGAAGAACGTCGTCGCGGAGTGCATTCACTTGCAGCGTCGTATCTCCGTTTGTGGCGGCTATTCCATTGGGCGTCCGCGTTAACTGTTGAGCGCCTGTGCTTACCGCGGGCAGACTCAAGACAAACAAAACTGCTGCGACAATCCAGCCTGATGAAAATTGCAACATGATCGTCCTCTTGAAACCGTTCCTATAAGGAGCGTTTTGTCATTTCAGCATGGCGCCTATAGCTTTCTTTGAAAAATGCGGAACTCAAATGCGTCTAAGGAAACTGATGGGAGGGCCACTTGTGAATGGTGAGAGAGTGGTTCCTGCACTTCCTGCCACGTACCTGTATCCCCTTCCACTGTTCCCCGAAAAGGCGTATTCGACAGGTTGATTACCACCATGAATTCTTCATTGTCAGAACGGCGCAGATAACTGACTACATGTTGTTCATCGGAGTTGTGCACCCATGTAATTGTCCCTTTCCAGAATGCGGTGTGCTGCTTACGAAACGGGATCATGAAATCGTAGAATTCCTTGACTTCCGGCCGTATCTGCGACCCTTGCCAGTAGATTTTGAGGGTCTCGAATAATGCCGGTCCAGACGACGGGGTAGCGTCCGCTGCCTCCATGCCGTTGTACAGCAAGGGAACGCCATCTAACGTGAACATCAAGGCTGAAGCAGCAAGCGCACCCGGAACGCTGTAGCGAACGACTGCACGGTCTTCATCGTGATCGTCGGAGATCGTCATGTGCAAGGCTTGTTCAGAAAACGTTGCTCGTTGCTGTTCGATTGTCGCTCGCATGCTACTTGCCGAAGCACCATGCATGATCGCGGCATCAAGATTGGACAGCAAGGGCCATGCGTAATCCACATCAAACGCACGGCGAAGCAATTCCGGCTTCGAAGCCTCGGCTAGCATCAGGATGTCGGGGTTCACCTGTTCCAATTCGCGCCGCGCCTGTTCCCAGAAATCAGTTGGAACTTCCCCAGCCGCATCGCATCGATACCCATCCACATCGAAATTCTTCACCCAATACTTGAGCACGCCGATCATGTATTGCCGAAGCGCGGGATTCGAATAGTCGAGTGCGGCTACGTCCATCCACCCGTGAGGAGAGATTACCCTTCCATCTTTGCCATGCTTATAGAAGTCGGGGTTAGCCATCATCGCGCTGTCGAACGCAGTGTGGTCAGCGACCATGTCCAGAATGACCTTCATGCCTCGCCGATGAGCCTCCTCGACCAGATGATGCAGGTCTTCTTTGGTGCCATACTCTGGAGTGATTGCGTAGTAATCCTTGACTGCGTAGGGGCTTCCGTCGGTGCCGAGTTTCTTGAGCTGCCCAACTGGATGAATAGGCATGAGCCACACGACTGTGACACCAAGAGCTCTCAAGCGATCTAACCCAGCTGTTACCCCACTGAGGTTGCCTTCCGATGAGAATGAGCGCGGAAATACTTCGTAGATCAATCCAGAGCGAAGCCACTCTGGGGCGCTACGCGTCCCGATGGAAGTGACCGATTCAGATTTATTCGCCGCCGAGGCGGCTTCTTGTGCAATGCCGATGAGATTACCCGTCATCACCAGCAAGGATGTCGTTAGCAGCAAGTTGCGCAGAAAGACTGTTCGCAAGGTGTTCTCTCTATCTGTCTTGATCTGTTGGCGGAGATGTCAAGCGATTGACTCGACGGATTCGACACATTACTCAAAGGCGGCAGACAAGTCTCCTCGGTGTAGGAGGACTGAATGACCGGCGTAAAGGTAGAGTATGCGGACGGCGCCGACCTTGGTGGCCGGCGCTGTCTGCGGTCGAGTTAGCTAGAAGGTGAAGCGAGCCGCCAACTGAAGTTGACGAACGCTTCCGTGGAGCCCAGTAATCTTGCCAAAATTTCCGTCGCCCTCGCCGGTATCTGGGAAATTGAAGTTTGGAGTGTTGGTTACGTTGAAGGCGTCGCAATGCAGTTCCAGAGTTCTGCCTTCGGTAATCTGAAAATTCTTCTGCACAGCTACGTCGTCTGTTCGGTAGCCGGGACCGCGGACCTGGTTCCGTCCGAGCGTTCCCACGCGCGTGTACACGGAGTTTCCCGATCCATCGGTTGCCAGGGTGGTTGGAAGATTGGCGCTGGAGAGGGACGTGGTGTCAAACCAAGTGCCGCTAATGCTCTTCTCATAGTGAATCGGCTTGATGAGGTCGGGCCGGTTGCCGGGATTGGCACTGCCTTCTGCGGAGATATCAACTGGCTCCCCGGTCTGAAGAAGAAGGATGTTGTTAAACTGCCATCCACCGATTACGGCATCGAGGGCGCGGGGAGCGTTTGACGCGAATCGCTTTCCGCGTCCGAAGGGCAGAAACGCAACAAACGAACCACTGAAGATCTGCCGTTGATCTTGATCCGCATTGCCATAGTTGGCCTTGGGGTCGTTATAGAGTGGCCCAAAGGCAACTGACGGGCCGCTGAATGCAGTCTCCGAATTGGTGAGCGCGTGGGACCACGCGTAGGATGCCGTGGCAGTGTAAATTGTACCCTGATGCTCGAGGTGCGCCTGGAGTCCGTTGTAATTGGAGCTGCCGTTGTAGTCGTTGTAGGTGATGCCACCAATGTTGGGGAACGGCTTGGTTGTGGCGCCGATGGTGTAGATGTTGTAGGGATAGTAGGTCGAGAGCCGGCTGGAATGGGTGCCTACATACGCCAGACTAGCCACGTTATTCGAACCTAGTTGGTGTTGGAGTTGGACGTTCCATTGCTGGATCATGCTGTGGTTATTGTTTTTATTGACGGCAATTCCGCCATACGTGGCTGGAGGATCGTCCGGAGTGAAGCCTGTGAAAGCAGGCGACGGCTGTCCATTATAGGGGGCTGTCGCATCTGCAGTGTAGGGGCAGTTGTAGGCGGTACCCGGCGTTCCGCCCGGGTTTGCCAATCCGGTAAAGGCAGTGCAATAGCCGGCATAGGCGTTGTAGGTCTTGGCGCCGCCAAACGGTTGCTGCTGACCTAACTGGTTGCTGATGCCACCGTAGTCCGGGAAGTAGAAGATGCCATATCCGCCGTGAACGGATGACCTGCCATTTCCCGACAGATCGTAGGCAAATCCCACACGGGGCGCGAAGTTGCCATAGTCCTGGTTAATGATGCTTCTGGATATGCCGTTCTGGTTAGCGAGCATCACGTGGCCGGTCTGGATATCGAACGCAGACATCTGATTGTGCGCCTCGTAGGGCCAGGTCAACAGGTCCCAGCGGGCGCCGAGGTTGAGAGTGAGTCGCTTGTTGACGCGCCAATCATCCTGGACAAAGACGCCGTCTTCCTGACTGACTTCTGCGAAGTATCCGTTCTGCGTACCGACCTGATAGTAGTCAGCGAATGCAGCAAGCATTTCGCTCACCTCATATCCGGTGAAGTCGGTTCCGTCTCCGGCATAGCCGAAGAAGCCCTTTCCGGAAATCGGGCGGAAGTATTCCAACTGACGGCGAATCCAAGTGCCGCCGAGACTGATCGAATGCGTGCCTCGATTGATATTGAGGGTATCGGTTACTTCATAGTTGTTTTGAGGAGTGGCAAACAAGCCATAATCGCCTGAATACACGATTTCACTGTTAGACGCGCCGATGATTGGGCCGCCCTGGTCTGACGCCGGGAGGTTCGAATTGATCATCCCGTCGTCTGCAGCGACGTTGGTCCCTATGTTGCTTGGCTGGAAGCCGTAGTTGTCGCGCAGATAGGCAATACGCAATTCGTTGACTATGTGGGCCGAAAAGGTGTGCGTGTTTCCAATATCCCAGCCACGACCGTGAGTGTAGTTTTTGTTTCCATTATGGGACAACAAAGGTGTGCCCGGGGGCGATACAAGGTCCGATGTATTGAAGTTCGCCGAATTGTCATAGGACATGCGCACGAAGTACAGATCGTTCGCCGCGCGATTCCAGTCTAGACGTACATCGAACGTATTGAAGTTGTAGCCCGTCCTGAGCTCATATTGATCGTTGTTGAGAATGCGATCGGTCCGGGTTGGTTCCGGAAAGGACTTGAAGTAGGCCAGTGCCGCTGGATTTTGGCGGTTGCCCGGGACTACGTTGGTTACACCGCCGTTCGAGAAGGGCTGCGGGTTGGCGCACGAGATGGCGTTGCAGGTCTCGGGGTCCCAAATATAACCCTTGCTTTGAGAGTTGGCAGTTCCGATGGCACCGTTCAGATTTCCGGCGTTGGGGTAGAAATGTGGAAACCTGGTGATGAAGCCAGCCGGATCTGTTGAAGAGCTTCCACCCGTCAGAACGGAATTGAGCAGCTCGGAGAAGTCCCCTGTACGCATTTTGTCTGTGGGAACGGTGTCAAACCCGGAGCCGTTAGGCTGGGCGGAACGAGTCGCCTGGTAATCGCCGAAGCCGAAGAGCTTGTTCTTGAAGAAAGGCCCCCCCACGGAGCCGCCGAACTGGTTGCGTCGGAAAGGAGGATTCGCTGTAGGTGTCGCGTCAAGGAATTGATAATTGGGATTCGCCGCCCATTTACCGCTGCGATTGAAGTCAAAAGCCGACCCGTGATACTTGTTGGTTCCAGACTTGATAGAGCTCACTAGAAATACACCGCCGGCGCGGCCATACTGCGCAGGCGCGACGCTCGTATTGACCTTGAACTCCTGCGTCGCATCTACAGGGGGAAAGAAAACGATGATGTTCTGTAAATCGTCGTTGTTGTCTACGCCGTCCAGGATGAAATTGTTGGCTTGCTCGCGGATGCCGTTGGCCGAGAGCTGGCCGCCGCCGGTGTCGTTGTAGCGATTGATTGTATCCTGGCCGTTTTCGTTATAAGCGCCTCCAGTGACACCCGGGGTGAGCAGCGTCAGGTTGAGAATGTTGCGGCCGTTCAGAGGCAGTTCGGTGACCTGTTGCGCATCAACAGTCTCTCCAAGGGTCGCGTCCGACGTGTTCACCAAAGGCGCGGCACTCGTGACTACGACCGAGGTGGTCACCGCTCCAGGTGTCAATTTGAACAGCAGATCTTGCGTCGCGGTGACTGTAACCGTGATGGATTGGGACTGAGATTCGAATCCAGGGGCCAATATTTTGGCGGTATAGACACCACGCGGTACGGCGGGAAGATTCAGCTCTCCAGCGTTGTTCGAGGCGGCCGTTAGTACGAGACCGTTTTCATTGTTCGTGAGGGTAAGGGTGGCGCCAGAGACAACGGCGCCGGTTTGATCCGTGACTGTCCCTACCACTTTGCCTGAATCGGATTGGGCATTGGCTTGTGTATGCGCGCCAAATGCGACGAGAAATACGAGAGCTGTTGTTCGGATTGCTTGCCAGATCCTTTCTGGGAGCGAATCTGTTCTTGAAACCTGGGTCATATTGCGGTCCTCCTTAATTTTGCGTTGCTGCCAACAAATATGCCTCGTCCTTCAAACATTTCCACGGTGGGCCTCGGGGCATCGTGCTTCCAAATAGCCGTCTCCGTAGTCTTTGATTTTTGAGACGGCGATAACCATCGGCGTCGGACACAACGCCACGCAATGGACGGATCATCAATTCTTCATTCACTCGCTATTAATCAGTAAAGCTCACCATATCAATCGCTTCTGGCCGCATATGTTGTGGACGGAGTTCTGCGGACACCTCGGACAGGTGTGCTAACCTGAGGTGAATGTCGGAATAGCGTTGGGTGGCCGAGGAATGGAGAGTCTCGAAAAAGCTGAGCGGATCACTTTTGGTCTATTTGAAGTGGACCTCCAGAGCGGAGAGATCTGGAAATCCGGTCACCGGGTGAGACTACAGGACCAACCCTTTAGAGTCTTGGCTGCTCTGCTGACGAAGCCCGGCCAAGTCGTGACCCATAGTGAATTGCAGTTGCAGGTGTGGGGACCCGATACGAATGTCGATTTTGAACGTGCTCTTGCGGTCGCAATAAAAAAGATTAGGGAAGCGCTTTCCGACTCTGCCGAGAATCCGAGATTCGTTGAGACGTTAGCCAAGCGGGGATACCGGTTCATTGCACCGGTTACTCTGACTCCGATTGCGCTTCCGCCCGTCCCTGTGAATGGGACGGATGCAGGTCTCGAAAAGCTGGAAACCTACCCGCGACAGTACCCTCCGCTCACGGAACAGGATTCCGGTCCCGCTCCCGTTCCATTCTCGCGCACCTCAACACCCATCCGAATCTCTGTCCAGGACCCAGAACCAGACGCAAGCAAGGCCCAGCCGGTGGCACCGAAAGCGGCTCGGAAGAGACACGCTTGGAGCGGGCGCGAGATTCTGCTCACCCTGGCTTCAGCGCTCCTTCTCGGCTTGGGAACCATGCTTTGGTTGCTGGGACATCCGGCCAGTTTGCCGCCGTTGCGCGTAGAGCAGCTAACCCACGATAGCCCTGTTTCCGCCGGTCCACCTAGCATGGAGAACCTGCTTACTTTGGCTACCGATGGAGAACGCGTCTTCGCTCCGGTGATGATCTCCGGAAAACCTCAGCTTGCAGCAATCGACATCAGCACGGGTGCAGTTCAGCCTCTGACCATACCCACTCAGCTGAGTTCCGCCAGAGTGGCCGACATCTCCCGTGATGGATCGCATTTGCTGCTGCGAAGCCAATTGTCAACCCAGTCGGAACAGCCGCTCTGGATTGTTCCCACAGCCGGCGGAAGCGCGTTGCGAGTGGGCAATATCCAGGCGCAAGACGCGACCTGGATGCCTGATGGCGCAAGCATCCTGTTCGCCAACGGAAACGAACTGAACCAAATCCGGCTGGACGGTGGAACCGTCATCCCTGTTGCCAAGTTGCCGGGAAGAGCCTTCTGGCTTCGGTGGTCTCCAGACGGCGAACTGCTCCGCTTCACGGTCATGGATCCTTTGACGCACACCGGTTCCTTGTGGGAGCTGAAGCGCGGCAGCAAGACGGCAAGGCCTCTGTTCAAAAATAAAATAAGCCAGGTGATCGATTGCTGCGGAAACTGGACGGCTGACGGCAAAGCCTACATCTTTCAAGCAAGCGATAATTCAATCAGCGATCTTTGGGTGTTGAAGGGCAGCGGTTCACGGTCATCTTTGACTCAACTGACCAACGGACCTCTCAGCTTTTTCTCTCCCATTGCCGCACGGTCAGGTCAGCGCATCTATTTCTATGGCTCCGACCAGCCTTCGGGATTGCAGCGATATGACGGAGAGCAACTTGGCTTTCGGCCGGAGCGCACGTTTCTTGCCGATGCCAACCGTGTGGCCTACTCACACGACCGCAAATGGGTAGCCTGGGAAGATTTTGCCGGAAGATTGTGGCGCGCACGATCTGCAGACGGCTCTGATAAGATACAACTCACTCCCAACGATCTTGAAGTTTTCTCAGCGCAATGGTCTCCCGATGGCAGCAGACTGGCCATCATGGCCCGGCGTTCCGGCGAGACGTGGCAGATTTACGTCGTGAGCGCGGACGGAGGGAGACCTGAGCTGCTTATGAAAGATGATCGCAATGTTGCGGATCCGGGCTGGTCTGCGGATGGCAAAGAGATCGTTTTTGGTAGAGAGCCAGATTCTATGGGAAAGGAAAGCGGGCTGCGTACGATCGAATTATTCAACCTGCAAAGCCAAGCGAGGAGGACTGTGCCTCATTCGGAAGGCCTCTTCAGCCCGCGCTGGTCGCCCGATGGCAAATGGATCGCCGCTTTATCGCTGGCGCAGGACAAAGTGATGCTGTTCGATGTCGCCAACCAGCGCTGGACCGAGTTGGCGTCAACTAGCGCCTCCGATCCGATTTGGAGCAACGACAGCAAGGCTATCTTCGTTCATGCATTTCTGGCCGAGAACCAACCTGTAATCAAGATTTCGGTGCCGAGCGGCGAAGTGATAGTGGTCGCCAGCAGCGCAGACTTTCACTCAGGGGAACCGGCGGACTACTTTTTTGGCGGTTTGACGCCAGAGGATTTTCCGCTAGTCCGGCCGCGAGTCGGCACTGGAAACTTGTTCACCTTGGACCTAAATCGACGCTAGACCGGTATTCTCTTGGATTGCACAACACGTCTCCCGGATAAGGGACTGGCATAATCGACTGATTATTAAAATGTTACTCGTTAATGCGAAAGCGAGAAAGAATTGATGCGATAGACATTGCCAAGGATCGCTTCGTTCGACGATGGTTCCCCACTGTCAAGTTCTACAGCAGACCATCCGTAGCGGAGAATCCAAAATGCGCAGTCCAAGAACGCACAATCAAGGGACAGAGAGACACCGCACACTTAACATTACAGGCACTTCTCAATTCAGAATCCTGTCTTTCGCGCTACTCTTGCTCGTCAGTTTGGCCCTTCCAGCTTTCGCACAAGTGCCGGCCGGTGACGTCAGAATCCACTATTACAGGCCCGACGGCAACTATTCGGGATGGGCTGTCTACACATGGAATGCCGCGACTTCGACGAACACTTGGTGTTCAGGCGAAGTGCAGACTGACGGAACCGATAGCTTCGGCGTCTATTTCGATATCCCTGTGAACCCCGCCCTGGGCTCTCCCGCAGGTCAACTCGGGTTCATCATTAACAACTGCAACAGCGGCGGGATAAAAGACCCCGGTCCCAACCAGTATCTGCAGGTCACGGAATACAACCAGGGCTGGGTGATTTCTGCAAATGCCACGGTGTTTACGTCGCAGCCTGCAATCGGTGACACTCCAATTCCCGCGGGCGACGCTCGAATTCACTATTTCCGTGGGGACAGCACCTATACCGGATGGGCCATCTACAGTTGGAATGCTTCTACATCGACCAACACCTGGTGCTCAGGCGAGACACCTATCACCGGCGTCGACAGCTATGGCGTCTACTTCGACATTCCCGTAAATTCTGTCCAGGGCTCGCCTGCCGGGCAACTCGCATTCATTATTAACAACTGTGACAACGGACAAATCAAAGATCCTGGGGTGAACCAATATCTGCAAATAACGAAGTATAGTCAGGACTGGGTGCTCTCGGGCGACCCAACCGTTTACACCACCCAGCCGGACACAAACGCAATCCCCCCTGGCGACGTCCGAATTCACTATTATCGGCCCGATGGCAACTACTCAGGATGGGCCGTCTACTCCTGGAATGCATCGACCTCGACGAATAGCTGGTGCTCAGGCGAGGTCCAGAATAGCGGAACCGACAGCTTTGGCATCTATTTCGACGTCCCTGTAAATCCCACCCAAGGCTCACCCGTTGGTCAACTTGGATTTATCATCAACAACTGCAACGACGGCGGAATAAAAGACCCCGGCGCCAACCAATATCTCCAGGTCACGCAGTACAGCCAGGCATGGGTGGTCTCTGGTGACCCAAATGTCTTTACAACCGCGCCCACGGCAGCCCAGATCGCCAGCGCGGGATTCTATTCGCTCGGAGCATTTTGGATCGACCGCACCACCGTCGCGATCCCGCCCAGCGCGGCCGCACAGCCCGGCTGGACTTACTCCCTGCTTTACTCCCTCAGCGCCGGCTTGTCGATCACGGGTACCGGATCAATCGCAGGCGGCACGGCAATTCCGTTAACTCCGTCAACGAGTGGCCTCACTGCGGCGGAAGCAGCCCAATACCCGCAACTCGCCGGTTACACTGTGTTGCATCTATCGACCTCTACTTTGCTCAGCAACTTGCAAACGGCGTTGAAGGGGCAAATCGTTGTTCAGGCAACCGATTCCAGCGGCAACCTTGAATACATCAGCGGAGTGCAAGATGCGGGCGTACTTGACGATCTCTTCTATTACGCCGGACCGCTTGGAGCGGTGTTTTCGCATGGTGAGCTCTCAATCAACCTATGGGCTCCCACAGCCCTATCGGTTAAACTGCTGCTGTATACGCACGAAGACGACGCGACTCCGGCAGAAACCGTGCCCATGAGCAACACCAGCGGAGTCTGGTCAACGGCAGGGCAGGATTCATGGAAGGGCCAGTATTACCTTTATGACATTTTTGTCTACGTACCAGACCAGCAGCAGGTCGTAGAGAATATCGTTACTGACCCGTACTCTGCCGATATCGCATTGAACGGCGCCAAAACTCGAATCCAGGACCTCAACGACGAATCAACCAAGCCGGCAGGGTGGGGTTGGACTTCGTCGCCTTATCTTGAGGCAAAGAACGATCTTTCCCTCTATGAGCTTCACGTCCGGGAATTCAGCATAGCCGATGCCTCAGTACCCGCACAATATCGTGGAACCTATCTGGCTTTCACAAACCCACGGACGATTGGCATGAACCACTTGGCACAGCTCTCTCAGGCTGGTCTAAAGGCAGTGCACATCATGCCCAGCTTCCACATTGGAAGCGTCAACGAAGACAAAACTACCTGGCAATCGCTGGGCGATCTTTCTCAATATCCTCCCGACGGAACTCAGCAACAAGCCGCCGTAACCGCCATTCAAAACACAGACGGGTACAACTTCGGTTACGATCCAGTCCATTACTTTGTTCCGAACGGAGGCTTCGCGTTTGACCGGGATAACCGGGTGAAGGAGTACCGGGAGATGGTGATGGGACTTCATAACATCGGCCTCCGGGTCGTGCAAGACGTAGTCTTCAACCACACCTACGCCAGCGGCGAAAACACGCTTTCCGTGCTGGACGAAATCGTACCCAATTACTACTACCGTCTCAACACAACTGGCGCGATTGATACTGCAAGTTGCTGCTCGGATACAGCCAGCGAGCATCGCATGTTTGAAAAGCTCATGATCGACAATCTTGTCCAAAATGCCATTCAGTACAAGATAGACGGTTTTCGTTTCGACGACATGAGCTTGCATTTTGTCTATAACATGCAGCACATAAAACACGCATTGGAGCAGATAACTCTAGAAAAGGACGGGGTAGATGGCTCGAAGATCTATCTCTACGGCGAGGGCTTTCAAAACCCTGAGTCCGCGGCGCTGGGCGTGAATGCCACCCAGGAACATCTCTACGGCACCGGAATCGGCACTTTCAACGACAGGATCTACAACGGTATTCGTGGCAGCTACTTCTATGACACTGGCGAACGGGTACAGGGCTTTGCCACTGGCCTGTTTACCGATCCAAGCCTCTATACCACTACAACCGAAGCCCAGAGCCCCTCGGTTCAGGCCGCCTATTTGAATCAGGAAGCAGATTGGATCCGCACCGCTCTTGCCGGCGGTCTCCGTGATTTCACATTTGTCGACAGCACAGGCGCTACAGTGCAGGCAAGCCAGATTCTCTTTGGTGGACAACCTGCCGGGTACACGGCGAGCCCACTCGAGTCCGTAAACTACTGTTCCGTCCACGATAATCAGACGCTCTTCGATGCGATTCAATTGAGGTCAGCGATCCCAGGTACAACAAGTAGCGGTGGAGATTCGATTGCCATGCGCACACGGCGTCAGGTACTCGCAATGAGCCTGATCGCTTTGGGGCAGGGCGTGCCGTTCTTCTTGGGGGGGGACGACCTGCTCCGCTCAAAGGACATGGACAATAACAGTTACAACTCGGGCGACTGGTTTAACAAAATCAACTGGACATACCAGGGAGATCAACCCGGCGGGAACCTATTCGCACAAGAGTCCGACAACTGGGGAATTGGGCTTCCACTTGCCAATGTAAACCAATCCGATTGGCCAATTATGCAGCCTCTACTAACGAATCCCGCCCTGACGCCATCGCCGACGAACATATCTTCGGCAGCGGAAGCATTTCAGATATTCCTGCGCATTCGAAACAGTTCAAGGCTATTCCATATGGGCACGCTAGAGGAGGTGCAGAGAAACCTTCATTTCCTGAACACCGGGACATTGCAGATTCCCGGTCTCATTGTGATGAAACTCGACGGCGGGAGGCGAGGGTACGGTCCGTACGACCATATCGTGGTTGTATTCAACGCTACACTTAACATTATCAATTTTCAGTCGGACCAATTGAAGGATATTGGATTGCAACTACACCCAATGCAGCTGCAATCGAGCGATCCCGCTACGCGCACTTCGAGTGTAGATGGAATAACCGGGACGGCAACAGTGAAAGCTCTGACCACGGCTGTCTTCGTATCAAGGCGATAGAGCAATGCCTTCGAAGAGCGGGGCTCTGGCGCAAATCCAAGGCAAACGCAGCTTAACACGTTGCCACCAGGGAACCTCTCCGCCTGTTTCGAGGAATTTACCGGTGACAGGTGGGTCGAGAAGGGCTGCGCGGACGATCTCGGCGGCAAGACCTCGTGCTGTTCAAGGCTATCTCGCCCTATCGCGTGATGTGATGTCTAATGCTTTCAAATGGCTGCCTGATCCTGTCATCGGCGCAGAGGGCCGCGCTCTCCCTACGACTGGGCATCGCTATGCCCTTTCTCGTCGGACTACATCTCTCAATGCATCCCTTCTCCTTAGTCATGCTTTACCCTCACTCTGTAGAACCTCAAGTGCCCGGTGGGTCCCTCGATTAGTTGATCCGCGTTGGACCATAGGCTGAAGGACGGGTCGTGCACAACCAGGGGAGTTGCGGGGGCGCGCAGGGGTGCGGTGACGTCCTACTGAGCGACGACGGTCAGGGATCCAACGCTCAGTAAAACCGTGACAAGTAACCCACTCTTGAATTGGGACATATTCATCTCAATCTTCTTTGCGCCTCAAATGGCAGAACGCAAGTGTTGCAGCAGGAGCGGAATGTGCGCAATCGGAGCATTTACCTCTGCACAGTTGGGTCGGGTGTGCCGGCTGTGGCAGATCTGCTCCCGACCATCAGTTGCCGCAGCCGGTCGCAAAGCCGGTTACCTGCAATTCGATTTGCGCTACGACTTAAATCGAGGAAATGCGGTAATGCGCAGCTTGGCAGCCGCATATGGAATGAGCGTGACAGTCTCTTCGGGCTGGTCGCTTGTCACAGGACTTTTCGGCAGATCGTTAGCGGCACCATCTTCGGCGCGCCACTGATCGACTCTGCGCGCCTTGACCGCTAACCGGACGGGAGCATGTTGGCGTGTGAATGGGCCCTTGCCAACCTCCGACTCCGTCACAGCTACACTTTTTGCGGGCTCATCCGCATCGATGTTGAGCGCATAGTTCCACTGGCCGGTAGGAAACACCTGCCAATCGGCGGTCATCCCGCGATCACGCAATTTTACCCAGTCCTCGCCGATGCCATAGGAAAAGACAAGCGGACCGCGCTCGATGGCGATGGAATCGTTGAACCAACGCGAAACGCGGGGATTCATGGGGAAGACAATCTCGATGCGGTCGCCGGCCTTCCAAGTGCGATCGACGCGGGCAAAGGTGCCGGGTGTGGGGGCCGGGACGGGCTCGCCATTCACCTTGATGGCCGCTCCCGAAGCCCATGCCGGGATACGCAACTGGAGCGGAAAGTTTTGCGGTGCGGCTGGATTGATGGTGAGCCGAATGGCGCCGCGGAATGGATAGTCTGTCTCTTCAACGACGTGAACCGGCGTGCCGCGCAACACGGTGTGCACCTCACAGGGCGCGTAGGCTGTGGCCACCAGGCCATCGCGCGCGTCACTGTCCTGCGCGCCGGAAAGCATGAAGAGGCTAGTGGCAAACTTGGGCCATCCCTGGTGATAGTTGGCGGTGCAGCAACCGAAGTTGGGCTCCAGCCCGTAAAGGTTGGATTCCGGGCCATCGGTGGTCCAGGGTTTCCGGTGAAGACTGCACTCCACCTGATTGGGTTCCTGGTTGTATTGGTGGGCCCACATATCGTCGGTGAAGGTGCCGGGCAGCGCGTTGAAGGCAAGTTGTTCGAGCCGGTCGCCGAAGGCTGGATTGCCAACAATCGCAAGCGACTGCTCCAGCGAAAACATGTATTCGACCACCGTGCAGAGTTCCGAGCCCTGAGTAGGATTGGGACCAGCAAGGTGCTCGTCGCAGGAGAACATGCCGTTGGGGAGGCCGTGATACTTGTTCAACTCCGAGATCATTTTGGCTGCCGCGCTGCGGTCAGTGTCGGACGCGGAGATTTGCGACCACACAGGTCCTGTTTTCACTGCCTGACCGTTGTTTACGCCGTGCGTAGACAGTGCCAGGTCCTCGAGTCCTGCGTCCTTGTCGAGCTTGATATACTCCGCTGTGACGCGCTCGGTGTACTTGAAATCAGCAAAGTCCGCCTCCCAGTCGTAGCCCTGCGCATGCAACAGGCGCGCAAGATCCAGCAGGTAGGCGGCACCCGTCCGGTTATACAGCCAAATCACGCTCAGTAATTCGTCCTGCCAGCGGAACTTGCTCCAAGTATGCAAGGGACGAGTCGGCAACATGCCAATTTGATACTTGAAATACTTATCCATCACCGGAATCACGCGCGGATCGCCGGTGAACTCATGATATTGTGTGAGCGCCTTCAATATCACAATGCGCGGCCACCAATCGTCATTTGACGCGGGGCCGATCATTCCACTCGGCGCCTGATGATCAAGGGTCCAATCGATGTAACGCTGCGCTTTTGCTTTGAGGGCTGGATCGTTCAGCAGGTAGGCCAGCGGTACAAGGCCATCAAGATAGTAAGGGCCGCGCTCCCACGATTCTCCCGTTCCACCAAGCCAACCACTGTTCGGGCCCACGTCGTCCCAGGTTTGGTCCAGATGCCCGCTCAGCCCATTGGCCTGAATGCGAAGCTGATCCTCGAGCCAACCTGCCGGACGAATCGAAGTGAGCGGCAAAAAGCTAAATGCATTCGGAGCCAGAGGCGCGCGATTCTTGACTGTGGGCGCGGTGGTCGAGGGTGTCCGAGAAGAGGCAAACACCGCTGTATCGGAGGTCGAGAGAAAGCGGCCGATGGGAAGCGTGGACGCAATGCCGAGAAGACCGACTCTATTTAGAAAAATGCGACGTGTAGTAAGCGTTTTCATTGCGGGCGCCACGAGTCAACTCCTGAGATCAAATTTACCGCTATACTACAGATTTCGTTTTCCGTGCGCATGGTACATATGTTCTATCTCCGTACTCAACTAGGGCGTCTGCAGGCTTGGCATCATCGCGATCGTTGGAATCGACTTCGATTGTGATGCGGAGGATAGTCCCGGCGGCAGGACTCAGCCAGAGCGAGCCTGGCAAACAGGGCGTGATGGCACGACGCAAATGCTAGCTGTTGATTTCGATGATGCCGCGATGGATGGCGGCGGTGGCAGCCTCTGTACGGTCGGAAACCTCCAATTTCACGATGATGCTGTTGACATGATTACGAACTGTATTCGCGCTGATGTCGAGCGCGCCGCCAATTTCTTTGTTTGTGAGTCCGCGGGCCAGCATTTGCAGAACTTCGACCTCGCGTGCCGTCAGATCCGTGCGCATCATGCGCTCGGCCAGACGCGCAGCGATCTGGCGTGGGATGTATCTCTTGCCTGCATGAACGGCCTTGATGGCATCGATCATATCCGACTGCGGGGCGTCCTTTAATAAATAGCCCTGCGCGCCTGCCTGAACCGCACGGTAAATATCTTCGTCGGTCTCAAAGCTGGTGAGGATAATCACGCGGACGCTGATCTTGGCCCGCTTGAGAGCATGGAGGGTGTCGATTCCGCTCATGCCGGGCATGCGTAGATCAAGCAGGAGAAGGTCTGCTGGCCTGCCCCGGAGCATCTCCAGGGCTTCTTCGCCGCTGGATGCTGAGCCGGCGACCTCGATGCCGGCCTGTGTGTCGAGCATACTAGTGAGGCCAGCAAGCACAACTGGGTGGTCATCCACGATAAGAATGCGAATCGGAGTATCTTGTTGGTCTGGCATTGATCCAATGCTCCATTGCATATTTCCAAAAGAGTTTTGGCCAGGTGGAGAATGTAACGCGAGGCGGTAACGGCGCCTCTATCTCGATTCGCGTACCTTCGCCCGGCGTGCTTTGAAGTTGAAAGGTAGCAGAGATGCTCTGAGCGCGCCTACGCATACCGCGGATACCGAACCCGAGAAGGCCGTTGCCCTGTACAAAGCCTGCCCCGTTGTCTTCTATCTTCAGGGAAACCAGGTTCCCGCTGTACTTGAGCCGGATGGTCAGGATGGTAGGCTGAGCATGCCTGACGGCATTGGCAACAGCCTCCTGCCCGACAAAGTAGAGGGTATTCGCGATATGCAAGGGTAGGGACCTCTGGTCGCCTTCTCTCTCCGAGACAACCTGAACCGAACCACCTTCCACCATGCGCCTCGCGCAAATGTCCAGTGCGGAGAGTATGTCTCCCGACTCCAGCGACTCGGGGCGCAGCATTGCAATGCTGCGGCGCGCCTCCTCGTGGCTGTGGCGAACGAGGCTGCTGGCCAGATCGAGTTGTTGAAGCACAGCCGGATTCTCCTCGGGGAGGACCCGGTTACGAATCGCCTGCAACTGGAACCCAATGCCAGCAAAGCTTTGCGCGAGGGTGTCGTGCATTTCATGGGCCAGGCGCTGGCGCTCCTCAAGTACGCCCTGGAGGCGCCAGTGCGCGATGCGGTGGTAAACGAAGTTGACGATCAGCGCGAGCAGGAGGGAGGCGACTACAATCACGACGACGTGTCCCGTACTCCACCATGGCGGGCCGGCAAGGACTTCCAGATCCTCATTGGAACGCAGCAATAGGACGAAAGGAGTTAGGTTCTTGGTGAACTCGGCATCGACAACACAGATGCCGCGCAGGCGAAGACTGCTGTTCAGTTTGAGCTTGCCGAAAAGATAGTCGCTGCGTCCAGGATTCAGGATGGCGCGGAACGATTGTGGCCCTTCATCGAGATCGAGGATTAATGTGTTGTCCGGTCCGTGCTCTTTCCCCTTCAGGCGCCCTTGGACCTCGATGAATGTCGCGTCGAATTTTCCCGTGGACGCCTGGGATGCCGTTACGGATACAGGTGGCATGGGTGCGCGTGCCCAAAGGACCTGAACGGTAGCGTGTTCCATGGTTGAGCTGAAGTCCCCGGGATGCACCTCGCCCGTAACCTCAACTTCGTCGCCGACCTTGAGATGCGTCGCCTTCGGCTGGGGTACGTATACTCCGCCGGTCGAGTCCTGGACAAAGAGCCTTGGCGCTGTCAGAATTACTACGCCCTGGACGGTAGCGGTTACGGGCTTGGCGAAAGAAGCCAGGCGCAAACTCTCGATGTTCTGCGCACTTGCGTTGGAGTGCGCTCTTGCTTGCTCCTGATCCAGGAGAGGCTGAAATCCGAGGAATTCAGAGTCCTCGGTGGCCGGATTGCTCGGCCTGGGTTCTCCCTGGCCTCTGGCACTCTCGAGCATCTCAACCAGATTCTGGTGCGTCGCGGGACGGACAACGACATTGCGCCAGATGCCGCCCGAAGAATAGGAGCGAAGACCAATCCGGCCTGAATGGATGCAATCCGAGTCTGCAAAGCTGAGGGAAGTTGGAGCCGCTTGGGAGGGGCTAGTAACCGCAGCGACAATTTGGCAATCGTAGGCCAGCAACTTCAAGTGGTACCACTGAGCCGGGCGAATGCCGCTGGGGCCATGGCTCTGTTTGTTGATCTCCATCCAACCGTGCTCAGCGCGGCCGAGGACAAAGGCGCTATCGAGCGTGCGCACCCCAGCATAATAGCCACTGTAGGCGTTAACACCTTCCTCCTCATCCCCAGATCGGATGATCAAACCCGCGTCTCCGTTGATGCCCAACAAATAGATATCGGATTCAATGGAGTAGTTACGCCAATAGGGTGATCCCATCAACAGTTTTGCGCCACGCTCATCTGAGTCGTTGCGCATCGTGCCATTCACCAGTTCCCAGGTGCCGCCCAGTGCCTTCCACTCGTCGGCGTTACCCCTAGCAAAGGAATCGCGATAGGGCAGACCGCGGCTCGGGTTGTGCAGATAAGCTCGCAACCCAATGAACACCAGGGCCAGAAGAAGGCTCGCAAGCAGCTCAACCAAGATCCGGCGGCGCAGCAATGGCGGGAGTTTCATTGCGCTGGACTCCAGTGCCAGTTCCTATTGGTGAGCATAAGCCGGACATCAGGCGCGTCGATGTTGTCGCGTGTGATGAGCTTCGGCTGGAGATATACGAGTGCGGGTACGGATTGTCCGAACTGCTTGGCATGAATCAGCTCGATCGCCTGGCGTCCCATGGATCGAGTGTCCTCCCGGATAACGGAATCGAGGCTTGCTTTCTGTTTAAAGGGTGGGATTCCAAAGGGATCAAAACCTATGATCTTGACGGGATGGCCCACCGGTGTAGCATCTAGGGAAGACAGCGTTGCATCGATAGTGGGCCACATGAGGGCTACAACCACATCAAGATTCGGATTGGCCCTCAGCGTATCTTCAGCCACCTTCTGCTCGTGCGCGACGTTAAATGTCCCCATTCGCTTCTCTACAATACGAATGCCAGGATAATTCTGGGCGAGAAATTCCTCGAAGGCGTGTGCGCGGATCATGATCCCGGTAATGTCGGGATTGATGCCCAACAGGGCGACGGTTCCATGGCCGTTCAGCAATCCGGCGACACGTCGCGCGGCAATCCGGCCGCCCTCCACGTCATCGTTGAGGATATAGGTGAGATTTCCCCCGGCGGGGATTGCCAGCGGGGAACCGATGATGACGGTGGGGATGCCGCGCGCTAGAGCGCGGCGCACGGGCGTGATGAGTGACAACGCCTGATCCGGAGCGAGGACCAATCCTTGATAGTTACCATCTACGACACGATCGACCAGCGCAATCTGCGCCTCAACATCATCCTCGCGCGTGGGAGCGTTCCAATAGATGAATATTCCGGCCGGATTCGCCGCGTTTTTCGCCCCCTCAAGTGCGGTATCCCATATTAAGTCACCCTCAGTTTGTGGAATGACGGCGATCCTTAGCTGTGGATGGGACCGGCAGGCAGTGGCCCAAAGAGCAAGTGCGCTGACCAAGCCAGCCAGTCCCAGACAAGAGCACTTTGCCCGTGAATGAGTTGGCATTGAAAGAGTTTCTCCATTTCCGCGTAGGCTAAACTCTACGCCGCAAACCCTGAGATCAGCAAGGCGATTGCCGCTTCTAGGGCGTGTTCACACTATCTAAGGGCTTCGACGATCAGGACAAAATTGATAAAGGCGAGGAAGATGACGTCGAGTTTCTCGAATCTTGAGAAGATGCG
>Ga0224528_1000628_pt1 | contig 26135 bp, 17 predicted proteins | sample CBST25metaG_2_FD_179888 | JGI IMG/M metagenome (GOLD analysis project Ga0224528, IMG submission 179888) | Peat soil microbial communities from Stordalen Mire, Sweden - C.B.S.T25 | ecosystem: Environmental > Terrestrial > Soil > Wetlands > Peat | place: Sweden: Norrbotten County, Stordalen Mire...
CAGAATGCGACCGGCCAGAATGTAGGCCTGCGCGCGGGTGCGGCTCGATGCCAGACCGCGCTCAACCACCAACAGATCCAATCGTGTTTTGTTCTTCGCTGCCATCTACTTCGCCGCCCGCATCTTTCCGCCGGGCAGCAATTCGAAGTCGCGACCGCGCCAGAGAATCGTACGCCCGCAATAGCTGGCCGCCCAGAAGCCAAAGCCCATCAGATCGCGCACAGGATAGAGCACCAGCAAGCCGAACCAACTGCCGTCGCCCACCACGCCGCGACCAACAGCCACGGCCAGCGCCCAGCGCGTGGCAACGGCCCAGCCCAGCAGCGCCGCGCCCAGCAATGAGTGCCCCATTGCGGCAGCCACGATCAGCCCCAATAGACCGAAGGGCAGACTGAAGGTAAGCGCCGTGCCGAAGTGGCCCTTGGGTCGCGAAAAGCGCGTCGACTTCATCCAGCGCACCTGATGCTTGAGTGAGGCGAGAAGGCTCGCATTGATGACCATGTGGTCGATGGCGTAGTGGCTGAGTTCCACTCTTTCCCCCAACCGATGCGTTTCCTGGCCAAGGATAAAATCATCGGCGCAGTAGTCGGCCGTGACCTTGAAGCCGCCCATCTTCCGAATCGTCGCGCGACGGAAGGCCATGGTCGGCCCGAGGACAAACTGCATCCCTTCCATCCTGCGCGCCACCAGCACGCCCGCGCTCATCTCGACGCTCATGCCGACGGCCTCAAGCCGCGCCCACAGGCCGCCTTCGGCCGCAACACCGCGATAGAGACAGCACATCGCGCCGACCTTTTCATCAGCAAAGGGCAGCGCCACCGCACGCAGATAATCCGGCGCGACGCGCACGTCGCTGTCGCTGACGACCAGAATTTCGTGCGCGGCCACGGTCTCCATCAGCTCCAGCGAGCTGACCTTGGCGTTGATGTAGACATCCTCGCCGGTCAGCAGAAATTTGGAGGGAATCTCCGGGTGCCGCGCTGCAACTTCGCGTGCAAGCTGGAAGCCCTCGTCAGATTCCGTGCGCGCGCAAAAGAGAATCTCGTAGGCCGGATAATCCTGTTGGAAAAAACTCTCCAGCCAGGCTTCGAGGCCGGGTTCCATGCCGTGCAGGGGTTTGAGAAGAGACAGCGGCGGCGTAAAACCAGGCCGGTCGGCAAGCCGACTCCGCTCCTGACGCCGTTCGCGCAAAAAACCCGGCACAGCCCACAGGGCCATACCGGCAAAGACGGTCGAAGTGATGAGGCCGAAAACGGCCAATCCTAGAAATACGTAGGACATGCAGAGTTAGGATACGCGCCCGGGGCGGGTGCTACCCAAGAAGCCTTTCTCAAAAATCTTTGTTTCATAGTGATTTTTCAGCATAGCCAGTAACCGGTCGCGACGCCGGAGGAGAAAAAGCGGAAAGCCGGAATCCGCCCGAGCCGTTCTCCTGATCGCTGCAGAACGGAAGCAGGCTCCGCCGGTCTTTTTCCTCAAGAACACCGGCCCCTTGCGCGCGTACGGATACTGGAGCAATGCCACTAGAGCACCGTGGCCTTTTCTTACGGAAAAAGCCACCCGGCTGTGTGCTTTCCGTAAAGAGCAGAATCGAAAATGCTCTAGTTCGTTTTTCTGCGCGTCACCGTATTGTGCTCAACCATCTTGTGTTCAACCGTTTTACGCTCGGCCGTCTTACGCTCGACCGGGCGCGGTACGATGGCCGCGCGCTTGAGCGGCACAATGGCCCCGGCCGCGCCAGGCGCAGCAGCCTGAAAGCGCGAGAGCATCTCTGTCCGCACGTACTCGACGAAGCTCTGCATCTGCCGGTTCATCTCCTCCATCCGCTCGCGCATCTGCAAGATGATGGCGATGCCGGCGATGTTGACGCCGAGATCGCGCGCCAGATTGAGAATGAACTCCAGCCGCTCCAGATCCTCGTCGGTGTAGTAGCGCGTGTTGCCTTCGGTGCGCGAGGGCTTCAACAGTCCTTCTCGCTCGTAGAGCCGGAGCGTCTGCGGATGAATCTCATACATCTCGGCTACCGCCGAGATCATGTACACACCCTTCGCTTTTTTCTTTGCCGCCATCGTTCTTTACCCGCATCGATTCCGCAAACCTGTTTGTGCGTCCCCTGGTCCCTGGTCCCTAAGAAACATTACCGCCCGGTCCCTGCCTCTTACACTTTGTCGAACAGGCGCACGCGCGGGTCCTGATTGTTCAGCTTGGCCAACTCGCGCATGATCTCGCGCGAGCGCTCGTCCTGCAGGTGCGGCACGACCACCTCGACGGTGACAATCTGATCGCCGCGCTGGCCCGGATGCGTGGCGCTTTCCACACCGCGTTCTCTCATGCGCAGCTTCTGCCCGTTCTGCGTGCCGGGAGGAATCTTCAACTGCGCGCGTCCGTCGATGGTCGGCACGTCGACCTTGGCGCCGAGCGAGGCCTCGGCCACGGTCACCGGCACGCTCAGGTGGATGTCATCACCCTCGCGCTGAAAGACCAGGTGCGAGCCCGTGCGCACGATCAGATACAAGTCGCCGGTAGCACCGCCATTGACGCCGGCATTGCCCTTGCCCTGCAACCGGATACGCTGGCCATCGCGCGTGCCCGCCTTGATGCGGAACTCGACCACTTCGGTGCTATGCACCGCGCCCTCGCCGTGGCAGGTGGGGCAGCGGTCAGCGGTTTTGCCGGTTCCATGGCAACGCGGACAGGGAATGGTGAACTTCATCCGTCCGCCCATCTGCGTCACCTGACCCGAGCCATCGCACTCCGGGCAGCGCATCGAGCCGCCGGTCGAAGCACGGCCATGGCAAGTCGGGCAGCCATCCATGCGATTGACCTGAATGCGCGCCTGCCCGCCACGAATCGCCGTCCAGAAATCGACCGTAGCCTGATACTCGAGATCGGTGCCCGACTGCGGCCCGCCGGCCTGCTGCTCGCCGTTGGCACCGGTAAAGATGCCGGAGAAGATGTCTTTGAAGCTTCCCCAAGTCGACGGATTTCCTCCGCCGGCAGGCTGATGGCCGCCCGCGCCACCGAAGCCGGAAAAGTCGAAGCCATCGAAGTCGACCGTGTGCCGCCCGCCGGCCTGCTGCTGGCGCGCGTAAGCCTCGGCCTGCGCCGGGTCCACCTGATCGGAGTAGAAGCCGAGCTGGTCATAGACCTTGCGCTTCTTCTCATCGCTGAGCACATCGTTGGCCTCGGAGATTTCCTTGAACTTTTCCTCGGCCCGCTTGTCGCCCGGATTCACGTCAGGGTGGTAGCGCCGCGCCAACTTGCGGAAGGCCTTGCGAATCTCCTCCGCCGTGGCCGTCTTCTTCACGTCAAGCGTCGCGTAATAATCCTTGTTCGTCGTTGTCGGCATATGTTCCTAAACTTGAAACTCCCGTTTGTCGCGCTATGCAATCCGTCTGGACTTCAACTGCCCTGTCTCGGTGCGCGGAGCAGGAAAAATCTCAACTTCGATTCTTTCCATCGACTCCCGATGGGCCAATGCCAGATCGTACGACATCTGCATCTGCATCCAGAAGTCGGGCGTTGTACCGAAGTACCGGGCCAGACGCAGCGCCGTATCCGCCGTGATGCCGCGACGCTCCCGGACAATCTCCGAGATCCGCGTGACAGGTACACGCAAGGCAAGGGCCAAAGCATTGGCGGAAAGCCCCAGTGGCACAAGAAAATCCTCACGCAAGAACTCACCCGGATGAATGGGAACACCCCTTTCCTTCAGATTACGCGGAATGCTCATCGCCCGTCTCCTTAGTGATCGTTAACAATCCCAACATCCCAGGCGTCCTTCCCATCCCAACGAAAGCAGATCCGGTATTGCTCCTGATACTGCTCATCGATGCGGATACTCCAGATCCCGTTCCGGTCACCACTCAATTTCTCCAGCCGATTTCCCGGGGGCTGCCGCAGATCCTCTATCACGCTGGCATAGTCCACAGCCTGCAGTCGCCGCACCGCAACCCGGGCCGCCCGCGCCCAGCGCCGGCTCTTTCCGGTAAGAAAAACCGCTTCCGTTTCCTCGTCTGCGAAGGACTGAATCATGCTTAACGCTTAACGTAGCACGGAACGCGTTAAGCAACAAGATCACCACGGGTTGCTCAGATGCAGACAGACGACAGGAGGGTGATGCACTTCGGGGTGGACAGCCACCGCTGCCCACCCCGAAGTCTTTGCGCCCAACGGGCGAGTTAGCCACACCGCAGGTGTCGCCGCAGGTGCTTACTTCTTGTCGTCAACATCCACGTACTCGGCGTCGATCACGCCTTCGTCCTTTTTGGCTTCGCCGGCCGGAGCGCCTGCTTCCGGAGCGGCTCCCGCAGTCTGTTCCGCCGTCGCGCCCGGAGTCGCACCAGCCGCTGCATTGGCCTTGTAGAGCACCTCAGCGAGCTTGTGGCTGGCAGCCGTCAGCTTCTCGTAGGCGGTCTTGAGATCTGCCGAACTTGGCGTGCCTTCGAGGGTCTTCTTGGCCTCGGCCAAGGCGGCTTCCACCTCAGTCTTGTCGGCAGCCTGGACCTTCTCGCCCGAGTCCTTCAGCATCTTGTCGATGTTGTAGACCAAGCCGTCGAGCTGGTTGCGCGCCTCAATTTCGTCGCGCTTCTCCTTGTCCTCGTTGGCGTGAGACTCGGCTTCCTTGGCCATCTTCTCGATCTCGTCCTTGGAAAGACCCGAGCTGGAGGTGATGGTGATGCGCGTATCCTTGCCGGTGGCGTTGTCCTTGGCCAGCACGTTCAGAATACCGTTGGCGTCGATGTCGAAAGTGACCTCGATCTGCGGCACGCCGCGCGGAGCCGGCATGATGCCACCCAGCTTGAACTTGCCGAGGGTGCGGTTCTGTCCGGCCATGGGGCGCTCGCCCTGCAGCACGTGCACCTCGACCTCGGTCTGGTTATCGGCTGCCGTCGAGAAGGTTTCACTCTTCTTGGTCGGAATCGTCGTGTTGCGCGGAATCATCGGCGTCGCCACGCCACCCAGCGTTTCAATCGACAAGGTCAGCGGCGTCACGTCGAGCAGCAACAGATCCTTGACCTCGCCAGCCAGAACGCCCGCCTGCACGGCAGCGCCAATCGCCACCACTTCGTCGGGGTTCACGCCACGATGCGGCTCCTTGCCGAACATCTTCTTGACGGCTTCCTGGATCATCGGCATACGCGTCTGACCGCCGACCAGCACCACCTCGTTGATGTCGTTGAGCTGCACGCCGGCATCCGCGATCGCCTTCTTGCAAGGCTCAAGCGAACGCTCCACCAACTCGCCGACAAGCTGCTCCAGCTTGGTGCGGCTCAGCTTGCGGACCAAGTGCTTCGGGCCGGTCGCATCGGCGGTGATGAACGGGAGATTGATCTCGGTCTCGATGGTCGTCGACAACTCGATCTTGGCCTTCTCCGCGGCATCCTTCAACCGCTGCAAGGCCATCTCGTTACCCTTCGAGCCGAGGTCGAGGCCTTCCTCAGCCTTGAACTCCGCAATCAACCAATCGACAATGCGCTGGTCAAGATTGTCACCACCCAGATGCGTGTCGCCGTTGGTCGACTTGACCTCGATCACACCTTCGCCAACTTCGAGAATCGAAATATCAAAGGTGCCGCCGCCAAAGTCATAAACGGCAATCGTCTCGTCCTTTTTCTTGTCGAGGCCGTAGGCCAAAGCAGCCGCCGTCGGCTCGTTGACGATGCGCTTGACGTCGAGACCGGCAATCTTGCCCGCATCCTTGGTCGCCTGCCGTTGCGCGTCGTTGAAGTAGGCCGGAACCGTGATCACAGCCTCGGTCACCGTCTCGCCCAGATAGGCCTCGGCCGACTTCTTCAACTTCTGCAGGATCATCGCCGAAACCTCCGGCGGAGTATATTCCTTGCCCTGCGCCATCACGCCCACGTGGTCGCCCTGCTGGATCACCTTGTAGGGCACCATCTTCATCTCGTCATCCACTTCATTGAACCGGCGGCCCATGAACCGCTTGATCGAGAAGATGGTGTTCTCCGGGTTGGTGATCGCCTGACGCTTGGCCACCTGGCCCACCAGCCGCTCGCCGGACTTCGAGAAGCCCACGATCGAAGGCGTGGTGCGTGCACCCTCCTCGTTGGGGATCACTTTGGGCTCGCCGCCCTCAAGAACCGCCACGCACGAGTTCGTCGTGCCCAGGTCGATACCAATAATCTTTGCCATAACTGCTCTCCACCTTGATGGGAAAATCTTGACATTTCTACGATGCGCTATTGAGTGAGTTAGTGTCAAGTTTATTTGATCTTGACTCCATAAGGGATGCTCCCGCTCACCACGCGAACCTCCTTTTTCTTCATTTTCTTGCGACTCGCAGGCACCATGCTCCGTCCTACTAACAAACCAAACAAAACCGGCGTCCATTCTCTGTTCTTTGAATCGACTTCCTCTCATGCCCACCGCTGCCGCGCTAGCCCGCTATCCGCTCACCCAAGGGATCAATCCCTGGCTGGTGACGGTGTCGGTGATGCTGCCGACATTTATGGAAGTGCTGGACACGGCGATCGCCTCGGTGGCGCTGCCCTATATCGCCGGATCGGTTTCGGCCTCGAACGACGAGGCCACCTGGGTGCTGACCAGCTATCTTGTTGCAAATGCGGTGATTTTGCCCGCCTCGAACTGGTTCGCGCTGCGTTTTGGCCGCAAGCGCTTCCTGCTGACCTGCGTCATCATCTTCACCATTGCGAGTTTTTTCTGCGGCGCAGCGCCCTCGCTGGGTGTGATTCTGCTGGCCCGCGTGATGCAGGGCGCCGGTGGCGGAGCGCTGCAACCGCTCTCGCAGTCGATCCTGCTGGAGAGCTTCCCGATCGAAAAGCGGCCGATGTCGATGGCCGCCTATGCTCTGGGCATCGTGCTGGCGCCGGTGATCGGACCCACGCTCGGCGGCTGGCTCACCGATACCTTCAGTTGGCGCTACGCCTTTTACATCAACATTCCGGTCGGCATTCTGGCGGTGATTCTGATCAGCCGCTTTGTCCACGATCCGCCGTACATTCAAAACGCCAAAGCCTCGCCCTTCGACAACATCGGCTTCGGCCTGTTGATCGTCTGGACCGGCTGTCTGCAGATTGTGCTCGACAAGGGCCAGGAGGACGACTGGTTCGGTGCCGTCTGGATTCGCTGGGCCACGGCCGCGCTCCTCACCGCCCTCGTGCTCTGGATCTGGCGCTGCTGGAGCAGACCCAACAGCCTTGTCGATCTGCATGTGCTCGAGGACCGCAACTTTCGCACCGGCTGCCTGCTGATCTTCCTGCTGGGCATGTGCCTCTACATCACGATCTCGGTGCTGCCGCTCTACTATCAGGAGATTCTGGGCTACACGGCCTTCACGGCAGGCCTGGTCGTCGGTCCGCGCGGCATCGGCTCGCTCATTGGCTCGCCGGTGATCGGTCTTCTGGCCTCGCGCATCGATCCACGCAAGCTGATGTGCCTGGGCTTTATCGGCTTCGGCGTCTGCGCGATGATCTTCGGCACGGTCAGCCTGTCGATCGGGCCAACCACGCTGCTGATCGCCATCACCGTCACCGGCTTTGCGCTGAGCTTTGTCTTTGTGCCGATGGCCACGCTGATGATGGCCACCATCTCCAACAAGGAGATGGGCAACGCAACGGGGCTGTCGAACATGCTGCGCAACATCGGCGGCTCGATCGGCATCTCGATGGCGACCACGGCCGTCATCCGGCGCTCGGCGCTGCACCAGAACGACATCGGCGCGCATCTGGACCCGGCCAACCCGGTGCTGCAACAAAAGGCGCAGATGATCGCCGCCTACCTCGGCCACCGCATCGGCCCGCAGGCGGGTAAGCCCGACGCCTTCGGCCAGATCTACGGCCTGCTCGTGCAGCAATCGGCAATGTTCGCCTATGTGGATGTCTTCCGCTGGACGGCGCTGCTGTCATTCCTGTGCGCGGCCTGCGTCTGGCTCTTCCGCAAGCAAAAAAAGCTTGTCACGCCGCCGCTCGACACGCACTAAAGCATTTCTCCAACACTTGTGCACTGCATCCAGTTTTCGGTGTCCTGCAACGGGAGAACTGCTCCAGGGTCTGCCATTCCTCCGATCTGATTTACCCCTGCCAGGGACGGAAGCGGCCAAGCTCTTCGTCATACTCCTCGATGCGTCCGGTCAGAATGTCGTAATACCAACCGCGCACGGTCAGGCGACCTTCCCGCAAAGCGCGCTCCACCGAGGGCTGGGCCTTCAGGTTGATGAACTGCGCGACGACATTGCCGCGAATCAGCGAAGCCAGCTCGGCACTGGCGCCGTCGGCCGGGTCGAGCGGCTGGCGATGCGCGAAGGCCTGTTCGACGTGAGAGAGCCAGCGCTCCACGTGCGGCATCCGATTGCCGAGCGGCGCCTTCTTCCGGTCCATGATCGCCTTCACCGCACCACAGTCCGAGTGGCCGCAGAGAATCGCATGGCGCACGCCCACCGCCTCAATGGCGTACTCGATCGAGGCCGTGCAGCCGTCCACATCATTGCCCTCCATCGGAATCACATGGCCGGCGTTACGCGTAATAAACAGGTCGCCCGGGTCGGCGCCCAGCACCAGGTCCGGCACCACGCGCGAATCCGAACAGGTGATGAACAGCCACTCCGGCTTTTGCCCCTCGGCCAGCAGGTGAAACTCTTTTTGTCTCCGCGGAAAAATCTCCGTCTGGAACCGCTTGTAGCCATCGATCAGTTTCTGCACCGCACCCCCAGGCCCCTCGAAACACGCGGGCCTTTGTCAGCCTACCACTCACCCGTGGCGCGCCTTCATTTCCTGTTCAGAGCCGATGCGCGACAATACCCACAGGAGATTTTCGATGCGCCACGCAGGTCGTTTGCTTCTCTTTGTCCTTGTTTGTTCTCTCGGCCTCCGGGCCCAATCGCTCGTTCCCGCACCCGTAGCCGAGCAGAAGGTCGACCACATCGATCCGGTGCTGCGCGCGCAGATCGACCGCATCGCCACGCAGGTGCTGCAAAAGACCGGTGTGCCCTCGGCCTCGCTTGCCGTGGTGCAGCACGGCAAGCTGGTCTACACGCACGCCTACGGCTTCGCCCGGCTGGAACCGAAGACCCCGGCCACACCCTCGATGCGCTACTCCATCGGATCCATCTCCAAGCAGTTCACCGCCGCGGCCCTGTTGATGCTGGAGGAAGAGGGAAAAATCTCGCTCGACGACCCAGTAGGCAAATATGTGCCGGGGCTGACCGGCGGCGACAAGATCACCATCCGCCAGCTTCTCTCGCACACCGCCGGCTACCAGGACTACTGGCCCGAGGACTACGCGATGACGCCGATGTTCAAACCGGCCACCTCGCAGTACATTCTCGACACATGGGCCAAGAAGCCACTCGACTTCACGCCCGGCACTCAGTGGCAGTACTCGAACACGAACTTCGTGCTGGCCGGGGAGATCATCCAAAAGGTCACAGGCCATCCGGTCACCGACCTGCTCACCAAGCGCGTCTTCCAGCCGCTCGGCATGACCACCGCCTGGAACTCGGACCAGAAGAAGCTCGGACCCGCCGATGCCGCCGCCTACGTGCGTTATGCGCTCGGTGTGCCGCGTCCGGCTCCGGTCGAAGGCCCCGGCTGGATGGATGCCGCCGGCGAGTTGGCCATGACGCCGCACGACCTGGCGCTGTGGGACGAGAGCTTGATTGCCCAGTCGATACTGAATCCCGAGAGTTACAAAAAGATGTTTGAAGAGGTGAAACTGGCCGACGGCAAAGGCTCCGGCTACGGACTCGGCGTCGAAGTCGATTCGCTCAACGGGCATCGCGTGATCGAACATTCAGGCGAGGTTTCCGGGTTCGTCTCCGACAACGTGGTGCTGGTGGACGACGGCGTGGCCGTGGCGGTTTTGACCAACCAGGACGCCAGTTCGGCAGCTTCGTCCATTGCCCATCTGGTTGCGCCGCTCGTGGCCGCACTGCCGCAGAATCCCGAGGAAAAGCAGGCACTCGCCATCTATCGCGATCTGCAAGAAGGAAAGATCGACCGCTCGCTGCTGGCGCCGAACTTGAACGATTATTTTTCCGCGCAGACGGTGGAGGACTTCCGCAGCACGCTCGGACCTTTGGGAGAACCACTGCGCCTCACTCAGCGCAAGACAGAACTGCGCGGCGGCATGACCTTCCGCATCTTCGCGATTCAGTACCCGGATCGCAACCTGACGCTGAGCACCTACACCTATCCCGACGGCAAGCTCGAACAGTACATCGTCGGGCAAAACCAATAGCCTTTTGCCGAAGCAAGAAAACGCCCGCGCGATCTCGCGGGCGTTTTCTTTTGCACCAACACTGCACCAGCCACGGTCAGTGCTGGATCACCTCGACGATCTGGCTGTCGGGAATCGACCAGGCCGCAGCGCCCTCATGTGTGAAGGCATGCGCCGCGTCGTTCCAGTGCAGATGCGTGAGGGAGCCTCCGCCCTTCTCGTAGTCGTAGCTCGTACCATCATCGGAAAAGAGCGCGAAGCTTGAGTCCGCCCCGGGATAAACGAGCACGCGGTCGACGGCCTGCTTCTGATGCAAGCTCTCGACCGGTGCGCCCAGCGGCACAATCGATCCGGCGCGCACGAACAACGGCAGCGTGTCGATTGGCGCCGCAACGGTAATCGTCTGCCCGCCCGTCAAGCGCTCGTTGGTCCAGTAGTTATACCAATCCGTGCCGGCCGGCAGATAGACCTTGCGGCTGGTCGCGCCCTGCTCGGTGACCGGCGCAACCAAAAAGGCCGGACCGAACATGTATTCGTCGCGAATGTCGACGACCTGCGGATCGTGCGGGAAGTCGAGCGGCAGCGCACGCAGAAAGGGCGCGCCCGTCTCCCATGTTTTGTAGGCCAGCGAGTAGATGTAGGGCATCAACCGATAGCGCAGACGAAGATACTTTTCAAGAATCGGCTCGGCCTGCTTGCCGTAGGACCAGACCTCGTTGGCATTGCGGCTGCCGTGGGTGCGGAAGATGGGCAGGAAGGAACCGTACTCGAACCAGCGCGTGTAAAGCTCCGGATAATCGTCGTAACCGCCGACATTCGCGCGCGCATCGCTCGGGTCGAGCAGCGGTTTGTGCGCCGGATGATGCTCGCCGGGCAAGTACATCCATCCGCCGGTGTCGTTGCCCCAGAGCGTGATGCCCGACGCGGCAAAGTTCAGCCCCGTGGGCAACTGGCGGCGGAAGGTGTCCCAGGTCGGCTGAATGTCAGAGGACCAGAAGAAGGTTCCGTAGCGCTGCACGCCGAGATAGGCATCGCGCGACTGAATCAACGCGCGGCGCTCCGGCACGTCCTTGCGGAAGCCGTCGTACAACGCCGCACAGTGAAAGAGCGGATAGATGTTGAAATATTGCGTGCCGGGTCCGATGTGATAGTACGCGCCATTGGGCGGCAGGTCGGGCTCGGTCTCGTCGGCCCAGACTGAATCGAAACCGCGATGAATGATATTGTCGCGAATGATCGACCAGTACCACTGGCCCGCGTCGGGGTTGGTGCTGTCGATGTCCGCGCCGGCCTTGTCATACGGCAACCCGTCGATCGGCGTGCCGTCGGCCGCGTGAATCAGCCAGCCATTCTTGCGCAGTTGCTCGTAGTAGCGATCCTCGGGCACAAAGCGCGGCCAGACGCTGATCATCGCATCAAAGCCCAGCTCATGCAGACGACGATTCATCGCTTCGGGATCGGGCCAGGCCTTGGGATTGAAATCAAATTGCCCCATCTTGGTGAAGTAGAACCAGTCGATGACCATCACGTCGGCAGGCAGATGACGGGCGCGATAGCCCTCGGCCACATCCAGCACTTCCTTCTGGCTGGCGTAGCGCTGCTTGCTCTGCTGGTAGCCATAGGCCGACTTGGGCAGCAGATGCGTCGGCCCGGTCAACAGGCGATAGCCCGCATAGATTTCATCGGCCGTCTCGCCGGCGATCACGAAAAAGGAAACGCGCGTGCCAGCCTCGGAACTCCAGTTCGTCTTTTCGTTGAAGCCCATCGCGATGGTGGTCTTCGAGGGATTGTCCCAGAGGAGGCCGTAGCCTTTATTCGAAACAAGAAACGGCACGCAACTGCTCGGTCCGCCCGGCGCCGTGTAATCGTCCCAACAATGAATCACGTGACCGCGCAGATCGAGAAAGCCCTCCTGATTCTGTCCGAGGCCGTAGTAGTGCTCGTCATCGGGCGCGGCAAAGCTGGCGCCGACCACATAGAGCAGCGGATCGGTGGCGCGGCGCTCGCGCGCCAGATAGGCCGTGCCATCTTTTTGGTTGGGAACGGCCTGCTCCCAGCCCGTCATCTCCAAAAGCGTCTTGCCCTCGGGCGTGCGCAGCGTGATGTGCGCGCCGGTGGTCGAGCCGCTGAAATATTTCGCCGTATCCGGCAGCGCGGCTTCACTCTGCGCGTGCTCGGATCGGTCCGCCTCTTTATCTACGATGGCGACGATCCGTGAAGAGCTGTAGATATTTTTCTGCTTGGTTTGGCTCGCCTTCCAACCTGAGTCTGACGGCGTAGCGATAAAACCGTAGCCGGGCGCCTGCTGCGCCGCGGCACGTTGCTGGCTAATCGTGACTCTCAGAATGTTCGGCGCGTAGGGTTCGAGCACGATGGTTTTATCGCCTCGATCCAGTTCCAGACGCTGTGCGTCCATGGTGGCGGAAGCGCCGAGACCGGCGAAAAGCATTCCCGCACAGAACAAAGAAGATCGTAAAATTCCACGCATTCAAGACTCCAAGATCCAGCCATGCGGTCTACTCACAAGCCGCATATGTTGCCGATGCGCCTCAAGCGCACGAAGAAAAACGATATGTTCCGCGCCATACGGCGGAGCCGGTCTGCACAGCAAACCGGCTCCACTCCGTGGTTAGAAGCTATATTTCACGGACAACTCACCAAGACGATAACCGTTCTTCTGGTCCGGTACGCCTTGCTTGAGTCCCTTGGAAAGATTGCTTACCAGCGTCGACGTAAAGGTTTGTTTGTCGGTGGTGGTAAAGGTGGGAGTAATGATCGAGGTCGTGCTGAACGACCGGTTCGGGTGGTTGAGGAAGTTGAACATCGAGCCGCGCAGCTCCACGCCATGCTTGCCGTGAATCTTGAAGCTCTTGAACAGGCTCAGGTCGGAGTTGAAGTAGCCCGGCGCTCCGATGTAGCCGATCTGCCGCTTGCCGTAGCTGCCCACGGCCGGCGGCGCAATGCAGAGCACGTTGAAGGCCTGATGCGAACTCAGACCCGCCTTCGGATCGCAGGTATTCGTGGGCAGAATGCTTCCGGCGTTAGTGCCGTACCAGGTCTTGGTCGACAGCGTTTCACTGAGTGCGCTGTCCGTGATTGTCATGCCGAAGTTCTGGCCGTTGGCCGTCTGCAGATTGAAGCCAGACTGCCAGGTGGTGGTGCCGGAGATTGTCCATCCGTTGGCGGCCAATCCCAGCAGATTGTGCTCGGCGCCCAGCGGATTGCCGATCGAATACGAGTATGAGGTGTTGATGATGTTCGGCCGGTCAATGTTGAGGATGCCGTAGTTGCCGTGCACCGTGAACGGATCGACGCTGCTGCCGACAATACCCATCGCCTTCGACCGCGTGTAGTTCAGGTTGTAGTTCAGCTTCTTGCTCTGACGAACCCAGGCAACCTGGAAGCTGTTGTAGTTCGAGTAGCCGTTGTGGGTATTCATGGACACCGAGTTGGTGCCATAGCCCTTGTAGTACGGGAAGTAGTCCACATAGCCATAGGAGGAGGTCTTTTCCGGATCGGTCGGTGCCGCCGCGCCGGTCACCGGATTGACCTTGAACAAGCCGCCCAGGGCAATCTTGTTCTGGTTGGAGTAGGCGCCGCCGCCGATCTGCGAGCTGCCGCTTTCGCCGCCCATCAGCAGGTCTTTGGTTTGGTTACCGACGTAGGCAACTTCGATGGCGCTGTGCCAGGGCAGTTGCTGCGAGATGGTGAAGTTGTAGGCATAGGTGCCTGCATCCTCGTAGTCATTCGGATCGGCTGCGTTGACGCTCGAAGCCGCGGAGGCTGAGAAGCTCGCCGAGCTAGAGTGCAGGTTGCCCACGTCGCTGAGCGTCACGTTGCCGGTCGGCGTGTTATAGGTCAGCACGTTGGCGGCAGTCGTCAAAGCGCCCGAGTAGTCGTTGTATTGATCCGTCCAGCGATACAGACCCCAGCCACCGCGCAGAACGGTCTTGCCCGTACCGAAAACGTCGTAGGCCAGGCCCAGGCGGGGTTCAGAGAACAAAGCGCGTACCGGTGAGCCACTGTTGGGAATGCCGGGGTCAACGCCGTGCCAGCGCACGCCGGGGAATGCCCAGGTGCCTGCCGCAGCGTCGGAGGCGTAGAGACCTGGAAGCCAGACCGCCATGCCGTTGCCGGTACGGTCATACCAGCGGCCCAGGTGGTCGAAACGCCAGCCGATATTCAGCATCAGCCGCGGCGTTGCCTTCCAGTCGTCCATCACGTAAAAGGCCGTCGTCCGGTAGGCCATGTTGGTCAGCGGAGCCGAGTTTGTCTGCACGAAGCCGCTGGAGATGCCCATGACCATGTTCGCCGTCGGATTGGTCGTGCCCATGTTCGTGATGCTCGAGTTCAGCCCGTTGCCGTTGATCGAAGAGGCAAAGGAGAAATGGCCGTTGAGCGGTTCCCAACTGCTCTGATTGTTGTTTTCCAGTTGTGTGAAAGCGCCGATCTTAAAGGTGTGCGTCTTGTAGACCTTGGTGACGTTGTCGGAGACCATGGCGTTGGCCTTCTGCAGCGCATACTGGCCGCCAGCGGCACTCCACAGATCAGGAACATACATGTCCGGCGCGATCTTCTGCGACCAGTTGTTATAGAAGGTCGGCGCGATCAGCGACTTGGTGTACGGCGTCGTATACGGATAGCTGATCGTCGTGCTGTAGTTGGCCGCGGCGTTGTTTGCCTTGAACGGCATGTTCACGTAGGCCCAGGCTCCCACCAACTCGTTGGTCAGCGAAGGCGAGAGGATCGTCATCAGGTTGCCGGTCAGCACGCGCGATTTGGTCGGCTGGCTCATGCCTCCGCCAGGATACGGAACCAGATAACTCGGCGTCCACCACATCATGCCGGGAATCGTGACCGTATCGCCGCCCTGCTGATAGGACGCGAACAGCTTCACCTGAGGCGAGATGTTGTAGTCGACGCGGAAGCGGTAAATGTACACGTTCTGCTGGCCGCCTGTCGCCAGGTAGTAGTTGTAGCCGCTATTCGTGTCTGGATCGACGTTGGCCGCCGGGTAGAGCTTCATCAGAGCCGTCGCGCCTGGATCGACTGTGAGATTGCTGCCGTTGCCCGCCTGCGTAATGGCAGTGCCGCTCGTGTTGTAGCCGTCCACGTTGCTGCACCAGGTGCCGGACGAGGTCGAGCTGAAACCGTTGGGGCAAAGTTTGATGTTCGAGTCGAAGCTCGACGTGTCGGTAGTGTTGTTCAGCGAGAAGTTGCCCTTCTGCATGTCGGCGCCGGGAATGTAGGATTCGAGAATCGTCGACGAGCCCGGGTTCTGCCACTGATACTCGTAGCCGCCCCAGAACAGCAGCTTCTTGCTGTTCTTGTTGAAATCGGTGAAGGGTAAACGTACCGGACCGCCGAAGTTGCCGCCAGGATAGTAGTACGAGTCCTGGGTCCGCTTCGTGCCGGTGTGGTTGTTGGTCCACTGGTTGCTGTTCAGCACGCCGTTGCGTGTATAGAGATAGCCAGCACCGTGATATTCACTGCCGCCGGCCTTGCTGGCGACGTTGACGATGGTCGGGCCGTCCTCGCTATCGGCGCCGAAGTTTGAGGTCTGCACCTTTACCTCGGCCGTCATGTCTGGATTGACGCTGGCGATCGAACTCGAGTTCGCGCCCGGGTCGATGATGTTGGCGCCATCGAGAATATAGGCTGTGCCGCCGCGATACGGCGCGCCATTGGTGCTTAGACCGTTGCCGATCTCACTGCCGGTGGCGCCCATGGTGGTGAATGAGGTGGAGGGTGAGTTCGACGTGGTCGAGGTCATCATCGCCACGCCCGGCAGAATCTTGATCAATTCCGACAGCTCGCGGCTCTGTACCGAGAGCCTTTCAATATCGGCGGTGCTCAGCAGCGCAAAATGCTCGCCGCTGTCGGTGGGGACCAGTTGTGAGGCGGCCGATTCGACCACCAGGGTTTCGTTGGCTTCGCCGACCGCCAGTTTGATGTCGGTGACCGAGCGGACGTCGCCCACGTTGACGGCGATGTCGGCCTGCTTCCAACCCTTGAAGCCCTTGGCCTCGATCTGCACGCTGTAGTTGCCCGGCGTGAGTGCGGCAAAGGTGAAGTAGCCGCGCTCGTTGCTGACGGATTTTCTCTGTTCTGCCGTCGCTTGGTTCAGCAGGGTCACCGTCGCTCCAGAGAGCACCGCCCCCGTCTGGTCCTGTACGGTTCCCGACAGGCTGCCCGTGAGAAGCTGGGCCGAAGCTGCTGCGGAGAATAGACAGAGAAGAAGCACTATGGCTCCCCATCTCATCTTTACCGCTTCGAATTTTGAGATTCGTTGCTTGGTCTGCATCATTGGAACTTCCTCCAACAATCGATTGCTCCTCTAAGGTCTTCTCCCGGCCTCCGCTTGTCGCGTTCGGCCGGAGAAGGACCTATCGGTTACGGTTTCCGCAGAGTCTGGAAACCGCGGGTCAATCGATTTAGTGGGCAAATCTATGGCCCCAAAGGAAAACCCACAAGTACAACTCAGTGTTTTACAGTAAAATATCAATATTATCAACGACATACAAAGACGATAACGTCACCTCGGCCCGCAACGTTTTTCTGGATGCACATCCTCTCCTTGATCTCGTCCTCCTCCGCAATGGACTTCTTGACAACCCTTCTCTGAATTTTGTCTACTAGGGGCCGCTCAAGAGAACCGCAAACAAACCGGTTTTACGATTAAGCCTCTGAGTCCGATTCAAGAGACACTCGCTCCGCATCGAACCTGGAACACTTGCTGCTCTGCCGGGACGGCCGAAAACACGAATGAAGACGACACCAGGAATGACAGAAGTTCGCGAAAACGTCGGCCCCACGGAAGAAGCCGCTGAGCGGATGCGGAAGACCATTCTGGTGGAACTGGAGGCGATTCTCACGAGTCCCATCTTCCGCGGCTCGGAGCGCTGCAAACAGTTTCTTGAATACGTTGTCACACACCATCTGAACGGACATCCAGAGCTTCTGAAAGAGCGCACCATCGGCACCGAACTCTTCGGTCGTCCGCCCGGCTACGCCACCGGCGAAGATCCCGTGGTTCGGGTGCAGGCCGGCCAGGTGCGACACCGGCTGGAGCAGTATTATCAGACGACACCAACCAAGCCAAAGCTGCGCATCGAGCTGCCGCTGGGCACTTATTCGCCTTCTTTTCAATGGAATACCGCTGAACCGGTGGAGAAACTCCCCGCCGCCGAATCCCCCGCGCCCGCTCCGCCCCAAGCGCCGAAGTCGCGATGGCGTCACCCCATGGTCTGGGCCTTCGTGGCGGCCCTGCTGCTTCTAGCCGCCGCAGTCGGCTTTGTGCAAACCTCCATGCGCCAGGCCCGGTTGCAGAAAGACACCCTGGGCCAGTTCTGGGCGCCGGTCTTCGCCAGCCAGCAGCCCGTGCTGATCTGCCTCACCAAGCCGGTGGTCTATCGCCCCACCCAGGATCTTTACCGCAAATACGCCCGCCAGCATCCGGGGGCTTATACCAATGAGGTTGAGCGCACCACCCAGCCGCTGGCCATGCGCAGCGACGAATCGGTTCAGTGGGGCGACATGTACGACGCCAAGGACTACGGCGTGGCGGTCGGCGACGCCTACGCGGCCGTGGATCTCTCTGGCCTGCTCGGCCGCATCGGCAAACCCAGCCAGGTGCGCATAGGCTCCAATTACTCCTTCGAGGACCTGCGCAACTCTCCTGCCATCCTCGTCGGCGCCTTCAATAATGGATGGACGATGCAGATGATGACCAATCTGCATTTCAGCTTCACCGAGGAGCACGAGGACTTTTCGATCCGCGAAGCAGCCCCCGGCAGCCGCATCTGGCGACCCCGCGCCAACGCGCGCGGTCAACTGGCCGAAGACTACGCCCTGATCGGCCGCATTCTTGACTCCAAGACCGGCCAGTTCACGGTCTTCATCGCCGGGATCACCAGCGCCGGCACCCAGGCCGCCGGCGACCTGATCTCCAACCCCGTCTCGCTCGAACGCGCCCTGCATGCTCTCCCCGCCAACTGGCAAAGCAAAAACCTCGAACTGGTGCTCGAAATCCCGGTCACCGACTCGGTTCCCAGCCCCGCGCGTGTCGTTGCCTCCTACTCCTGGTAGTGCATTTCTTTTTTCTTAAAAAATTGCATCCTTGAGGTTTTTCCCTGCATCTCACATACAACAATATTTCTGCGGCTTCCCTGCTGCCTTAGCAATCCCCCCTAAATTTCAAAGTAAGACTACGGCACAAAAATATTTTTCGCCCATTTCTACTTGCGCATGCGCCAGTTCTCCACAACATATACACATTGCATCCTCGCTCACCACAAGATACAGTAAAGGCATCCCATGGTTTTGGATGGTTTCGCTCCGATTTGCAAAAAGTCCGGTAAGACGCCGGTTCCGCACCGCAGCGACAACAAGGCCCCTTCACAAGCCGGAGCGTACTTCGGAAACTGAAGCGTCGGCTTGAACCTGCGCCATCCAAGGATCTGCCATGGAAAAATGTGCAAGCCTCCCAGGGGAGGCGAAGAACAAGGCCGGTTTCACGCTCCATTGGGAGCAAACCGCGCACGCTTCGCCGCTCCCGAGGCCAAGGAGAGTTTCTCGTGGCCACTGACGTCAAGACGCCCGAAAGTTCCACCCCGGTTCTGCCCGGTTTTCCCTCCACCGACGAAACGCCCGTGATGCGCGTGCGCAAGCGAAACGGCACGCTCGAGCCGGTCGACGTCAACAAGATTGTTCGCGCCGTGCAGCGCTCGGCGGCGGGCCTGCCGCAGGTCAACGCCATTCGCGTGGCCTCGAAGACCATCGGTGGTCTGTACGACGGCGCCACCACCGGTGAGCTGGACACGATCTCGATCAACACCGCCGCGGCGCTGATCGCCGAGGAGCCGCAGTATTCGCGGCTGGCCGCGCGGCTGCTGCTGGCCACCATCGTCAAGGAAGTCTCCTCCTTCAACATCTACTCGTTTTCGCAGTCGATTGAATATGGCTTCGAGCACGGGTTGATCAGCGATGAAGCATTCGAGTTCGTGCGCACGCACGCGCGCAAACTCAACGACGCCATCCGCGACGAAAACTCCGACCGCTTCGAATACTTCGGCCTGCGCACCGTCTATGACCGCTATCTGCTGCGTGACCCGGAAACACGCAAGGTGATCGAGTCGCCGCAGCACTTCTTTTTGCGCGTGGCCTGCGGGCTGGCGCGCACGCCGCATGAGGCTATCGCGTTTTACCGGCAGATGTCCTCGCTCGACTACATGCCCTCGTCGCCGACGCTGTTCAACTCCGGCACGCGCCATGCGCAGATGTCCTCCTGCTATCTGCATGACTCGCCGCAGGACGCGCTCGAAAGCATCTACGACACCTACAAGGACGTGGCCATGTTGTCGAAGTTTTCCGGCGGCATCGGCCTCGCCTTCCATCGCGTGCGCTCTTCGGGATCGCTGATCCGCGGCACGAACGGTCTGTCGAACGGCATCGTTCCCTGGCTGCGCACGCTCGACAGCTCGGTGGCCGCCGTCAATCAGGGCGGCAAGCGCAAGGGCGCCTGCTGCGTCTATCTGGAGCCGTGGCACGCCGACGTGTTGCAGTTTCTGGAACTGCGCGACAACACGGGCGACGTGGCGCGCCGTACGCACAATCTTAATTTGGCCAACTGGATTCCCGACCTGTTCATGCGCCGCGTAGAGGCCGATGGAATCTGGTCGCTCTTCGATCCGAAGGACGTGCCCGAGCTACCCGACCTGTACGGCCCAGCCTTCGACGCCGCCTATGAAAAAGCCGAGGCCGCCGGGCTCTTCAAGGAGCAGATAAAGGCGCGCGAACTGTACGCGCGCATGATGCGTACGCTGGCCGAAACCGGCAACGGATGGATGACCTTCAAGGATGCAACCAACCTGAAGTGCAACCAGACCGGCAAGGGCAACAACGTCGTGCATCTGTCGAACCTGTGCACGGAGATCACTGAGGTCAGCACGCAGGATCAGGTGGCGGTCTGCAATCTCGGCTCGATCAATCTGTCGCGGCACGTGGTGCGCGGCGCCGACGGCAAGCTCCGGTTCGACTTCGAAAAGCTGGCGGCAACCGTGGCAACGGCCGTGCCCATGCTCGACCGCGTCATCGACATCAACTTCTATCCGGTGGAGAAGGCGGCGCGCTCGAATGAGCGCTGGCGTCCGGTCGGTCTCGGGCTGATGGGACTGCAGGATGTCTTCTTCCAGTTGCGGATTCCCTTCGACTCCCCCGAGGCTCTGGCGCTTTCGACGCGCATTCAGGAAGAGATTTATTACGCCGCGCTCCAGGCCAGTTGCACGCTCGCCGAAGAGCAGGGCCCGCACCAGAGCTTCGCGGAAACCCGCATAGCCACTGGCGATTTCCAGTTCGACCTGTGGGGTGTAAAGCCCGCGGAGACGGAGCGCTGGGAAAAGTTGCGCGCCCGCGTCAAGAAGAGCGGACTGCGCAACTCACTGCTGATCGCCATTGCGCCCACAGCCACCATCGCCTCGATTGTCGGTTGCTACGAGTGCATCGAGCCGCAGATTTCGAACCTGTTCAAACGCGAGACGCTCTCGGGCGAGTTCCTCCAGGTGAATCGTTATCTGGTCGAAGAGCTCAAAAATCTGAATCTGTGGAACGAGCCCATGCGCACGCAACTGAAGGCTGCCGAAGGCTCCGTGCAAGGCATCGAAGAGTTGCCCGAAGAGTTGCGCAACCTCTATCGCACGGCGTGGGAGCTGCCCATGCGCGCGCTGGTCGACATGGCAGCCGCGCGCAACGCCTTCATCGATCAGTCGCAGTCGCTCAACCTCTTCAGCGAATCGCCGAACATCGGCAAGCTTTCGTCGATGTACATGTACGCATGGAAGAAGGGTCTGAAGACGACCTATTATCTTCGTTCGCGTCCGGCCACACGCATCGCCAAGACGACGATCTCCGGCGCGGGACACACGCAGCACACCTCCGTTGCACCGGCCGCCGCCGTTGCCTGCTCGCTGGAAAATCCGGAGAGCTGCGAGTCCTGCCAGTAACTTTGATTGCCCGGCCGCGCGCCACAAAATGTGCGCGGCCAGAAAGAATAAAAATGTCTTCCGATAAGTCCTTATTGCAAGGTTCTTCCGTAGAGGTGCCCGCGCGCATTCTCGATCCCGGTCTCTGCCTGACGCTGCGCCCGATGCGCTATCCGGATTTTTATGAGATGTATCGCGATGGCATCAAGAACACCTGGACGGTCGACGAGATTGATTTCCAAACCGATCTCGTCGATCTGAAGCAGACGCTGACGCCAGCCGAGGTGCACTTGATCCAGCGTCTGGTGGCCTTCTTCGCCACCGGCGACAGCATCGTTTCCAACAACCTCGTGCTCAACCTCTACAAGCACATCAACTCGCCCGAGGCACGGCTCTACCTTTCGCGACAACTGTTCGAAGAGTCTGTGCATGTGCAGTTCTATCTGACGCTGCTCGACAACTACATCCCCGATCCTGATGAACGCGCCGCCGCCTTTGCCGCCGTCGAGAACATTCCCTCGATTTCAAAGAAGGCCGACTTCTGCATGAAGTGGATCGACTCGATTCAGCAGCTCGACCGCATTGAAACCCGCGAGCAGCGCCGTCAGTTTCTGCTGAACCTGATCTGCTTCGCCACCTGCATCGAGGGACTGTTCTTCTTCGGTGCCTTCGCCTACGTGTACTTCTTCCGCTCGAAGGGTCTGCTGCACGGACTTGCCGCCGGCACCAACTGGGTCTTCCGCGACGAGAGCTGCCACATCGACTTCGCCTACGAAGTGGCGCGCATTGTGCGCGAGCAGGAACCGGATTTCTGGGATGCCGATTTCGAGCGCCAGATTATTGAGATGCTCACCGAGGCCATCGACGCCGAGGCGCAGTTCGCCGACGATCTGCTTTCGGGCGGCGTCGCCGGACTCTCGGCCAAGGACATGCGCCAGTACCTCGGCTTCGTCGCCGACGGGCGTCTGGAGCGGCTCGGCATCAAGCCCGTCTTCCACTGCTCGAACCCCTTCCCGTTCATGGAACTGCAGGACGTGCAGGAGCTGACAAACTTCTTCGAGCGCCGCGTTTCGGCCTACCAGGTCTCGGTGCCTGGCGAGGTTTCCTTCGGCGAAGATTTTTAGCTTTGTGCGCAACAGACAAAAGCCGCAGGCATGGCGCTGGCGGCTTTTGTTTTGCGTAACGCACACTCTAGATTCTGTATTGATGCACAGCCTTGTGGACGCGCTCCAGCAATGGCTTCAGACCTTCCATCTGTGCGTGGGCACGCTCGACGACGCCCACGCTCTGCTCGGTCATCGCGGCCACGTGCGAAATGTTCCTGTCGATGTCGGCCATGGCCGAGGTCTGCTGCGTGGCGGCAGCGGCAATGCCGGAAACCTTGTGCACGGCTTCCACCATCCGTTCGTTGATCCCCTTCAACGTCTCCTGCGAATCCTTCACCAGCGTCACGCCGGTCTCTGCCTGCTGTTCGCCGTTTTGCATGGCAGTAATCGCGCGGCCACTGACCTCGCTGATTTTTTCCAGCAACGATTCGATCTCGGTCGTGGCCTGCGAAGTGCGATCGGCCAGCCGCCGCACTTCATTGGCAACCACCGCGAAACCGCGTCCGGCGTCTCCGGCACGCTGCGCTTCAATCGAGGCATTCAACGAGAGCAGGTTCGTCTGGGAGGCAATCTCGCGAATGGTCTGCGCAATCCTCCCCACATGTTCGGAGGTGTCCGCCAGTCCACTCACTTCGCCCGAGGCTTCGGCAATCACCTTGGATAATTTTTCGATCTCCTGACTGGCCGAGAGTGAGAGCTTCTCTCCGCTCAGCGCCTCTTTGCCGGAAATCGTCACCTGCTGCTCGGTAGCCCGCAGATTTGCCGACATCTCCTGAATGGTCAGGCTCAACTCCGTGGCAGCGCTGGCCACCGAAGTCGTCGCGCCGTTCTGCGACTTCGAAGCCATGTGAATCGCCTCAATGCCCTCGACCAATTGCGCGGAGGTCTGCCGCACGGCCTGCAGCGCATCGGAGATGCCAAACAGCGTCGCCTGCACCCAGCCGGTGAACAGCGTCATCTTCTGCCCCACCCGACCCGCCGTTCCATATTGGCTATCCTTGAAAGACATCGTCAGGTCTCCGGTCTCCAGCAGGCAATCCAGATAGGATTCGATCCGCAGCAATTCGCGACGCAGATGTGCCAGAGGCCCAAAACGAACGATCAGCGCCACCACGGCCAGCGCCGCGCACATGACACTGCCCACAGCGCTCAGCGTGCCGCCCAACGCCAATAAACTCGCGGCCCCCGCCATCCCCAGAAGAAAAACCGCATAGCAGAACAGAGCTATTTGCGTGCTGGGAAAACTGATGCGCTTTTTCAGCGCGGACTGAACCGGAACGACACGGCCAGCCTCGATGCGAATGGAACGATCTCCGGCTTTGATGCGCCGGTAGGCATCTTCTGCGGCGCGAATCGTCTCACGTGAAGGCCGCAGGCGCACCGACTGATAGCCAACAATGCGGTCTCCTTCACGTACCGGAGATACATTGGCGACCACCCAATAAAAACCGCCGTCCGAGCGCCGATTCTTGACCACCCCCTGCCAGGGTCTTCCAGCCTGGAGCGAGCGCCACATATCCGCGAAGGCCTCTTTCGGCATATCGGGATGACGAACAATATTGTGCGGCTTGCCCATCAGTTGCTCGACCGTGTACGCGCTGACCTCGGCAAAGGCTTGATTCGCCTCGGTAATCATCCCCTTAAGATCAGTTTGAGAATGAATGAAAGCGCCTTCCGGCAGAAGAGTCTCGGTATGGGTAACAACTCCAGAATCTCTCATCAAAACCTCGACAGTGGTCCAGCTTATCGGCTTTAGGACAAAAACCAGAGTGACTGTGTTCTGTTGGGCTTTGTGCTTTCGGGATACACCTACTCTGGTTTAGCTATAGCCTACAAATCTATCTTTTCCCTTTATCGGAAAAAACCACTAAGTACTTTAATTATCTTATTTTTACCAAAACAGTCCAAATAAGTTTCCGTGCGGATGCGACGGCTTTGCCTTGGTGGCCTCAACAGACTTGCTGAGAAGAAAGAAGTGACACGAGAGCCATGATTCGAGGAGAAGAGACTGGAAAGCGCAGAGCTGAAAACAAATGTACTATTCGCTCACATGGATTGAAATGGATTTTCTGGAATTTTAAATTTATATGGTCGGGGAGAGAGGATTCGAACCTCCGACCCCCTGGTCCCGAACCAGGTGCTCTACCAGGCTGAGCCACTCCCCGACGTGGTGTTGCAAAAGCGAAGGTACGGGACGCTACCTGGCGCGTTGTTCCCTTTCCCGTCCGCCTGATTCAGTGTAACAGAAACCGGGGTCTTGGGAAGAGCCTTGCCCCCTGCTCCCGGCAAATCCTGCGCTCTTCTCAAGAAAAATCCGTGGAAAACTTTTCCCTTTGTTCGCGTAACTCCTGAGAGAAAATCCGCTTCCCCTGTCCGCATGGAACGGATTTTGCCTCTTTGCCCTGCACTTGTCGATGGACGAGGCTCTTGCGCCCTCAGTCTTTCTTGTCCGAACCACTGCCGGGCAGATCGACCGCGACCATTACAAACTCTGTCCGCCCATTCTTCGGCTTCTCGAAACCTACTAAATGTTGATGCCGCTTCGAGCCGGCGCGCAGTTGCAGATCGCTGCCATGATCGAGACTGCTCTTGCCGCTCTTGGTGCTGATGTTGATGTTCTTGCCGTCGCTGGCGCAGGTGAGTCCCTGCGAGGTGATCGTCGGCTGACCGATCGGCTTGTCGTTCTGGCAGGTAAGCACCTCGCCGTAGCGGCCGAGCGCCTGACGATAAAAATCGACCACCTTCTGCTGCGCATCGGGCGTTTCAAAGCTGGCCACGCGTGCGCGCAACTGCCATTCACCGAAGCCTACATGCACGTCGGCTGAGCTATGATCGTCGTCCTTGAGGGCCAGCGCGCCGGGATAAGCCGGCAGCCCGAGATCGGCCGCCGAGGTTTGGTCGGTGTTGACGTGCACGCCGCCGAAGGGCGTATCCACCTGCACCTTCTTCTCGTGGCCCTGCGCATTCTTATCCACATGCACGCGGCATCCGGCCACGCCCACAGCCAACAACGCCGCGGCTGTCCACAGCGCCGCATTTCCCAGTTGGTTCGGCTTCATGGCAAATCCCCTTGGAGAAGTTATACGCCGCACAAGCCATGACGGTTCCCTGTTTTTCGTAAAGCGGCCACAACAACGCGGCGGCGATTCAGAGCGCCGCTCGCTCCAGATAGGCGCCAGCAAGCTCCGCGCAGCGCTCGACGAAGGCGCGATCCTCGACTGTGAAAGTGGCGCGAGCGTGGCTGTCGATGTCGATTTCGCCGACGATTTTTCCGCGCACGCGAATGGGAGCGACAATCTCCGACTGCGTTTCGATGGAGCAGGCCAGATAACGCGGGTCCGAGCGCACGTCGTCGACAACAATGGTCTGACCCTGGGCCACGGCCGCGCCGCAGATGCCCTCGGTGACGGGAATGCGCGTGTGGAGGGTCGGCGCGCCAACAAAGGGCCCGAGATTGAGCATCGTCTCGTCGGCCGGATCGAGCATGTAGAAGCCTACCCAGTTATAGTGGGGCAGCCGCGCGGCGATGGTTTCGGCGATGAAGGTTTCCAGAGTTTCGACGCTGGCCGCAGTCTGCGCAAAGGCCTCCAGTGCAACAACGATTTCGTGAAAAAGCGGGTTCGACATACAACGAGAGTACAACAGGGACAGGAGAATGAGGGATCAGGGAACAGGGACTAGGTGATAGGTGCGAGAGGTTTCATCCGTGAGGCTCTGTGCGTTGTTGTTTTGCACAGAGCCTCCCTTCTTGAAGAATGTTTTTATGTTCCCTGCACCCTAGTTCCTACTTCCTACTTCGCGGCGAGCAGTTCGTTGACCTTTTCCATCACCCCGAAGGCATCGGCGATGTAGA
>Ga0224528_1000629_pt1 | contig 26109 bp, 23 predicted proteins | sample CBST25metaG_2_FD_179888 | JGI IMG/M metagenome (GOLD analysis project Ga0224528, IMG submission 179888) | Peat soil microbial communities from Stordalen Mire, Sweden - C.B.S.T25 | ecosystem: Environmental > Terrestrial > Soil > Wetlands > Peat | place: Sweden: Norrbotten County, Stordalen Mire...
GGGAAGCCGTACTACCAGGAGAGCTTGCAGAAGTCGCAGATCAAACGGGCTGCGAAGCTCGCCGGGTTGGGAGAGGAGATTGGGTGGCACACATTCCGCCATACCTATCGCTCCTGGCTCGATGAGACGGGTGCTCCAATGAAGGTGCAACAGGAACTGATGCGTCACGCCTCGATCCAGACGACGATGAACGTCTACGGGCGGGCCATGACGGAAACCAAACGCCGTGCAAACAGTCAGGTTGTAGGACTGGTATTCGGCCCCACCCCGCAGGAGTCACCCGCCGAAGTGGTGGCTGCGGTTGCATAGCAAATAGCAGTCTGTTCCTAATGGGGGATAACGGGGACTTTCCGAAAGCGACCAATTTATCTAAGTTATTGATTATTTTGGTTGCGGGGGCCTGCAAGGCTCCGAATTTGCTAACGATTTCCTTCAGCCGTTCGCTGGCAGCCTAACCCTCAGAATCGCAAGCCTTTACTTTCAGCGCAATAGAAGAACTTTGGTTGTGATTTCCAGCGATTACGACCAACGCTTGACGTAGGAGACGTTAGAGATCAACGATGTGGATTTTCCCTGCTGGATCGAGCGGCCTATAGCGTTCGTTCAGATAGGCTGCATTCACGAAACGCGTAGTTCCGTTCTCGAACGCCCCAGCCCCGCCGTGAATATGACCGAATAGATGTACCCTGGGTTTCTTCTCTTCGACAGCTTTGAGTAATTCCTCGCATCCGAGATGTGCTTCGCTGGGCACAGTCTGATCGAGGATTCCGAAGGGTGGGCCATGCGTGATGAGAACGTCGAGATCATCTGGGATCAGATTCCAGTATCGCTGCGCGGATTTGCCGCGAGGATACATGAAAGCCCAATTCATAAACTCAGGTGTGTACGGTGAACCCCAGAATGTGACGTCGTCAATCGTCATCCCCGTGTTTTCCAAGTAGATCGCATTGGTCAGAAGCGCTCTCGCTTGCTGTGGCGCAGCTTCGAAATATCTGTCGTGATTTCCGCCGCAGACTACGCGGTGCTTGAAGGGCTGCTCGCTGAGCCATTGATTGAACGACAGAACCTCCTGTACGTCGTACCCAGAGTTCATAAAGTCGCCAGCATGAACCAGAACGTCTCCGTCAGGTAGTCCCTCAATTCTGTTGTGGAGACCATGCGTATCGGAAATTACTATAAGGCGCACCGCGTCATCCTCCCCTTTAAAGATAGGATCACAAGCCCATCCGATGCTGACCGACAAACATTCCCGCGCGGGAATATCTTCGGGTCTTGGGTACTCTCGATACTGGAACATTCCCGTTCGGGAATGTTTAAGTTGCTCGCAGGCAAAAATAGCGGTAATATTCCCGTACGGTAATTGTGGCCCTGGAGGACTTGTGCGGTATACACCAAAGCAGGTTGGAGCTCTGATTCGGCAGACGCGCAAGAATCTGGGGGTCACTCAGAAGGATCTCGCGCTGACCTCAGGGACCGGACTGCGGTTTGTCATCGATCTGGAGAAAGGCAAGGAGACCTGCGAGATCGGGAAAGCACTCACTGTTCTGCAGACGCTGGGAATCAAGCTGACGCTGATTCCGCCCACAGTGTCAAAAGAGGAGTAAGGCATGGCGAAGAGACTCGATGTTTATTTGCACAAGGACTTGGTCGGTCACCTCATCCAGAATGAAGGCGGGCAGATGGTGTTCGATTATGCCGAAAGCTGGTTGGAAAAACCTGGCGCCTGCCATCTATCTCAGTCCTTGCCCCTGCGGAAAGAACGCTTCACGCGCAAAGAGTGCAGGGGCTTCTTCGCCGGTATCCTGCCCGAGGAGAGCAAGCGCGACATCATTGCCCGCAATTTGGGCATCAGCGCACGAAACGATTACGCCATGCTCGAGCGGATTGGCGGTGAATGCGCCGGAGCTGTCACCTTTGTTCCTGCTGGCGAGCCCTTGCCCGAACGCAACTACGACTACCGTAAGCTCTCCAAGGCAGAACTGATTGCGATCCTCAAAGAGCTGCCGAGGCGTCCGCTACTCGCAGGAGAAAGAGGCGTGCGACTTTCGCTCGCCGGGGCACAAGACAAGGTCGCCGTCCGAATCGAGAAGGACGGCGTCAGTCTTCCGCTGGGCGGTGCGCCCAGCACGCATATTCTGAAGCCTGCGATCGATCGGTTTGAAGGTGTTGTATTCAACGAAGCGCTTTCGATGGAACTCGCCGCGGCGATTGGCTTGCCCACAGCACCGGCCGAGATTCGAACGGTCGAGGGCATGACATTTCTCCTTGTCGAGCGCTATGACCGCGTTCATCGACAAACACCAGGTAATGAGCCCGTTGTCGAACGGGTTCATCAGGAAGATTTCTGCCAGGCCCAAGGCGTCGTTCCCGAGACAAAATACCAGAAAGAAGGTGGTCCGTCGCTTAAAGATTGTTTCAACCTGTTGCGGGCGGTTTCAAGTGCACCAGTCATTGACCTGGCGCGGCTGCTCGATGGAGTGATCTTCAATTACCTGGCTGGGAACAACGATGCCCACGGCAAGAATTTCTCTCTCGTGTATCCGGGTGCTGGAACAGGAGACCTTCAGGTTCGGCTTGCCCCGCTCTATGACGTCGTAAGCACGATCTACTATCCGGAACTCAGTCCCGAAATGGCCATGAAGATCGGCGGGGAGTATTCATCCGAACGAGTCACTCCACGAAACTTCGAGAAGCTTGCAGAAGAGGCCGGACTGGCAAAGCCGCTGGTGCGCCGCCGCGTAGTGGAACTGGCAGATGCGATTCTCGCCACTCTTCCCAAGCTTGAGGTCCGTAGCCCGGTTGCTGAAGGTGTAGTGGCGCTCATCCAAAAACGCTCGGAAAATGCTCGCACAAGCTTCCGCAGTTGATCCTGCTCACCTGTTCTACTCAGTGAGACAGGTGCTCTCGAGACCGCCAGTCTCAGATCCCGATTTCCTGATCGTAGTCTGCCAGCTCAGAAAGAACAGCTCGACGTTCAGCCTGCAAGTTCGATTCCCGTGCTGCCGCTTTCGTCTTCGTTACTGTCGCAATTTCGTCAAAGTGCCACGGGCGAAAGTCATGGGTATCAACACCGACGTCAAGCGAAAGGGATAGAGGCTCGTCCGGCAGGTTGCCGTGCGAGTGCCCATACAGATGCCACGCACCTTGGGCATGGTGCGGCCAGACCCTCAGCGCATAATGACAAAGCACGATCCTTTGCTTAACGACATTGATCTCTGAGAGCGTCTCCCACGACGCGAAAAGATGCTGGAGCTTTCGCACCGTTCTGTCGTGATTGCCTTCAGTGAAGTGGATAGTTCTGCACGCCAGCCGCTTCCGATAGACGGTCACTTGTTCCGCCTTTCCCATGCAAAAGTCACCGAGAAAATAAAGGACGTCATTCGTCTTGACACACGCATTCACTCGGTCCGCAATCGCATCGTCCATCTCCTGCGTGTTTGCAAACGGACGCTTGCAGTATCGAATGATGTTGAAGTGTCCGAAGTGGAAGTCGGACGTGAACCAAACGTCACGCATAATCTCATTCTCGTTGGTGATCTGCCCAAAATTCAATGCCACAAATTGGCTCGACCGCGCGGTCACTCCATTGGACGCCGGAAATGAGCCTACTTCTTGACCTCGTCCTCATCGTGCATTGCCTTTAAGAATGCCCCGCCATGAGCCGGATCGATTCGGTCAGCTTGCGCCAACGCCCATTGACTCCATCGTTCGAATTCACCAGCCACAGAAAATCCATCTCATGCCGGGGTCAATCGGATTGTTTCCACGTACTTCCTTATCTCAGCGGCCTGTTGGAATGCTGCCGCGTCCTTGAGAAGGCGATCGATCCTAGCCTGTTCAATCCGCCTGATCCGTTCTTTCTCGGCGCGCTCTGCTGCAAGTTTTCGTTGCCGTTCTTCCTCTTCATGCTGTGCCCTTCTCTCAACACGCAATCGATATTGCTGAACTGCCATCTCACGATACTGGATTTCTGCAGTCAAGATCACTTCGACTGCAATCTCCGTCATGTGCGTTTCGAGCTTGCCCTTCTCATCATCATCCTGCCAAATCATTCGGTCCGCTTCTGAGCAGGGACCGCGACGAATGGACAAGGCCAGCTTGGTCTCACTGGCCCCAGGTTGTGCAACTGGAGACTGATGGCTGACGGGCGACAATCAAAACTACCGATGGAATGAGAGCGCCAGCGCTTGCCAGCCGGAACCAGCAGGTGCCAGCACAAGCCAAGAAATAGTAAAAAGTAGTAAAAAACAACGAAGCGGACCTTGAAGGTCCGCCGTAAGCTATTGATTTACAAGATGCATATTCGATTTGGTGCCGAAGAAGGGACTCGAACCCCCACACCCTTGCGAGTACGTGGACCTGAACCACGCGCGTCTGCCAATTCCGCCACTTCGGCACAAGACACAAGTCCAGCAACTCTTCCGCTGAACCGGCAGCAATTACAAGTCTCGCAAATGCGGGCCCCGGTGTCAAACTAAACTGCGCGATGCGTTCTGTCGCCGCATCTGCGCCGATCCGAGCCGCGCTCAGGGCCGGGCGGGAAGCACATAAAAGAGGATAGCGAAGTAGTGCGCCGCGCTGCCCGCCAGCACGAACAAGTGCCAGGCTGCATGGAAATAGCGGCGCCGATCCAGGGCAAAGAAGACGATCCCCAACGTGTAGGACAGTCCCCCCGCTCCCAGCCACATAATTCCATGCCAGCCGATGGCTTCCACCAGCGGACGTGCCGCAACCACCACGAACCAGCCCTGGAACAGGTACACCAGCGCGGAAGCCACCTGGTACCGGTCCACCGCGAAGCTCTTGAAGATGACGCCGGCTGCCGCCAGCCCCCACACCACCCCGAAGAGAGTCCAACCCACGGGCCCACGCAGCGAAACCAGCGTGAACGGCGTGTAGGTGCCGGCAATCAGCAGATAGATGGCAGCGTGGTCCAGTACCTGAAAGACATGTCGCGCCCGCGTTCTTACCAGCGAGTGGTAGAGCGTGGAGCACAGGTACACCAGCACCAGCGTAACGGCAAAGACCGAGCAACTGACGACCTGCCAGATCGTGCCGTGCGTGGATGCGGCAATCAGGTAGATGCCGCCCACCACAGCCAGAGCCGCTCCAATCCCATGCGTAATGGCATTAGCCAGGATATCGCCCAGATGGTAATGGTTTTGCACAGAGTGATGATAGACCGCCGCCGGTCTCTCGGGCGAAGGTGGGGCACCCTTCACTGGTGCGGCTTCGGTCAAGCTTTCCTGGGAGCGCGGCGACCTGCAGGCGGGCAGGTTGACTCGCGAATCACCAGCTCCGGCTGAACAGGAACGGTATCGGGAAAGTTTTCTTGGCTGCGAATCCGTTGCAAAAGGATCCGCGCCGCCACGATGCCCATCTCGTTCAGCGGCTGCCGGATCGTGGTCAGGCTTGGATTGTTGAAGGCGGCGCTCTGGATGTCGTCGAAACCCACTACCGAAACATCTTTGGGTACCCGCAGACCGTGGTCCATCAGGGCGCGAATGGCGCCGATCGCCGACTCGTCGTTGTAGCAGACGATAGCGGAGAAGTCCACGCCGCGCGACAGCAGTTCCCGGGCCGGCTCAAAGCCCAGGATCGGCGCGGAGACGCGCAGCTTCAGTTGCACCGTGAGCGCTTCGGGTACATCGATCTTCAGCTCCCTGGCCACCGCCATCAGGCACTCCCAGCGGTCGTCGGCGTCGGAGCTGTGGCTGCCGCCGCGCATGAAGGCGATCTTCTTGTGTCCCAGTTCCAGCAGGTGGCGCAGAGCCAGTTCGGCGCTGCGGCGCTGGTCCAGCATCACGTTGGTTACGCCCTCGATCTTGCGATGCCCGGCCACCGCCACGGCCGGCAGCTTCCAGCTATGCTCCAAAACCGTGTCGATCAGGATGAACCCCTCGACGCTGCGATCCATCAACAGGCGCGGGTACTCCTCAATCAGGTCGGGTTTGCGGCGATGGCTGGCGGTGAGGTAAAAATAACCCTCTTCGATGAGGTACTCTTCGACTCCGGCCAACACCTGCGTCACGTAGTGATCGTTCAGGTCCGGCACCAGCACTCCCACCGAAAAGGTCTGCCGCTTGCGCAGGGAGCGTGCATAAAAGCTGGGCCGGTAGTCGAACTTGGCCGCGGCCGCGGTCACCCGGTCGCGTGTTTCCTGGGGAATGGAGCGCACGCCGGGAGCGTTGTTGAGCACCAGCGAGATCGTGGCTGGCGACAGGTCCAGATAGTCGCCCAAGGTGCGCAGACTGACGGACTGGCCCGGTTGCGGTTCAATGCCTGCTTTAGTGCGCTTTCTCATGCACTTATGTTCTAACACCACACTCTGGTTCCCTGCCGTGATAACCGCACGACTTTCAGTTGGTTGTGCGACGAGGAGGAGTTCGCGCCGCCAACTCTTCACAGTGCCTAATCCGACGATCCGTTCGGCTTGTGCAGTCGGCCGTTCTTTACCTCGAACCGCTCGCCGCGCCACACGATCGTGTTGCCGGCAAAGCCTGCAGCCCACACTCCCATGTGCACCAAATCCCGCAAGGGAAGCAACCACAGGCTGGGCAGGGTCTGGTGGTCGCCCAATACCTCAGCACCCACCATCATGGACACCGCGAGCCGCAGAAAGAAGCTCAGACTCAGCAGCCATAGACTCACCGGGCTCAGCCCACTGGCCAGCACGTTCAGCAGCGCCCAGCCCAGACCGTGGGTGAAGACGAGCCCTGCGTAACCCGAGGGTGTGGCGTCGCGGACGGTTCTGGCCCAGCGCAACTGGTGGTCGAGAAATTCGCGCCAACCATAGGCCGGGATGCCGGTCTCCACCACTTCGGTAGCCAGGGCCACCCGGTAGCCAGCGCGGAAGATGCGCACGCCCAGTTCGTTGTCGTCGGCCAGGTAATCGACCAGGGGCTCCAGCCCGCCAATCTGCTCCAGCGCCTCGCGGCTTACCGCCAGCGTGGAGCCGAGCCCATAGCTCAGTCCTCCGCCCAACAACCACGAGGTCAGCACCCCGGCCTGGAAATCGGCGGCGATCCCCAGAGCCTCCAACCGCGACGGCAGCGTGCCATGCGCGCGTCCGCGATAGAGCGCCGTCACCATGCCGGCCTTCTTTTGGGCCTTTCCGTGCTGGGAATGCGCACTGGACTCGGCTTGGGGCGCGAAGCAGGCCATCACCCGTTGCAGGTAGCGCGCGGAAACGGTGATGTCGGAGTCATTGATGAGCAGATAGTCATAGCGGGCGTGCGCCGCCAGCTGCACCAGCGTGCTGACCTTGCCGTTGGTTCCCAGCCTCTGAGGGCACTCGACCAGCCGGATAGTCCGCTCCGGAAACTCGGACTTCAGTTGCTCCACAGCCGCCGCGGCCGGGTCGTCCAGTGACGCAATTCCGAAGAGCAGTTCGAACTCGCCCGAGTAATTCTGGCAGCAGTGGCTGCGGAAGGCGTCCAGCATACCCGGGTCCACGCCCTTGAGCGACTTCATCACGCTCACGCCGGGCGCAAAGTCAGCCAATGGGATGCGTCGTGCCTTCAGAAAAGCCCGCGCCGCCAGCAACGCCACCACAAAATAGCCCATGCAGGCCACAGTCAGCACCGTGGTCAGCATCTCCACGGATTGGGCCAAGGCGTGCGGCATCATTCGGTTAGTTTAGCGGAATGCAGGGGTCAGGGGTCAGGGGTCACTATGAATCTTGGAGACGAATTCGAGTTTGTCAAGCAAATTTCCGAATGCTGACACTCAATCTTCCGCGCTAAACCGCCTTGCTGATCCCTGACCCCTGATCTCTGATCCCTTCTACTCGTACCTGAGCGCCTCGATGGGGTCCAGGTTTGCCGCTTTCCATGCCGGATAAATTCCGAACAGCAGGCCGATGGCGCAGGAAACGCCGAAACCAATCAGAACCCATGTGGTGGAGATCGCGGGCGACAGCGGTATCGGCAGCATCGTTATGATCCCCGTCAGAGTTGCGCCAAGCACCACGCCGATCACCCCGCCCATCGCGCAGAGCGTAATTGCTTCCGTGGTGAACTGCGTCATGATGGTGTGCTTGGTGGCGCCCAGAGCCTTGCGTACCCCAATCTCGCGAGTGCGCTCGGTCACGCTCACCAGCATGATATTCATCACCCCAACGCCGCCCACCAACAGCCCAATGCTCGACACGGCAACCATAAAAGCAAAGATGCCGCCGGTAATGCTGCCCCATAGCTTGGTGAGCGAATCCGGCCCAAAAATGTCAAAGTTATCGTCGGCCGTGACGCCGACCTTGCGGCGGATGCGCAGCGTCTCGCGAATCTCTTCTTCCACCAGCGTCTTGAATTTCGGATCGTCGTATTTGACCGAGATAAACACGTCCTTGACTTCTGGATGCAGCGAATGAAAGGTCCCGTACGGAAAGATGATTCGGTTGTCTTCCGCGTTTCTGCCACTGCCAAAGGGTTGCTTTCCTTTATCCAGCACGCCAATGACGGTGTACAGTCCGGTAGCCACATTTACTTCCTTGCCGATCGGGTCTTCGCCATTCACAAAGAGCTGTTCGGCCGTGTCATGGCCCAGTACGCAAACCGCGGCGTGGCGCTGGTCTTCCCCATCGGTAAAGATGCGGCCGGCCTGCAGAACAAGATTTGAGACATCCGCGAACTGTCCCGTGTCGCCCTGCAACCGTGCCCCAGCCACCTTGTGTCCCTCATACTTCACACTGACATCGCCAACACCAAAGGTCTTGGAATAGCGAACACCAGCGTCGGTAGCCACCACATGCGGCAGCGTACGCAAAGCCAGCGCATCTTCCAGAGTCAGTTTCTTGCGGGTCAACTGCTCGGTGGTGGGACGTCCCAGGCCGAAAGGAACGTGATAAACCCAGAAGACATTCGAACCCAGCGAATCGGCGAATCCGGCAACCTGATTATTGAGTCCGTTGATGAAAGACGAGATGACGATCACCGTGGTCACGCCGATCACGATGCCCAGGATCGTCAATCCCGAGCGCAACTTATTCGCCCTCAATGTATCGAGAGCCATCTTGACCGATTCGCGTGTTTGTCCTTGCGCCACTGAATACAGCTCCTAGCTTCTAGCCTCTAGCTTCCAGCTCAAGGCTCTTGGTTCGGTAGGGCTCTCCTGCTAAAGGCTCGCTACCGGATTCAGTTCACCGCAACAGCTTGATGAGCTAGTAGCTAGTAGCTAGTAGCTAGAAGCTGGAAGCTGCCTTTACAATTCCGCCCTCAGAGCCACCACCGGGTCCAACTGCGCCGCCTTCCAGGCGGGATAGACGCCAAAAAAGACACCAACGCTGCCTGCCATGAACAAACTCATCAGCACGCTCAGTGTTGAAACATGCGTAGGAAAGCCGATAACAATCGTAATCAACTTGGCAAACATGACTCCCATCACCACGCCAAGCACTCCGCCCAGCAGCGCCATGGTTCCGCTCTCGATCAGAAACTGCAGCAGCACATCGCGCTGTCTGGCTCCGAGCGCCTTGCGTACGCCGATCTCGCGCGTACGCTCGGTCACGCTCACCAACATGATGTTCATGATCACAATGCCGCCTACCACCAGCGCAATCGACGCAATCCCGATCACCACGTCAAAGAACATCGAGCTGATCTTCTTGTACAGGTCCAGAAAGGTATCGTTGGTCTCAAGGGCAAAGTCATCGTCCTGGCCAACCGCGTCATGGCGCAAGCCGCGCATCAGCGCCCGCACCTCGTCCATCGCCCGAACCATCGACGCGGCGTCGCTTTGGCCCCGGCTGTAGATGTCTACCGAGTCGTTGTAACCGTAAGTCTGCTGATAGGTCGAGATCGGCACGGCCACCCAGTTGTCCTGCGACTGGCCAAGGGTCTTGCCCTGCCGTTCGCCGACTCCGATGATGTTATATGGAATGCCGTCGACGCGAATCTCCTTGCCCAGCGGATCGCCCTCGCCCAGCTCGTTGTCCACAATGTCGTAGCCCACAATCGCGTTGTGGGTGCCGTGATCCTCATCGGCGGGCGTAAAGCCGCGGCCGAGCGCGATGCCAACATTCTCCAGAGAAACCATTGTCCAACTGTAGCCGCGCATCTCTGTGTCGGTGCTCGAGTGCTTGTTGCAGACTACGCTGACCGAGCGGCTCAGCCGCGCGCCCATCTCGCCGCACTCCTTGCAGTTGTCCCGCACCGCCCAGAAATCTTCAATGTGAATTTTCTTGCGCTTCTGGTATTTGAAGTATTCCTCGGCCGAAAAAATGACGCCCGGCATCTGCTGCACTGTAAAAACATCGGCGCCGTGATCCACCAGCTTGGTGCTCACAAAGGTGTTGGCGCCGTTGACCAGCGTCACAACCATGATCACCGAGGCCACGCCCATGATCACGCCGATCAGCGTGAGAATGGTGCGCATCTTGTTGCCCCACAAGGATTGCAGCGCGAGTTTTATGGCCTCAGTAAATTGCATGGTCCTGCTTTCCTCGGACAAAAATGGGACTGAATCGAGTCATTTTTCCGCGCTCCCGCGGAAAGACACGCTGAGATCGGGATTCACGGCGTTCTTGCGGACTCCGGCCCGGCTCCTCCAGTGTACGAGTGTCGTAAGCTCCATATTTCTATGGACGAAGCTCGACCCCCTCAGGCCGCGTTTCGCGTCGAAATCGGGCTCAACCAGGGGCCTTGTTCTTGGAATACGCAGCCCTTCCCGCCCAGGTTCCGCCGCCTCGGGCAAAATCCGGGGGCTAATCCCCCGGTGCACATTTTTCAGGAACATTTTCGGGTCCGCCCAGCGTAGCATACATCGGTATAGTTTTCCTGCGCCTGCTTTGAATCCGAATTTGCAACTGTGAGTGCCACGGAGGCCCAATGATTCGCGTCCGCTCCTTGCTTGTGCCCGTTCTGTTTGTGCTCGCCGGACTGTCTTTCGTCCTTTCTTCAGTCCAAGCCTCTTCCGCGCAGGCCCCGCTCCTGCTCCGCACCCCTTCCCTCTCCCAAAACATGATTGCCTTCCGCTATGCCGACGACATCTGGACCGTTGCCCGTCAGGGCGGCGAGGCGGAGCGTCTCACCTCGAACGGCCAGGTGGTCGCCGGGCCCATCTTCTCGCCCGACGGCACCTGGATCGCCTACTCTGCCCGCCTGCACGGCAATGCCGACGCCTACGTCATCCCGGCCTCGGGCGGCGTGCCCCGCCGCATTACCTGGCACCCGGACGGCAGCGCCGTCGTGGGGTGGTCGCCGGACGGCAAAGACGTGCTCATCACCAGCGGCGCGGCCAGCTATCGCCACTTCCTCAAGCTCTTCCGCGTCCACGCCGATGGCTCCGGCGTCCCCGAGCCGCTGCCGCTGCCCTCCGGCTTCCAGGGCTCCTTCTCGCCCGACGGCCAATCCATCGCCTACCAGCCCTTCACCAAATGGCAGCCGGCCTGGAAGCGCTACGTTGGCGGCCAGACCACCCCCATCTGGATCGTCAACCTCAAGACCCTCGACCTGGTCAAGGTTCCCCGCGAAAACTCCAACGACTCCAACCCGGTGTGGGTCGGCAACTCGGTTTACTTCCTCTCCGACCGCGACAGCTCCGGAAAGAATGCGGGCCCGGTTTCGCTCTACCGCTACGACACCGCCTCCAAGGAAGTCGCTCAGGTGGTTCCCAACACTGGCTATGACCTGAAATCCTTCCAGGCCGGCCCTGGCGCCCTGGTCTATGAGCAGTTCGGCTCCATCCACCTCGTCGATACCGCCTCCAACGTCGACAAGACGGTCTCCATTCAGGTCCACGGCGAGCTCGCCAACCTGCTTCCGCATCGCGTCAACGTCCCGGCCGAAGAGATTCAGAACGCCTTTCTCTCGCCCACCGGCGCCCGCGCCGCCTTTGAGGCCCATGGCGAAATCTTCACCGTCCCGGCCGAAAAGGGAGACGCACGCAACCTGACCCAGACTTCCGGGGTGGCCGAGCGCAGTCCCTCCTGGTCGCCGGATGGCAAAACCATCGCCTACTTCTCCGACGCCTCCGGCGAGTACCAGCTTTACCTGCATGACCAGAACGGTTTCAAGGCTCCCACGGTCATCGATCTTGGTCCCCAGCCGAGCTACTTCTACGGCCCCACCTGGTCGCCCGACTCCAAGCGCATAGCCTACACCGACAAGCACCTGCACCTCTGGTACGTGGACGTACCCGCGGGCAAGCCGGTGCTGGTGGATACCGGCGTTTATGGCAGCTTTGGCTCCGACTTCGGCCAGGTCTGGTCGCCGGATTCCAAGTGGCTCGCCTATCACCGCGACCTCGACAACCAGTTGAACGCCATCTTCCTCTACTCGCTGGAGACCCACAAATCCACGCAGGTCACCGACGGCATGAGCGACGCCACCAGCCCGTCTTTCGACCCCAACGGCAAGTACCTCTACTTCCTGGCCTCCACAGACGACGGCCCCTCCAAGGCCGGCATCGATCTTTCTTCCCTTGACCGCGCGCAGACCACCGCCGCCTATGTGGTGGTACTGGCCAAGGACGGCGCCTCTCCGGTTCCGCCCGAGAGCGACGACGAAAAGATCAAGGACGCCGACAAGAAAGACGACAAGAAGGACGCCGACAAGGACAAAAAGGACAGCGACAAGAAAGAAGCCGACAAAAAGGACGAAGCCAAGTCCGGCGACAAGGACAAGGACGCCAAAGACAAAGACGACAAGAAGCCCGTCGATGTCAAAGTGGACCTTGAGAAGATCGGGGACCGCATCCTCTCCCTGCCCATTCCGGCGCGTAATTATGGCGGCATCGCAGCAGGCAAAACCGGTGTCCTCTATCTTGGCGAAACGGCGCCCTTTGGCCGCTCCAGCAACGAGGACGGCGGCCCCGGCATCCGCGCCATCTGGCGCTTCACTTTGGAGAAACGCCAGCCCGAAACCGTCCTCAACAACCTGGACGCCTTCAATATCTCCTATGACGGGTCGAAGGTGCTCTACGCGCGCAAGGGCGGTTGGACCATCGCTTCAGCCGACGATCTGAAGCCGGGCAACGACTCGCCCGGCAAGGGGCTCAATCTTGGCGGCCTGGAAACCGTCATCGACCCCCGCGCCGAGTGGAAGCAGATTTACCACGAAACCTGGCGCATCGAGCGCGACTTCCTCTACGACCCCCACACCCACGGCCTCTCGATTCCCAAGATCGAGGCCAAATACAAGCCCTATCTCGACGGCCTTTCGTCCCGCTCGGAGTTCACCTACCTCTCCACCGAGATGCTGGGCGAAATCACCATCGGGCACATGTTCGTGGGCGGGCCGCACACTCCCGACAACGGATCCAAAGCCGGCTTGCTGGGGGCGGACTACAAGGTCGAAAACGGCCGCTACCGCATCGCCAAAATCCTCGGCGGCCAGAACTGGACCCCCGGCCTGGCCTCGCCGCTCACCCTGCCCGGCGTCTACGTCAACCAGGGCGATTACCTGTTGGCCGTCAATGGCCGCGAACTGCATGCCGCCGACAACCTGTATGAATTCCTCGACGGCACCGCCGGCAAGCAGACCACTCTCCACGTCGGCCCCCACCCTGACGGCAAGGACGCCCGCGACGTTACGGTGGTCCCCATCGGCGACGAGGATGGCCTGCGCAATCTCGACTGGATCGAAGGCAACCGGCGCAAGGTCGCCGAGCTCTCCGGCGGCAAGGTGGCTTACGTCTACATGCCCAACACCGGCGGCTCCGGCTACACCAACTTCAACCGCTACTTCTACTCCCAGCTCGACAAGCAGGCGCTGGTCCTGGACGAGCGCTACAACGAGGGCGGCTTCATCGCCGACTACGTGGTGGACACCCTCAAACGCTTCCCGCTTTCCGGAGCCATCGAACGCGACGGAAAGGCCATCCATGACCCCGTGGGCGCCATCTTCGGGCCCAAGGTCATGCTCATCAACCAGAACTCCGGCTCCGGCGGCGACGCCATGCCCTGGTACTTCCGCAAGGCCGGCATCGGCAAACTGGTCGGAACCAAAACCTGGGGCGGCCTGGTCGGCATCGGCGGTTTTCCCAGCCTCCTCGATGGCGGCTACGTGATGGCCCCGCGCTACGCCATCTACGGGATCAACGGCGACTGGGAAGTCGAAAACCGCGGCATCGCCCCCGACGTTCCTGTCGAGGACCTGCCCAAAGACGTGGCCGAGGGCCACGACCGCCAGCTTGAAACCGGCGTCCAGATGGTGCTCGACGACCTGAAGGCGCATCCCGTGCCGGAGATTCCCATCCCGCCCTATCCGAACTACCACCGGAACGACGGTCTGGGAAGTAACTGACACCTCCGCTCCAAACGTCCCGGCGGGCACAGATTTCCCGCCGGGGCGGCAAGCTTCGTAGCTGCCGGTTCCATCAAGCAACAGATGTTCTTGGTCCGGGTTTTGGGATGCGGGATTCTCGTGCGGCGCCCCTTGCCTGTACGACCGCACAATCGGTAACTCAGCCCACCCGTAAAGCCCCGTTTCGAATACAGATAGTTTTGATCAACCTGGAAGCGCCCCAGGCGGCCAGTCAGAGGGAAGGTGCCGTGAATTTGTAAACAAGTAACCTCCCCTGTTTGCATAAGGTAAACTGGTGTCCCGCGCAATGGAATTTTCAGGCGTCTCAATCAACGATCTCGCCAAAGCCTGTGCTCGCTCGGCAGATGCTGCTGAATGGGACGAATTTCTGCGCCTTTCGACGCCCCTCGCCACCATCGTGACGGTGCGTGTTTGCCGAATGTGGACGGGTAGTTCCTCGCCCGCTCTGGTGGACGACATTGTGCAGGAGATCTTCCTCCGGCTCTGCGAGCGGGAGCGCCAAATTCTGAGGGATTTCGAGCCCCGCGGCGAGGACTCCTTCTTCGGTATGTTGCGTATCGTTTCCGCTTCGGTGGCCAATGACTATTTCCGTCGCATCTCCTCGGCAAAGAGGGGTGGCAGGGTAATAACAGCTTCCTTCGACGACGAAGTGCCGCCCAGAGACGGCGACGACTCGCGCGAAGCAGCGCGGATCCTGCACTCCGCCCTGCTGGGCGAGCTGGATCGCAAACTCGGCTCGGCGCCGGAGATCATTGGATTACGCGACCGCGCGATGTTTTGGCTCTACTACCTGCAGGGACTCACGGCTGAAGAGATTGCCCGTGTTCCCAGTGCCGGGCTGACGGCCAAAGGCGTGGAGAGCGCCCTACGCCGCGTCGCAAACTGGCTGCGCAGCCAGCTTGAGGACGCCAAACCCAAGCCGGAAGGCTGAGCGCGGTGTCCGTCAGCAACAAGAGGTTTTTTTTGAAAGGAATATCTCCCGCAAATCCGATAGATAGAGTGTTGCGATGAAGAAAGATCTGAATCCGAACTACCCGCCCGGCCCGCCGGACTGCCCTGAAGAGGCCCAGCTTAGGGCGCTCGATGAGCTGCTGGCAGGTCCAGCGCCCCACGGTTGGGCTTTACCCGGCCACGCACAACGAGATTGTCCGGAGACGGGCGACTGGGTCTGGCTGGCGATCGGCGAGGCCTCTGCGGAGAAGATTGACCAGTTGCTGGCTCATGCGGGTGGTTGCGCCCGATGCGCAGCGCGGCTGCGCCGGGGGCTCTATTTGTTCTCGAACGACGCTTCGCCCGATGAAGAGGCCGAGGTTGCATCGCTGGTCTCAATTTCTGACGTCAAGCGTTGCTCCCTTGCAGATCGTCTTGCCTGCACTCCTCAGCCCGCCACACCCCGCAAGTTGTCGAAGATCTACCTCTGGGCCGGAGCAGCCCTGGCGGCATCGTTGCTCCTGGCCGGAGGACTTACCTTTTGGCGACATGCGGCGCACAGCCCGGAGCGGCTGATGGCAGAGGCCTATTCCCACTCCCGCATCTTCGAGCTGCGCATCCCTGGCGCCGGTTTTACCGAAGTGGCTCCGCAAACTCACCTCCGCGGCGGCGGAGCCAGCCGCGAATCCTCGCGCCTCCTCGAAGCCCGTGCGGCAATCGAGCGCAAGCTGGAAAGCGCTCCCAGCGATCCGCACTGGCTCCAACTGGATGCCCGCGCCGATCTTCTCGAAGAGAGATTCGATCCGGCCATCGACATTCTCGACCGGCTGGTCGCCGCCGGACCCGTAACTCCCGGTCTCTTGCTGGACGATGCTTCGGCCTACTTTGAGCGCGGCACGGCCACCGGCAGCGAAAACGACCGCGCCACGGCCCTCGACTACCTGCGCCGCGCCGACGAAATGGCTCCCGGCGATCCAGTCCTGCTCTTCAACGAAGCAGTGGTCATGGAAGATCGCAGCCAGTGGATGAACGCCGTCGAAACCTGGAACCGATATCTGCGTTTCGAGCGCGATCCGCACTGGCTCAATGCGGGACGCCGCCATATCGAGTCGCTGGAACAGAAGCTGAACCAGATGAAGACCCATCGCAGCCGGTTGGATCAACACCTCGCCACCCCCGAGGCAATGCTCGCCCTGGCCGGGGATCCCGCGGCTCTCGCCTCGCTCGACGAGGAACTCTCCAGCTCTCGGCTATCGCGGCTGATGGAGCCTGCCTTTGTCCTGCCCGTGGACCGTTCCCGTGGTTCGCCGTGCCCGAAGAGCTGTCAGGCCGCACTTACCCTCCTCCACGCCCTCGCCTCTTCTCTTGAACGCAACCACCAGGACCCCTGGCTCACTCAGTTCCTCCCCCCTTCCTCCTCCCTTCCTACCCCAGGTTTTATACAGGCTGCCCGCAGCCTCGGACGGGCCATCGATGCGGATGGAGCCGGCGATTACAGTTCCGCCCAGCAGTCTGCCCTCCAGGCCAGCCGACTCTTTCGTCAGCAAGGCAACCGCGCCGGAGAGGATCGCGCCCAGACAGAGCAGGCCTATGCTCTTCAGCGCATGTCCAATATGGGTGGCTGTTACAAGGCCGCGCATCCGCTGCTGGGACGCGACCCCCAGTTCGTCTGGATTCAGATCTATGCACTCACCGAGGACGGCATTTGCAACACTGGCCCCGGATCGGCAACCACCGAAGGCCCGACGTTTGTCCACGCGGATCACTTAGCCCGCGACCACCGCTATCCGCTTCTCGGCATCCGGGTCAGGAACCAGCTCGGAGGTGCGGCTATCGAATCGGGAGACACCGAGGATGCATGGCGCATTTACATGAAGACCGCGCATATTTTTCTAAGCGGAGACTATCCACCTTTCCGCGCTTACACCATCCTGGCTGGCCTGGCCGAAGTGGAGAAATCCACGCCCAGGGCTCACCTTGCCCTGTTATTGCAGCGCGAGGCGATGAGCATCCTCGAACTCACTGAGAGTCGCGCCCTGATTCCTTCCCAGCGCTATGATCTGGCCATTGCCGCCATTCGAGCCGGATTTCTTCCCGAGGCCCAGGCAGAGCTGGGCAAAGTGCGCAGTGAACTCGCCGCCAACGGTGGCGAAGCCTCTATCCGGGGTTTTTTGGCAGACAGTGAAATCGCCATGGCCAACCTCTATCTCGAAAATAGGGATCTGGCCAACGCCGCAACAACGCTCGACAGCGCCAAGAGCCACATGGCAGGCGAAGACGATTCTATCGAGAAGCGGGCCTATGCGGCGGCTCGCGGCGAACTGGAGTTGGAGCAGGGCCATCCGGAAGAAGCCGAGCGCATGGTGCGCGACGCAATTCTGGAGGAGGAACGCCAGGCCCGCAAGGTCGGCGCCGCCAACATCATCTTCGCCGAGCAGAATCGGGATTTATATGCCGTTCTGGCCGGAATCTGGCAGGCCGAAAACCGTCCCGGCACCGAGATTCTTGCTCTTTGGGAGCGCTACCGGCTCCGCATTCTCGGTCTACCCGTTCCCGCTTGCCCGGCCAACGGGCTCGCCTGCCTGAAACCGAAGCTTGAGCAAGCCCTCAAGTCAGCCCCTGCAGCGGCCCAGTCTCGCCTCTTTGGCCAGATCGTGCTGGGCGACCGGCTTCTACTCTATCGCGCCGATGCGCAGGGCGTGGCCTGGAGCCAGATTCCCCGCCGCAAACAGGATGTGCTGGCCTCCGCCGCGGCTCTGGAACAGGTGGTCAGCTCTCCGGCCACCTCGCAGGCCTCGGTCGATCAAGCTGCCCGTCGTTTCGGCGAACTGGTGCAGGCCGATGGTTTCGAAATCAGTCCAACCGCAGCCTCGCGCACGGAAGCCCGCCTCCTGCTCGAACCCGACCCGCTGCTCGGCAATGTCTCCTGGCCCTCAGTCGCCACCCCGGCCGGCCCACTCGGGATCGCCTTCAATCTTGAAGAGGTTCCTTCCCTCTTGCTCCACCGCCGGCCGGATGCCGTGGTTCCCTCTGCCGGAAGATCCCTGGTGGTTGGCGCTTCCATCGGTTCGGGCCAGAAGCAACTGCTGCCCGAGGCCCTCTCCGAGGCAAGGAACGTGGCTCGCTTCGGCCGTGCGTCGAATCTTCTGGTGGCCGGCCAAGCCACGGAGCCACAGGTGGCCGCGCGGATCGAAACCGCCACCGTTATTCATTTCGCAGGCCATGCTGCCCGTTTGGATGGAAACACTCGCTTGCTCCTGGCCCCGTCGGGTTCGGCCACCGACCGGCCCTATCTGGACAGAGGAATGCTGCGCAGCCATCCTCCTCGCGCTGCCCGCCTAGCTGTCTTCTCCGCCTGTTCCAGCGGAAAGACAGAAGAGGGCTGGAACCACGGCATGGGCGACATTGTGGATACGCTGGCTTCCCTGGGTGTGCCGGAGGTAGTTGCCACCCGCTGGCAAATCGACTCTGCTTCTGCCGTTCCCATGATGGACGCCTTTTACGGCGGCCTCGCCCACGGCCTCAGCGTACCCAGCGCCCTCACTGCTGCGCGGAAATCGCTTCTCAGCGATCCACGCTACCGCCATCCGTATTACTGGGCCGCCTACTACGCTTCCGGCACCGGCAATGCCGATCTCCGCGCCGTCTTCCATAGCGACAAGTAGCAGGAACCCGCTCTCATCTGTGTCGCAAACGGCCCAATCACGAAACGGGCGCAGCCTGAGCTGCGCCTGTTTCAAGCCAATCCGAACCCTCAGGCAAACTGGCTCAGGCTCATGCCGAGCAGGTAGGTTTCGCCCTGCGCGAGCAGATCTTCCCATGCGACTTCGCGGTGCTGGTATCCGGCCATTCGGCCCAACATGCAGCTGAGCGCGGTTTCCACTCCGGAGGCAATCTGGTTGTGTGACTGCCCGGAGGTGATGCTCTCGATAAAGGTCCGCTCTTTCTCCCGGTCGGCAAAGGCCAGGTTGTCCTGGAAGGCCCCGTTGGCAGCGAACTTGCCTTCGCCCGCAGTGGAGGCGGCCGCGTCCTGCCACGCCCAGGCTTGTGTGCCCGCAATCTGGATCGGTCCCGAGTAGGGAACGGTCGCCATTCCGCTGGCGCCATAGAGCTTCAAACCGGCATCGAATGTGCCGTAGTCGCCAAACTGGGTGGACGAGAAGGAAAGGTGCACGTCTCCGGGATAGGTGAAATCCACCTGGTAGTTATCCCAGCAGTCGCCGGCGTGCTTCAGGATATTGCGTCCCCCGGTGGCCGTAGCCTTCAGCGGACGCGCGCCAAGGATCCAGTTGCAAAGGTCGATGATGTGGATATTCTGCTCGACCAGAATGTCGCCGGAAAGGGCGCGATCCCAGAGCCAGTTGCGCAGGCGGTACTCGTCCGCCGATGCGCCCGCGCGCGTCTTTTCGGTGGAAGCCGGCGCGTTATAGTTGGCCGTTACGGCGCCAATCTTGCCCAGTGCGCCCGACTTGATCTTTTCGGCGATCGCCGCGATCGGCGGAGCGTTCCTGCACTGGAATCCCACGTCGACGCTTTGCGCGGATTTCACGCGCTGGGCGATCTTCAGTGCTTCCCCGGCTTGACGGACGTCGATTCCCACAGGTTTTTCACAGTACACGTGCTTGCCGGCCGTGACCGCCGCATCCAGATGTTCCACATGAAAGAAGGGGGGTGTGGAAATCTGGATCAGATCCACATCCTTCGAGCCGGCTAGCTGCTCGAAGGCACTTGGCCCGCGGAATAGCAGCTTGCCGTCGATGGGCGCTCGGCCGAGTTTCTGGTTGAGCTGGTCAAAGTGGCTGCGCCCGGCGGCCAGTTTGTCGGCGAAGAGATCGGCCAGCGCCATAACCTGGGCAGAAGTATTCTGCGAAAAAGAATCGGCAACCTCAGTGCCCCGGCTTCCGCAGCCCAGCAGGCCCAGCCGCACAGCGGAGTTGGCCTGGTAGCCGAAAGCCGTAAGCGGTTTGAGCAAAAGCAGGCCGGAAGCGGCCGCTGCTCCAGTTTTGAGAAATCCACGACGATTCATAACTCCTCGCGTTCTTGTCGATACTGCGTTTCTTTGATTGCTTCCCGGTTGCAGTCGGCGATCAGGCCAGGACTTCGCGCAGGATCTTTTCGAGATAGATTTTTTCCTGGCGCACATCTTCGATCTGCTGCGGCCCCGAGGTTTCGCGCTCGATGGTCACCGCGCCGGTATAGCCCAGCTTGTGCAGCCTGGTGAAGACCTGCTTGAAGTCGACGAGCCCCTTGCCGATCTGCACTTCCTCGCCCAGTTCGCTGGGGTTGGTAGGCCAGCACCCGTCCTTGGCGTGAATGCTGCGGACGTGCTTCCCCAGAATATCCACCGCATCCACCGGATTGGCCTTGCCGTAGAGAATCAGATTGGCGGTATCCAATCCGACTGCCAGATTCGGCATCGCCACGTCGCGGATCATGCGCGACATGGTAGTGGGGGTCTCCTGCCCGGTCTCCATCAGGAAATGCTGTCCGTTGCCCTGGCAGTGCTGCGCCACGGTGCGGATCGCTTCCACCGCTCCGGGATAGAGAGCGTCGGCGGGATCTTCCGGAATGAAGCCGCAGTGCGTCTGCACCTGCGGAATGCCGATCAGCTTGGCAAAGTCGGAGACCTGACGAAGGGCGTCGATGCGTGCGGCGCGGCTTGCCGGGGGAACCAGGCCGATGGTCGAAGGCCCACGGGTGAAGTTCCACTCCAGAGGCGGCGGTCCCACTACTTCAACCGTGGTCGCTGTCACTTGGTACCTTGCCAGCAGATCCTTCAGCTCCGTCGCTTTCTCCTGCGTGAAGCCGTTGATGTAGCCGTCGAGCGAGAGGAAGCAGTTGGAGAAGCCCAGGTCGTGAACCCGGCGGATGGTCGCCTCGGGAGCGCCGAAGGGGCTGACCAGCAGGCCCAGTTCCATCGGCTTGAGCGGGGCGGGGGGAGGAGCAGCAAAACCGGCAGCGGGACGAAATCCCTCTGCGAGAATGGCGGCGGAGGCAACGCCCAAAAACGTTCTGCGGTCCATGAATTGTCCTTTTCTGACGGCGTGATTGCAGCCGAACTTTTCTTTCTAGCATAGTTTGCTACGCTGCCACAGTTCATCCGCGGTTTGGCAGGTGCAGGAATCACTTTTTTTCCGCAACGGGTAGTTCTTACCAGGCAACTTTGGCTGGATTTCGCCTAACCGGCGTTTTTTCAATTGCTCTGGGTTTGGCCCCATTCTTGCCTTCAAGACGGCGAACGCCAATATCCCCTGGAGGTGAAGTAACTATGCAACCCATCAAACGTTGGATCTATCTTGGCTTTTCCCTGTGCCTGCTCATGTTCACGGGCATGCAGGCTTGGGGCTCGCCTTTCAGCGGATTCTCCGCTTTCACTGCGCTTCTTCAGGAGCCTCAACAGCAGCCTCAACCGGACCAGCCGAAGCAGGATTCGGCCAAGGCCGCGACCTTTACTGGAACTGTTGCCAAGGACGGCGAGCAGTACGTTCTTCGCGACTCCTCCGGCGGGGTCTACAAGCTGGACGACGCCACCCGCGCCAAGCCCTTTGAGGGCAAAGCTGTCAAAGTCACAGGTCACCTGGATGCGGAGGCGAAGCTGATCCACGTCGAAAGTATCGAAGGGGCGGAGGCTTAAGGTCCGCACCCTTCTGCGATTCCCTGCACAGCCCTTTGATTGTCAACCATCCGGACGCGGAGGCTTCGCTTCAGCCTCCGCGTCCGCGCGTTATGCGCACAGCTCTCTTGCATTCAGGTTTTCAAGTTGAAGGCAGGATCTGATCTACTCCAGGTTCTGAATCTGCGTTCCCTCGGGGATCTTGATTTGGAACTGATCGTCGGTCAGAGCCACATTCTCCTTCACGTCCTCGACGGTCAGAATGATCTGGTAATCCTCAAGCGGGCGCTTGATAGTCACCTTGGAGGGGTAAAGGATGGGACCGTATTTCGCATAACCGGAATACTGCACCACAGTTTCAAGGGTCCCAGTACTGTTGTAGATGTCCTGCTCGTAAGGTTCGAGATCCTCGCGATGGAAATGCACCATCCGCACTGGCATCAGCTCGTGGCTCCCCGGCTTGGCGCGCATAATGCTGAGGATGTACTCGGGGACCAGGTAGAGATGCTTCTTGGCTGCGTCCTCCACCGTATCCGTATCCGAGGACACCATGTACACGTCGCCCGGATCCAGTCCCCGCACTACCACGGAGTCGAAAAAGAAATCCGGTCGCATGTTTTCCAACTGACTGGCCGACTTCTTTTTGAGCTTGTTCGATCCTTTGACTGCCTTGCTCCGAGAGGGAATCAGCAGGGTGAAGTTCTTTCCGTCGCTGGCCATGTCGAACATCTTTGTTCCCAGGATGGGAACCTGCCCCAGCACACGCAGCATCTCCGGTTTGCGCATCAGGATGTGGCCGCGGAAGGTCCAGTAGTCCTTGACCACGCCTTTCTTGCTTTTCAGTACGCTGGCTTGGAATTCCACCGTGGCGGTGAGGCTTTGCAGTGCGTCCCAGCGCTGGTTGATTCGCTTCACCAAATCCTCCGGTGGAACGGTCTGCACCATCGAAGGCGCTTTGGGCACTGGCAAATGGCGCGTGGTGAACAGGCATCCGGAAAGCAGCAGGACTGGAAGAGCCAGGACTCCCGTCATGGCACATCGGTAGTTCTTCTTCACCGGCCCCCCGCTTTCTTCACGGCGTGCCGATAACCGGTCACATTGTGGGTATGTTCATCAAAGGTGCGGGCAAACAGAGACCGTCCCTGCGGGTTGGCTCCAGCAGCCACAAAGTACAGGTAGTCGGTCGCCGCCGGAGCCATCGCCGCACGCAACGACCTCATCCCCGGATTGGCCACCGGCCCCGGCGGGAGCCCCGCGTGCAGATAGGTATTGTAGGGGGTGTCGAGCTTCAGATCGCTTTGGTAGATGGCGCCTCGCCATTGGTTCCGCAACTCGAGACCGTAAATGATAGAAGGGTCGGTCATCAGCGGCATGTTTTTACTCAGGCGGTTAGTGAAGACACTGGCTACCAGCGGACGCTCCGCGTCCACCGCCGTTTCCCGTTCCACCAGCGAAGCCATGGTTACCACTTGATGCACGTTCTCCTTCAATCCCAATTGCCCCGCCACCACCCGGAAGCGCCGCACCATGGTGGCTGCAATCTGCTCCATCGTGGCCTTGCGGGCAATGTGGTACGTATCTGGAAACAGATACCCTTCCAAGCTCTTTGCTCCAGGGTCCAGATCGGCCACAAGACTGGCCTCCTTTGCCTGCGCATCCAGAAAGTCCTGCCTCGGCCCGAAACCAGCCAACTCCAGACGGACTGCGATCTCAAAGATGCTCGCGCCTTCCGGAATGGTGACTGCCTTGGTAAAAACATCCCCGCGTGCGATCCGCGCATAGACTTCAAGCACTGAAGCCGGGTGGTCAAACCGGTATTCGCCAGCCCGCAGTCTGCCCCGCTTCCACCAGCGCACGAAGTCGAAGGCAAACTGGCTGCGCACAATTCCGTTCGCTTCCAGTTGCTGCCCCATCCGCACCGTGGAAGACCCCGACGCCAGATCGACAAACGTCTCCTGAGTTGGCCCGAATGGCACAAAAACCATCCAGGCTGCAGCGCCTGCCACAATAAAAAGCACAAAAAGGGCCGCCAGCAAAGTCGCCGCCGCGCCAGAACGCTTCTTCCTTCTCACCGTCCGTCTGCGACGCGCCATTCCCCTGCTGTCTACCCTTCCTACTATTAAGACGCGGAGAGTGCCTCCGCGGATTCGCTACATCTCATGATTGTACCGGGCTGCCACCTCATTTAATGGCATTTTCCCGTCCCTCGTTCCATTAAGCTGGAAGCCAGGAGCTCAATTCTGGAAGCCGCCCTTCATCCTCGCTACCTCTGTCTCGACGTTGGATCGAAACGTATCGGCGTGGCCGTCTCCGACGAACTTGGCCTGACGGCGCAGCCTGTCCTGACCCTGGAGCGCCGCCACAATCCCCGCGAGGACCTTCGCTCGCTGGCCCGCCTCTGCCGGCGCTTCAACGTGGCGGGAATTGTGGTTGGTAACCCTCTCCATCTCTCTGGAGACGTAAGTCCCCGAGCGCTGAAGACCCAGGCCTTTGCTACCGAACTGGGTGCCCTGGCCGGCCGGCCCATCCATATGTGGGACGAGCGCCTCACCACCCGCGAAGCCCACCAGATCCTCTATGAAGCCGGACACGCGCGCCAGGAGCACCGCAAAGTTGTGGATCAGGTAGCCGCCACCCTGATTCTGCAATCCTTCCTGGACGAGAACACAGGGATCAGAGATCAGAGATCAGGGATCAGACAAGAGCCGATGCAGGACTGAGGGAGCGGCTATGTCCCAAAGACGAGAGCTTGGCTTTGGACACGGATCTTTGGGTTTCAGCCCGGAGTGCTTCCGGCTGATCCCTGATCTCTGCCCCCTGCTCCTTCCCCCCGCGTATAATAAGAAATCAAGTTCTTTATCCTCTCGCGGATTGAGCTACCCTTGCTCGCCGCTACGGACCACGGATGCCCGAGCATATAAAAAACAAGCTTCTTGCCGAAATAGCGATTCTTGAGCACGAACTCCAGCACGAACTCCCCGCGGAGATCAAGAAAGCCGTGGCGATGGGAGATCTGTCGGAGAACGCCGAATATCACATGGCGAAGCAACGCCAAGAGTTCGTCAACGCGCGCCTGGGCCAGCTCAAGCGGCGCATGGCCGAACTCTCGCTGGTCAACCTGACCAATATTCCCAGGGATCGAGTGGGCTTTGGTTCCACGATTGTCGTCTACGACTCGACCAAGGAAGAAGAAATCGTCTATCGCTTGGTCACCAGCGAAGAGTCCGACGTTTCGAAGGGGCTGATTTCCACCACCTCGCCGATCGGCCGGGGTCTGGTGGGTAAGCGCGTTGGCGACATGGCCCACATCGTCACCCCCAATGGCAAGCGTGAACTCGAAATCTTGAAGTTGACCACCATCCACGATGAGGCCGAAGCTGAAAAAGCGGCTGCTTCAGCGCAGAACCTGGAACAAAAGTAGGCAAGATGGCAATCACCTGGACCAGCGCATTCGGCCGAGCCTGCGGATGGCTACTTAACCACATCGTTCATGGCTTGGCGCTGACCCGCATCTCACCCAACGCGCTCACTTTTATCGGCCTGGTCATCAACATCGTCGCTGCCTTTCTGTTTGGCCACGCCAACGAAACCAACGCCGGAAGGATGTTCTTCTACGCCGGCCTGGTGATCTTCTCCGCCGGTCTTTTCGACATGGTGGACGGCCGGGTCGCCCGCCGCAACAATCAGGTTACGGTCTTCGGCTCCTTCTTTGACTCGGTTATCGACCGCTATTCCGACGTGGTTCTGTTCTTCGGGCTGCTGGTCTACTACGGCCGCATCAACCGTTTCCGCTACGTGGTGCTGGTGGCCTTCGTCATGGTCACCTCTCTGATGGTCAGCTACACCCGCGCGCGCGCCGAAGCCCTCATCGGCCAGTGCAAGGTTGGCTTCATGGAGCGCCCGGAGCGCATTGTCCTGATCATCCTGGGTGCCCTGTTCAACCATTGGGGCGTTATGGCTCCGGTCCTCTGGGTTCTGGCCGTGCTCTCCACGATCACCGTAGCCCACCGCATCATCTACACCTACCAGAACACCAAGCACCTGGCGCCGTCGGCCTAGCTACGCACAACTTGCGGTAAGGCGGGTTATGCGTTCACGTCTTGTCGCTCCACGCGGTCTCTGCCGCGCCCAACTTCTTCAAGCTCGTCGGCTATTCCTATGCTTTCCCTTGGTCAATTCCCAGGGCAATCGCATGAACGCGGGAGTGTCTTAGCAGATGCGGCATCTGGGTTGATACTCGTGCGGAGGAGCGAAAAGGGGTGTGCTGTTTCCAGGAGGTTGCGATGGAGGCAGCAGGCCGGTTGC
>Ga0224528_1000631_pt1 | contig 26088 bp, 17 predicted proteins | sample CBST25metaG_2_FD_179888 | JGI IMG/M metagenome (GOLD analysis project Ga0224528, IMG submission 179888) | Peat soil microbial communities from Stordalen Mire, Sweden - C.B.S.T25 | ecosystem: Environmental > Terrestrial > Soil > Wetlands > Peat | place: Sweden: Norrbotten County, Stordalen Mire...
TGCAGGCAGCGTCTTGCGGCGTACAAATCGCCGCGCCGCATCTGGATTCTCAAGGAGGGCGAGTTACCGCAGAATCCCAATGGAAAGGTGCTGCGGCGTGTGCTGCGCGAGCGATTTTCGCAGGGCTTCGATTGCACGGCGAGTTGAGCAGGCAAACATGAGCGAAGAAGAGAGTCAGGAAGTTGTAGCCCGTTCTTGTTCTACCCCTTAAGGAGAATTGCGCCTTCGCCGTAACGAGCGATGTGATCGTCAGGTCAAGTGAACAGCCCGCCAGGCGCTCACTTCCCCCGCTTCTCGAACAAGAAATGTTCGCGTTCCGCCTCTGATTCTGCAGCCATAACTTGAGTTACCTGCGCATCGATTCTTTAACCTCGCAAATTCAATCGACTGCGTTTGGTCAAGCTCCTCTGTTGCCCGGACGATGCATTACCAAATTCAGATCCAGGATTACCAAAGATCTCTGGCAAATCTCTGTTTTTCCGCTTATTCTCATTTTGCGGGAAGGCAATGGGGGTCAGTTTCCGCAGCCCACACGCTCAGAACGGTCACGAGTATTTTTTTGCGAAATGTCCGAGAGCATGATATGTCGGATCGCATTCGTGTCGGACGATTGTGGGTGTTCACTGATCTACTCGATTGCCCCTCCGAATACCATTTGGAAAGTCACTGCCAGCAAGTCAATTAACAAATCAAAGAATGTATTCCTGATGCTTAACGCTTAGTCTATTCGCCGATTTTAGGCTTGCTAGTGCAGAGCGCATTGCGCGCCTCCGTCTTCATCTATCCACACGCTGGCCCAAAACGATAACACCCTGGTGGGAGTTATATTGGCGAAGCTTGCGCAATTTTGAAAGCCGGCTCGACAGGGCCTTTACTCGGCAATTCATGACTGTGCCTGGCAAGCGTGCGGACTGCATATCGCAGCGAGTTGACTGGTCTTGGGATGCTGATTCCTCCTCAGGCCGCACAAGCACGCTTCGACCATGGCGAGCTATGAGCAGCCGGTAGGTGTGCCCACATGCAAGCTGGAGTGGCAGCAAAGCTGGCGCCGGACTTGGCGGCGCCTGCGCGCGGAGCACTTATCCACGATCCTCTGTACTTACTTGTCTTCACGGGCCTCTGGATCGATCCGCGCAGAAACCTCAACCGCTCCTGATGTGATCGCGTTCGTCCGGGATCATGCCGATCCACGCGGCGAACCAGCTCGTTCTCCAGACCTTCGACTGATCGCAGAACGACGCGCTCCTGTTTCACCAATTGCGCAGGTAGCGACCACTGGGAGCGCAATGCACGGCAGACATTTCTTCTATCTCTGCTTCAATCGAACTGCGGGCGCCGTGGGAATCCTGCGTCGTCATCCACAGTGTTGATGATGGGCAAGCCCAACCGCTGCTGATTGCGGCGCTCGACACCAGCGCTTTGTGCGCTCCGTTCTCCTATCCAAAGTCTAGCTCGTTGTTTCAAGCGAATAACACCCACATGGGAGTTATATGGGCGAAGCCTACCTAAATCTTGACTCCGGACTCGGCGAGGTGTCTTCTTCGGCCTTTCATAGCCGCGCCTGGTATGCGGTACAGACCGCGTATCGCAGCGAGCAGAAAGTGTGCCATGCATTATCCGCGAAAGGCTTTGAGACGTACCTCCCCGTCTTACGCGAGATTCACCAATGGACAGACCGGCGCAAGACCATTCATGTGCCAGCATTCAGCGGATATCTGTTTGTGCGTCACGAACCAACTTTGCACAATCGGATAAGAATCCTGGAGACACACAGTGTTGTCCGCTTGTTAGGAAACAATCATGCGCCGAATCCTGTGCCGGAGATGGAGATAGAAGCCGTTCGCCGTGCGCTCAGCAGCAGCGTGAACTGCCAACGATGCGACGAACTCACCCTCAGTTCAAAGGTACGAGTCACGCGCGGGCCCCTCGCTGGCATTGAGGGCCACCTGGCGCGATACAAGAACAGTCTTCGACTGGTCATCACGGTTTCAGGTGTCTCTCAATCGATATCGGTTGAGGTTGGCGCGGACGATGTTGAAGCCATTCAAGATCGTTCGAACGCCGGTCAATGCGAGCCGTGATAATCCGCAACGCATAAGATACCTTCACTTCAATCGAAGTGCCGGACGTCTTCCAGAGTCTTTCATTCGCCGGCTCTTCTTCCCATTCGTCCAAACAAATAGCGAGGGCATATGACCTTGTTGGAATCAAGACAACCTCGTGTCGCCATCTTGGGTGTGGCCATAGACAACCTGACGATGGATCAAGTCCTGGACAGCATGGAGGCCATGATTGCAGCAGGCGGCTTTCATCAAATTGCAACCGCCAATGTAGACTTTCTGATTAAATCCCTGGAGGATGAGGAGCTGCGCGAGGCCCTCGCCCGCTGCGACATTGTTCTGGCCGATGGCATGCCGCTCGTGTGGGCTTCTCGTCTTTTTGGAACGAGGCTGAAGGAGCGAGTGGCGGGAGCCGATCTGGTGCCGAGGCTTGCACAACTATCGGCCCGGCGCGGCTACAGGATGTTCCTGCTGGGAGCGAGCGAAGTGAGTTCTGCTGGAACAGCCCACTGGATGCAATCGAACTTCCCAAACGTATGTGTTGCCGGGCGCCATTGTCCTGCGTTTCAGGCTCTTGAGGAGATGGATCACGAAGATATCCTGGCACGCATCGAAGAGGCTCGACCAGACATTCTCCTCGTTGCTTTCGGAAATCCGAAGCAGGAAAAGTGGATCACCATGCATCGCCATCGACTAAGGGTGCCTGTCTGTGTTGGAGTGGGCGGGTCATTTGATTTCCTGAGCGGCCGCATCCGGCGCGCCCCGCTATGGATGCAGACCTACGGAATGGAATGGATATACCGCACGGCCCAAGAGCCTTCCAGACTTGCGGCACGCTATATCAGCAATGCAGCCGGGCTCCTGTGCCATCTCCCCGGACAATTAGCGGCCATTGCTGTTCAGTCGAAACGACATGTGCAATTGCACATCACCAAAGAGACAATTGGGCAGGCCATAGTATTCCGCGTCAAAGGGAGTCTCTGCGGGTCTCAGGTATCGCAATTCGAGGCAGAGGTGCATAACCAGATTCAAGGCGGCTCTCATGTGGTGCTGGACATGAGCAGCGCAGTCTGCCTTGGCGCCGACGCACTCGGTTCGCTGATTCACTTGTTGAGTTTTGCCCGCGCCTGGAAACGAGAAGTGTGGCTCATCGGCCTCAGCCCATTTTTGCGCCGGGTCGTGCGCGCCGCTCATTTGGGTTCGTCCTTTCGGATGGCGCCGCATGTCGCTGAAGCCTTGAGGCGCATCGAGCCGGAGTCTGCGCCTGGGTCCATTTACCGAGAGCGCTTCTCAAGGATCGACGATGAGATGACGCTTCAGGATGCATAGTCAACGGACGGATACTCTACTCGGAGCGCCAGTCTGTGGTATGTGGCACTCATGCTCTGCAATGCACTTGTCAACCCGGCAGATTGTCTTGCAGTGCGATCTGGAGCGTGGCTTATGCTTCTTTCTGAGTTCTTGCTCGCCATGGGGATTGTTCTCGTTCTTGTGACGATACCGCTGCTTGTGGAGTTGTTGGTTCTTACCTCCGCTGCTCTTTTGCCAGAAACACGCGCAAGAGCGGATCAAGCGGGCGCAGGACTTCCCACGCTGTCCATTGTCGTTCCTGCTCACAATGAGGAAGCACTGATTGGGAGATGCGTTCGGGCTTTGCTGGTATCCGCCGGCTCCGGTGCAGAGGTGTTGGTGATTGCGCATAACTGCACGGACGCAACGGTAGCCGAAGCAGAGGCAGCGGGCGCATCGGTCCTCATTTTGAATGACCCGCGCCAGACAGGAAAAGGCTGCGCGTTGAGTTACGGGGTTGATACGATGCTGGCCGGAAACTCGGATGCGATGCTGGTGGTTGATGCGGATTCAGTCGTGGATGCCGGCCTGGTTTTAGAAGTGCGGCGCAGGCTGCAAACCGGCGCGCGTGCGCTGCAATGTCGATACGAGGTCTATAACTCAGAGGACAATCAACGCACCCGGCTGATGGCTCTTGCTCTTTACGCGTTCAACGTCATTCGAGCACGCGGTCGCGCACGTCTGGGTCTCTCAGCCGGCATTATGGGCAACGGCTTCGCGCTCCATCGCGAGGTTTTATTGAGAATTCCATACAGTGCCCACTCAATCGTAGAGGATCTGGAGTACCACTTGGCTCTGGTTCGAGCAGGTATCCGCGTAGCGTTTGTCGACACGGTCGCTGTACGGGGTGAAATGCCGGTTACAGCCAAAGGGGCACAAGCTCAGCGAGCCCGTTGGGAAGGCGGACGGCAACGCATGATGAGAAAGTGGGGCCCTGAATTGTTGGCAGCGGTGCTGCGCGGAGACGTGCGCAGTTTAGAGCCGCTGCTCGACTTACTCGCGCTGCCGATCGCGTCAGAAGCAATTCTCCTCCTGATTGCGGCGTGCCTGCCGGTTCCCTGGCTTCGGCTCTATGCAATCACAGCCTTTGGCGTGCTGAGTTTCCATATAGCCACAGCGGCTGTAGAGGGTCCTGGAATCTGGCCTGCGCTCAAAGCTTTGTCAACTGTTCCCCGCTATATTCTCTGGAAACTCTGGAGCCTCCCACAGATATGGCGCACGTCCGGTGTGAACGCAACCTGGGTGCGCACGGAGCGAGAATATCGCGCGGATGGAGACTGAGCGGTTTTAGGATAGGTATACCCTTTTCGGCGGGTTGCGAGGTTTGTAGCGAAGGAGCGTGCAAGGAATGAGGAATCTTCGGTGAGTGTATTGAGTATGCGCAGAGCTTTCGCCGTCGTCGCTCCTGTCATGCTAGTGATCGGACCGGGTTGGCACGTGGCAGCCCAGGCCCCATCGCGAGGCAATCAGCAGACTGCACAGGACTCTGCACAGGTCTTGCGCGGCGCCCTGGCGTCCTCCGCGGATGCGCCTGCGGAACCAACATTGAGAGTTAGCCCAATCGACACGCTGCGCAAGTATGAACCTGCGCTGAATGAGGAATACACTCTGGGCGCCGGAGATGAGATCTCGATCCAGTATCCTGGCCGACCTGAACTGGCGGCCAAGAGTGAGGTTGGGCCGGACGGTCGCATCACACTGCCGCTGGCGGGACCCATCACCGTAGCTGACCTAACCCGCGAGGATGCCGGCAAAAAGATTGCATCCGCCCTGCTGGTTTACTACACCGACATCACAGCCACGGTTGAGGTGCTGAAATACGGCTCGAATCATGTAACGCTGCTCGGCAATGTAAAGACTCCGGGGCCAATGGCTTTTGACCAGACGCCGACCCTGCTGGAGGTGTTATCTCGAGGCGGAATTGAAGCGCGCCCAGACGGCAGCCTGCCGGACGAATGCGTGATCTATCGAGGAGACTTGGTGTTTTGGGTGGACATGCAAGGGTTACTGGAAACGGGAAGTCCGCTGGCAGACCTTCGCTTGCGTCGCAACGATCTCGTCTTTGTGCCAGGTGTAGCCAAAACCGTGACCGTCCTGGGGCAAGTGCAGCATCCGGGACCGATCGCACTCAGGCGCAATTCGACTCTCACGACCATTCTTGGTGAAGCGGGCGGGGTGAGCGACGCGGCCGGCAGCAACCCCGAGATCCAGATCGTACATCGCACCAAAGGAGGCAGGATTCAGTACATTCGCCTGAATGATTTGCTGAAGCCCACTGGCGGCATGGAGATCAGTCTGTATCCCGGCGACGTACTCTTTGTTCCCAAGGATCGAGTTGCGAAAATGGGCTTTGTTCTGCAACAACTGGCTCCATTCCTGAGTATGGGCACTGTGGCGGCGGTTGCCGTTCACTAACTTCAAAGGCAGGTCATGTTGAATCCAGTAAATGATCACCCACCTTCCGGATACTCCAACAGTCTGCCGTCCTTTCGGGCGCGTCGAGCGGAGCACTCCTTCGAGCGGCCGCGTCCACATATCGACGTGGCGGGGAGCGTTCGACGTCATTGGACGATTTCCATATGGGTTCTGTTGTTGCTCCTTGGTTGCGGCGCATACGTGTTGCTGAGAATGGCCAAGCCCATCTACGAGTCACGCAGCGTGGTCTATGTCGCGCCCAAATTTCCAAAGATGCTGTCGGGCGACAGCGAGGTTGACCTGCCTTACGACTCGTATGTCCAGGACCAGATGCAAACGGTCAACCGGTACGACATTATTGCAGATGCGATCTCCAATCTTCCTTACTCCGTGCGGCATCGGAGCGGCCCGGCGCAGCCCTCCGAGATACAGGCCTTGCAGAAGCGGATCGACGTGAAAAGAATTGGGACCACCTATGAAGTGTCGATTGGGATCACGGGGTCCAGGCCCGATGGACTTGCGGAGACTGTGAATGTAGTCACCAACACCTACATTGACAGGGCGAGAAACGAGGAGTTCTACGGACTCAGCGATCGACTGAAGACACTTCGCACCGAAAACGAACGGATACGGAATGAAATGCGGGAGCGTCTTCAAGAGCAGGCGCAACTCATGCAGCAACTCGGCGTAGCCACAATTCCTCCCGCGGCGGTTGCATCGAATCCTTATGATTCCATGTCGCAGGTCGTGCGCGATCAGTTGGCCGCGGCACGCATGAAGCGTGAGGCAGCGGAAGCGCGGCTCACTTCAGTGCTCAAGGGAGGCGGCCGTAATGGATCGGCAGTAACCGATTCTGCTGCCGACGAAGCGATCGCCAACGATCCTGGTCTGGCGGGCGTGAGGACCACCTTGAACAACCGGCGGGCCACACTATTCGAGGAGATGAATGGCCTGCGTCCAGATCACCCGGTGCACCAGAAGGACATGAACGAACTTGCTTCGATCGATCTTCAGATGAATGACCTGCAGCGCAAGGCCGCGCAGCAACTCCAGGAGAAACTGCTGCAGGAAGTGACGCAGACGCGCATGGTTGAGCTCAATTTGATTCAGGAGTTGGCGAACAATCAACATACGGCCACGGCTGCCGCACCCAAGTTCCAAAGAGCGGCAGAACTGGGTCCGGAGGTTGACAGCCTTCAAAAGGCGTCTGACGCAATCGGAAGCCGCATACGCGACCTGGAATTGGAAAGCAGCTCGCCCGGCTCGATACACATGTCGACCATGGCGCAGACTCCCCTGATGCCCGAATCAAGCAGACTGCCGATTTTTCTTCTCGCCCTCTCTGTCTTCAGCCTGGCGTGCGCGGTCGCTGTCCCCGTAAGCATCGATCAGTTCGACAGCAGACTCTACACGGCCGAAGATGTCGAGCGCGTGGTTGGCTTCCCCGCGTTGGGTGTGCTGCTGGACGATCGCGAATTCTCCAAAGATCTGGTCGACGAATATTATTTTCGCTTGGCTGCTGGAATCGATCATGCGGTTCGCAATTCGGGAGCCCGGACGTTTCTGTTCACTTCGACTGCGCATGGCAGCGGGACGAGTACTGTTGTGATCACCCTGGCCGAAACGTTGCGCGCGCTCAATCTCAGGGTAAAGACCATAGCCGAATCGGAGTTCTGCGTCCTGGAAGGCCTCCGCAGCAACGCTCCTTTGCAGTCCGAGCTAGTCCTCAAAGAACAGGTCAAGGCCAGTGATATTCGGCCCTCACCGCTAACTTTGATCACGTCCGGTCACGGCCATACGGGACATCGCAAGGAACAAGAGCCGACAGTTCTGGAGACCGTGGTAGCACCTGCACATCACACTTCTGATCCGTGGGATGTATTGCTCATTGACGCAGACCCGCTGCCTATTTCTGCGTACACCGAATATCTCGCGCGGGGAGTCGATGCATCTGTCCTGCTAGTCCGGTCGAGTATTACAACGAAACAGGAATTGGAGCGCGCGGCGCGCCTACTCGAGCGGCTGGAAGTGGCCGGGGTTGCGGTCATTCTAAACGGGATGAGCCTTGAGCGTTCAGATCGCGCTTTGAAGCGAGACCTCAGCCGGTTTGAAACATCACTTCAGCAGCGGCGCTCAACCATCGCGAGTGTCCTCCACGACGTTGCGTCAGCCCCCGCAGAATGGGATGTTCCCAAGCCGCTTTCGAAGAGCGGCTGAGGGTGTCACACGCAGTGTGGCAATCTCTCAACCACGGCGATCCTCGGACAACCAGCGCAACAATATTCATCGCCGTCGCGCGGAAGTGAAGCCAGCGCAGCGTTTGAAGTGTCTCCCGCGCAGTTGTCCTCCATCCGCTTCTTTCACGCCGCAGATTCTTGCACGAATGGATCGCTGTCAGAGCTTACTACGAGACAAGGGAGTCGCAATCCTCTTCGGGATGATCCGAGCCATTGGAGGACTCCACAGCACTTTGCGATTTGTCGCAGCATATCTGAGTTGTGCGAAGGCATTCAGCTTGTGATGTATTGTCGCCGGGCACAGCCGGAATGCAGCTCACATTCAAACACCCGTAGGGGAACGCTTACCAGCAGATTCCCTAGTAAGGCTCGCCTGCGACTGCCAACGGTTTCCGGACAACAAACGCGGACAGTTCACGGCTCTCGCTTGCCGGTTATGCACCAACGGAGGCACTCGATGGAAGAATTATGGCAGGGATTCATCACTTCGATATCATCCTCCACCCGATGGGTGACTAACCCCACTATGACTGCCGGGCGTAAGCCGAACGGCGCGCTCACGGTATGGATTACATTGGACGGACTTACACTCCTGGGGGCCGCGATCGTTGCAACGGCATACAAGATGGACGCGGCCCCGGGCATGTTAGTCAAAGGGATCTGGCACGGCACACTATTTTACGGTCGTTCGGCAGGAGTTCTGCTGTCATTTTTGTGTGGCTTGTTCGTAGCGCTCGTACTCGTCAGTCGGCGGCTGCATCTGTATACGCCGATGCAACTCAGCAGCATACTCCATGAGCAGAAGTTGAGCATACAGGCTTGCTTCACTGCCGGCCTGCTGCTCGCTGGCGCGCTCTACATCATTAAAGGCGAAGACATACCCCGCACCATTGTGCTGATCACAGTGGGCCTGGTTACACTGTCGTTGAGCGTGCGAAGACTCGTGTACAGGTTCATGCTCTATCGCCGCTTCAAGCGCGGCGTTGGCACGAGAAACGTCCTTATTGTCGGCACAGGTCCGGAGGCCGGCGCACTTCGCCATCATCTGGAGAGCGTCCGGCATCTTGGCTATACGTTCAAGGGCTTTGTCGACTGTAACGGTTCAGGCTCCAATCCAATGGAAGCCCCGGGCGATGTTATCGGCACGATTGAATCACTCTTCGATCATGCGCGCAGGCACTTTATCGATGACATTTTTTTGACCGGTCCGTGCGATCGCGAGGTCATCCGGCGGGTGCTGAAAGAGGCCCGTGTTGAGGGCTTGAATGTACGCGCGGTCCCGGAACTATATGAGGGACGGGCACTGGAGCAGCCGATCGAATATGTTGGCCTGTTCCCCACCATCCCGCTTCACTCCAGCAAACCACCGGAGGCACGTTTATTGGTCAAGCGTGGACTCGACATCGTGATCTCCACCTTGGCGTTGCTCGTTCTTTGGCCATCCATGCTGGTCATCGCGATCGCGGTGAAGTTGGACTCGGAAGGTCCCGTGTTCTATTGCTCGGAGCGGACGGGGAAAAAGGGCCGCGTATTCCGCTGCGTCAAGTTTCGCACCATGGTTCAGGATGCGGAAATGCGCCGTGCCGAGGTGATGCACATGAATGAGCGGGACGCCGTATTGTTCAAGATCACGAATGACCCACGCACGACCAAGGTCGGCCGCATCCTGCGCAAATACTCACTTGACGAGTTGCCGCAGCTTTTCAATGTTCTGCGGGGAGACATGAGCCTTGTGGGACCGCGCCCGCCGCTTGCAAGCGAAGTGAAGGAGTACACGCTCAGCCATCTTCGCCGGCTCGCTGTAACCCCCGGTGTTACAGGACTCTGGCAAGTACGAGCGCGTCAGGATCCGTCTTTTGATAGCTATATCTCGCTCGATGTCGCCTATATCGAGAGCTGGAGCCTGATGCTTGACCTCAAAATCATTGCCCGTACCGTGGGTGTGGTGCTGGCTGGTACCGGAACATAGATAGGACGTCTTCCATGATTGAGATCTCGGAACCGGACACGGTGACCGAGGAGCGTGCTGAAGCGGATATACCTGCCGCCACAAGAGTGTTGGAATCCACGGCACTCCGAGCCACGTTCTGGACGGTAATGGACTACGGATGTTCGATGGCGCTGCGCGTCGTCAATAGTCTGATCCTCACTCGGCTTCTGATGCCCGAGTCCTTCGGGTTGATGACGCTGGTTTCGACACTCGTTGCCGGAGTCAGTTTGATGTCCGATGTGGGGCTGGGGCCGAGCGTTATTCGGAGCCAGCGTGGCGACGATCCTGTATTTCTGAATACTGTATGGACGTTGCAGGTGCTTCGCGGCCTGGGAATATTCCTTGTCATCCTGATACTGACCTGGCCTATGTCCCTGATCTACCATGATCGGCGCCTCATAACTTTATTGCCGGCACTGGGTCTGTGCACTTTTATCAGCGCCTTCAACAGCACCAACCTCTTCTCGATGTCGCGGCACATGGGAGTGCGTCGGCTGTTCCTGCTCGACATCAGCACGCAGGTCTTCTCGTTGCTTATTACCGCCGGTTTCGCCGTGCTGTACAAGTCCGTTTGGGCGCTGGTTATTGGCACGGTTCTAAGCACGACCTACCGGCTATGGCTCAGCCATTCCCATCGCGTGATTCCAGGGATCCGCAACTGCTTCCACTGGGAACGGGAGAGCATGCATGAACTGGTCCATTTTGGTAAATGGATTCTGCTTGCTACCCCTCTTTTTTTCTTCGCTTCCCAAGCAGACCGCCTGATTCTTGGAAGGCTCGTCAGCTTTAGTCTGCTGGGAGTGTACGGCATAGCGTACTCCGTATCGGATATTCCGAGAGCGGTCATCAACGCCTTCGCACAAAAGGTCGGTTATCCGTTTATTGCTAAAATCGCACACCTTCCGACGCCTGCATTCCGGTGGGTATTCCTGCAGTATCGTTTTCGTGTGTTGCTCGCAGGGGCGGTGTTATTGTGCCTGATGGTGTATCTCGGCGGATTTCTAGTCACAAGAATGTACGACAGTCGATACAGTGCCGCCTCGTGGATGGTGCCGATTCTAGCCCTTGGTCTGTGGCAAACATTGCTGTACGCGACAACCCTTCCGGCGCTACTTTGCCTGGGCAAGCCGCAGTACGGGACGCTGGGGAATGCATGCTATTTTGTCGCGGTTGTCACGGCGATTCTCCTGGCCTTCCATTTCTATGGGATGTTGGGAGCCGTGGTGGCCGTGGCAGCCGGGGATTTGCCGCTATACGTCGTGATGGTGGTGGGCGCCAGCCGTGAGGGTGTCTCAACCTGGAAGCAGGATCTGCAGGCCACAGCTATGTTTCTGGCCTTCTTGGGAGTGGGCGCGGCTGTGACGGAGTTCATCGTCAGATAACGCAGCTCCGTCGCCTCCGATCGCGCCCGACTCAGTTCCATCGAGTCGCCTGCTTTGCTGACTTCAGTGGAATTGTGAGTTGGACAACTGGTTCACCGTGAGCCCCTCCGTCACGCTCCGCTTCTTTCCAACATTCTTTCGCATGTCTCTTCCCCGAGCGGATGTGTATGTCGCAGGGTGGTGGACGACTGCTGAGAGCCTTGATTCCACACGGTCTCTGCCTGGACGGCGATTGCATCTTATGCGCAATCTCGAATTCCGGAGGAGTTTATTGATTTACTGCTTTCCGAATTCTGCAAGCTTGTGATAGATTGACTTCACCCATGGACGGGGATTCCGGCTGGCCCCGCTTTCAAGCATCCCGTTTATGTCAATTCTTCGTGGGCTGTGAAGGCAGATACGGAATGAATCTCGCAATCGTAGGCTGCGGATTTGTAACTGACTACTACCTTGCAACCCTCGCCCTTCACCCTGAGCTTAAGCTTTTGGGCGTGATGGATAGAGATGCAAGTCGAGCGAAGCACCTGGCAGCCTTGTCTGGCGCTCATCATTATCCGACACTGCCCGACCTCCTGGGCGATAGCCGCGTCGAACTTGTCCTGAATCTGACCAATCCTCGCAGCCACTATGAAGTGTCACGAGCGGCTCTTCTTGCAAGCAAGCATGTGTACTCGGAGAAGCCGCTCGGCATGCGTTTTGAACAGGCGGTAGAACTGGTGGACCTTGCGGAGTCCCGGGGTTTGCTCCTTGTTTCGGCCCCGTGCAGCATGCTGGGCGAGACTGCGCAGACGCTGTGGAAGGTGGTCCGGGAGCGGACCCTGGGCGGGGTTCGCGTGGTCTACGCGGAGATGGACGATGGAATGGTTTTCCGGATGCCGTATCGCAAGTGGAAGTCCACCTCAGGAGTTCCATGGCCGTATAAAGACGAGTTTGAAGTCGGGTGCACGCTGGAGCACGCTGGCTACTCTCTGAGCTGGCTTGCTGCCTGGTTTGGGCCGGCGGACACGGTAACTTCGTTCGCCTCCGTCCAAGCCCCGGATAAACTGCCGGACGAGCAACTGGAGTTGGATTCGCCGGACTTTTCGGTTGCCTGCATTCAATTTGATTCCGGTGTAGTTGCGCGGCTGACATGCGGGATTCTTGCCCCGCACGACCATTCAATGAAGATCGTGTGCGATGAAGGGGTTTTGTTTACGGATGACACCTGGAACTACCGTTCGCCTGTCTACAGCCGCCGCATGATCACTCTTCGACGTAAAACATTTTTGAACCCGTTTCGCAAGACCTATCGGTTGCCGCGCATGCCGTACGGAAGTGCGAAGACCAGGGGAGCGCAGTCGATGGACTTTGCCCGTGGTCCAGCAGAACTTGCCGATGCTGTGCGTAACAATCGCCCCTGTCGATTGTCGCCGCGCTTCTCGCTTCATGTGAACGAGATGGCATTGGCGATTCACGGGGCGCGTGAGCAGGGCGCGACCTATCGCATGACGACTACGTTCGAGCCGATCCAGCCAATGCAATGGTCAGAATAGCTGTTCAATCCATCCAACCAATATGGATAAGCGATGAGAAGCCCAATTCGCTGGGGAATCTGGGGAACCGGTGCCGTGGCCCGTCTGGTTGCGAACGATTTTCAACTGGCACGCGGAGCCGTGCTTCACGCCGTGGCTTCGCGGACTGTTGAGCGTGCCAGGGAATTTGCGTCGGAGTTCGGAGCGGAGAAGTGGTACGAGGGCCTGAGTTCCCTACTCAAGGATACCGAGGTCGATGTCGTTTACGTTGCGACGCCAAACCATCGGCATTTGGAGGACTGCCTCGCCTGCATTCAGGCTGGCAAGCCCGTGGTGTGCGAAAAGCCGTTCGCACTGAATCGGGCGCAGGCGGAGCTCATTGCGAATGCGGCTCGCAAGCACAAGGTTTTCTGCATGGAAGCGATGTGGACGCGTTTCACACCGGCGATCATGGAAGCCAAGCGATGCATTGATGCCGGCGAGATTGGGCGTGTCCGGTTCATTCAAGGGAATTTCGCTTATCCTGCGTCGATGGGTCGCGACAGCAGACTCTTCAATATCGATGCGGGCGGCGGAGCGCTCCTGGACCGCGGCGTCTACCTCATCTCCCTGGCCCAACTCTTGCTGGGTACGCCGGATTCAATCCGGGGAACAGCGGCGTTGGGCACGACCGGCGTAGATGAGCAATCGTCCTATCAGCTTGCCTTTGCTGGCGGCGCAATCGCGAATCTGGCGGCAAGCCTGCTGGTGCGTGGAACCAACGAAATGGTGATCTGTGGAGATCGCGGTATGCTTCGCATTTGCGATCCTTTCTATTGCGCGCATCGTTTGGTACTGGAGCCGCATTCCCATGAGGCGATGACGCAAGGCAACTCAACATATAGCCAGGGAGTCTTGCGCAGGCTTGTCGCTCGCTTGCGCAGGGAGCCCGCGCTGAAATCGCTCAGACGGCGCCTTGGTCCATTGCTTTATTTGTTGCAGCGCAGGCGAGTGAGGACTTACCCGCTGGCGGGAAACGGCTACCAATTTGAATTGATAGAGGTAAATCGCTGCCTCCATGAGGGGCTCACGGAAAGCCCAATGATGACGTTGGGCCACTCGCTCGAAGTGATGAGGACGATGGATACGCTGCGTTCCCAGTGGGGTCTGGTGTACCCTCAGGAGCTTTCGGAGTTACAACTTGAACGACATTGAATTCTGCGCTGACGCATGCGTTGTTGGCAAATATCCTTAGTGCCCGACACACGGTTCATGGATAAATACGATGGCTATCACAGAGATCACCGGCGCAAGAAATCGCAAAGCCGCGAAGATGCACGCATCTCCGCCAGTGCCGTTGCGTTCCATCGCATATCTCATTAGCTGTTATCCGATGCTTTCAATGATCTTCATTCTGAGGGAAGTGATTCAGCTGAGAGAGTTGGGCATGCATGTAGACGTGGCGTCCATCAATTCACCGGATCGCCCTTCGGACCGGTTGACAGCGGAAGAATCAGCAGAGGCAGGACGTACCTACTACCTGAAGAGAGATGGATTGGCGGGCGCAGCCAAGGCGCATTGTCACACACTGCTCACGAATTTTCGGGGTTACTTGCGCGGGCTGCAATTGGTTGTGGAGCTGGGCGGGTTGGACCTCAGGCGATTGATCTTCGGCTTTTTGTATTTTACCGAAGCGCTTATGGTTGGAGCCTGGATGAAGCGCAAGCAACATCGGCACCTTCATGTTCACCTGGGTTCGCAACCGGCCACTGTGGGCTTGTACGTGCGTCGTACGTTTGGATTTGGCCTGTCGATCACCGTCCACGGGCCCGATGAATTCTTCGATGCCAAGGGTCAATTCCTGGCGCAGAAAGTCGCTGCGGCGGACTTTATTTGCTGCATCAGTTCCTTTGCGCGCAGCCAACTCATGAAGTGTTCTCCCTATCTTCAGTGGAGCAAGTTCGTCGTATCGCGTCTTGGCGTGGATCCCAAGCTGTTTTCTCCAACGCCCGTCCGACCCACTCCAGACGCCTTCGAGATCCTGTGCGTTGGCCGCCTGACGCCGGCCAAGGGGCAGCACATTCTGATCGAGGCACTGGAGCGGCTTGTGAAGCGAGGATGGCGAGTGAGGCTGCGATTGGTTGGCGAAGGAACGGATGAAGCGTCGCTCAAGCAGCTAGCCGCGCAAATCGAGAATTCGCAATCAGTGCTCTTCGAAGGCGCGGTCAACCAGAATCATATTCGAGCTCTCTATGCAAAGGCGGACGTGTTCTGCATCCCAAGCTTTGCCGAGGGTATTCCGGTGGTTCTGATGGAAGCGATGGCGATGGGTATTCCCTGCGTGACAACTCGGGTTGCCGGAATCCCGGAGCTTATTCGCGACGGGATCGATGGATTGCTGGTGGCACCATCGGATGTGGACGGGCTGGTTGAGGCGCTGGCACAACTGCTGGGTGACGTGCAACTCCGCAATCGCGTCGCGAGGAACGCGCGCGCGCGGGTGCTTGAGCAATACGATCTGCGCCGGAATGTTGAGCGACTGGCAACAATCTTCGATGAGCGAATCAGAGCATAGAGAGTCTCTACGACTACACTCGGAATGCAATGCCGACATTGGCACGAATCTCTCTTTGCAGCCAATCCGATAGGGCTGAGTGAATATGCACACACCTGGATCTTCTCCATACCGATTCGATGTATCCATCGTGATTGTGTCCTTTAATACGTGCGGAATTTTGCGCGAGTGTCTGCAGTCGGTTTATCGCGAATCCGGTTCCCTGCGGATCCAGATCATTGTCGTCGATAACGCATCCTCCGACGATTCACCCGCCATGATCGAGCACACTTTCCCGGAAGTTCTGCTGATTCGCAGCAAAGTGAATTTGGGCTTTGGCCGGGCGAACAACGTTGGCTTCGACTCGGCCGAGGGACGCTATGTTGTGCTGCTCAACTCCGATGCTTTCCTGACCGAAGGCTCTCTGGAGCGTTCCGTGGCGCACATGGACGCCAACCCGAGAGTGGGACTGTGCGGCGGGCGCCTGATCGGGCGCAATGGCGCACTGCAGCCTTCGGCGCGCATGTTTCCCACCCTCGTCAACGACCTGATTGTATTATCCGGACTTTCGACGCGTCGTCCTCACTCCCGCTTCTTCGGCCGCTGCGACCGAACTTGGGCGAATGAATACGAAGCCGCGGAAGTCGATTGGGTGCCGGGCGCGTATTCGATGATTCGCGCCGAAGCTCTGGCCGCAGCGGGTTACTTTGATCCTCGCTTTTTTCTCTACTTCGAAGAGGTCGACCTCTGCCTGCGCCTCAAACAAACAGGCTACTCGATTTGGTATTGGCCCGACATTACGGTGGTTCATCTTGGCGGCGAGTCCTCCCGCCAGATCAGTACGCTCGAGCTATCGAAGTCTGGCGCCCAACTTACGCTCTGGAGTATGCGGAGCAAGCTCCTCTATTATCGGAAGCACTACCCGCTGCGCGCCTTCCTGGCGATGCTTGTTGAACTTGTCTGGTATCGGCTGCAGGCTCTACGGAGGCGGTGGAGCAGAGATCCCAGCCACCGTGCCAGAAGTTGCGCCGACCAGCGCATGGTGTCCATGATGCGCCAGGCGTGGCGCGATACTAGAGGTGGACGACAATCGCCTGCACAGCCTTGGTGAAGTACGTGTTGGGACAGACAGACATTTGCGTTGCCCAATGCTCCTGGACCTGATCGCTGGGGTCTGATTAACTTTGAAGCGTGTTGCATGGGGCTGACTCTCCGCGAGTCTCCTTGTCCCCGTCGAGGTTTGGCTTGTTCGAAAACATCCGCGAAGACTGGCGAACTCATGACCGTAAACTCTCCCGTCAGGGCCTGTGGGTCATGATTGTGTATCGATTCGGACGCTGGCGATACACGCTTCGCTGGCGCTGGTTGCGGATGCCCTTTTCGTTTTTCTATAAGTTGATGAAGACGGCCTCCGAAATTATCACCGGAATCGAGCTCCCTTGTGAGGCTACTCTGGGGCGGCGGTTCCGCATCGACCATTTCGGGGGGATCATTATCAGTGGTGACGCGGTCTTCGGAGATGACTGCGTGGTTCGGAATGGGGTCACTGTTGGTCTGAGGCATATCGAATACGGCGGATCTCCGATCATTGGAAATCGTGTGGATATAGGCGCAGGCGCCAAGATTCTGGGTCCAATCCGCATTGGGGACGACGTGGCGATTGGAGCCAATGCTGTGGTGATCACCAATGTGCCGTCGAATTGCATTGCGGTGGGGGTCCCGGCCCGCGTCCTTCCTCGAAAGACTTCACGTCCGGCTGCGAGCGAAGGCCTGATCGCTTTTGAGGAGGGCGAGAGCTCCCTCTTGAGCCAACTCTGAGAGTATGCCGGCGACCTGTGCAGACTCGGCGCATGGATGTTTGTGTGTACCACTGCAATGGTGACTTCGATGATTGTCTACGCACTCATCGCGCTCCTGCTTGCCGGACCACTGCTTGCGCAGACCAGTGTTGCGATTTCAAACACCGTGCAACAGGCAGGTGTGGATCGCCCGGGAATCAACATTGGCAACATCGCGCCTTATGGGCAGCAACAGATGCTGAAGGATTTTGGGATGGAGGTCGATGGATATTTTCAGCCTACATATTGGCAAACAACGTTTCCCTGCACGACCGGCGGCAGGAACGACACGACTCATTGGTACAACAGCGCCGGAGGCGAGGGATTGGCCGGCTATCCTGCGAACTTCTGGTACGGCGCGAGTTACATTGCCATCAATGCCTTGACGGGCACGGCATATGGGACGGGACGGATTACGGCATCGACCTCCAATAGCTCGGCCGGCACACAATTCACACTGGGGACCGCTCTCTCCTCGCCCTGCAACACGGCTCATCAGGATATGCTGGTGGTCAAGTTCCCCAACGCCGCCGCTGGACTCCTGAAGCCGCAGCAAATGCTTGCCGGCATATGTTCGAGCGCAACCTGGAACACATCGGACACTTCGCCGGAGAGTGCAAATACTTATCAGAGCCTCGAGATGCCGTCCGGATGTACGCTGAACCTTTACATGGACCAGGTGGTTCTGAACAACACCAATACGAACGCAGCTCTGGCCGCGCAATGGACGCGGTGGATCAATGTCAACGGATCGTATAAAGCAACATTCAAAGCCAAATGTCTCACTAACTGCTCGATCACATATAGCGTTATACGCGCAAGCGGCCCCACCTATGTATCCGGCGTCACGGTAAAGCCCGATGTGAATACGACTCATGGGGCCGGATGGACCACGTATTCAACCTCGTTCACCGGCAGAGAAGACGGAGCATCGAACTACGGCGATCTGCAGATGACCATCACCGTAAACTCCGGTATCGCACTTCTACAGGACGCGACGGTGATCGAGGGATCGACCTTGAACGGGAACAACACGATTTTCCGCGATGCATTCGTGCGCAAGCTGCAGGCGATTCATCCCGGATCGCTGCGATTTATGGACGAGGCTGACTGGTGCTCCACAACCGAAGACATGACGGAAACTGCCGGGATCGGCGGCCTGCGCAATTGCGTCTTCAATTCTTATGTGGAGGCTGCATTCAATCAAGGTGTGCCCTATTGGGATAAGTTGCAACTGTGTCTCCTGGTGGACGCCGATTGCTGGCTAACTGTCGGGCAACTCAATCAGGCAAGTGATTGGGCACACCTGGTTAGCTGGCTGGGAAACACTGCCGATGGTCCTTCTTCAGGCACGAGCTGGATTCAAGCATTTGCGGAGGCAGGGCACAGAATCTACCTTGAGGACGGCAACGAGACGTGGAACACCAGTGCCGGCCCCAGCCTCTGGGCTGGCAACGGACCTACCTATGGATATTTCCTCGGCCCTAACATGAGAGCGGCAAAAATAGCCCGCGGTTATGACGCATCGATCATCAAGCTGGTGGGCAACTCATGGGGAGCGCCGGCTCAGGGCTATGGCCCATGGGGATGGCTGGCATTGTTGATGAAGACCATTGGCTGTACGGCCAGCTCTCGAGACGCATGTCCGGATTATGTAGATAACGCACCCTACACGTTCAGCTATCTCGGTTCCTTTGTGGACTCGAGCCCAAACGTCTCAGCCGTCGGCGCTCCGTTTCTCGATGAATGGGCTGAAATTGTTAATACCGATTCCGTTCCCCAACTCCCTTGCTGTCACGAGCAATCGATGGTTCAGAATGTCGCTTATGCGAAATCCCGGTACAACGTGGGAACAGCGGTCTATGAAGTGAACTACGGAACCGTCTCAGGGAAGTCATCGGTCTCACAGTTGCAGATGGACCAAATTGTCGGTTCTGTCGGAGAGGCGCTCGCCATAGAGGAACACTTGCTCCTGATGCGGCGTGATAGCCGCGTCACTGGCCCCATCAACGTGTTTCAACTGGCACAGAATTCATTTAACTATAACGGGGCGAACTCCCCGGCCGCGCCGCTCTGGGGCATCGAGCGCACATTGGCTTGCGGGCCGGGACAACTGAGTTCCTGCCCCGATGTGGATCGTCCTCTCTCCATTGCCATGCAGATTGTCAACAATGCACTGGGCTCGAACAGCAATGCCATGTCCGTCGCCCAGAGTGGGACGCCCACGTTTCGCTACTCGGGGGGCCAGGTACAGAGCGGGGAAAACACGATTCTCGCCAACTCCGCTGTGCCGTATGTCCAGTGCTTCGCTTACGCGAATTCAGCCAAGACAAACTGGACGGCTATTTGCTTCAATAACAATCTGAAGACTTCGAACACCGTCACATTGAGCGGCGCCGGAGCGCCGAACGGAAACGTGACCGAAACCTTGTTCGGGAACGGCAATAGCATCACGGATCACAATGAGAACACGTACATCGGCTCTCGATCGTTGGCGCCGGTGGTGAGCCTCCCCGGGCCAACATTGACATCGGGCACCAGGTACACCATCCCGCCGGCGACCATGATGGTGCTGACCTATTCAACCGTGCACCGCCAGTCGCAGATGTCATCTGTTGGATCTCGAAGCAAACTGCCAGGAGCGGCAAAATGAGATGGGATTGTAGAAGAGCTCGCCTCAGGGGCTAAAGCCCAACTCATTCTATGCCGTTTGCGGCACGACGGAAGTCGTGCCCTTTCACAGGACATAAGCGGCTATCTGTGTGGCAGACACCGCTGGAAGAGTGGACACTGAAACGTATGCGCGCTGCTGACTATCTGATGGTTCTGCCTGTTCAGCACTTTCGCGTCAGCCCCTGCCAAGTGGCTGTCGAAGGCGCCTTTGCGGAACATCTCCGGATGATGCGAGACAGGATTGGAGATGCCGCTGAGAGATTGGTCGTTGCGTCTCCTGCGATGGGAGCACGAAACTACGAGGGCAATAAGCGGACGATGTCGCTTATTGACGAAGAGAAAGAAGCGATCAGCTTTTGTGCGCTTTTCTCTGAAGATGCAACGCGATCACTGGCGGGAAAGATATCTAGACTTCCTTCTGCCGTGAAGACGGTCTACGCCCTTTGTGTGCAGAGCGTTTGTGTTCATAGTGGTCTTTCGTGGGATGTCTGGCTCCCCTTTGAGTTCGTCTCCATTCTCTGCGGCATACTCCTGAGGCGACGCACTGTATTTGTTGTCGATATCGATTATCGCAACTCGGCACTGATGAGCTACCGGGTTGGGGATTGGTCCTGGAGGAGTTATGCCGTGTGCAGATATGTATATGACACTGCGCGCGCTCTTCAATTGGCCATTGCGGCGCGGTATTGCTCCATAGTCCTGCTGAAGGGGAGACAGATGGTTGCAGACTTCGGCTCGGGGAGAGCAAATGTGAAGTACATTCTCGACGCCTCTCACAGCGAGGAGAATATTATCGATGCCAAGTCCCTTGAGAAGAAGACCAGACTCCTTGGCGATCGATCACTGCCCCTTCGATTGACCTACTTTGGGCGGCTTACCGCATACAAAGGCATTGATCGGTGCGTGCAAGCAGTATCGGCAGCAAGGCGTGCCGGAGCAAATGTGCAACTGGACATCATTGGCAGTGGTGAGCAACTTGAGGCCTTGCGTTGCCTGGCCGCCGAGTGCGATGCCGAGTCCTATGTGCACTTCCATGACGGGCGGCAATTCAACCAGAAATTTTTCAGCTTCCTTCGTCAATATCATCTGTTGTTGGCGGCGCCTTTGCGAGAAGATACTCCAAGAAGTACGTTGGATGCAATGGCCGCCGGTGTGCCGTACCTGGCCTTCGACACATATTACTACCGCGAACTATTGGAGAGTGGGGCGGGGCGGACCGTGCCGTGGCTCGATGTCGAAGCGATGGCCAAGGCCATCGTGGAACTCGACCGAGATCGAGAGCTGCTCATAAACATGGTGAAGAATTCAGTGGTCTATGCCAGCGCTAATACTCAGGAGATCTGGGTCGAGAGAAGATTGTCCTGGACCCTGCCGAACAGGACGGCGATGCTTGCGAAGGCGTAGGGAACCTTTGATCAAGTGCCCGATTCCCGCGTCACGTTCCCTCAGGTGCTCAACAGGCTGCGGAAAAAGGGTGAAGGTCAACTGAAAAGCTCGAACAATGTTCCTCCGGGGCTGAAGCCCGCATCGATTTTGCTGGCTTTATGCGGGGGTTGAAACCCAGGCCTCCCTCCCAGTGGAGTTTTGCCGCAACCCGTAAAGCCCGTTTTCCTAGTCTGCTACTTATGGCACGACTAAAGTCGTGCCCTTTCAAAACTCAGGCCTAATCAGAGGTTCCCTAGCTGCTACTACCTGCTTACGGCCAATGCGCACTGGCCGGTTGTCCTCGGACTGACCTGCGTCGTGGCTTGATGCCTGGACTGCTCGGAGAGTGAAATGCTTCACTTCAATCTGATGGTGTTGGTGTTCGCCATCATTACCCTGGTGAAGTTGCGGCAAGGGGTGGTATCGGCAATGCTGGACGTCTTTCTTCCGGTATTGCTCCTGATGCCGGCAATTTACTTTCTTCGTATCCCTCACATTCCTCTTATCTCCTGCTATGGTGTCGTGCTCTTGCCGCTTGCGATTGCGGCGCTCTGTCGCTATCCCCGCAATTGGCGCTTTCAACGCGCCGACTTGTGGGTCTTAGGGTATGCACTGGCCGGAATCTACACGGATTACATCAATTTGGGGATCAAAGACGCACTCTATAATCTTTTTGAACCTGGCTTTCTGGGTGGCGTGTTTGCTTATGTCATCGGAAAGCTGATGATTGAACAGACAGGATGCCGCGAGCAATTCGTAAAGCGGTTGGCGATCCTTCTCGCCGCTGTTGGGTTTCTTTCTATCAGCGAGTTCACGGCGAGGCGCAATCTGTTCGTGGCAGCGACACATCGTTTTTTCGGATATGTTGACTATTGGAGGGACCAGTATCGGGCAGGCTTTCTGCGCATCAAGGGTCCATTCATGGGTGCAGAAGAGGCCGGGATCGTCTTTCTCATAGGGTTCTTTCTCGCTGTCTGGCTGTGGTTCCTGAATCGGAATCGCGGCGGCGCACCTGAGCAGAAATACTGGGGAGTGAACCGCTCGACGTTGTGCCTCGCGGGTATCTTGTTGGGGTTATGTCTGACGCTTTCGCGCGGACCCATGCTGGGAGTTGCGGCGGGATTCCTGATTGCTCGCATCGGCATGGAGAAGAATCAGCGGCTGGCCTGGCTCGCGGCGCTGGTGCTGCTCAGTGTGGGAAGCGTTGTTGCCCATCAGAGGACCGTTCTCTACTCACAAGCGGCGAGTGCGGGACCTGCTTCGGGCGACAGCGTCGTGGAGGAATCGAAGGCCAGCGCGGCATACAGAACGCGGCTTTATCAGATCTACGAACCGGTTGCCGAAGCAGGCGGACTCTTCGGGTGGAGCGGATCCATCTATCAAAGAGTCGCTGCCGAATACAATCCGGAGGCCGCTTCGTTTTGGTCGATCGACAATGAATATCTTCTTCTATGGGTTGCACAGGGCAAGGTGGGATTGACCTTGTTTATTTTCATCGTAGCGGAAGGCGTGATTGCGCTGGTCCGGGCCGTTCTGAGTTCTCAACAAGCCACGGACACGTGCTTCTATTACTGCCTCGGAGGAATGCTGGCCGGCCTGGTGCTGGTCTTGATGACGGTGTTCCTGGCGGGCCAGGGTTCCATATTGTTCTTCCTCTGCAGCGGCTGGATTCAGTCTCTTCCCGACAAGGAGTGGGTGCCGCGATCGGCGCGGCAATTCAATTTTCGATGGGTCATCACATAACGAACAACTGTGGGTAGACGGGATGAAGAAGAAATCGGCCAGCCCACGCCGTAGTGTGCCGTGATGCTTTGGAGACATACGTGAAGGGAATCGGAGTAGAAGGAGTCGGTCACACGATTCGCAGCAGGAGGGTAATTTTCTTTCTCGTCCTGGCGCTTATCGCGCTCACGAGATCTCCGGCTTCCCATGCGCAGGCAAGCAATACCCTTCTGGCTTACGAGCCGTTCGCGGAGTCGGGGACGGTCCCGTTTGCACTGAATGGGGCCAGCGGAGGCGGAGATCAGGGCTGGGCCTTGGGATGGGTTGAGCAGGCGGGGTCGACGGCGGTTCCTGGATACAACATCGCATCGGCTTCGCCGTTGACCTATAGCGGCCTGTACACCACCACGGGTTATGCAACCGGGGGCTATGGCTACCAGAACGCCGGACGCCCCTTGAATGTCAGCGCCGGAGGGCCGTTTGCTTCTTACCTGTCCAAAGGCCTGATCGGCGCTCCTGGACAAAGTATCTGGTTCAGCTTCCTGCTCCGCCAAGACGCGAGCGGAGCGACTCCCTATGTGGGTCTGACCGCGTCGGGAGTGCCCTGGTGGACAAACCCGGCCAACATCCAGGCAGGATACTTCGGCTCGAGTTCCAACAACGCCAGCGGGAATCCCGTTTGGAGCCTGCAGTACAACGGCACCACGGTCAAGACCAACGTGCCCGTGGTGACGGGTCAGGCGGTGCTGTTCGTGTTGGAGGACACCTTCGGGTCGAACGGTGCTGCGGACCAAATCAACCTGTATGTCAATCCCACATCACTGGGCGGCTCAGCGCCGGCCACCCCGACCCTGCACTACGCGCCATCGGGCAGCACGGCGTTCCGATGCATTACCTATTATGGGGGCGATACCGGTAGTCAGAGTTCGCTGGGCGATCTCCGCATCGGCACAAGCTACTCCGCCGTCACACCGCAGCTCACTGTCCCTTCGGCACCAACGGGATTCACGGCAACTGGGGGGATTGGCCAGGTGACCCTGTCGTGGACGGCTTCCGCAGAGGCCACGTCGTACAACATCTACGAAGGCACGGCTTCGAGCCAGGAAAGCGTCACGCCGATTGCTTCGGGAATCAATTTGACTTCGTACACCGTGGCGGGACTCACAAATGGCACGTCGTACTACTTCAAGGTGGCGGCGGTCAACAGCGTCGGCACCAGTTCCCTTTCCAGCGAAGCGTCGGCCACTCCGGAGTTATCTGCGCCCTTAGCGCCCACGGGCCTGACGGCGGCCTCGGCCAGCGGGCAGGCGGTGCTGGCGTGGACGGCGTCGATCGGCGCAACTTCGTACAGCGTGTACGAAGGCACCGCTGCGGGCGGGGAAGCCTCCACGCCGGCCGCCACGGGAATCACTTCAACCTCGTACGCCGTGACGGGGCTGGCCAATGGCACTGCCTACTACTTCAAAGTTGTAGCCGTGAACGGCGGCGGCCACAGCGGCTACTCGAACGAGGCATCGGCAACCCCGATCCAGATACCGGCAGGTCTGACGGCGTCGGCGGGCGGCGGCCAAGCGGCGCTCTCGTGGACGGCCTCGACCGGGGCCACGTCGTACAACATATACGAAGGCGCCGCCGCTGGCGGGGAAAGCGCTACGCCGGTCGCCACGGGGATTCCATCGACCACATACACCATGACCGGACTCACCAATGGTATGACGTATTACTTCAAGGTCGCTGGAGTCAATGCGTCTGGCGCGAGCGCACTTTCAAACGAGGCGTCAGCGACGCCCGCCCAGGCGATCAGCGGAAAACTTCTGGCATACGAGCCGTTCGCTGAGCCGGGAACGACGCCCTTTGCACTGAGCGGGGCCGGCGGCGAAGGGGATCAGGGCTGGTATTCAGGCTGGGTGGAGCAGGACGGATCGGCGGCAGTGCCCGGCTACAACATCGCATCCGCTTCGCCGCTGGCGTACAACGGTCTGTTCGCCACCACCGGGTATGCAACCGGGGGCTATGGCTACCAGAATGCCGGACGGGCCCTGAACGTCAGCGCCGAGGGACCGTTTGCTTCCTACCTGTCCAAAGGTCTGATCGGCGCGCCGGGACAGAGCATCTGGTTCAGCTTCCTGCTCCGCCAGGACACGAGCGGAGCAACGCCCTCTGTGGGACTGACCGCGGCCGGTGTGCCTTGGTGGACGAACCCGGCCAACATCCAGGTAGGATACTTCGGCTGGAGTTCCAACAACGCCGGCGGGAACCCCATGTGGAGCCTGCAGTACAACGGAAGCACGGTCCAGACCAACGCGCCCGTGGTGACAGGGCAGGCAGTGCTGTTCGTGGTAGAAGACACGTTTGGGTTGGACGGTGCTGCCGATCAGATCAACCTGTATGTCAATCCCACTTCGCTGGGTGGCTCGGCGCCGGCGACCCCGACCCTGCAATACGCGCCCTCGGGAAGCACGGCGTTCCAGAGCATCACCTATTATGGGGGAAATTCCGCCAGTCAGAGTTCACTGGGCGAGATCCGCATTGGCACAAGCTACTCCGTGGTTACGCCGGAACCCGCGGCCCCTTCGGCGCCGACGGGACTGACGGCAACGGCCGGCAATAGCCAACTGACGCTGTCCTGGGCGGCATCCATGTTTGCGACCTCGTACAACGTGTACGCGGGAACAGCGCCGGGCGGGGAGAGCACGACGCCGGTGGCTGCGGGAATCACGTCGACTTCGTACACCGTCACGGGCCTGACGCCCGGAAAGACGTATTACTTCCAGGTCGTTGCGATCAATCACTACGGGAGCAGTGCACGGTCAAGCGAATCCAGCGCCACGCCGGCATCGGCGGGAGGAGAGGGTACCAATGGCCCTGCGAGTTTCACTATTAGTGCCACGATCGCCGCATCGAATCCCGTTCCTGCCGGTTTCAACATGCAGCCTGCGGCGGGAACGAACA
>Ga0224528_1000633_pt1 | contig 26044 bp, 31 predicted proteins | sample CBST25metaG_2_FD_179888 | JGI IMG/M metagenome (GOLD analysis project Ga0224528, IMG submission 179888) | Peat soil microbial communities from Stordalen Mire, Sweden - C.B.S.T25 | ecosystem: Environmental > Terrestrial > Soil > Wetlands > Peat | place: Sweden: Norrbotten County, Stordalen Mire...
GCTTTGTCTCGCTCAACGGCCAACCCATCGAGCAGATTCAGGCCAGCCAAAACTCCGGCGCAAATAAGGATCAGCATTTTCCCCGGCACCTGCTCGAACACGCCGAGTTCAGCGCCGCCGATGCCGCCCCCGCAGGCGACAAGGTGATCCAGGGCAAGTGGTGGAGCGAGGCCAGCGCGGGGCAGTTGGCCATCGACGAAAGCGTAGCTCAGCGGCTGCACTTGGGCGTGGGCTCGACAGTCGAGCTGGAGCTAGCCAGCGGCGCTTCCCGGTCTCTTCACGTTGGCGCAATTTATCGCGCGGATGGGCAGCACCTGGGCGCGCGCGTTCTTTTCATGCTACCCACGGGGCTGCTGCTGAGCGAGTTGGCCACCTGGTACGGCGGCGCGCATATCGACCCCAGCCAGGTGGGAGCCATGGAGCGGGCGCTTTTCGCCGCTTATCCCACCATTACCGTCATCAACCTGGCCGAAATGCTGGTGCGCATCGAGGGCATCGTCGACCAAATCACCTTTGTGGTGCGTTTTCTGGCCGGATTCTCGATCCTCGCGGGGCTGATGATTCTGGCATCGAGCATCGCCAGCACCCGATTCCGGCGCATGAGAGAGGCCGTGGTGCTGAAAACCCTGGGCGCAACGCGGCGGCGCATTGTGGCCATTTTCAGCGTTGAGTTTAGTGTGCTGGGGCTGCTGGCCGGCTCGGTGGGCGTGGTTTTTGCCAATCTGCTCACCAGAATTTTGCTGCATCAGTTGCAGGTGGTGGGCTTCCACATCGAGTGGCGCGCCACCCTGCTGGCCTTGGTCGGCACGGCTTTTTTAGCCACTGCAACCGGGTGGATCGCCAGCTACCGGATTCTCGGGCTACGGCCGCTTGAGGTCTTGCGCGAGGAGTAAGTGGCAGTGGACTCGAAATCGAGGGGTTAAACTGGAGTCGATGAACGACGCCCGAAACGCCGACACTCCTGATTCGCCTCAAAACGCCTCCCGGCCCGCAATTTCTTCCGATCCGGCGCGAGCGGCGGCGTTGTTTCAGCAGTCGGTGGCGATTGTGGCCCGGCTCAGAGCGCCCGGCGGCTGTCCCTGGGACCGCGAACAATCCTTCGATTCCATTCGCAAGCACACCCTCGAAGAGACCTACGAGGTCTTCGACGCAATCGAGCGCCGAGACTATACCCATCTGGCCGAGGAACTGGGCGACTTGCTGATGCAAGTCCTTTTTTATTCCGAAATTGCGGCTAACCAAGGCCACTTTGCCATGGCCGACGTGCTTGACCAACTCAACCGCAAGCTGGTGCGCCGCCATCCCCACGTCTTTGGCGAGGAGGCATCGCGCGCCGCCGGCAACCGTGCCGATGTCGATGCCGATGTTGCCGGCTCCTCAGCCGCTGTTTTGCGCAATTGGGACGAGATCAAGGCCGCCGAAGCAGCGCATGAGGCAGACGCATCCTCGACGCGCTCGCGTCTGGATTCCGTGCAACGCGCCATGCCAGCCCTGGCAGAAGCCGCCAAGCTGGGTTCAAAAGCCGCCAAAGCCGGCTTTGACTGGACCAACTGGCGCGATCTGCTGCCCAAGCTCGTCGAAGAAACCGCGGAGCTTGAGGTAGAAGCCGCCTCGGGCGACCCAGCTCGCCAGCCCGCCGTCGAGGCCGAACTCGGCGACCTGCTCTTCACCGTGGTCAACTTGGGCCGTCACCTCAACGTCGATGCGGAGATGGCTCTGCGCGGCTGCAACCGCCGCTTCCGTGAGCGTTTTCGCCAGATGGAACTGGCCTCACCCCAGCCCCTCGAAGAACTTTCCGCCGATGAGCTGGAAGGGCTATGGGCCGCGGCCAAGCTCAAGCTGGCTGTCGAAGAGTCGTCCAGCCGCAAGGTGCGCGCATGATTGCGATTCGCTCTTGCGCTGGCCTCGATGAACTGGAAGCCTGCGTCCAGCTTCAGATTGAAACCTGGGGCTACGATGCCAGCGATATTCTGCCCCGCAAGGCGTTTTTATTGACGCAGAAGATCGGTGGCCAGGTAATTGGCGCCTTCGATGGCGAGTCACTGGTGGGTTTTGTGCTTGCGCTCCCCGGAATCAAGACAGCCCACGGCGGGCTCCGGCCTTATCTGCATTCGCATATGCTGGCTGTGCGTGAACCCTATCGGAATCAAGGAGTTGGCGCACGGTTGAAGCTGTCCCAACGCCAGGAGGCACTGGGACGGGGCATTCGTCTCATGGAATGGACCTTTGATCCGCTGGAAATCAAAAACTCCTATCTCAACCTGCACAAGCTGGGTGCGACAGTTTCTCGTTACGAAGTGAATTTCTATGGTGTATCCTCATCTCGACTGCAAGGTGGGCTGCCGACTGACCGTCTGGTGGCTGAGTGGCGTCTGGATTCGCCTCGGATTGAGGCCGTGCTCGAAGGCCGTCCGGCGGCTGCAAACCAGATTGAGGAGCGGATTTTCGTTCCTGCTTCGATTTACGCATGGAAGAGATCAGAAGCCAGACGAGAACAAGCGCTGGCTGTGCAGTTGGAAAATCGAACCAAGTTTCAGAAGGCATTCGCCAGAGGGCTGGCCGTACTTGGCTTCACTCGGGATGCAGAAGGAAATGGAACCTTTGAATTGGGCTCATTCGCCCCCTCGAAGCTGGCTTAACCTCTCAAGGATTAGACAAACATGAAAATTGATGCCATCCTACTGCGTGAAGTGCACCTGCCCCTGGTGTGTCCCTTTGAAACCAGCTTTGGCGTCACCAGCAAGCGGCGCATTCTGCTCGCCGAGGTGCAATCCGAGGGATTGAGCGGCTGGGGCGAGTGTACGGCTGGCGAGCATCCGTTTTTCTCCGCCGAGTCAACCGACACGGCTTGGGCGGTGCTTTTGAACGAACTTGGCCCCATGCTGGCAGCCTCTTCCATCGAGCATGGCGGCCAGTGTCCGCGCCTTTTTTATCAGGTGCGGGGCAATCGCATGGCTAAAGCCGCACTTGAAAACGCTATCTGGGATCTGGAGGCGCAGCGCGAGGGAATTCCTCTTGCCCAGTTGCTGGGCGGGGTGCGCGACTCCATTTCTTGCGGCGTTTCGCTGGGCATTCAAGCCTCGATTCCAGAGCTGATGGCGGTTATCGAAAGGGAACTGGCCGCTGGCTACCAGCGCATCAAGCTCAAGTGCAAGCCCGGCTGGGATATCGAGGTCTTTGACGCGGTGCGCAACCGCTGGCCGGCCATTACGCTCAGTTGCGACGCCAACTCCGCCTACAAACTGCGCGACGCCGACCACCTGACCGAGTTCGACGCTTTCGACCTGCTGATGATTGAGCAGCCCCTTTGGCACGACGATTTCTACTTTCATTCGATGCTGCAAAAGCGCCTGAACACCCCTATTTGCCTCGACGAGTCGATCCGCAACCGCCGCGATGCGTTGGCCGCCATCGAGATGGAGTCTTGCCGCATCATCAATCTCAAGCTGGGCCGCGTGGGCGGCTTCAGCGAGGCCATCGCCGTGCACAACGCGGCGCAGGAGCGCGGCATTCCCGTCTGGTGCGGGGGAATGCTCGAGTCGGGCATTGGCCGCTCCCACAACATTGCGCTTTCATCTCTGGAGAACTTCACCCTGCCGGGCGACGTTTCCGCCTCGGCGCGCTACTGGGCCGACGACCTGATTGAGCCGGAAGTGGTGGTTTCCTCCGTCGGCGAAATCAACATTCCCGATACTCCCGGACGCGGCTACGAAGTAAGAGCCGATCTGGTGGAGAAGTTGACCGTGCGCAAGGAAACCATCCGCGCGCTGGAACTGGTGGGCTAGGGCCGTTCGCCTAGTTTTGCGGCGTGGTTGCAGGCGGAGTCTCCGGCTGCTGATGGTGATGGTGAAAGAGCTTGCCAATACCTCGCCCCGTGCCCTTGGCGATTTTGCCTGTTCCCTTGGCCGCGCCCACGCCCACATCCTTGCCCGCAACCGCCGCGCCTTTTCCCACATTTCCGGCGGCGTCGACGGGGTGCAGGGTGACCAGATCGCCCGCGCCTTTCCCCACTCCCTCGGCTGCCGCGCCGGTGCCCTTGGCCGTCCCTTTGCCTACATCGCCCGCGCCGCTGCCTACTTCGCCCCCGGGGCTATGTTTCTGTTTCTTGGCGTCGCTTTTAGCTTGTTTAGCCCTGGCCTTGGCCTGCGCCTTTGTCTCGGGCTGGGCGGGTTGCTGAGCCTGGGAATCAGGTTGGGCGGGTGACTGAGCCTGCGGCTGAGCGGGAGGCTCGGGTGTCCCGGCAGGCTGACTGTTCTGGCCAGTGGCCTTCAGCCCGCCAAAGGCCAGGGCCAAGGTGAGCAGCGCGATGGATGGTAGGGAGAATACGTTTCGCATCGGGTAATACCTCTACCTCATTAGACGCTTCGGCGGAGACAGCGGATAGCCAAACTCTCCTATTTGCCTTTCGGAACTCCAGCCAGTTCCACTGAAAAATCTTCTTCTCCAGCCGCAACTCTTCTCCCCCCTCCTCAACGAAGATTATCCGTTGGAGGCATTCACGATATACTTGGGATTGCCATGGCGACCGAAAAAACCTTCTACCTAGAGACCTTCGGGTGCCAGATGAATGCCCATGACTCAGAAAAAGTCATCGGCACTCTGGAACACGAAGGCTACCGGCAGGTCGAGAACGAGCAAGACGCCGGCCTGATCCTCTACAACACCTGTTCGATCCGTGACAAGGCCGAGCAGAAGGTCTTTCACCGTCTCGATGAGTACAAGCGCCAACACCGCGAGGGCAAGCGCTTCGGGGTGCTGGGCTGCGTCGCCCAGCAGGAGGGCGAGCGCATCTTCGAGCGCGCGCCTTATGTTTCGCTGGTTTCTGGTTCGGCCTCGTACCGCAAGCTGCCCGAGATGCTCACGCGCCTTGAAGCCGGCGAAACGCGCATCACCGGCCTTGACGACCGCCAGACCGACCTGACCTTCGAGACCGAATTCACCGCCCGCCAGAACCCCTATCGTGGCTACATCACCATCATTGAGGGCTGTGACAAGTTCTGTGCCTACTGCGTGGTTCCTTACACGCGCGGCAAAGAGCGCAGCCGCGGCTCGGCGTCGGTGCTGGCCGAGGCGCGCCGCATCGCCGACCTGGGCTTTACCGAAATTCAGCTTCTGGGCCAGAACGTCAACAGCTACCGCGACCCGGAAGGGAAGCGCAGCTTCGCCGAGTTGCTGGCCGACGTGGGCCAGGTCCAGGGCATTCGCCGGGTGCGCTTTACCACCAGCCATCCCCGCGACTTTACCCGCGACATTGTCGAGGCCATCGACGCCGTGCCCACACTCTGCAACCACGTTCACTTGCCCGTGCAGTCGGGATCCTCGCGCATCCTGCACCTGATGAATCGCGAATACACGCGCGAGGGCTATCTTGAGCGGGTCGGCTGGATCAAGGCGGCGCGCCGGCCCATCGCACTTTCTACCGACATCATTGTGGGGTTTCCCGGCGAAACCGAGGAAGATTTCATCGCCACCATGGACCTTCTCGACCAAGTCCAGTACGATTGCCTCTACGGTTTCAAGTACTCGGGAAGGCCCAATACGCCTGCCCTGACCATGATCGATTCCATCCCGGAAGCCGAGAAAGTGACCCGGCTTCAAGTACTGCTTGATCGTCAGCGCGAGATTCAAAGGATCAATTACGCCAATCATTTAGGGAAAATAGTTGAAGTAATGGTTGAAGGGCGGAATGCTTCGCGTCAGCAGGTTATCGGACGTTGTGCTCAGAATATCCCGGTCAACTTTACCTGCCCGCAACTGATTACCCCTGCGCCTGGCAGCTATGTGCAGGTCAGGATTACCGCCACGCATCCCAACAGCCTGGTCGGCGAGGCTGTTCAATGATCTGGCTCTTACACCAATTCCGAAAATGCTATCGTGCAAATGGGCAGGGTCCATACGATGGAAACGGAAAGGGAAATTATGGATATTGAAGTGCGAATTCGCGGGCTTATGATGGACCCGGCCACCAATATGCCCATCGTGGTGCTCAAAGATGTCGCTTCCGAAGCGGTGCTGCCTATTTGGGTGGATATTTTTGTCGCCAATGCCATCGCTATCGAGATCGAGAAGGTTGCAGCGCCGCGCCCCATGACCCATGACCTGGCCAGAAACCTCATTGGATACTTTAATGCGCGTCTGGATAAGATAGTCATTACAGAGCTTAAGGATGAGACGTTTTTTGCGGTCCTGTGGCTCAGCCAGGATGGAGAGGCGATGACTGTTGATGCCCGTCCTTCGGACGCAATCGCCCTGGCTCTGCGCGCCGACTGTCCCATCTATGTCTCTGAACAAGTGATGCAGGCCGCCAAGTTGAATACTTCAGGACCGCCTGAAGGCCCCACCGCAGAGCAGTTGCGCGGCTGGCTTGAAGGCCTGAATGACGAGGATCTGGGTCGCTATAAAATGTAGAGACCGCGAGGGTGTTCATCCTTGCCGACTATACAGAATATCCGTTATCGGACATGATTGTTAAAGCGAGCTGCTGCCGGGAGATTGCACAGTGGCTCCGAAACTCCAATGGATTCAGCTCGATCTATTCGCCCCCGGTGAGCTTCCCCTCAGGCCGACTGCCGATCATCCTGGAATGACTGATCAGGAGCGCGATGCGCGGTCCGGTAGCCAGTGGCTTCGCTCCGTCCAGTCGTACCTGGAGTTCATGAGCGGTTCCACCTGGCGGCGATACCATGACCGCCAAAGCGACGAATATGGCTGGTATCTGCAAGGACTGCGCACTCTGAATGGAATCAGCGTTGCCATCTGGGCACCGCGCGCGGCTCAATCAATTCCACAGAAAACAGTTGAAGACATCGCCTTGGCCTCACTGGCCTCGAATTCCCGCGCCCGTCTCGTGGATGAACTCCTCGCTCTCAATCCCTCCCTCACAAATCAAAAGATTCTTCTCCATCTGGGCAACCTGAAACTTGCCCGGATGCTGACGGAGGCGCGCGCAGCCGTCGCCGCGGCTGAACCTTTGAGGCGCTCCGCTTGATGACCTGGGCACAGATCGGGCGCGCTGAAGGGATTTCCCCTGCGATAGCGCGAAGGGTTTACGAGCGAGCGCTTAGAAAACTTCGAATTCGCAGCGTTATAAAGCTGACCGAGCGGCTAGAAAATTCGGAAGTTCGGAAACAGGAGAAAAAAAGGTGCCTACAGTAATCGAAATCATTCTCTTCGTGGCCTTCCTTGGGGCTCTCTGGGGATGCCTCTACTTGGCAACTGAGGACATTCCTCTCCCTGAACTGGAAGAGGAAATCACTTTGCACTTTCCAGTTCGCCAGCCTCGAGTTGGAGGCAACGCACATCAACGGAGATCGGCGCGTAGACAGGAAGCGCGCGCCGCAAAGATCGGTCCCGCCTAGACAGCGGCCGATGGGCGAGAGGGGTGGTTTGCTTAGGACCACCCCACTCGGGAAAGGACGAATCAGCTATGAACACGATCACTTCAAATTGCCTCAGTCTGGGATGCCGCTCGACAGTGACACGGCCACGACTGCTTTGCGTGAAGCACTGGCAATCCCTGACCAAAGATGTTCGCGAAGGGGTACAAGAGCGGCTCCACGGTTGGAACTCAACCGAATCGGCAATCGAGTATCTGAAGGGCGAGATGCGCAAGCTCGGAGAGACAGGGTTCGAATTATGACAGGCGCACAGACTGAACCCGTTTCCGTCCCGGCCTACCAGACGGCCGTTTCCCTTCTCTTGAAGTTGGCGAATCCTCTCTTTTTGAGAGCGATAAACGAGCCCCATGGATTCAACGCATGGCACCCGAATTTTACTTCCTGGGTAGCGCTCCGTGGGTTTGCTTCTCTTTTGCTCATGCGTAGGACAGTGGATTTAAGCAATGAAGAGACGATCCACCTCAATTTGACGTTGGTTCTGGCACATGAGCTGTCTCATGAAGGTGAAGTCTGCTCTCCGCCGGCTTTTTGTGAGTGCGAAACTGCTCGGCAGATTGCAGACCTACTCCGTTTGTTGAATTTGGACGGGTGCGAATCATGACCACGCCCTCCCTCTATAAAACGAAGCGCGTTTGCCTGGCATGTGGAGCGGAGGCTACCGGTAACCTCCGCCAGAGGATGCCGAACGAGCCCAACATCGTGGCGATAACGCCCGTCTTCTATTTCCGTGGGAGCGGCAAGGGCCAACTCCGTAACGCGCCTCGGATTCAGATTTGCGAACCGTGCCTGATTCGCGCGCTTAGCGGCTTCTCGGGATGCACTGAAAGTCAGTGTGCCTGGCAAGCGCTTCGCGAATCCCTCTCCTACGTTTATGGAACCGTCAAGGACGCTGAAACTCTAGAGCCCAGGTCTTCGGTATGGACCGCGATTCGCCGCTCCCTTCCCCTCCCTACTGCCGAGGCCAGCGACAATGCCTAGTACCGCTATAGCGCCTCTCGTGATGCAAGAGAGATCAGCCCCCTCTCGCCCCCTACGTCTGGGGACCCGCCGGAGACGCGCGCCCCAAGCGCGCGTTGTACCGGAGGCGGGGGCCTCGCGCTTTCGGGAACCGAAAGCCCCTTCACTTGATACTGGAAAACAACTAGCAACAACTGATCAAAACTGCCTCGATTGGAACCGCTCACAGCTTACCGAGCACGATTTGAGGCGCGCCCAGGAGCGGCTGCACCGTCAGCTCCAGTCCTCGGTCCATGAAATCTGGCAGAAACACGCCGCGCGCCCCCTGGACGACGGGGAGGCGGTCTGGTTTCGCGCCTATGAAGCTCAGATACCCGCCCAGGGGGAGGAAAGCCCCGCAGAACGATTCATGCGGCTTGAGAAGTGGCTCAAGAAGAACAAGCCCACCGGCCGCAATGCCGACATGCTCAGGTGGGAAAAGCAATGGAGCCAGCTTGACCGCTGCCAGCAGGAGTGGATCGGCTACCGCGCCGCCTGCTGCGGAGAGAAGAGCGGAACTATAGCGGTCCCTATCGGCTGCAACCACCGGCTCTGCCCCTTCTGTGCCTGGCATCGGTCACAGGTGGCGCGGGTGCGCATCAAGACGATGTTTGACCGGCTAGAGCATCCCATCCTGATTACCCTCACCGTGCCCAACAAGGCCGGCATTCGCAAGCACGATTTCACGCTCTTTCGCCAGCGTGTGCGTCAGTTCCTCGCCGGATACAAGGGGTTTATCCGTGGCGGCGTCTACTCGCTGGAGACCACGTACAACCGTGCGGAAAAGACTTGGCACATCCATGCGCACGTCCTGGCCGACGCTTGCTCTTCCCTTCCCCCCGCCGCCCAGAAGCTGAATTTGGCTGGACGTGACGGCTACGCTTTCCTCGCCATCAAGCTCCAGATGGAATACGACTGGCTGCGCATGTGGGGCAGCCAATGGGGCAAACCCAAGCGCGCCAACGCCGCACAGATGGACCTCGACGGGGAGCGGTACGATTTCGAGCGCTGGATTCGCATGGGCCGCGAGATGGCTGTGACGGAATTTGATTGGCGAACAAAGAAGTGGGTTCCAATTACCGGCCTCCCGCCAGACGTGCTGAAAATGCGCACGGAATGGAACAAAAAGAACCGTCGTGTGGTAGACGTGCGCCCTGTACGTGACCGCGAGGGCGCGGCGCGCGAAGTGCTGAAATACATCACAAAAAGCGCGGATTTCTGCGATTTGCCTGAAGCGGTAGAGCCCTTCTGCGACGCCGTGAAGGGTGCACGTCTGATTCAGACGTTCGGCACGTGGTACGGCGCAAAGTTCGATACGGATTTCGACCCCGAGCACCTGGACGACTGGGGCGAAAGGAAGTGCTCTTGCGGGCTGAACATGTGGGAGAAAATTGGCGTTCTTTACCGCAGAGACGTGGAGATGGACGAGGCGGGGCGTTGGCACGTGAAACGCTCCTTGATTCAACATAGCCGTGGCACTGTACCGCGGCCAACCATTCGCGCGCTAGACGCGCGGGAAGAAGAGGAAATTCAGCTATGGGATCGACGTTGACAATGCAGCTGCGGGAAGAGCCGCGCTTCGTGAAATTCACGACAGGTGAAGTCGTTGAAGGCACACTCATGAGCATTGACCGCGTAACGGTTGGCGGTAAGCCTGCTGTGCGGTACGTGGTCATGGTGGATGCCGGCGATTACGTCTCTTTCATCGGGACGCATCAACTCAACACCAAACTTCGCCCAACAGATCAAGGGCATCGCATCGAAATCCGTTGCATTGGCGAAGACACGATGGTAAAGCGTGGCGACAACTGCATGAAGGTTTTCGAGGTGCGCGTATCCGTCGAATCTGCGCTAAAAGTGGCACCGACCGCGCCTGCCGACCCGACACAGATCACAGATGACGACATCCCCTTTTAACGGGGGCCACGTGCGCCGCTTTTGCGGCGCACGTGCAAATAACCGGAAGGAGTAGAGCATGGTCTTCAAATGCCCGAACTGTGGAAGTGAGAATGTGGACGTGACAGCCAACCGGCGCGGCGCTCTCGTAGGCAAATGTGCCGACTGCAAGAAATGGGGAAACTATGGCAAGCAAGGCGGAAGTGACAACAGCGAAGCCGAAGCGCAAGTATGCGCCAAGGAAAAAGAAGCCGACGGCAAAGGCAAAGGCACCGAAGCAACCAAAGGCGCAAAACCTGCCCGAGCCGATCGACATCGCGGCGGCGCGCGCGCAGCCAACGCCGCCCGTGATGGCAGATCAGGACAGCGGAGGCCTGCTCTCGGGGATCAGCAACCTCTTCGCGAAGACAGAAAGCCAGCCGGAGAGCAGTCAGCCGGAAAGTATCGCGGCCTCCTCGACTGGCTCAACTTCGAACTCTGAACCTTTGCCGCCGGAATCTGAGCGGCTGCTCCATGCCGTGCCCAAGTCCATCGGCGAAGCGGACGACCCGGTTGGCCCGGCCGACGTCTCAGAAGAAGATCCAATTGCGGCCCTCATGGCACAAGTTGCCTTCGAGCCACAAGACGTGCAGGACGTGCTGGAGGAGTTCTTCGAGTCTCTGGCCGTGCGCTTCGAGAGCGATCATTGGAAGCTGACGGAACGCCAAGCACGTATGCTGGGGCGTCCTTCAGCGCAGCTCCTCAACTCCATGTGGGCAAAGCTCCAGAATTACCTGCCCGACATCCTGGCGCATTGGTGCGAATCCACGCCTGGCGCTACTGCGTTCATCCTGGCCTGCGGAATCATCGTAGCGCCGAAGATCACGCGCCAAGTTGCCATTTCGCGGGAACGTGCTGCTGCACGTCCCCTTGTCCCGGAGTCCGCCAAGCAACAGCGGCCACAACCGGTTTCCGTGCCAGATAAGCCGCGCGTGGGAATCGTCATCGACTAGGAGGCAACACCTTGACGATCATTCAAGCAATCGCACGTATGGAGGGCTGGGGCATCGTTGGCGACCTGCCCACGCGCAATAACAACCCCGGCGACATCGATAACGGTCGATTCGCCAAGGCGCATGGTGCGGAACCGGGCACGTCCGGCCGCTTTGCCGTCTTTGAGACTCCCGCTGATGGCTTTTCCGCTCTACGCGCGCTGCTCTTGGCGGCATATGTGGGCCTGACGGTCGAAGCTGCGCTCAATAAGTACGCACCCCCTTGCGAGAACCAGACGAATGCCTACATCGGCAACGTATGCAAATGGACGGGGCTCACACCGGACACCATTCTCACTGTGGAGAACATCGGATGAGGGGATTTATCGATGGAGAGTATCAAGACGGTGAGCTACGCGGATGCACATTCATCGCCGGTAAGCGGGGCATGGGGAAGACAACCGAGATGGCCCGGCTGCTTTCCCTCTGCTCCGGGGGCGTACTCTTTTTCGATTCCCTTTCCCGGCATGAAAGCGTCCTCGAGGGTTACAAGATCATTTCGCAACCGGGAGAGTTAGAGAACTATTTGCGCGTGAATCGGGCGCGCCGTTTCCGCGTACTCTACCAGCCGCGCGCCGGTAGCCTCGATGAACATTTCCAAGCTGTTTGCACTGTAGTTCGCGCCTTTGGATCGATGATCCTTGGCGTGGATGAACTCGACATGCTCTGCGGTTCGCAGTGGGGTGATTCGCGGATGCCGCCCGAGTTCTATCACCTGGTCAATTACGGGCGGCATTGCCGCGTATCGATGCTGGCCACGGCCCGCCGGCCAATGAGCGTTGCACGTGGGTTCACGTCGCAATGCCTTGAAATGCGCCTTTTCGGTATGACTGAGCGCGCCGATCTCAAATACTTCGAAGACTATATCGGGCAGGCCGACGCCCAGCGACTCACGTCTCTGGACAAATATCGGTTTCTGCATTGGACCGGAGACGGCCCGGCGGCGCTTTGCGGGGGGCGTCGATAGAGCTATAGCGCAACTTTTTACCTCAGAGTTGCGCTATAGCGAAATAGTTTATGCGCTATAGCGAATTAGTGCGGCAGATTTTCTGAAAACCATGCAATAGATAAATGAGTAGCTGAATCCCGGCGCGTCTCGCAGATCAAGTTGCGGGGAGGGTGCGCCGGGCCTTTTTGCTCGATTCAACGGAGGGAGATACAAATGAAATTCTGGCACACCATCGTTATCATCGTGGTTATCTTCGCCTGCATCTGGGCAAGCAATAACGTGAAGATCATCGAAAACATCGTGGGATAACCATCTGTGGGTTATCCCACGATGAAACGTCGCAGTGGACCTGGACGGGAGAAAAAAATCATGGCCTTTGAAGATCGTCGCAACCGGCTGCAATATCCATTCGTGCCGGACAACAAGCTCTTTTTCACGCTGCCCCCGGGCGGCAAGATTCTGCAAGGTCGGCTCATTCTAACGGGCCAGATCGTCGTGTCGGGTGTTACAACTCCGGGCGTCGCCGTAGGCGAAGGCGGTCCGATCAACCTGATTCAGCGCATCAAGATTTTCGCCACGGCCGCCGGCGGCTCTCGCTATCCAGGCGGCACCATTCTGGACGTAACGCCGCGCAGCCTTTTGCGCTATGCGATCACCCAGCACAATGGCAAGTTCATCGGCGAAATCAACGGGAGCACTCTCGGCGCTGGGGCTAACGGGACGTATTCAATCTATCTGAGCATCCCGATCTACTTCGCTGATTCGACGCTCCGCAATCAGGTGAGCAGTGCGCTGAATGCCGACATCAGCGATGCCGGCGGTCTGCCGATTTACTCGAGCATTCAGGTCGAAGTGGACACCGGCGACATCACGAGTTGCTTCTTCGGCAATAACGGCACGGTGAGCTACAGCGGCTTGACCGTTCAGTGGGATGATGACCGTCTCGGCCTGGACGGGGATACGCAAGTCATCTATCAGGAAGAGCACACGCTCCTGATTGGCGCGGCTCAGCAACGGATGCTTGATCCCGCGATGCCGCAGAGCGGCGCGTTCACCAATTGGCTTTTCATGGCCGAATCCGGTGGTAGTGCATACACGCTGAACGACAACATTCTTCAGCGCATCACGGCCGCTTCCAGCACGTTCAACTTCGATGAGTACGCCTACGACATCAAGCAGAAGATGCTCGATGATGAATGGTTTGATCCTTCCACATTCGGGGCGGGTTGCTATTTCATCGACTGGACTAACGGCTCGCTCAACAATGCCAATCCGGCCGCCGGCATACTGGCACAGTTCCAAGTGCTGAATCCGAGCGGCTCCAACCTCGACCAGCTCCGCGTCTTCACCCGGCGCTACTACAGCCCGCTGGCCGCAAGCTAAGGGGCCCATGCGTATGTTGCTGCTCATTGCCGCCGTCATCGTGCTCTGGCTCTATCTCCGCAAGGGGATGAGCCAGAGCGCGCGTGATGTGCAACCTGCAACATCATCGCCAGAGCCTGATGCGGATTTTGGAGCAGGCGACAACCTGGACAACATCATGGATGCGATCTTCCGTCATGAGGGTGGGCATTCAGGACAACGGAACATAGTCAACAACAACCCTGGCAACCTGAAGAGCGCGAAGGGAATGACAGGCAAGGCCGGAGGCTTTGCCACATTCGCCGATCAGGGCGACGGTTGGGATGCGCTGACCGCTTGGCTGAAAAGTCACGCGGCGGCGCATCCTGACTGGGACTTCTATGACATGTTCAATTACTACTTGCGCGGCTCGACAACGGCCCCGACGGTAGACAAACAGGGTGATAGCGACGCATACGCAAAATTCGTGGCCAGCGCCGCCGGGCTCGATCCAACGCAGCCAGTAAGTACTGCTATAGGGGTGGCATGATGTTGTATCCAACAAATCCAGCAGGAGCCGGAGGTAATGTGACGGGGCGCAAAGATTCCCCGGGGATTGCTGCCAATTCATCGTCCGGGATTATAGGCTTCGGCGCGAAAATCGGACGGCCTAACCAGCCCAGGGCCGCTATCAACACTTCACAGCGAGTCATTTTTGCCGCTACGGGTGTCGCGCAGATGTGTCAGGTAGTTTTCGTAGCTCCTGATTGCAACGTCTTTATCCGCGCGCACAACGGGACGTCTTCCGGCAATGCAGCAATATGCTATGTCGGTCACAGCCAGGAAGAATTGAACAGTTCCGGCGGAGATGTCATAACGCCGGACACAGAGATTTCTTACCCGGTGGATCACACTGGGCAGATTTGGGCGGTAGGCAAACTCGGTGATGGAATCACTGTTTCTATCCGCGCCAACACACAGATTTGAGGAGGAGGGGCTTATGTGCGCTGAAAAAAAGAAGAAAACAAAGGCAGAACTGAAGCGAGAGATTGAGCGGCGACGCCGGCGCCGGACGCCGCCGCGCAAAGAGAACGGGCAGTTCAAGAAGCGGCGCTAGAACTCGATGGCTGAGATGTTTACCCGGTTGGCTTTTGGTGTCGCAATCAATGGGGCTTTACGCGAATCAAGAATGAAAATATCAGCCGGGTCACCATTGCAATGCCATTCGACGACGTAATCAGCATGGCACTCGCCTGAGAGAACGCGAAGATGTAGAGAAGAGCGGCGAAGAGCAGCACAGAGCAAATTTCGCCTACAACGATCAGGTTTTTCATGGATGGAATTCTAGCAGGGGGATCCAGTGGGAGCGATAGAAAAAGTCGAAGATGATCTATTCGAAGGCGCTGGATTCCTGATTCTGTTTTTTATTATCGGAATGGGAATTTTGGGATATATGGCGGCAAAAAGTATTGCTTTGCCGGATGGAGCCTACCCAGGAACGATCTTCAGCAAATTCGCCTCCTGGGTTGATGGAGTCTTTTTTAACATGCCTGAATTTTCAAAGCCTTTTGTGGCGCCCTTGCGTTCCTCAGTGGATGAGAGGTTGGCGGAAATGATGATTTGGATTGAAGACAATTTACCTAAATCTCCTGAGATGAAGAAAGCTCTGAACGGAGATACGGACCCGGATAATCCCTATGTTGACAAACCCGATGCAGACTATTCGGGGAACAGTGCGGTTGTGGAGGTGAACGAATGAATCTCGAAAAAATCATTGAATGGGGCGCGATTATCTTGGCTGTTATTTTGGGTGTGCGCTTTCTGGCTGGACTCTTCGGAACCGGCGATCCCGTGCAGCCATCCCCACAAATGTACGGGCCCGGCATTCCAGCTGTGGGCTGGCCTTACGGCACAGGTGTAGTGGTGATGCAAACGGGTATTGTTGGGCAGCAACCATGGGGCGGACGATGCTCTCTCGCTCGCCGAGGCCGGAATCGACGGAACCGGACTATCGAACGCTACCAGTGCACCGCTTTCGCAGGAGGCGTCCCCAGATGCGGGTACACCTGGCTCGGGTTTCGGTGATTATCTCAATACGCTTTTGACGGATGCCGGACTGGGCAACCTCGTAAGCGATCTTGGCCTCGGAAACACTGACAATCTGCCCGCGACTGCGGATGGCCTAGTCGATTTGAGTGGCCTTGTTTCCTCTGATCAGGTTTCCGATCTTATTCAGGATCAGGATTATGGCTCAGGTTATTCCAACTCCGATGGGAGTGACGATTCTCAGCCCCAGGTCTCCTCATACGATGGCAATGCAGGCGGAGATAACGGCGCAGGAGAGAGTGGAAGCACTGATGATTCAGGGGGATATGAAGTAGCTTCTGCGGACTTAGGGGATGGAGACATAACCGCTGGAGATTCCGGGGACGACGATTCCGGCGGTGGAGACGACGCTTAAGATTTTCGAAATGGGGGATGGGTGAAATGGAAGAGAAACTCTTGAAGGTCATGGCGCAGCTCGGGCTGGTCGCCATTTTGATTTGGGTATTGGCGGGAGCGTTTGGCCGGCGCGATGAAGCGGTTGTCTCTTCCCCTCCCTGCCCTAAGCAGCCGCGCGCCAAGGGCGATGTGTGGCAACGTTCTTGCATCGAAGCTCCATATGCACAGGGAACTTTTGAGCCGGGCCTCTACATGGGGGCGCATGGTGGCTTAATCGCAGCGAATCAGTTTACGAGTTTTAGTTATGAAGGAAACAGCCTTTCTGGAGTGAAAGGAATCTACGCAACGGGAACGGGTTTTTTTAATCGGAATGTCTTTGAAGCGCTTTCGATTTGGGATGAGCTAAACGGAACTGCTGTGGATATGTCCTATAGTGCGAAAATGCAAAATAACGCATTTATCGGTACGTTGAATGGAGGTACGCTTGTTCAATATGCCGGCTATGCAACTAATCTCTTGATCGATGCCGGGAGCAGCACGATTTCTCTTCCTGCTGGCCTCGCGAATTCCTGGACAGCGAACACGATAACTGCAAATTCAGGGGTATCGGGACAAGGTGGCACACTTCTGCGAGATGGGGGGAGCGGTGGGGTTCAGCTCTCTCCGGCAGGATCAATCACAGGAGTAAATCGGGCTGTTTCTCTTGTAGATAGCTCAGACAATTCACGCATTTCGGTGCTCGGAAACGGCAGCGCTCTTTTAGGGGGTTCCCTAGTCCAGATTGCAGGGACGCTTGGAGGTTCGTGCACAATGAGCGCGGGAACATCCTGCACTGTGAGCATCACCGGAACGTTTGTAAATACTCCGCTTTGCGTTGCAACCGAACAAAGCGCCACTGTCGTTGCCGCTGGATGCGTGGTAACAGGTTCCGGCAGCTCATGGACATTGACGGTCTCGGCAGCTTCCAGCAATTCAGCTAAATGGGCGGCTTTCGTTTTTGGAAATCCCGAATAGGGGTTGAAGGGGAAAAATGATCGGACTCGGAAGCATTATGAAGCTGGCAAAAGGCGGAATAGGACCGGATGAGCTGGCTGAAATTCTGGCTGCGGCTGGGATGGAATTGACGTTCACGCCCATGGAGGCGGCCGCTAAATCCTTCCTGCCACTTGCCGCCTCCGCTTCCCTTCCCGGTTCGAAATTGCTTGAACTGCCGATCATCCTGGAATGACTGATCAGGAGCGCGATGCGCGGTCCGGTAGCCAATGGCTCCGCTCAATCCAGTCCTAATGCGGTTCGGAGTTGGAACCATTGATTGCCGATCCGGCTTTGTATTACTCGCCGGATCGGCAACTCGCCGTGCTTACCTGTTTTCTGAGTTAAGTTAAAATTGCAGCTTCAAAGCAAACTGCAATGTGCGCGGAACGTTGTTCGGATCGCTCTCATTGAGCTGACCGAAGGTAGCGTCACCCAGCAAGGCTCCGGCGCTGCCGTCGTTGACGTTGTTGTTCAAGAAGAAATTGGGCGTGTTGGTGATGTTGTACGCCTCGGCCCGGAACTGCAACTTCAGCCCTTCGACGATCGGGAAATCCTTGAAGAGAGAGAAGTCGATGTGGCGGAAGTGTGGCCCATAGACTGAGTTGCGGCCCGTGCTGCCGACCGTGCCCTCTGCCTGACGCACGAAGGCGCATGGGTTGAACCAGTAGCCGTTGCCCCCATGCCCTAGACTGGTCGGACCTGTGCAGCTTGGATTCGCCGTAACGTTCCCGGCCTTGAAAGGATCACTGATCTGGTTCGGACGGTCAGAGCCACCGCCGTAGAGCGGATTCGCCACGTCGCTATAGCTTCCGCCGGTATTGGTGATTGAGGCGGGCTTGCCAGTTTGCCAGGCGACAATCGAGTTCACTTCCCAACCACCGAGTACTTCCTTCTCTGCCTTGTTGCTAAAGTTCTTGAAGGGCAATTCGTAGTCGATGGAAAGAGCAAAGCGGCTGCGGATGTCGTTTTCCGCGTTGCCGTACTCGATCTTGCGGACGTTCGTCGGATCGGCATCGCCCCATCCCTGATAGCCTTCTTGAGAGAAGCCGACGACATCGCTGATCGCGTGTCCCCAAGTGTAGTTGGCGTCAAAGGCAAGGCCTTTGGCTAAACGGCGCTGGAACGATGATTGCAGCGCGCTGTAGTTGGAGATGCCTCCGCTGGCCAGCCATTTGATCTGACCAACATTCGGAAGAGTCCCATTCAGAGGCCGCGGCGCGTTATATCCCGTGCTCGCGGAGGCAAGAACCTCGCCGGGCGTGGGGACGTTGATATCGTTGAAAAGCTCTGCCAGATGCTGGCCGACGTTGCCAACATAACCAATGGTCAGGACGTTGGGTCCGAACTGCTTTTCCACCTGCAGGTTGAACTGCTGGATCATCGACGGCTTGTCCTTGGGATCTTCCGCGAACATCGCACCTAGAGCCGCGGTATGAATGTTTTGTCCGGCAGGCGTCGGAAGTCCGTTATCAAAGGCTGTCTGGTAAGCGGACGCAGTATAGCCCGACAAACTGCTGCAGGCTGGATTCTGAGTGCCGGTGGATTTTGCATTTGCGTAAAACTGCGCCGCGAGATCGGAGACGCAACTGGGTCCGTAGCTCGAGGTGAGCGGAACATTCTTCAGATCGGCATTGGCTGTGTAATTGCCTGGGAAGTAGCTGATTCCGTAACCGCCGCGGAGAACCGTGGTGGGAAGAACGGAGTAAGAGAAGCCGAGCCGTGGCCCAAAGTCGGACTTGACGGTCTGAATTCCGGCCGTGTTGGAGACGCCGTTGACACCTGCAACCTCCAAGGCATTTCCCGCAGCCGTCGATGTTGTGGCCTTGACCGCCGTGTTGAAGTCAAAGTTCGAGATTTTGTTATGCGCTTCGGTGAAAGGCGTGTACACGTCGTAGCGAATGCCGTAGGTCACGGTCAGTTTCGGGCTGACCTTCCAGTTGTCCTGGGCAAAGAAGCTAGGCTCCCAGGTGCGGTAGTCCGGCGTATTCACGACACCGCCAGCTCCGTAATCAGCGTTGTAACTGGTGGAGTCGAAGGCTCCAGCCAGCGTGGATGCGAGAATTTCGTCGTGATTGGTATCCGTGACAAGGCCGAACTCAAAATCGCCATACGGAAACGCGCTTTGCAGGTTCCGCGCCTGGCGCCGGATCAAGCCCGCGCCCAGCTTCAGGTTATGGCTGCGAATGGTGTAGCTGACCGTGCCGGAATATTGATAAGTATTGTCAATATCCTGCAGCGGAACATACGCGCCATCGCCGAGTGGACTGAATGTCCAATGGCCCACTCCAGTCGGCGTAAGGGCCGTGGTCAACGACCCATTTGCGGGAAGACCGAATGTCTGATCGGCGTTCGTGTTGTAGTTGTTCGGCTGCGAGAAGTTGTTGACGCGGGTATAGGCCGCGCGCAGATCCACAACCAGATTCTGCGAGAAGATGCGCGTGTAGCCGAGGGCATACTGATACGCCTTGTCGGTCGCCGGGCCGGTGTAATCCCAGTAATTTCCAGTCGGGACGATCGTCGCCAAAGCCCCCGTTGCCAGCGGATTCGCACCCGCTCCGATGGGCGCCGGAATTTCGCCGCTGACCTTGTTGTAGTTGATACGACCGAAAATGTGGTTGTTCTGATTGATGGCGTGGTCGATGCGAGCGTCGACCGTGTGGCCAAACTGCGTCTTGTTCGGGGCGGTCATATAGGTGCCCGGTTTACTCGGGACGTTGCCCTTGGGATACAGCTTCAAGTAATTCAGAGTAACCTGATCGACTTTTTGGCCGATGGGAATACCGTTGGTGCTGTATGCGGCGCCTGTGGGAAAAAGACCAGGAAAGACCTTGTCAATCGCCTCTCCTGCGGTTGCGGCGTTGATCGCGGTGTATTCGTCATCCGAAGGCACCGAGCTGCTATACGGATTCATGCCTTTCACCAAACGAAGGCCTTCATAGTCGCCAAAGAAGAAGGTCTTGTCTTTGAAGATGGGGCCGCCGATGCTGCCGCCAAACTGGTTCTGGCGCAACTCGGGCTTTTTGCCTTGTGTGGACGTAAAGAAAAAATCCCTGCTGTCTAACTTGTCGTTGCGAAGGAACTCGTACGCCGACCCGTGGAATTTGTTGGTTCCGGACTTGGTGACCAGGTTGACGACGCCGCCGGCCGTGCGCCCTGCCTCGGGAGCGTAGCTGTTGGTTTGAACCGAAATCTCCTGGATACCTTCCACCGAGGGCTTGATGCCGATGGTGCCGATGATGCGCTCGTTGTCGTCGATGCCGTCAACGATGTAGTTGTTCAGGATGTCGTCCTGGCCGTTGACCGAGAATCCGTTGGTCGTGCGGCGATCATCGGGGCGCCCGCCACTGGTGAGGCCGTTGCCGGGCCCTTCGTTGGCTCCAGGTACGAGCTGAACCAGTTGCACAAAGTTGCGCCCGTTCAGCGGCAAATCCTGCACGGACTGTTCAGTGACCGTCGAACTGACGGTAGCGCTATCGGCCTGCAGCAGAGGCGTCGTTGCCTCGACGGTTACGGTCTCAGTGATGCCGCCAGCTTCCAAGCGGACGTCTGCGCGGGCCCGATCACCGGCTTCAACGGCCAGGTTCGTGGTCGTTGAGGTCTTGAAACCCTTCGACTTCACCGTCACCGAGTAGTGACCGGCGGGAAGCAGGGTAAAGTGGAAATCTCCGCTATCGTTGGAGGCATCTACGCGCTGATCATGGGTGTCGATGTTCACCAGAGTAACCGTTGCTCTGGAAACCACCGCTCCCGAGCTGTCGGTTATAGTCCCAATAATGTCGGCTGTGGATAACTGCGCAATCGCTCCACTGGAACCAAAGATCAGAAGCAACAGAGCAATCAGTTGCCCTGTTGATCGAAGAACCTTTCCGCACTTGCGTGGAATCCGTTGAATTTTCCTGTTCATAAAGCCTCCTATGGACATTTGTTGGCGTTCGTATCTCATTCGCTTCTCTCTCGTTCGAGGAAGCGGCTAAAGGCGCCTGAGTATTCCTAGTCTTCCGGTTGCCCGGCAAACTATTTGAAACCTCTTCCCAGACGCCGGAACGGTCTGATTTCCTCCGTAGTTTGGAAGAAGCAAACTGCGGTTCTCCATGTTTCTTGATTTTCTACTTAAACGTTTAACTTCACTGCTCAAACGTTTAAGTTGATCGACGAAAAAATCTCATTTATCGAATCGGGCAAATTAAACTCCTTAAACGTTTGAGTTGTCAAGCATGTTTTTTTACTTTATTGCTGTGCGCTTCATTAAGGCCTCTTCCCGCCGCTTGCCTCTGCCCGCAAATCCTCTGCTATCAACCAAAAAGCATCCGTGCTTCGGTTCCCGCTTCGCCCCTCGTGCGGGCCTCCAGCCGTACGCTGCCCTCCGATCCATCTGCTCGCGCGCGTATAGCCTCGTCAGCGAGCGCAGAGTTCCCAATTCCACATACTCGACGGATTGGGGTTGCTATTGACCTCGCTCAACCAGCCGTCATCAGAATATTCGCCCGGCACGGCGCAGCAGTTGGAGGATGTCGTCGCCGCCGCCGTCATCACTATCAAGCACGGCACCTGCACGGCACATGAAAAAGGGCGATCCCCATGCGGGAACCGCCCTCGTTGCACTCGCCTCAGCTCTATAGCATTTTCGGAATTGGTGTATTCCGAAAATGCTCTAAAATCGCCAGAGTCGCAAACCTTATTTCACCCGCACCTTGGGCTCGACCGAAAGCCCGGGCCGCAGTTCATGCTTGGCGTCTTCATTGGCCAGATCGGTGAAATCCACCCGCACCGGAATCCGCTGCACCACCTTCACGTAATTGCCGGTCGCGTTTTCTGGCGGAAAGAGCGAAAGCACCGAGCCGGTCGCCCCGCCGATTTGCGTCACCTTGCCGTGATAGGTCTTGCCTGTGGCGTCCACTTCAACCTCGACTGTCTGTCCGGCAACCATGTGCTTCAACTGCGTCTCCTTGAAGTTGGCCGTTACCCACAGCCCTTCCAGCGAAACCAGCGTCAGCAGATTCTGTCCCGGCGCGACGTTCTGGTTGATCTCGACGCTCTTGCGGGTGATGATGCCCGCCGTTGGCGCGACAATGCGTGTGTAGCTCAGGTTGAGCCTGGCCTGGTCAAGCTGCGCCTGGGCCTGCTGCACCTGGGCCAACGCCTGCTTGGCGCGGGCGCTCTGCGCGGCCACCTGCTGTGGCCCCGTCTGGGCGTACTTCAACATCGCCTGAGCCTGGCTCTCGCGCTCGTGAGCAACCTTCACGCCGTCGGCGGCAGCCTGTTCGTTGGCGCGCGCATCGGCCAGCGCGGCTTTGGTTGCGTCGGAGGAGGCCACCGCGGCGTCAAACTGCTGCTTGCTGATCACGTCCTTCTGCACCAGCGGCTTGTAGCGCTCCAAATCGGCCTGGGCCTTGGTAAAGTTGGCTTGCGCCTGCGCTACCCGGGCGTGCGCGGCTTCCAACTGCTTCCGCGCCTGCTCCACGCTGGCGTGGGTGCCGCTGACATCGGCCCCGGCCGAACGCAGATTGCTGCCCGTGTTCACCGTGGTAATCGGAACATTCACGTTCGCCGCCGCGGCGTTGGCCTGGGCGCTGGTCAAAGCGGCCTCGGCGTTCTCCACCGCGACCTTGTAATCCGAGGGGTCCAGCTCGGCGATCACGTCGCCCGCCTTCACCACCTGGTTCTCGTCCACGTAGACTTTGGCCACCTGACCAGTAACACGCGCGCTCACCTGGATCAGATGCCCATTGACCTGCGCATCGTCGGTGTCCACGGTATAGGTCGACCGCCACCAGAAACCGGCGGCAACCAGCGCGACGACCACAACCACGGCAATAACAATGCCTCGGCGACGCGACGAGGGCTGCTCGATCTCGGGTTCCGCATCCGGCTCCACAGGGGCTGGTGTTGAGGTTGAATCCGCCACGTTTACTTCCCTCCCAAATAGTTCTTGTAGTTTTCGCCCGCACCCAGCGCACGCGCCAGGCTGAGCTTGGCCATGTTGTGCCGGTAGAGGCTGGTTACGTATTGATCGTTGGCCTGCGCCACGGATTGCTGCGCCTGACTGACCGCCAGATTGTCGCTCACCCCGTTGGCATAGCGCTGCTGCGCCTCGCTCAGAGCTTCAGCCGCCAGTTGCACACTCGACTGCGCAACCTTGACCTGCTCCTCAGCCGAGGCAATGTCCAGCAAGGCGTCGCGCACATCCGCGTCCACCTGCGCTTTCTTGTCGTTCAACTGAGCCTGCACTGTGTCCAATTGCGCCTGCGCCACCTGCGCCTCGCCACGCAAGCCATATTCCTTGAAAAGCGGCACACTCAGCGTTCCAGCCGCATCGCCGGTTCCATGCGAATGATTCACATTCACGCCAATGTCGCCGTAGTCGCCATTGAAAACCAGAGTCGGCAGCCGGTCAGCCGTCGCCGCCTTGCGCTCTTCTTTCGCTGCCGCGCTCTGCTCGGCCAGCGCCGCCAAGTCCTTGCGGCCGCCTTGCGCCTGATGAACCGCCGCGGCCACATCCAACTGGTCAAAGGCCGCGAAAGGCGCCTTGTCGGCCAGCGTAAAGCTCTGCTCCAAAGGCAGCCCAATGGTGCGCGCCAACGCCAGCTTGTCTTTTTCATCGGCGTTTTTGGCCACAATTAACTGCTGCTCCAACGACTGATAATCCACGCGGGCGCGCAATTCGTCGAGCAGCGGAGCCGTGCCCGCCTCGTGATTGGCCACGGCCTGATCCAGCGAAACCTTGGCCGTCGCCACCTGCGCCTCGACGCTCGCAACCCGCGTCTCATCGGCCACGGCCAGCAGATAGGCGTTGCCCACGGCAAGCACTACCAAATCGCGCGCGTCCTGGGCCGTCAGCGAAGCTGCGGCAAAGTTGTGCCGCGCAGCCAGATAATGGCGCAGCGAGGCCACGTCCACCAGCGACCAGCTCAGCGAGGCCCGCAAATCGGTATACCCAAAGGGGCCGATGATCGTCGGAAAGCCGGTGATGCGCAGCCCCTGGGCCGGCAAGTCGCTTTCCATCACGGCTTCCTTGATGTTGGCATCGACCTCGGGCAGCAGCGCCTGCAACGCACTCAGCCGCTGCCCTCGAGCCTCCGCCGTCTGTGTACCGCTTAGAATAATTCCCAGATTGGCCTTCAACCCTCGCTGAATCGCCTCATCCAAACTCAAATTCACAGGCTGCCCCGAAACCTCGCCCGTAGCCACGCTGCCCTGAAAGGGATTGGCGGCTTGCGCGGCAAGTCCGGTCGGCGTCAGCGCCGCCACACCTAGCATTTGGGCGCAAACGATCTTTCGTATCGTGCTATTCCATGTTTTTTTTGACTGCATCAGTGGTCTTCGACTCTCAGCGAAAGGCTGCTCACCCGAAAAGGTTCGCTCTTCAATAGATGCGCGAATCAGGCAGCAGGGTTCGTAATTGTAGTGTAGCGAAGAATCCCCGCGCAAAATCACACGGAGTGGGATGCGCTCGATCCAATTTGGGAGAAAAGATGGTCGGCCTCTCGTCTTTCCCACCCCCTCTTCCGCCAAATTTTTTGTTCTCTGTTCTCTGTTCTCTGTTCTCTGTTCTCTGTTCTTATCGCGCGGTCGATGACAGCAGTTGCGAGGCCAGCGAGCAGAGTCCGCGGCGAAAGCTCTCGCGCACCGTCTCGGCTGTCCATCCGCTGGCTTGCGGCCCGCCATGCTCGACCAGCAGCACAGCCGTCTCGTCAGACGAAAAGCCCGCCACCGCGCGCATCACAAAGACCGTGCGCAGCGGCGTGGCCAGGCTGGCCAGCCAGGCCCGCACCCGGTCTCGATCAGGACCGCCGATCATCTTTTCCAGCTCTTCGAGTGAGATTCCCGCCGCCGCCAGATCGTCGTCGTCAATGCAGGGCTGTGCGGTCGCCACCCGCTGGGGCGCTGCCAGCGCGTCAGCGTCTCGCTTCGCCAGCAGGCCGAGCGCACCAATGGTCAGCGCCCGCCGGCTGCTCTGGCGCCCCACCGCCGGATTCTGACAAAGCGAAACCTCCGCCGTCTCCACCGCCTGCTCGACCAGGCGCACACTCTGCTCGCCCTCGCCCACCAGCATCGAGGCCAAGCTGTAAAGCCCCGAGGCTAGCGCGTCGAGCATCGCCTCCATGCCTTCCAGAGCATTGGCGGCCGTGCTCTCGTCCTTGAGCAGGCCGTCCATCAAGCCGCCCATACGCCGCGAAAAAGCAGCCGCCCCTTCCGGCATCGACTCAGCGGGAATCAGATTGGCAAGAACAGCTTCCTGCGCCATAGCAGAGGTCTCCTCTCCGGGGACGTGCAAGCCAACCGCCCCAAGCTATATCCTCCGCCCCTCCAGCCGGACCGTCAATGCAATCCTGTGTCAAACCCGCGCCTTTCGCACTCCGCTTCCCGCAAATTCACACTCCGCGCCCGCATTCCACACCATGTTCGCCAGAGAAAGACCCTCTGTTTTATGATGGATAATTATGTCTTTTCCCATCAAAACCTGCATCATCTGCTCCGAAGAGTTTGAGTTGCGCCCCGATAAGCCAGGCTTTGCCAACCGCTGCCCCTCGTGCAGCGAACCGGAAGAAGCCGAAACTGTGGCCAAGACCACACCCACCGCGACCGCCGCTGTCGATCGCCGCTCCGAAGCCGAATTGAACGAAGCTCGCCGCCGCACCATCCGCGAGATGCTCTACCGCGGCGACAGTTAGAGCGCTCAGCGGGCCGCCACAGCCTGATCTGCTGCGGCAAGGCGGCGGGTGGCCCGGGCACCACGGAAGCTACGTAAGTTTTCCCACCAAAACCGGGTGCCCCAGGTGCCTCGCCTTTGGGCACCTGGGAGAGCACAAATCTTTCTCACCCGAGCCTCTTGCAAAGTTCAATGAGAAGAGCAAGAAGTGTCAGGGCACGACTTTAGTCGTGACGAACAAGGCCTAAAATAAGTTCCGGATTTAGGTGGTGCGGAAAATTACCCGCCAGCGGCGCAAAATAAAAGG
>Ga0224528_1000639_pt1 | contig 25928 bp, 26 predicted proteins | sample CBST25metaG_2_FD_179888 | JGI IMG/M metagenome (GOLD analysis project Ga0224528, IMG submission 179888) | Peat soil microbial communities from Stordalen Mire, Sweden - C.B.S.T25 | ecosystem: Environmental > Terrestrial > Soil > Wetlands > Peat | place: Sweden: Norrbotten County, Stordalen Mire...
CCGCACATAGTTGAAAGTTGCCAGCGGCGGTTGGATTGCTGTGACTACGCCACAGCCTCTTGAGTGGCAAACTGCGATTCGCTCAGAATCGCCTCGAGAGTTCAGAGTTTGCGATAGCCCATAATCCTGCGGAAGTTCTTCTCGGCCCTACAGTCATTGTTGAGGAGATGCGTGTCTCACTCATGTTGGCACAGAGAACCACGCTCAAGCCGCTTTGAGCGGCTCGCACCGTAAGCCTCCGGCTTTGTCAGAGAATACTTACTGACTGCATGGAATTCTGCCACCCGGCTCGATACGGAATTTTCTAGCCCATGACAGAACTGAAGATAGCCTCAAAGAATCTTCCCTGTACGATTTTTAAGAGTCAAGAGGAAGCAATGATGCGCACGCATAAGTGCCATTGCTTGCGCCGCCACAGCCATATGCTGCGCAAAATTCTTATCCTGCCAGAGAACAAAGCTGTCCGTGGCAAGACTTCGTCCTGGATGATAGTGCTTGTCGCTCATTTTTTTCGCATCAGGCGCAACGGATCGGCACCTAGGCTTAGTTCTTGATGCGCCACCATTGTCCTGCTTCGGTAAATTCGTTACGGGCATTGCATGCACCACCTTTCTGCAAATGGATAGAACCGTCCCGGGACCGTTGAGTCTGCAAAAACCAGAGTTGGGGGGAAGCACTCTGTCTCTGCCCCATTAGGCCGCCTGACACGCCGGCCGGGGTTCAGCAATCCTGCAGACGCGAATGGAATGATCCTTTCATCGCAAACTGCGGGCATCTGTTCAATTGGATACAGGCATTCCGCCAATTTGCCCATCCCACAAGCTCTCGGCTCGTCCTCTGCATCCTATCTTTGGTGTACAGCAACGAGTACGCCTTGATAGCGTTCTATCCGTCAACTCGGAGGAGGCATGAAGGTTTTGCGGCGATGGAAAAATTACGCGCACACAAGGAATGGAGGAAACACTCTTCTCAAAAAACGAGCCCCCGAGGCGCTTAGCAGCAACCAAGCCCCACCTTCTGCAACTCTTTCCACAACTCCAAGTTTTCCAGAATTTGCCAGATCCGTCATCAGTGTTAGAATCAACGAGTGCCGGGTCCTACGCGACGTAATCCCGCCAACCCCGCCAGGTCCGGAAGGAAGCAACGGTAACGGGCTAGTACGGGCGCAGTAGGTCACCCGGTACTTTTATTTGAGCGCCTGGGGCGCTTTTTTTTGGGCCTCCACGCCTTGCCTTCTGCAAGACCGCACAAGCGCCTCAAGGAGATTGCAATTGAGTCTGTCCGTTCGCCCCGTCGTGGGTCATCGCGCGAAGATCACCGCGCTCGGTACGTATGTTCCTCCCGAGATCATCACCAATCAGGATCTCGAGAAGTTGGTCGACACCAATGACCAGTGGATCGTTGAGCGGACCGGCATCCACACCCGTCACAAGCTTGCCGCAGGGCTCGGAACCAGCGATATGTGCGTCGAAGCGGCCAAGAAGGTGATCGCCCAGCGCGGCATTGCTCCCAGCGAAATCGAGTGCATCATCGTCGGCACGGTAACGCCCGATATGATGTTCCCCTCGACAGCATGTCTGGTGCAGAACAAGATTGGCGCCATCGGCGCCTGGGGCTTTGACGTCTCCGGTGGTTGCTCGGGCTTTGTCTATGCGCTGCAGGCTGGCGTCAAAATGATTGAGAGCGGCGCGCACAAGAAGGTGCTTGTCTGCGGCGCCGACGCCAACACCCGCATGACCGACTACACCGACCGCACCACCTGCGTGCTCTTCGGCGACGGCGGCGGGGCGGTTCTGCTCGAACCGGCCGAAGAAGGCGAAATCGGCTTCATCGACTTCGTGCATGAGGTCGATGGCTCGGGCGGCGTTTCGCTCAATATGCCCGCCGGCGGCAGCCTCCACCCGACCACGCACGAGACCATCGACAAGCGCATGCACTTTATCCATCAGGATGGACCCGCGGTCTACAAGTTCGCCGTCCGCAAGATGGCCGAAGCCACCACCAAGGTTCTCGAACGCAACGGCATCACCGGCGCTGACCTGGGCTGCTTCATTCCCCATCAGGCCAACCTGCGTATCATCAACTCCACGGCCGAGCGGATCGGTATGCCCATGGATCGGGTCATCGTCAACATCGGCAAGTACGGCAACACCTCGGCAGGCACCATTCCCCTGGCCATGGAAACCGCCGTTGAAGAAGGCAAGCTGAAGAAGGGCGACCTCGTACTGCTGGCCGCCGTCGGTGCTGGCTTCTCGGTCGGCGCAACCCTGCTCCGCTGGGAGATCTAAACACCGCCCGTTCCACTCGATTGAAAAGGCCCGCGCATCCAAAGCGCGGGCCTTCGTGTTTGTGCCGCAGAAATATCCGCGCACCCTTTTCGACCTTCGCTCCTGATCTTCACCCATGCAACACAGAGCGCAGCGCCTTGCGACGCCGCGCTCTGCGCCCTATTTTCGAGGAGTGCTCGAACCGCTGCTCGGAGCCGAGACATGTCCTCCGCCACCGCCCGAAGGCGCTGGTGCCGAAACATGACCGCCGCCACTACTCGGGGCCGAGACACGCCCGCCACCTGAGGCTGGTGCATGGTTCGGCTGCGGGCTGCCCCCGCCCTGAGTGATCCTTTGCGGTGAAGAGACGCGCATGTTGCTGCGGGGTTGCCCTGACTGCGCGGGGCCTGCGCCGCGCCCCGGTTGCGGAAGATTGGCGTCCGATTTCTGCGGATCGGAATGAATCAGGTTCTGCCAAAAACCATGCTTCCCCTGCGACGCGCCATCGCCAGCCGGCTGATACCCCGGCCGCATTGGGAGCGGGGCGACAATCGTCTTTCCCGCATCCACCGGCTTCGGACTCTGCGCCGGTTGCGATGCATCGCCTTCTTTGCCCGGCGCGATTATGTGCGTCGAAGCCGGGCCATTGCCGGTTCCAGGTGCGCCAAGCCTCGGCGACAACGGGCGCAGCTTCAGGCCACCAACCGAGACCTCGCGGCCGCGTACCGGCCACGGTTCATTCCCCGCCCCCTTACGGTCCACGGAGATGATCGGCGGATGTGGTGGGCGCGGCCCTCCGATCGGCCGGCGCGGGCCCGGATGCGGCGGTCGAATCGGCCGGTATCCCGGCGGTCCCCGACGCACGCGAATCGAGGTAAAGAAGCCACCGCCCCAGCCGATGCCACAGCCGCCCGGTGCCCATCCCCAGCCAAAACCGTCATAAAAATCCCAGCCTCCGCACATATATGGCATAAAGCCCCACTGCGCGCACGAGACCCATACATAGCCAAAGCGCGGCGTCCACACCCAACTGCCGCAGCCATATGGCTCCCAGTCCGCATTCGAGGCGTCGTAGGGCGACCACACGTAGCCGCGCCCCGGCACGTTATACCAACTGCCGTTCGCGTCCAAATCTCCCCAGGCCGGATTGCCCTTCGCCAGACCTGCCGTCGCGCCGGTCTGGGCCGCGGCCTCAGCCACCAGTTCCTTGTCGCAATCCGCATTCCATGCGTCCCAAGAGTCGGTGGGCAGGGTCTCCTGCAGGCTGTACATCTCGGGATTGCTTTCGTTCAGCGTCAAGCTCTCGCCGCCGCGCAGATCAGTTACCACCCCTCTGCCAAGTTCCAGATGGGCCGCACCAGAGAGGACCGCCACATCGCCCGGCGACGTATCCAGACGAATGCGCAGCACTGCCTGACCGGCCAAATCCGCCAGCGACGTACCAAAGCGCACCGTAGCCTTGCCGCCCCGCGCCTCGAAGTAGCCCAGCCCGTGCTCGAGCACCAGCTCTTCGCCTCCGGTTCCGCGCAGCGCCACAACCAGCAGCGCGCTATTCGGAGCGATACGCGCAATGCCGCCATCCTCGAACTCGATCTCGGCCTTGCCATCGGAGCCGGTCACCAACTCCGTACCGACCGAAACCGGAAGATTGGTGAGCGCCTGATCGACGATCTGCTCGCCTGCCACTGACACGCTGACCTTGCCGTCGACCAGGCTCAGCCGCGCCGCCAGTTCCCCCGGCCCGGCGTCGGCGGCCCGCAGCGCGGGAACCGATGCGATTGCAGCCAGACACAGCACCGGTGCCACAATTCCCCGGCGCATCCACTCCAAAACTTCCCGCGTCATGCATCCCATGCATTCCGCCTTTCTGCCGCCGCTCGCGGCAAAAACACGAACCTTGTTCCATCTGACCCCACGCCCGAAAAATGTTGCGCTGGTCCGGCTAGAAAATTATCTCTAAGTCTATGCGCCGCAAGCGCTGAGCGTACAGCCCGCGCGGATTTCTCTGCACGCGAGTATCGTCTTCAACTTTCAGCAGTTTCTGCTAAGTACTAGAGTATTTTTCCAATTGGTGTAGAGCGAAAGCAGGATGCCTAATGGCTTTTTCCTTAAGAAAAAGCCACCTTGCACGCAACTCAACACTGCACGTGTATTGGAAAAATGCTCTAATAGCTGGCCGCTACCGATTCTGCGCATCGAGGGTCTGCGCCGTGTGAATGTGGCAGATGGCGATGGCCAGCGCATCGGCGGCATCGGCCGGCTCGGGAACCTCGCTCAGCCCCAGCAGCCGCGCCACCATGAACTGCACCTGTTCCTTCTTCGCCAGCCCATAGCCCACCACGCTGGATTTGATCTTCAGCGGCGCATATTCGAAGACCGGCAGCTTCAGCATCGCCGCCGCCAGCAGCGCCACGCCGCGCACATGGCCTAGCTTCAAGGCCGATTTGGCATTCACCGAATAGAAGACGCCCTCGACCGAGACCGCATCCGGCTCCCATCGGGCCATCTGTTCCGTCAGTTCGCGAAAAACCTGTTCGAGCCGCTCCGGCAGCGACTTCAACTTGGACAGTCGGATTCCACCCATCGCCTTGCAAATCAGCTCTGGCCCACGCTTCTGCTCGCCGGTTTCCACTACGCCGAAGCCGGTAATCTGCGTTCCGCAATCTACTCCAAATACGCGCACGGCTCTCAGTGTAGCGCAGCAGAAGCCCAGCCCAACGCACCACTTTGCCGCCACGCAAAGATGCTCTTCGTAATCATTCTCGGTACCATGTCTCTCCTGACAATTTTGATGGAAGGCGTAATATTTACTCACGAGCAACCCGCATTCACAACAACCGGCGCATCATAACCATAGGATTCCCCATGGCCTATCACTCATTACAGAGGAAACTCCGGCTCTGGCTCTGTCAGGGAGTCTCGCCCCGCCGTCTGGCGCTTACGCTAGCTCTCGGCTGCGTCATTGGATGCCTTCCCATCGTTGGGCTGACGACGGTGCTCTGCGCCACTCTGGCGCTGGTGCTGCGGCTGAACCTGCCCGTGATTCAGGCGGCCAACTATGCAGTCATGCCCGCGCAACTGCTTTTGATCTTTCCCTTTATCCGCCTCGGTGGGTGGCTTCTGTCCTCCACTCCCCAGAAAGCGGCCTCGGCTGTCAGCCTGCTGCACTCCACGCCGCTCCAGTTTTTCACCCGCATGGGTGCGCTTGCCGGCCAGGCATTGCTGGCTTGGTTCGTCGTCGCCATTCCCGTTGCCGCGCTGATCACCTTCGCGCTCACGCCCATGCTGCGCCGCATCCCGGCCATTCGCGACTCCCAATCGATCGCCGCTGACTAAAGCATTTTTCCAATTGGTGTAGAGCGAAAGCAGGATGCCAAGTGGCTTTTTCCTCAAGAAAAAGCCACCTTGCACGCAACTCAACACTGCACGCGTATTGGAAAAATGCTCTAAAGATTGCAGCCACACAGAAGCGTGCGCTCTCTACATAGAGAGCGCACGCTTTGTTCTGCTTTGATTGGGATTACTTCGCGTAAGGGTCGGCCACAGGAACCGCGCTCTCCTGCCATGCCATGTAGATCATATCGCGCAACATGCTGGCACCGACCGCCAGTCGCGAGGCCGCAAAATCGCGCGACTCGGCCGAACCCGCACCGACGAACCCACCCGCCTTCTCCAGTTGATAAACCTTCTCGACGTAGGTCTGGCTCTGGCGCAGATAGGCCACATAGGCGTCGAAGAGATCTCCCGCGATGGGCTTGAGCGGCGTCATCTTCGGCGCAACATCGGTCTCGTGGATATTCGCGCCCACAAACGTGCCTTCAAACTGCCAGTGAATCGTGTGCGCGGTCGTGTAGCCGTTGGGATTGGCGCCCGTCCAGCCGTTATATTGGATGGTCGTGTGCAGCGGCTGCGCAGCGTCGCCCACGTAATGGCCCAGCCAGCCAGCGTAGAACACGATCACCTGCTCTACCGGCTGGGTGTCCTTATGCTCGGCCGAAAGCTTGCGGTAGTTGCGCAGGGCAGCCTTCAAGCGCTGCCAAACCTCGGTCGCCTCCCAGGGTTGCAGACCGATCTTTTCCGGCCGCTTGCCGGCGGCAAAGACCTTGGCCTCGAAGTCCAGCCGCTTATGCGGCAAAGGACCCAGTTCGTCGGCCCATTCCAGGTCAATGAAGTGCTCGGGGGCCTGCACGGCCACCAACTCCGGCTCGGAGGGCGAACGCCAGCGGTCCGGCTCCGGGCCAAGGTATTCCATCTCGTTGACGGCTGCCGCCGTGCGTAAAAAAGCTGGCACATCGGCAGGCAGATTCTTGGCGGCCAACTTGTTGACCATCTGGTGGCCCTCATCGCCCCAAGCATGTGCCCGTGGTGTCTGTGCGGCCAGAATCAACAGCGCCGCAGCCGTGCAAAAAACCGCACGGAAAATTCGTTGCGAAGCAGACGAGAAACGCATGGTGCCAGTATACGATCCTCTTCGACAACGACAAAAAACAACCCGTAACCGGGTAGCCCCCCATCTGTTTCTCTCCCTAATAGGAACAAAAGCAACGGGGGCTTATACTACGTTCTGAGTTGTAGATATAGCCACAGTCACTCTGCTTCAATGCAGCCGGAGAAATACATGGCAAAGGAGACGAGTCCGCACGAAAGCAGCGCGGGAAGAAACATTTCCTCGCCCATCTTCCCCAAAAATTCTTTTGTTCTTGGCACAGTGATCGTGACTTTCATTCTTCTGCTGGCAGCGCTCGCCGTGTTTCTTCGCCGCCCTGTCGCCGCACTCTGGATGCTCCCCGTTCTGGCGCTTGCCGCCGCCTTCTACTGCCGGCGCTGCCGCGCCCAGGTCTATGCCGACATGGCCTTCTATAAGAATGTACTGGACTCCTCCGGTCCCGCACTCCTGGTCATCGAACCCGACGGCCATATCCGCTACCTCAATCCCGCCGCCGAGCGGCTCCTGGGCTACCATGCCTCTGAACTGAAACATCTCGGCCTGCCTCGCGAACTTCTAGCTCCCGGCGAAGCCGAACATCTGCTTGCCGAAATGGAGCGCCGCTGCGGCGTCACGCTCTCCACCTCTTCGTCCAGCACCGACATGCTGGCCGCCTACCAGGAGTGCGTCCACGCGCTTCCCCCCAGTCAGGTTCCCAGTTCTTCCATGCAAGTACAACGCAAGGACGGCTCGAAGGTGCTGGTCACCCTGCATGCCTCCGCCCTTCACGGCCCCAACGGCGAGCAGCGCGGCCTGGTCACCGTTGCCGTCGATCAAAGTTCGACCCTGCAACGCGAACAGGAACTCCGCACATCACAGGAGAATTACCGCGATCTCTTCGAGAACGTTGCGGAGATGATGGCCGTGCTCAGCCCCGCTGGCCGCTTTCTCTACGTCACCCCCGCCTGGCGTTCCTGCTTTGGACTCGACACCGAGGCCATGCTCAATCTCGATTCCTTCGATCATCTCTTTTCACCCGACGCCAGTGCCGAGGCCGCCCAGCTCTTCCTTCGCGCCATTGACGGCAAGTCCGTCGTCCGCGCGCCCTTGAGCCATTGCACCCCCCATGGCCGCACGCTCGAGCTGGAACTGAGCCTCAGCCTCCGCCAACAGGCAGGGAAACCGCTCGCCTTGCGCTGCCTGCTCCGCGACGTCACCCAACAGAAACAACGAGAGCATCGTCTCGCGCTCCAGCTTGCCGTCAGCCAGATTCTCGGTGAAAACGATGCGCCGCAATCGGCCATGCACCGCATCCTCGAAGCCCTCTGTCTTTCGCAGCACTGGGATCTGGCCATTCTGTGGAGCGCAGATTCCGACAAAAATCGGATCGAGTTCAACGCAGCCTGGTCAGCTACCGATTCCCAGGCCGAGGCCATGCTCCAACAAAGCATGGGAACCTCCTTCGCTCGCGGTGACCAGATGCCCGGCAAAGTCTGGCAGAATGGCCACGCCATCTGGATCGCCAATCTCAGCGCCGTGCCTGCAACCCCGCGCTTCGTCATGGCCCAGGACCACCAGATGCGCTCCGGGTGGGCCGTCCCCGTCCGCGTCGACAATCGCACCCTCGCCGTCCTCGAGTTCTACAGCCGCTTCGTCCGCTGCGAAGACCGCGAGGCCATGGCCGCCATCGAAACCGCCGCCTTTTCGCTCGGCCAGATGCTGGCCCGTTCCGAGGAACAGGGCCGGGCCGAAGAACTCTCCCGCCGCCAGGAGGTTCTGCTCAACGCCGTCGCCGAAGGCGTCTGCGGCCTCGACCGCCACGGCGTCGTCAGCTTTGCCAACCCTGAGGCCATCCGTCTGCTCGGAGCCACTGCCCCGCAGTTCGTTGGCCGTTCGCTCCATGAACTCTTCCACGCCGCCGCACCCAAGGGGCACGTCTGCGCTGACGACTGCCTGCTGCGGCTCACCGACGTTCCTCAGAAGATTCCCAGCAGCGAAACCACCATCTTCCGCGCCGACGGCACCAGCTTCCCCGCCGAATTCGCCCTCACCCCCATCCTCGATCAGGGCCGCTTCTCCGGCTCCGTGCTGAGCTTTCGCGACGCCAGCCAACGCAATGCCCTCGACCAGCTCAAGGACGAATTCATCTCCACCGTCAGTCACGAACTGCGCACCCCACTCACGTCCATCCGCGGCGCGCTCGGCCTGCTCTCCTCCGGCATGCTCGGCGAACTTGGCGAAAAACCTGCTCACCTGCTGCGCATCGCCCTCAATAATTCCGACCGCCTCATCCTGCTCATCAACGACATTCTCGATCTCGAGCGTATCCAGAGCGGCTGCAAGCCGCTCGCCTTCCGTTCCGTGCAACTCAACGACCTGATCGGTCAGGCACTCGACAGCATCGCCCTCATAGCCGAAACCACCGGCATCCATCTTCTCCACGACGCCACGCAGGTCGAGATCCACGGCGACCCCGACCGCCTCCTCCAGGTTCTTACCAATCTGCTGTCGAACGCCGTCAAGTTCTCGCCCGCCGGATCGACCATCTCCGTCCTGATCCATCCCGATGAAACCGGCGTTCTGCTCTCGGTGATCGATCACGGCCGTGGCATCCCAACCGACAAACTCGAATCCATCTTCGGCCGTTTCCAACAGGTTGACGCCTCCGACGCCCGCCAAAAAGGCGGCAGCGGTCTCGGCCTCGCCATCTGCCGCACCATCGTTCAGCAACACTGCGGCCGCATCTGGGCCGAACGCAATCCCGTCCGCGGTTCCACCTTCCGCGTCTTCCTGCCCTATCATCCGGAGCCGCACGAAAACCGCGAAGGCCTTGAAGCTAACCACGAAGCCATTCTGCGGACCGGTACCCGTCCGCACGTTACCGCCGACGCCTAAAACGGTTCCAGGCATATATGTAGATGTTTCCTGCGCACTGTGATCCGTTTTCCATCGACAACATTGCCCCCAAATGCGGAGAATGAGAAAAGCAGAAAAGGGGCCCGCATGGCGCGCAAGATTCTCATCATCGACGACGAAGACGACATCCGCGAAGTCGCCGCTATCAGTCTTGAAAGCGTAGCCGGCTGGGAAGTTGTCCGCGCCAGCTCCGGAGCCCAGGGCCTTGCCCGCGCCGCCGCCGAGCAGCCCGACGTCATTCTGCTCGACGTCATGATGCCCGGCATGGACGGACCCACCACCTTCCACAAGCTGCGCCAAAACTCGGCCACCGCCCAGATTCCCGTTCTTCTGCTCACCGCCAAGGTGCAAAGCTCCGACCAACGCCGCTTCACCGACCTCGGCGTCCAGGCTGTTCTGCTCAAGCCCTTCGACCCGCTGATCCTCTCTAGCCAGATCGCCGATGCACTGGGGTGGAGTTAGCTCCGAGCCTTATGTCACCCCTTCCTGAACTCACTGCGGCCCTTGATCGGCTTTGGTTGCGCTTTTTGCCTGAGATGCGCCAGCGCATCGCCCTGCTCGAAGCCGCCGCGCATGCCTGCGCCGTAAGCACCCTCTCCACCGCGCAAACCGCCGAGGCCCACACCGTCGCCCACAAGCTCGCCGGCTCACTTGGCACCTTCAATCTCCCCCGTGGCACCGTTCTTGCCCGCCAGCTCGAAATGCTCTACGTCCCCCAGGACATCCCCGGCCCCGAACGCACCCCCGAGCTTGCCGCCATCGCCGTCGAACTCCGCACACTGATCGAATCCCGCACGCCAGATACAAAAGCTGAAAGCGAATAGCAGAACAACGAGCACGCGCCTGTTCCCTGTTCCCTGCTCCCGCGTTACACTCGAAAAGGAATGCCTCTCTTCGACCCATTCGAGCCACAACTCGATCTCAGCTTCGACGAGCCACGCTCCAGCCGTCATGTATGGCCCATCAGTGATCTGGTCGCCAAGGTCCGCAACCTGATCGAAGCCGAGTTCGCCGACCTCTGGGTCGAGGGCGAAATCTCCAACTATCGCCCCGCGCCCTCCGGCCACCTCTACTTCACGCTGAAGGATGCCGGCGGTCAGCTTCCCATCGTGCTCTTTCGCCGTCAGGCCATGTTGCTGCGCTTCCGCCCCGAAGACGGACTTCATGTGCTCGTCCGCGGCCGCCTCGGCATCTACGAGCAGCGCGGCCAGATGCAACTCATCGCCGAGACTATGGAGCCGGTAGGCGCAGGCTCACTTCAACTTGCCTTCGAACAGTTAAAGAAACGCTTGAAGTCCGAGGGCCTCTTCGACGCCGAGCGCAAGAAGCCACTGCCCGCCTTTCCACGCACGGTCGCCATCGTCACCTCACCCACCGGCGCGGTCATCCGCGACTTCTTGAACGTCGCCGGTCGCCGCAACTCCGGCCTCGGCATTCTGCTCTACCCGGTCTCCGTCCAGGGCGATCAGGCTCCCGACGAAATCGCAACGGCGTTGCGCGACCTGAATGCGGCCACACAGGCGAACCCTGATTTCGCCGACCTCATCGTCATCGCCCGCGGCGGCGGCTCGCTCGAAGACCTCGCCGCCTTCAACTCCGAGACCGTTGCCCGCGCCATTGCATCGAGCAAGCTTCCCGTCGTGAGTGCCGTCGGACATGAAACCGACTTCACCATCGCCGACTTTGTCGCCGACCTTCGCGCCCCCACGCCGTCTGCAGCCGCCGAACTCATCACCGAAGTCCAGCATAAGATCGCCGAGCACCTTGCCACACAGTCGCACCGGCTCGAACGCGCCGCCCGCTATCAGCTTCTGCAGGCCCGCCAGCGTCTCTCGCGCCTTGCCGTCAGCCGCGCCGAAACCCGCGTCTCCGCGCAGATTCATCGCGCGGCGCAACGACTCGACGAGCTGGGATTTCGCCTGGAATCGGCCCTGAACGCAGCCTTGCGGCGACGTCAGACGCAGATCGCCACGCTTTCCGCCGCCGTTTTGCACGCCGATCCACGTCAGGCCATCGCCCGCGCACGTCAACGGCTGACCGCTTTGGAAACGCAGCTCGAACGCACGCTTGAGCGACTGGTACAAGATTCATCCTCGCGGCTCTCTTCGCTCGACGCCCGCCTGCGCGCGCTGTCACCGCTGGCCGTGCTCGATCGCGGCTATGCGCTGGTGCTGGCCGCCGACGGTTCGCTGGTCCGCTCGGTCGCGCAACTTTCTCACGGCGACGCCATCACCACGCGCCTCGCCGACGGCTCGGTGTCGAGTCGCGTCGAATCGACGCAGCTCACCACGCCCCACTCCTCAGAAAAGATCAGGAAGAAAAAATGAGCACGAACTCCTCACGGAAACTCTTCGGCACCGACGGCATTCGCGCCGTAGCGGGCCAATCGCCTCTCGACGCGAAAACCATCTACGCCGTCGGTCTCGCCCTGGCGCACTCGCTCGCTGCCAAAGCAAAAACGCCGCGCGTGCTCATCGGCCGCGATACGCGCGAATCCGGCCCCTGGATCGCCGCGACCCTCGCCGCCGGCCTGCGCGCCGCCGGAGCCACAGTGGAAAGCGCCGGCGTCATCACCACGCCCGCCATCGCCTTCCTCGTCCGCAAGCACGGCTTCACCGCCGGCGTCGTCATCTCCGCCTCGCACAATCCCTGGCAGGACAACGGCATCAAGCTCTTCGGCGCGGACGGCTTCAAGCTTCCCGATGCCGACGAACTCACCATGGAAGAGGAGATTCTGCGCCACGCCGCGCAGATCGACGCGCCCGACCCGGCATCGCTTCCCCCCCTTGCCGACAACGCCGCCTTCACCGACGACTACATCCAGTTCCTCATCGACGCGGTCCCCGATCTTTCGCTTGCAGGCCTGCACATCGTCGCCGACTGCGCCAACGGAGCCTCGGCTGCCATCGCGCCCAGACTGTTTGCTCGTCTTAAGGAGCGCACGCTTTCCAGAGTGCGGTCAGCAAGCAGTTTTCCAGAAACCAAAGAAAAAATCGAACTGCTGCACATCGCCCCCGACGGCCGCAACATCAACGCCGACTGCGGGGCGCTGCACCCAGCCCACGTCGCCGAAGAAGTACAGAAGCGCGGCGCGCAGATCGGCCTCACCTTCGATGGCGACGCTGACCGCTGCATGTTGACGGGTTCGCACGGCAACATCATCAATGGCGACGCGATTCTGCTTGTCGTCGGTCGCGATCTGAAGACGCGCGGCATGCTGACGAACAACCTCGTCGTGGCGACTACGATGTCGAACATGGGCCTCGAAGCCGCGCTCAAGCGCTCCGGCATCGCCATGCTGCGCGCACCTGTCGGCGACCGTTACGTCCTTGAGCAGATGCAGCAGCGCGCAGCAGCGCTCGGCGGCGAGCAGTCCGGCCACATCCTTCTGCCTCATCTGGCCACCACCGGCGACGGCCTGCTGACCGCGCTCGTCGTGCTCGATCTGGTCGCCCGCTCCGGCAAATCACTCGACGAGCTCACCGCCGACCTCAAGGTCTTTCCGCAGGTCATCGTCAACATCAAAGTGCGCGAGAAAAAGCCGATGGCCGACTTCCCCTCGGTGATGGCCGCGATCCACGCCGCCGAGGACGAACTCAAGGACTCGGGCCGCGTTGTCATCCGCTACTCCGGCACCGAGCCGCTGGCCCGCGTCATGATCGAGGCCGAAAGCGAGGAGGCCATGCGCCGCCACGCCGAAGCCATCGCCGCCGAGATCCGCAAGCAACTCGGCGCATAGCAACACTTCAACCATCGCATCAAGAAAATGGCGACAAGTTATTCTTTTGCCGCCATTTTCTTGTCTTCCCTTCGCACTGTCATGCTTCACTCTTCGGGATACAACAATTTGGAGCACAGTCCATCGCATGCCGGCCAAAAGCACAAGCCCTCGGAATAAAATCCCGAGGGCTTATATACGCTTTTCCAAACTGTTTTCTACATCCGGTTAAAGAGGCTATTCGAGGAAGACTCGAGGGAAACGATCACCGACTCCAGCGCGGTAAACTGCGATTCCGCCGTCGAAAGTTTCGTCGAGATGGTAGCAACATCCGCCTGCAACAGATTGGTTTGCACCGTAGTAAGCTGCGTTTGCAAATTCGAGGTTGCATCGGCAGAGGCTGTAACCTGATTGATCGAGTTGTCGATCGTCACCCTCTGTCGCGAAACATAGTTCAACGACGAATTCAGAGTCGCCAAATCCGTCGTTGCCTGCGTCACATTGACCGTACCCGTCGAATAATCTTCCACCAGAGAATTCAGCGCACCGAAAACGCTTGCCCCGCTGGCCGTGAAGATCTGGTCGCCAGGAACATTAAGCTGAATCTTTTCCCCGTTCGGCATCTCCATGTAATTCACGTTTTCGTCCCCGTTGTACGTCGTTACGTTCGAGGTCGTCGTAAATGGAATGGTCGAAGATTGCCCGCCGGCAAAAATGTACTGCCCTTGGTAACTGGTATTGGCCAGCGTCTGCACCTCGGTGAGAATGCCTGACATCTGCGTCGAAATCGATTTGACTTCGTCCGAGCTGAGCGAACCGTTATTGGCACTGGTGGCAAGCGAAACCGCGCTCGTCAGCTCCGTGACAACACTGCCCAGCGCCGAATCGGCCACTTGCAACTGCCCCTGCACGGCCGTGGCATTCGAAGTGAAGGTATCGTCCTGCTGAATCTGATTAAGGAGTGAAACATTCTGTGACGCCGCCACAGGGTCATCGCCAATCGAGGTAACGCTAACCCCCGAAGACAATTGCGAGGACAGATTCTGCTCTAACGTCTCCGTATTGTTTAATGAGTCCGCCAAATTGGACACATAATTGGGATCCACCCGCATCTTGTTCCTCCGAATCTGATGGTTTAGAACGTTTTCAGGAATGCGGTGAAGTCACCGGCATCCTGCCATTTCTGAAACCGCGCTATCTTTTTTCACGCCACAACTCGAGCCGTTCTCCCAAGGCTGTCGAGTGAAAGCTGAATGCCGAGGGGCTTTTTCCAGGATCTCAGGCGACAGGTCTTCGTCGTCAGAGTGGCAGCAAGACACCCAGCACACAACACAACACTGCACGTGCATGGAAGAACATCCCTAGGAAACAGTCGTCTCTTCACCAATGTTCAACGCGGAGGCCATGACGGTATTCAAGATCGAAAAAAGCTTGGATGCGGCCTCGTAACTGCGTTCGACGGTGGCTAGACTCGAAGCCTCATCGTTCAGATTCACGCTCGACAAGGAACTGATCTGGCTATTCAACTGCGTCACCGAGGTGCTTTGCGCCGTGTACTCGGTTTCAACCCCCGAAATCGTCGTTCCCAAAGTGCTGACCAGGGACGAATAATAGTCCGAAGGCGTCTGCCCGCTGACAATCGTCGAGCTGGCCAGATCGGCCATCTTTACGGCGTTCGAGTTGTCGCCCGTCCCGCCGGTGCTGGAAGCGGCCGCAATCTTATCCGTATCCGTCATCACCACAGACATGGTGAGAGCGCTTCCCGATATACCGGAAGATGTCGGATCATAAAAGATATTTCCGGCGTTCACGGTATCTCCGGACAAATCCGTTCCGGCATTGTTCAACGTATTCACATTCGTCGAAATCGAATACGCCAGGTTGTCAAGGGAGGTCAGAACCGAGGGGATATCACTGTCGCGCGCCGTCAAATATCCCCCCAGAGAGCCGCCACCATCACTCAGATCCGAGGTAATATCGGTCAGCACCGTGGCGCCGGTCGAGTCCTTGCTCGAAGTGTAGACATCGAGAGAACTCCCGTTATATCCAGTGGCAAGCTGATTGCTGGAGTCGTTATCGACAAGCACATGACCTGAGGTTGTCGTAATCTGCAGGCCGTTATTGTCCGTCGTCACCTGGCTGATTCCGATCAGCTTCGACAGATCGCTGATGTCTTCCTGCCGCTGGTCCTCGAGCGTGCCCGCATCCGACGTAGGATTATTGGCCGTAATCTGCGTGTTCAACTGCGCAATCGAGGCCGTCAACGTATTGACCTGACTCACAACGCTCGAAACATTCTGATTGAGAGCCGTTTGCTGTGATCCAAGACTCTCGGCCGTGCTGGAAATATCGCTGGCCAGCGTCTTCGCCGACGAGAGCACACTTTCACGGTCCGACTCACTCGACGGTGAGGACTCAAGAGTCGAAAACGAATCAAAAAAGCTGGTAATATCCGTGCCGATGTCGCCCGACGAGGTGCTCGAACCGGAGGTAACAGAAAATAAAGCCTGTACGGAATCAAGCGCCGTCAAGCGCGCACTCGAGGAAGCTTCCAGTTGCTGCTGCTGGTCGGCTCTCTGCTGCAAGACAAGATCGCGCTGTGACTCGACACTGCTGATCGAAGCCCCATCTCCCTGCGTCAGTCCGTGGACATTGACCGTCGAGTTCTGCTGCCAGACAGCTTTTTCTTCCGTATAACCGTCGGTGCTGGCATTGGCAACGTTGTTGGAGACCACATTGAGCTCCGCCTGATCTGCGTCAAGGGCCTGTTTGGCGATATTGAATGCGGAACTAATGGTCCCCATGTACGCTCCCCGTCCCCGTTTCTGCCCAGCCAAGGATCTGCGAATCTCCGTATCCCAAGTTCCCCATGCGGATATCTCGGAGTTGTTTGATCACACGCAAGTTGGCACCGGTTGCATCCAGCACCTTGGCAAAGGTCACCATCGGCAGGACCGCCTCACGCGACTGTCGCGCCCATTCCCTGCGCTCCTCGGCAGACAACGGCACCAGATCGCGATTCAGGGCCTGACAAGATAAGGCCAATTCTTCCAATCGATCTGCGTCAAGCAGCGCCAGCGCCCGCGACGCCTCCGACACAACTTCCTTCAGTTCCGGATGCATGGATTGCACCCCATATCCGCACATTCCTGATTCCTTTCCTTTTATTGCCTCCATACCGACCACGGCCCAGGGCTCCCCATCCATATCCCTTCACCCCGCACGGTACTGTTTGCACTTCAAAAGAGGATCATGCGCTAACCAACATCGCATCAACAACCTTCGAAGCAACTTCCGCTGACGAAACCTTGTAGGTCCCGGCTTCCAGCGCCGACTGGACGGCACTAACCTTTTCTGTCCGCACACTGTCGGTCGCAGCAGCCTGTGAAGCCTCGCTGCCAGCACTGCTCAACGTCGCGCTGTCGCTATCCAGGGCATCCGTGTTCGATGTTGCACCAGAGCGCGAAGTCGAACCAACAGAAGCCGTAGAGCCCGTTCCGAACAATGAACTCAGACTTTCCAGACTATTTCGAATGACCATACAATTCCTCCATGCCTTCCGTATCGGCACCCATCTTAATCACTACAGTCATTTGGAAGTTCTCATCACATTATCCTCGTGTATTTTTCTGGTTACCTTGCTGGTTGTGGAACGGTTACCAGAATGGGAAAGGTCCTTGATAATGCGGTCGGCCAATCCGAATCCTCCATGCTGGCTTAGAGCACCCCCCAGAGCCTCTGCCGCATATTCGCTCAGTGCATTGCCGGAACCGGCAGCAGACTCATTCTCCTCGTCGCCCATCAGGCTGCTCGAGCCCACCATGGGCTTGAGCAGCTCTTTCATCATCTGGGCTTCGAACTCGCGCGCAGCCTTGACAAGTCTGGGCTGCGGCACATCGGCCACCGTCGTGGCATCCATCCTCTGAGTCGCGCCAGCTAGTCCCATCATTAGAGCACCTCCACGTCGGCCTCAAGAGCACCGGCCTCTTTCATTGCCTGCAGAATCGAGACCACATCGCGGGCACCCGCTCCGATTCGTTGCAATTCCTGGACCAGATCCTCCACCGTCGAGCCTTCCTTGAGTTCGATGCGGTTGACGGGCCTATCTTGAGCCTGCACCGTCACCTGCTGCACGACCTGCGTCGTACCGCCGCTCGACATCGCGTTGGGCTGAGAGACCATCGGCTGGCTGATAATGTTGACCGCCAGACCACCGTGCAGAATCGAGACCGGCAGCAGGCGAACCGTTCCACCAATGACGATCGTTCCGGTTCTTTCATTGATCACCACGCGAGCCCGAGGATCGAAGGAGACCTCGACCGACTCGACCTTGTCGAGCAGCACGGCCATATCCTCGCCCGGCAGCACGGTAACTTCAACACGGCGGCTATCGATGGCATGGGCACGCACGTCGCCCAACTTGACATCGATGGCCTTGCTCATCTGCTCGGCCGTGTGGAAGTCGGCCTGATTCAGCAGAATGCTGACCGTGTGCATCTGCTTGAGCTCAAGCGGAACCCCTCGCTCAACCAAACCGCCATCGGGAATCCGGCCCGTGGTCGGATGGTTCATCTGGCGGGTATTCCCGCCTGCGGTCGTCATATAACCACCCAGCACCAACGACCCCTGCGCCTGGGCATAGATCTGCCCATCGGGTCCATAGAGCGGCGTCATCAACAGTACGCCTCCCTCAAGAGAACGCGCATCGCCGGCCGAGGAAACCGTCACGTCCATCTTCGATCCCGGGCGACTGAAGGGTGGCAGCGTTGCCACCACAAAGACGCCGGCCATGTTCTTGATCTGCATGTTTGTGACGCTTTTGGTTCCGGTCTGCGGCACGGTGATTCCCATCCGTTGCAGAGCCGAGACCAGCGTCAGGGTGGGAAAAACAGTCTGCGAACTGTCGCCGGTACCGCGCAATCCCACCACAATGCCATAGCCAACCAGCTGATTGTCCCGGATGCCTTCGATGGTCGCCACATCCTTGACGCGCGATCGTTGCGCGACTGCTTCTCCCCAGACGGGCGACCCACCGGCCACCCCCACGAGTGCCCCGGCCAGAAACACCCACCAGAACAGCGCTCGGAATCTTCGTTGTTCCGTGCTTTTCACCTTATCCCCCTTAAAGCCACTCGGATGGCATGCTTTCTTCCCTGATTTTCCGGAACGATGCCAGAGCAAAACCCCGAAAAAGCCCCCTGCTAAAAAACCAGCATCTTCTGCAAGAACCGCACGACAGGATTCTGACGGTAAGTTGAGTCGTTGACGATCCCCTTGCCGACCACCTCCAGTTCGAGATCCGTCATGGCCGCCGATGCCACCTCATTCTGCATGCTCACGTCCTCGGGCCGGACCAGGCCGCGCAGCTTAATCAGCTGTGTCTGTTGCGAGAAGGTCAACTGGCGCGTGGCCTGCACCACCAACATGCCGTTCGGCAGCACATCCACCACCTCTCCGCCAAAGGTCGTCGTCAAACTGGAATTCGTCGTGCTCTGCCCCTGCGCGGTCAAAGCCGAAGCGCCACTGGTTCCCAGCAGATTCTGCAGGTTATTCGAGCTCTTCAACTTCCCGAACAACCCCGTCAAAGCCGAACTGGAACTCGACGAACGCGAGTTCTTCACCTGCCCGTCGGTAGAAGCCACCAAACTCTCAGAAACCACGATCGAAACCACATCGTGCAGATGGCAGGCCTTCACGTCAGAACCGAGGCGCGTCATCATGCCGTCCGGGTCCCAGATCGAGCCTGGCGCACGCACCGCACTCTCATGCTGCGTGCGAACCCGCTTGATATACGCCTGTAAAGCAATCTCGGGCGGCGTCTCCTTCGGCGTACTGCTCTTGAACTTTTTCTGAAACGGCAGCGCCAGCCCCAGTTGCAGGCACAAGAGCCATAGGCAAAACAGCGCCGCGCATTCTCTCCTGATTTTCATCAACGACCTCCGGGCTTTGAGTCCAGTGCCGCTCGGCCTGGTCCAAGCACCACCGCACGCACGACTCTTCCATTCACCTTCAAACGCACGTTTATCGACTTACCCTTCTCGGCAGGACCCAGTGCAACCCCCTCATACCGAGCATCTAAAACAGGGGTAGTTTCCTCCACCACCACCTGATCGCCACCATGAATCACGGAGCGAGGCACGACCGGGTTCAAGCGTCGAACCCTTCTCGGTCCGGTACCGGCCTCCGCCGCCGCATTGGCCAGCACCAGCCGCCCCGGTCCTCCCGGATGCTCAGGATCCCGCAGCAGCAACCAGCGGTTTCCCGTCGACGGATCGTCGATCTCCCGCAAAACCTCGGTGGAAGGAGAGACGACAGGGGCCGGGTCCAGATTCGACGCCTCGATGACCGAGGGCTTTGCCGAGGTCACTCCGGTCGCCGTCTGCGCATCGGCCCCAGAAACCAGAGCCAGCATCAGCAGCCAGAGGCCCACTCTCACCATGCCATTGCATCCCGGCAGTCCGCACCTTACCCCGTCTCCTTTCCACATGCCGAACCTCCATGTTTCACTTCAGTTCCCTAGCTTGGCTAGGAGGCCTTCGGCAGGTTGTTGGCCGTCGAGTACATATCGTCCGCGGCCTTGATCACCTTCGAGTTCGCCTCGTAAGCGCGCTGCGCCAGGACCATCTGCACGAACTCGGTCACCACCTCGACATTGGAATTTTCCAGGTAATCCTGCTGCAAGGTACCGAGGCCTTCCGTGCCGCCCGGCGTACCCACGATCGGATCGCCCGAGTTCGAGGTCTGCTCCAGCAAATTTCCGCCGAGGCTTTCGAGACCGCCAGGATTGGGAAAGTTTGCCAACTGGATCTGCCCGAGTTTGGTCGCAGCCGTCTGTCCGGTGATCGTGGCGTTGACTGTACCATCTGAAGTAATCGTCACCGAGGTGGCATTCGAGGGCACGGTAATCGAGGGAATCAGAGTTTCGCCATCGGAGGTGACAATGGTTCCCTCACTATCCAACTGGAACTGGCCGGCGCGGGTATACACCGTCGTTCCATCGGCGCGCTGCACCTGAAAGAAGCCGGCGCCCGAGATGGCAAGGTCATACTGATTATCGGTTTCCGTCAGCGAGCCCTGCGTGTTGATCACCTCGGTCGCAGCCGACTTCGTGCCAAGACCAATCTGCAAACCCGCCGAGGAGGTGCTCTGGCTCTGTGCCGCGCCTGGTGTCACAAGATTTTGATAGACCATATCCTGAAACTGCAGACGAAGCTGGCGGAAGCCGGTCGTCGAGGAGTTCGCCAGGTTGTTGGCAATCGTATCCAGGTTCAACTGCTGGGCGTTCATGCCGCTGGCCGCCGTGTACAACGCTCTGATCATGTTTTTCCCCGCTCTTCGATTTTTTTCTGGTGATAGCGAAACCAGAGTCGATGGATTCCGAAAGCACAGAGCCAACAGAACACAGTTACTCCGGTTTCGCTCTAGACCTTGGGTAAATCTTCGGTCGCAAATTTGTTGAAGTCCGTATGGAAGACGCTGAGTGCCTTCTGCATCATCTCGGCCTGCCGCTGCATGACGATGAGATCGAGTGAGCCGCGGACCACATCCTGGTTGGCGCTCTCAAGCCCCCCCTGATGCACCGAAGCCTTTGGGGAAACAACAGCCTTCGCGCCCTGAGGAGCGATATAACGATTGGTTCCCTCGGCGGTCATCTGCGTACCGGCCGGAAAGGTCATCACCGCCACCCTCGCCACCACTCCACCCGCCACCGAGACACTGCCGTCGACACCGACCGAAACCTCGCCGGGAGGCAGTTGAATCGGTTTGCCGGTCACCGACAGAACCGGCTCGCCAGCTTCGGTCAACATCTGGCCGCTCGGCGAACGGCGGAAGGCGCCATCGCGCGTATAGCGAATGCCATTCGCCGCGCTGATTTGAAAGAAACCTTCGCCCTCGATCGCAAGATCAAGAGGATTGCCCGTCTGCTGGATCGACCCCTGGGCCATGTTGAGCACATCGCCCCCGAGCAGACCATAGTTATTCACGGTGTGACCCAATTGAGAGTTCAAGGCATCGGGTCCCAACAGTGTGGAGCGGAAGAACTCCCGTTCGGCACGATAGCCCGGCGTCTGCACATTGGCCAGATTGGCCGCAGCCATATCAAGCGCCTGGGTGCGCGCCACCAACCCCGTCATCGCCGCATAATATCCACTATCCATAACATCATCTCCGTTACTGTTCAGAGATGATGCAGATCAAGGGCCGGAAGTTAAGCTCCGGGATTAGAGCGAATTAGGAATTCAAGGTTTTTTAGTTAGGATTCTTCTTAAATAATGTATTGCTCCACCGAGCTGCTTGTGACGCAAGCTCGATGGAGTCTGCGCGTTCAGAGACAAACCACGCAGTGGACTACAGAAACTGATCTGGGGATGAATCGATGCAGCCGGTCGGACCGAGCTGTACATGGAGCAGGGGCTATCGGTCCGGTACAACAAACTCCATGTACGGCTAGAGCGGTTTCAGGAACACTATGGAATCACCAGCGTCATACAAGGTCGTCGCTCCTTGGCGGTCACGACGATGGGGCAGGTGTGCTCCACGCAATGCCCCGCTCTACTGCAATCCATCGCAAACGATCGTCACTTCAAAGTAGTAATTGTCGAATTTGTAGATGTGATGCACCTGAAACTCCGGTGCCTGCACATGCAGGTTATAATCACGTCCGGTAATCACGGTGGGGACAGAAAGGCCGCAATTCGCACTCAGATCGGGGACCTTGCCCTTCCAGGCTCCCGCCAACATATTGCAGATTTCTCCGATCCCGTCCTTGACGGTATCGTCGACCTCAACAAACTCCATCCCCGTCATGCTTGCGGCAATCTTCAACGCCGCATTACTACCCGACCGAAAGACGCAAGCCCCGCTCAGCATGCCGCCAAAACCAACCACGGCCGTTACCGACTCTGCTTCGCTTTCAGACGGTTCCTGAGCGAGTGCGCAATTGACACCCAGCATCATGTGGAAGACCTCTTCCACACTCGCATCCAGGTGCTTCGGGTCGGAAACCTGCTGCAAGGATTCACGCAATGAAACCGTCATCTTCCGCTCCATTCCGTTCCCGGCAATCGCCCGGTTATTCCGGGCGATTGCCGCTGATCGTACACCATTAAGCAATGTCACAGGATGCCTCCTGTTTAGGCCGCATGAACCAGCGGCAAAACACGTTCCTTGACCTGTTCTGCCGTAAACGGCTTGCGGATATACCCCTGCGCGCCAGCTTGGATTGCCTGTTTCACATGATCTTCACTCGATTCCGTGGTAATCATCACGACAGGAACACCCGGGGCCAGATTCTGTCCGCGAATCTGACGCAAAAACTCCAACCCATCCATCGATGGCATATTGATATCGGACATGATCAGATCCACCTGTTTGGTCCTCAGCACTTCGAGTCCCTCAGTGCCGCTGCCCGCCTCATGAACCACCAAGGGGTCCAATCCAGCCTGCCGCAGCGCGCGCTCGACGATCTTGCGCATCACCGAGGAATCGTCAACAATTAATGCACGAATTTCGCTCATGCCTTGCTCCTCTGCTGTTTTTTCTATCGGCGCAAGTGAAGAATCCATGAGCCGGGGGAGCAAAAACATCCCAGATTGCAGAAAGTCTTTGACTTACTTGCAACTTTCGGCGCAAAAACAAAGCCCTTCCGGCGCTCTCTTTCGCAGAGAAGAAACACCGGAAGGGTGTACAGAATCAGAGCATTTTCTACCGTTTGCGGACCGAACAGATCAGATCCTGGATCGCGTCGACCCGGGGAATCGCTCCATTCTGCGGCCTCAGCCACAGGCGCACCCACAGACAATCGTGAACACGCACCACGCGACACTCGACCGGCTTGACGCGCTCCAGACGCCGGGCAAGAGTCTCGACCAGAATCGGCTCGGAGGCCGATTCAATCAACTCCGTGTTGGGAAACCGGGCTCCCAGCAGACGCGTATGCGCCGGCCGGAACTGCGACTCCTGCACGATGCCGCTCTCGACCCGAAGTCCGATCATCCGTTCGAGCGACAACGCCAGCACCGGATCAAGCTTGCCCTCGAAGCCGAGATAGAGAATCTTGCCCGCGGCCACGCGCAGCGGCAGCGCGCCAAAGGCGTCGACGAACAGGCGCGGCACCAGCGGCGTCAGCCCCTCGCCATCATAGAACTCCATGCCCAACACCGGGCAGCTCCACTGCAGGCCAAGCGCGCGCGCCACCAACTGTTCGCTGACATTCTGCTGACGCATGAGCCAGTAACCAAGCCGGCCACCGGACTTCTTCTGCGCCTCGACAGCTCCACGCAACTGCGCGTTGTTGATCCACCCCTGCTGCAACATCAACAATCCCAAGGGAATACGATGGCGATGGATCTCCGAAGCGCCGCTATTGCCGCTCATCTCGCGACGCAACGCCGACCTCAGCAACGTCGCCGTGCACTCCGCCGAACAGCTCCAACCGCCCTCGACAACCGGGGCCGAGCGGCTCCGCCACAGATGCAGCCACCCGGTCCGGCAACCGGGATTGGCGCAGGACTCGAAGAGCTTGCCGCGCGTGCCGCCTTCGGCCGGCATCGAGCGCTGACGCCCGGACTCGAGTCCGAAGACGACCTCCTGCACGGAGAGTCCCTGTCCAGGCTCTTCCTGCGGACGACGATTCCAACTTAAAAGAGGCATCGGATGCTCTCCAGGCGCTTGCGTGGCGCCGCGACCTCGGTAATGCGCAGGCCGAAGTTGCCGTTGACCAGAACCACATCCCCACGCGCCACGATCTTGTCGCCGACGATCAGATCGACGGGATCGGAGACGTGGCGATCCAGTTGCACGACATCGCCCGGCCCCAGCTCAAGAATCTCGCCCAACGGCATCTCGCGGCAGCCGAAACGCAGCGCGGCCTCCAACTCGACATCGAGCAGCAGTTCAATGCCGGGGGTGATATTCGGCAGCGGAGCGGGAGAAGGATGAGGGGGCGGCGGCGCGGGCGCAGCGGCGGCAGGCTTCTCCGGCACCGCTGCAGGCTTGGCAATATGCACATCGTCGCGCATCATCACCGGCCAGAAGCGATCCCCGGCCTTGATCAGGAAAGAGCGCGAGGCCTTGCTCTCCCCCGCAATCTCCTCGAACTTGTCGACATGGGTCTTCTTGCCGTGTTTGGCCAACAGCTCGCCGGCGGCAGCCTCGAAGGTCTCCCGCATCAGTTCGCCCCAGCCAGCCTTCTGGTCGGCACCTTCCCCCAGGAAGGGCGTATCGAGAACCGTGCCGTCCAGCACGACGGCAAAACGCCCTTCTTCCTCTCCTGACAAGATGATGGCGAAGCCAAAGGAACTCGGAGACATCGGTTTCGGCAGCGACTCCTCAAGAGTCGGCTCTCCCACAAGGGCTTGCGAGAACAGATCGGTTGCAACTTTTACCCAGCAGTCCTGATAATTTGTCATAGTCCCGCCTCTCGAATCGGGCGCTCTAGGCTAGCGGCGCGGTGCGGCCCCTGGCGTACGGCCCGCGCTTCGGTCAAGGTTTGTCCGCCCACGCGCCAGATGGGCAGTTCGTTGGCCGGCAGATCGAGTTTGAGCACCTGTCCGGGTTTGAGATTTTCAAGCGTGCTGGCCGGCAACCGCACCGAGGGCGACTGCAGCGAACAACCAAAGTGAATCTTCTTGGTCGCATTCTCCATCCTCTGGCGCGCGTCGCCGGCATGACGTCGGCGGCGGGCCCAATCGGAGGTCAGGCGACGCAGAATCGTATTGGCGACCACGGCCGGGAAGGCCAGGTTCAACAGGCCCGAGCTGTGCGGCATGCGGATCTCGAAGCTCAGACACAGCGTCTTTTCGGCCACCGAGATAATGCGCGCCACCTGCGTCTGCATCTGACGGCGCTCAAAGTTGAAGCTCAGGCCCACCGGCTGCCAGGCCGCCGTCAGCTCGCGGCAGATAATCTCCACCACCGAACCGAGAATCGACTCTTCTATATCGGTCAGCTCACGCAGCGGGCCTTCCTTGCCCTCGCCGCCCAGCAGAAGATCGATGATGGGCGGCGCCAGCGCCAGATCCATCTGCATCACGGAAAGAGCGCCAAGCGGTTCCAGCCGCACCGAGGCCACGTAGCTGATCTCGGGGATGCGCAGCAGAAACTCATTGAATTGAATCTGTTCGGCCGAAACCAAGTTGACCTGGAAACGGGTCCGCAGCCAAGCCGCCAAGTTATGTGTCAGGTTGCGGGCGAACAGGTCGTTCAGCATACTGATGGCGCGCAACTGATCGGTCGAGATCTGTCCCGCGGAAGAAAAGTTGTACGGCACGACCCGAGCCCGGACCTCGGCATGCGCCGCCTCATCATCGGTGGCAGTACTGCGCGCCGCCTCAAAGAGGGCATCGATCTCATCTTGTTTGAGCGTCTTCTCGATCAACGATTGGTTCCTCCTGCTTCTCTGCTCACTCTCACTCCAGATTGCCTAGAGCATTTCTCCAATACATGTGCAGTGTTGAGTTGCGTGCAAGGTGGCTTTTTCTTGAGAAAAAAGCCACTCTGCGTCCAGTCTTCGCTCTACAGCAATTGGAGAAATGCTCTATTGCGCTGGACTGGCCCGTCCATGTCCATTCCCCCGCACTCCCTCACCCCGTGTCGCCCG
>Ga0224528_1000642_pt1 | contig 25833 bp, 35 predicted proteins | sample CBST25metaG_2_FD_179888 | JGI IMG/M metagenome (GOLD analysis project Ga0224528, IMG submission 179888) | Peat soil microbial communities from Stordalen Mire, Sweden - C.B.S.T25 | ecosystem: Environmental > Terrestrial > Soil > Wetlands > Peat | place: Sweden: Norrbotten County, Stordalen Mire...
GAATGGAAGCCCGTTTCAGAGTAGCAGAAAGCTGGCAATAACCTGCAAGGGCTGTTGATGCGGCTAAAGAGAAACAAAAGCTCTGTGGGTAATGTTCGTGGAAAACAACCGCAGATCCTTCGACTCACCACCCCCAAGCTGAAGGACGCTTGGGGCCCCGTTCGCTCAGGATGACAGGCGAGCGTGTGGCGACCAGAATCATGGTTTCATGCGCGGCGGGTCGGTAACGCCGGTGGGGTGGTTACGCCAATGAGAGACTATAGAGAGAGCCATGAGTGATTTTGCGCAAACCGTCAAAGAGCAGGCCGACATCGTCAAGGTGATCGAGGGGTACATTCGCCTGCGCAAGGCCGGGGCGCAAAACTACAGCGGGCTTTGTCCCTTTCACAAGGAGAAATCGCCTTCGTTTTCCGTTCACGCGGTGCGGCAGTTTTACCACTGCTTTGGCTGCGGCGTTTCGGGCGATGTTTTCAGCTTTGTAGGCAAGATCGAGAATGTGGGCTTTCCCGAGGCGGTGCGGATTGTGGCGGGCAAGTGCGGCATTCCCCTGCCCAAGCGGGAATTTTCTTCCCCCGAAGAAGCCGCCGAAGCACGCCAAAGAGCGAAGCTCCTGGAACTGAACGAGACGGCAGCCGCCTGGTTTGAGGAGCAGTTGCGCGGCCCGGAAGGCGCTGTGGCGCGTGAGTACCTGACCGGGCGCGGGCTGACTCCCGAGGGAATCAAGACTTTTCGCATTGGCTACGCGCCTGACAGCTTCAACGCCCTGCGCGACCGGCTGCGGGGCATGGCCGGTGAGGATTTGCTGCGCCTGAGCGGCCTGTTTGCGTGGAAGGAGCAGGAGGACGGCTCGCAGGGCTCGATCTATGATCGCTTTCGCAAGCGGGTGGTCTTTCCCATTTGCAACGAGAGCGGGCGGGTGATCGCCTTCACGGCGCGAACCCTGGAGACCGGCGACAAGGCGGGGGCCAAGTACATCAACTCGCCCGAGACGCCGCTCTACTCGAAGGGGCAGGTTCTCTTCAATCTGGACAAGGCCAAGAGCTCGATCCGCAAGCACGAGTTTGCCTTGCTGGTGGAGGGGCAGATGGACTGCATCTCGGTTTATCTGCGCGGCATTCAAAACGTGATTGCGACCAGCGGGACGGCCTTTACCGAGCAGCAGGTGGGGCTGCTGCGGCGTCACACGGCGCAGGTGGTGGTGAACTTTGACCCCGACACCGCCGGGGCAAATGCCGCCGAGAAGTCGATTGCGCTGCTGACCGAAGAGGGATTTAACCTGAAGCTGGTGACGCTGGACGACGGGCTGGACCCTGACCGGTTTATCCGCGAACGGGGCGTGGAGGCTTATATGGCCGCGCTGCGCGGGGCGCGGCGGCAATCTGACTACCTGATCGAGCGCGCCCGGCAGATGTTTCCCGGCGGCAGTGCTGAGCAGAAGGTGAAGGCCATGAACTATCTGCTGCCTCACATCCGCAGATTGCCGGAGCGTCTGGCGCGCGATCAGTTTGCCGCCGACGCCTCGCAGAAGCTGGGCATTGACTCGGCGGTGTTGCGCGAGGAACTGCGCCAGGCCGCGTTGAAGCGGAAAGATCACGTCGAGTCGCGCTCGACCCCGCTGACCGAGGTGGAGCGGGTTCTGCTGCGCGCGCTGGCCATTACCGACCCCGACGACGAGCGCTCGCGGCGGCTGGCGGTCGAGGCCCTGGCCCAGCAGCCCACCTGGTTTGAGCACCTGGGCAGCTACGCCGCCCTGCAAGCCCTGGCGCAGCGCCAGGCCGCCGACCCCATGGACGCGGTGGAGGATCAGGAGCAGCGCGCGCTGCTGGCCGAAACCTTGCTAGCCGAAACCAAGCCGCCCGCCGAAACCGAGGTGCAAAGCGCGATTCAAGAGATTCACGAGCGCGCGCTGGAGCACCGGTTGCGCGACCTGCGGGCGCTGATTGCCGCTGCCGAGCGAACGGGCGACTTTGCAGAGTTGGCAATTCTGACGCAGCAGAAGCTCGAACTGGACCGCGCGCTGCGGCAGTTGCAAGACCCGGGGCCGCGGCAGTGATTGGCTGGCGCTGGGCCAGGGCAACCGCATCATGCAAATGAAAAGGCAAGAAATCAGATTTTGAAAGGGCACGGATTTATCCGTGCCGTCCAATGCCTCCTCAATTGACGGCCTTTAGGCCCTGAGGGATGTATTTTCTGTCCCAAACCTTCCCTCAGGGGCTGAACAGGCTGCGGAAAAACTCAAAATTTTAGGCCAATAAGGAAAAAACATCCCTCAGGGCCTAAAGACCGCGTTGATTCTAGGCGGTTTACGGCACGACTAAAGTCGTGCCCTTTCAAAAAAACGCGCGATTCAGAGTTTTTCCGCAGTCTGTGAAGCCCGACATATTTCTCTCTTTTGCGGCACGGATAAATCCGTGCCCTTTCAAAACTGGAGATGATGCGTTTGCCCTGGGCGATAGCGCGGATGAAGCCGCGTTTTTTGCGGAATGAGTGGGAAACCTCTGTGCATTTCTTATGGCCGTCTCCATAGGCAGACTCTACCCCCTCCACGCTGCTACACTGGGCAGCAAAGAGATAGGGGAAGAACGCTATGGTTGAGCTGTTACCCTCGATACTTTCGGCGGATTTTGCCCACCTGGCCGATCAGGTTGCCGCGGCTGGCCGGGGCGGCGGCACGGTGGTTCACGTGGACGTGATGGACGGGCATTTTGTGCCCAACATTACGCTGGGACCGCCGCTGGTGAAAAGCCTGCGCAAGGCGACCCGGCTGACGATCGACTGCCATTTGATGATCGAGAATGCGGATGAGTTCATCCCCGCCTTTGCCGAGGCCGGCGCAGACTGGATTAGCGTTCACTATGAGGCTTGCCGCCATTTGCACCGTACCTTGCAATTGATTGCCCAACACGGCATGAAGCCAGCGGTGGTGGTGAACCCGGCTACAAGAGTCGATTTTCTCGTGGATATTCTGCCCATGGTGCATCATGTGCTGGTAATGAGCGTGAATCCTGGCTTTGGCGGGCAAAAATTTATCGATTTCTCGTTGGATAAGATACGGCGGCTCGTGGATTTGCGCCAGGAGCTAGGCTTGGCATTTAGAATCGAAGTGGATGGCGGCGTGGCTCACGATACGGTAGCTCGGGTCGTCCAAGCAGGAGCGGATCTGCTGGTGGCTGGCAACGCGGTCTTTGGCGCGGGGCAGCCGGAGCGGGATGCGCGTTCTCTGCTGGCGGCGGCCCGCGAGGCTGCTGGCGAGCAAGTCGAGTAAGATTTTATGGTATGGGAAAAGACGGCAGGCCTGTCGACGGGCCGCTGCCTCTATGAGGGTTTATGAACCGGTTGTCGTTGAAGATTGTCGCTGTGGCTTTGGCGGTTCTGATGGTGGGCGGAATAGCGTCTCAGGCCAGGGAAAAGAAGCCCAAGCAGAAGAAGAACCAGGATCTCAGCGCCAACCCGCTGGCCAACGTGAAATCCAAGCAGCCTGACAAGGAACTCTTTGACAAGGCGATGATCGCCATGAAGAAGGGCCGCTTTGACGTGGCGCGGCTTGACCTGCAAACCATGCTGAACACCTACCCTGAGTCGGAGTATCGCATGCGCGCCAAGCTGGCCGTGGGTGACACCTGGTTCAAGGAAGGCGGCACGGCGGCGCTGGCCCAGGCCGAGGCCGAGTACAAGGATTTCATCACCTTCTTCCCCACCGCTCCCGAAGCGGCCGAGGCGCAGATGAAGGTAGCCGACATCTTTTATCAGCAGATGGAGAAGCCGGACCGGGACTTTGTGAACGTGCAGCGCGCCGAGCAGGAGTACCGGGCGATGATCAATCAGTTCCCGGACTCGTCGCTGGTGCCGCGCGCCAAGCAGAAACTGCGCGACGTGCAAGAGGTTTTGGCCGAGCGCGAAACGGGCATCGGCCTCTACTATGGTAGCCGCGACAATTATCCGGCGGCCATTGCGCGCCTGCAAACCGTGATTGACACCTATCCGCTCTACTCGCGGAGCGATCAGGCCCTGCTGGGCATCGGCGACGCCTACGCCGGACAGGCGCACACCATTCAGATGGCTCCCGGGCTGCCCGGCGCCATCAAGGAGCGGCTGCGGGCTGTCTACCAGGATCGCGCCGCCGAGGCCTACGCCAAGGTGATTACCCGCTACCCCATGGCGCCCCACGTGGAAGACGCGCGTGATCGTCTGGTCGCCATGAATCGGCCGATTCCCGAGCCGACCCCGGAAGCAGTGGCAGAAAACGACGCGGAAGAGCGTAGCCGCCAGCCCTTGCACTTTACCGACAAGACCCTGGGCATGATCAAGCACGGGCCGACCACGGTGCAGGCAGTGCACGTGGGCGAGCCGAGCCTCGACGACCCCAAGCGGGTTCTCGCTCCCGATGTCCGCAAGCAGAGCATCGAGATGTTTACGAACGCGGTCAACGCTGGCAAGCCGGCGCCAGCAGCGGCTCCGGTTACGCCGACCGGGGTGAATGAGGCCCCGCGCAGTGACCGGCCCTCGCAAGCGCCCTTGCAGATGGAAAAGCCAGGAGAAGGCACCGGCGTTGGAGTTGAGGTGGTCAGCGCACCAGCGGCTGATCCGAACGCCGTGATCAAGCCGGTTGGCCCCGTCAACACCACCCTGCCCGCAGCGGAAAAGCCCGCCGAAGCGCCCACGCAAATCAATGACATCAAGCCCGGCGCCAGTGCGCCCAGGACGGCTGCTGACGGCAAGAAGAAGAAGCCAAAGGCGGATCTGGACGACGAGTCCTCCAGCAAGAAAAAGAAGAAGAAGGGGCTCTCGAAGCTGAACCCGTTCTAGAGTTATCAGCATTCAATACAAAAGGGCCGCTCCCTACCGGGAGCGGCCCTTTTGTATTGGGCTACATCGTTTTGAATTGAACCATCCAGACCGTCCGATTTCACGGCGTTGTATCAAGAACAACCTGCGCGTTCATGGACCTCATGCCGATATGATCGGATGCACTTTCAGCGCTGCCGTACGTGAACCGGTACAGGGAATTCACGCGGTCTTTTTTCATCTTCGAGCAGAAATCGGCGCAGCAAACAAAATCCTTTGGGTGGTCTACGAGAACCTCGACTGGCGTTTGAAAACCAGGCGGGAAGAAGGCATTTACCTGACGTTGTGCATTTGCGGCAAGATTGCCCCGGAACGTTGTCGCGGTGAGCTTGATGTCTATATCCCAGGATGCGTTGAGCTCGACCGCCCCCTGCGAGCCAGAATAATCGACGATCATGGCCATGGCATCGACGCGGCCCGTGCTATTCAGAATGACGGCGCGACCCAGCGCAGAAACGCGAAGTGGGCCAACCATGTCGTGGACCTCTACGGCCGCATCGCTATGCACGGTGAGGGGCGCTGAGGCAGGCGCTGTGAGCAACAGGTTGCCTTTTCCTCCGGTCAGGCCACGGGCATCGGTCTCGCTCAGCGTGAGCAGGCTGCCGGTTCGCCGCATGGAGACCTTCCGCAGGTAACCGTTGGCTTCATCGATGGTGTCGCCTTCACCCTCAGCACAGAATTGAACGCCCCAGTGATCCTGATTGGCTCCTGCGATTTGCAGCCAGTTGGTGTGCTCGGCGGCAATCGTCAGTGCCGGAACTTCATCGAGTGGAAGGTTGAGCGTTTCCAGGCGGGTCCGCGCGTAGGGAGCCTGTGGAGAGAAAGTCGCAAAACCACGTGTGCCGGGCGGGAGCGGACTGGGGCGGTCAACGCAACCGAAGTGGAAGGGACGCTCGTCGAAGATAGAGAAAGGTATATGCCCAGGCTTGGGTCTCTGACAGGAGCAAGGAATCCCCGCACCGATGAGCCCGCTAAAAACAAGCAGGGACACAAAACCGCGGAGGTGCGGAATTGAGTCCAGCAAACTCCGTGCCTTGTTGGATTCGCTCATATCGCCTCGATTGGATCGATGCAATTTTACGCTTCGTGGGGCGATTGATCATGAAAAGTTAACGCTTTCAGTGTGTTATCAGCAAGCCACATCTATATGGCTCTATTGACATATTTTTCACTCTAACTCCCAAGCAAAGCGGTCGATCCCTCACCGGGGGCGGCCGTTTAGCTTGGGCGGCAAGCGCCTCTGCACTTCATCGATGCGGCAGCTTCCCCTTTATTGCAGGTTGATTTGTCCGGTGAAAACCGCTACATCCAGTCGAAATTTTCCCTCCACCAAGTTGGTCGTGTAATTGCGCACGAATCCGCCCTTGTTCACTCCTTGGCGCGGAAAATCGATCTCACCGATCGCTACTGAAGCATGTACCGGTCCGTATTCTTTCTCCGTCACCGAAGAAACGCTGATCTCACCGGCATGAAGATGAATGTCTTTGTTCCCAAGCACATTGGTTACTTTCAAATCTCCTGCGGGAGAGTTCAGTCTCAGGTCAGTTCGGCGCGGAACTTCAATGCGAATGCGAACATTCCTGCTGGGGCCTCCGGTAATTTTGAGCCGGTCAGAAGCACCTTCCGACACAAAAGAAGCATGGATTTTCGCAGTCTGCTCCGTATCGTCCGCGCTGCACGTGACGCGTATCTCTTCCCGGTCCGTGCCCGTAACTTCGATCTCCGCTGAGCGTGAGGTGATTTCCAATAGGCTGCCTGTCTTCAGCGCAAAAGACAGTGGTACAGCGCAGCTTCCATTGGATTGGGCGAATCCGGACAGGCTGGAGAGTGCAAGCAAAATAGTTGAGGCGAAGCTGAGGCGACATCTCATAAATCACGGTACGCACTTGGCGACAAAACGGTTCCGCAGGCTCGCACAAAAACAAGCGGGCGCATCCCGCGAGGGGATGCGCCCATTGGCGTCGATGCTCCAGTAGAGAAGTTCCGCCTGGAAGCGTGGGTGGCACGAAGCAAGTGCGAGCGGATAGCGAGCGACTGGCCCCACCGCAGGTGGCTAGGCGGCGGCTTCGGCTGCTGGCTCGTCCTTTTTGGACTCTTCCAACTGCTTTTCGAGTTCGGCCCGCTTCTTGGCCTTGATGTCGTCGCGCTTCTGGCGCTTGGCATCGAGCTGTTTTTCGGCGCCGAGCAGTTCGATGAAGGCCTTTTCGCCACCATCGCCCTTGCGGAAGCCGGTGCGCACAACGCGCAGATAGCCGCCCTGGCGGTCGCCGTAGCGCGGAGCCACGACATCAAAAAGCCGTGCAACGGCCTTGTCGGTCATCAGGTAGCTGAGGGCGGCGCGGCGCGACGCGAGGTCGCCCTTCTTGCCCAGGGTAATCATCTTTTCCACTTGCGGACGAACGGCCTTGGCCTTGGTCACGGTGGTCTCGACGCGATCTTCCACGATAACCGACGTGGTCAGATTGCGCAGCAGGGCGCGACGATGGCTGGTATTACGTCCGAGCTTGAATCCTGCATTGCGATGGCGCATGATGCAACTCTCTTTCGATAACAGATGTCAGAGATCAGAGATCAGAGATCAGCAGTTGGTCAGCACCAATAAAGCCGTTTCTACGGATTCGTCGAGAACTGATCTCTGATCTCTGAACCCTGATCTCTGTTCTTAAAAGTTTTCGGTTTCGGTGGGCAATTGCAGGTCCACTGAATCCAGCGGCTCGTCTTCGTCGTCGTAGTGGCTGTAGTTGGCAGCCAGGGCGACAGCGGGCGCGATGCTGGTAGGTCCGGGAACCGCGTTGCCCTGCTCGTCGATCTTCATGCCCAGCGAAAGCCCCATCTGCGCAAGAATTTCCTTGATCTCGTTCAGGCTCTTGCGGCCAAAGTTCTTGGTCTTGAGCATCTCGGCTTCGGTCTTTTGCACCAGCTCGCCAATGGTCTGGATATTGGCGTTCTTCAGGCAGTTGTAGCTGCGAACACTCAGCTCCAGTTCTTCGACCGAGCGGTTGAGGTTGTCGTTGCGCAGTAGCACACGGCCCTCTTCGCCCCGGCCCTCGACCTCGATTTCTTCCTCGAAGTTGATGAAGATGTTCATGTGGTCCTTGAGCAGCTTGGCGGCCAGACCGACAGCATCGGCGGGCAACACGGCTCCGTTGGTCCACACTTCCAGAGTCAGCTTGTCGTAGTCGGTGATCTGACCCAGGCGAGCCGCTTCTACAATGTAGTTGACGCGGCGCACGGGCGAGTGAACCGAGTCCACGGGAATGAAGCCCAGGCCCAGATCGGCATCAAAATTCTTATCGGCGGAGATGTAACCGCGGCCTTTTTTAAGGCGCATCTCCATGTCCAGCTTGCCGCCTTCGCTGACGGTGGCGATATAGATGTTCTTGTCCAGGATCTCGACATCTCCATCGGCTTCGATCATGCCAGATGTAACCACGCCAGGCTGGTCAGCGCGCAGATACAGCGCTTTGGGCCCCTCGCCCGCCAGCTTGAAGGGAACCTGTTTGAGGTTCAGGATGATGTCGGTTGCGTCCTCGACGACGCCGGTGATGGACTGGAACTCGTGCAGCACACCCTCGATGCGAATCGCGGTGACTGCCGCGCCTTCAATCGAGCTGAGCAGGGTGCGGCGCAAAGCGTTGCCGATGGTAGTGCCAAAGCCGCGCTCAAAGGGCTGAGCGCTGAACTTGCCGAAGGTGTCGGTGAGCGTTTCGGCATCAACTGCCAGACGCTTGGGTTTCTGAAAACCTCTCCAAAGCATATGATTCTCTCGTTTCCCGCACGGCTTGTACGTCGCGAAGCATTTTGCGGCGGCCGCGCAAGTTCTCCTTCGTTTGGAATGCAGTGGACAGTGAACAGTGATCAGTGTTCAGTAAAAACCCGTTCAGGCTCTACTGTTCACTGTCCACTGTCCACTGTTCCCTGTTACTTCGAGTACAGTTCGACGATGAGCTGCTCGTTGACGGGCAGGTTGACGTCCTTGCGCAGCGGCAGTGAAAGTACCCGGCCAGAGAGGGTCTCGTAATTGACTTCGAGCCACGCTGGCAGGGGGTTGGCAGAGGCGTATTGCACCGCCTGCTCGACGATCAGCAACTTTTTGGCTCCGGCGCGAAGGCCGATCTCATCACCCACCTTCACTTCATAGGAGGGAATATTGACCTTGCGGCCATTCACCTCGATGTGGTCGTGACGAACGATTTGGCGGGCCTGGCGGCGAGAGATAGCGAATCCGAGGCGGAAAACGACACTGTCGAGGCGACGCTCCAACTGCTGGATCAGCAACTCGCCGGTAACGCCCGAGGCGCGGCTGGCCTTCTCGTAATATTCGCGGAACTGGCTCTCAAGCGTGAAGTACATGCGCTTGGCCTTCTGCTTCTCGTGCAACTGCAAGCCGTATCCCACGATCTTCGCCTTGCGATCCTTGCCATGCTGGCCGGGAGGGAAGTTGCGCTTTTCGAGGGGGCAACGGTCAGAGGCGCACTTGGCGCCCTTCAAAAAAAGTTTGGTCGCCTCGCGGCGGCAAAGACGGCAAACTGCTCCGGTATAACGTGCCATTGATTCTCCTACTTCGGATGACGGCCGGTTTACATCTTCGGATAAGATTTCATCCCGGCCCTGGTTCAGTGGACAGTGGTTGGTGGACAGTGGTCAGCAAGCGCCCTTCGGCTTTTCTCTGATCACTGTTCACTGCATCTTAGACGCGGCGGCGCTTGGGCGGACGGCAGCCGTTATGCGGCACCGGCGTTACGTCGCGAATCGTGCGCACCTCGATACCGGCTGCGGCCAGGGCGCGAATGGCGGACTCACGACCCGAACCGGGACCGGAGACGCGCACATCGACCGCGCGCAGACCGTGGTCACGCGCCATGCTGGCTGCGTTCGAGGCTGCCTGCTGGGCCGCGAAGGGCGTGCCCTTGCGCGAACCGCGGAAGCCAAGCGAACCGGAGCTCTTCCAGCTCAGCGTGTTGCCCACCTGGTCGGTAATGGTGACGATGGTGTTGTTGAAGGTGGCCTGAACGTGCGCAATGCCAAACGGCACGTTCTTCCTCTCACGCTTCTTGAACTTCTTGTTCTTGCCGGACTTGCCGGCCTTCTGCTCTGGTTTCGCCATTATTTACCAGTCGCTTTCTTCTTGCCGGCAACTGTGCCCTTGCGAGGGCCCTTGCGCGTGCGGGCGTTGGTGTGGGTACGCTGCCCATTGACCGGCAAACCACGCCGATGCCGTGTGCCGCGATAGCTCTGAATGTCGATGAGGCGCTTGATGTGCATCTGGACGTCCTTGCGCAGGTCGCCCTCGACGTTTCCTTCGTCCTCGATCACCTGGCGGATGCGGTTGACCTCGTCCTCACCAAGATCCTGGATCTTCTTGAAGGGATCAACATTCGCCTTCTCCAGAATCTTGGCGGCGCGGGGATCCCCGATGCCGAAGATGTATGTGAGCGCGATCCGTGCCTGCTTGTTGCGAGGCAGATCGACGCCTGCAATACGTGCCATGCGAGTTCCTTTGTAATTCAGGGGCCAGGAACCAGGGACCAGGGACTAGGTCGCACATTCAAGCTGCAATCTTAGTCCCTTGGTCCCTATGTCCCTCAGTCCCTTTCTCGGTTGTGTGCCCCCGGCCTCAGCCGGTTCGCACGGTGTGCGCGGTTGCCCTCAGAGGTTCATCGCAAGCCTTGACTCAGGCTAACTAGCCTCCTGCCAAGAGATCAGAGAACAGAGATCAGCACCAACGCTCGTACTCGCGCGTTTTGACTGCTCTCTGTTCTCTGCTCTCTTTCGTGAACGCTTCCGCCAATGTCAGGATCAACTAGCCCTGGCGCTGCTTGTGCTTTGCGTTTTCGCAGATCACACGAACCACCCCATGACGGGTAATGACCTTGCACTTATCGCAAATCTTCTTGACTGACGCACGAACTTTCATCGGTTGCTGCCCTTCTCCGCGCTTAAAAAGCCGCGCGGGGTATTAAAAATCATTTGTAGCGGTACACGATGCGCCCGCGATTGAGGTCATAGGGGCTCAACTCAATAGCCACGCGATCACCAGGCAAAATGCGGATGAAGTTCTTGCGCATTCTTCCCGAGACATGGGTCAAGACCTCGTGATTGTTCTCAAGTTTCACCTTGAACATGGCGTTTGGCAGGGTCTCGATGACCACCGCCATTACCTCAATCATGTCTTCTTTCGACAAACTGCATCCCGCTTCTGCCGGACGATGACATCTCGCCTCCGGCTTGTTTGGCCGAGTGTGCTACTCGGTTAAAATTCTTGCGCCGGCGGCGGTCACCGCCACCGTGTGCTCAAAATGAGCGCTGTTGCTTCCATCCGCCGTGACTGCCGTCCAGCCATCTTTCAGAACCATCACGTCCGGCGTACCCACATTCACCATAGGCTCGATGGCAATCACCATGCCAGCGCGCAGCTTCATGCCACGGCCCGCATGACCATAATTTGGCACCTGGGGATCTTCGTGCATATGGACGCCGATGCCATGGCCCACAAAGTCCCGCACGACTTCAAACCCCGCAGCCTCGACCACGCCCTGCACTGCCGCACCTACGTCGCCCAAAGTCGCCCCCGGACGAACCACATCGATGGCCGCGTAGAGCGATTTTTCGGTTACGCTCAACAAGCGCGCCGTTTCCGGGTCAACCTTGCCCACGGGAACCGTAATGGCCGAGTCGCCGCAATAACCCTCGACAAACACCCCGAAATCAAGCGAAACAATATCGCCATCTTTCAGAAACCGCTTGGCCGAGGGGATTCCGTGCACCACTTCACTGTTCACCGAGGCGCACAGTACGCATGGATAGCCGCCGTAGCCCAAAAAAGCAGCCTTGCTGCCCTGTTCCTTGATTCGGGCAACGGCAATCTGCTCCAGATCCATGGTCGTCATACCCGGCTTGACACTGCCGCGCAGCACTTCCAAAATCTCTCGAGTCGCGATGCCCGCCCGACGCATCTTCTCGATTTCCTTGGACGACTTCAGTACAACAGCCACAGAACCAGCTTTCAGTGAACAGTGAACAGTGAGCAGTGGACAGTTGACGCCTCTCGGCTGCTCACTGCCCACTGCTCACGGACCACTAGCTTCTCAACCGCTCGACAGCGGCAACAATGCCGGGCGCAATATCCTCAATCGCCCGGTCTCCATCGACTTCCGCAAAGCGCCCCGCGGCCCGGTAATGCTCGACGACCGGCGCGGTCAAGGCCTCGTAAGCCCGCATGCGCTCAGCGAAGACCTTCTCCGTATCGTCAGCTCGTTGCACAAGGGCGGCGCCGTCCGCATCGCAGAATCCATCGCGCAGCGGAGGCTTTCCGTAGACGTTATAGATGCTCTGGCAGACAGGGCAGTTCCTGCGCCCGGTGATACGACGCAAAAGTTGATTATAATCCACCTGGATGCTGACAGCAACAACGGGCAAGCCCGCGACGCGAGCGGCCAGGCGGCCATCGAGCCAGCCGGCCTGTCCCAAAGTGCGGGGAAAGCCGTCGAGGATGTAGCCATTGGCGGTGTCGGGCTGCTCCAGGCGCGCCGCGACCATCTCGTTGACCAGGGAATCGGGAACCAACTCACCGCGGCCCATGATCTCTTTGGCGATCTTGCCCAGATGGGTTCCCTGAGCCACATTGGAGCGCAGCAGGTCGCCGGTCGAGATCTGGGGAATTCCCCACAGTTTGACCAGTTCCTTGGCTTGAGTTCCCTTGCCCACTCCGGGCGCGCCCAACAAAAGAATAGGGCCGGGACAGGGGGTCTTGCGACCCTCTTCCCGGCCCAGCACTGTTTGATCAGAAGAAGACATTACCAGGTTTTCCTTCCGCGAATACGACCGGAGCGCGGGGAGAAGCCGTCATAATGGCGCATGATCAGCTGCGATTCGATCTGGTTGACGGTGTCCATGGCCACACCCACGACGATCAGCAACGAGGTGCCGCCAAAGTAGAAATTGACCCCCAGGCCGTGCGTGGTCCAGGCCGGCAGCGTCTCGAAGAAGCGGCCGATCAGGAAAAGCTTGTCAAAGCGGATGCCGGAGATCAGGAAAGTAGGCACCAGCGAAATCACGATCAGGTAGATGGCGCCAACCAGAGTGATGCGGGTCAGGATGTCATTGATGAAATCCGAGGTGCGCTTGCCGGGGCGGATGCCGGGAATGAACGAACCCGACTTGCGGAAGTTGTCGGCAATGTCGTCTGGCTTCATTACGATGGAGATATAGAAGTATGCAAAGAAGATGATACCCAGGACGTAGAGTGTCTCGTACCAGGGGTAGCCGTATTGCAGCGCTTCAAAAAGCGGGCGCAGCACCCGGTTGTTCTGCACGAAATCGAACTGCTTGAGCATCATCGGCGCCGAAAGAATGGAGCTGGCGAAGATGACCGGCATCACGCCGCCGGAGTTCACCTTGAGAGGCAAGTGGCTCGACTGGCCGCCCATCATGCGCCGCCCGACGATGCGCCGCGCGCTCTGGATGGGAATGCGCCGCTCGCTGCGCTCGACGAAGACGATGAAGGCCACCACAGCCGCCATGCCCGCAACCAAAAGCGCCACGGCAAGAATGGTGAACGAGCCCCACTGGTTGGTCCGCACCTTCTCGTAGAGTTCGGCCACGCCGCGCGGCAGACCGGCGATGATGCCGGTAAAGATCAGCAGGCTCATGCCGTTGCCGATGCCGCGATCCGTAATCTGCTCGCCCAGCCACATGATGAAGGCCGTGCCCGTGGTCAGGGTCAGCACCGTCATCAAGATAAAGCCAGGGCCAGGGGTCAGCACCATATTGCCCTTTTGCAGCATGAAGGCGATGCCCACCGACTGCACAGCAGCCAGGATCACCGTCATGTAGCGGGTCCACTGGGTGATCTTGCGCCGTCCCAGTTCGCCTTCCTTCTGGATGCGGGCCAAGGGCTCATAGACCACTGTCAGCAACTGGAAGATGATCGAAGCGGTGATATAGGGCATGATGCCCAGGGCGAAGATGGTCATGCGGCGCAGGTTGCCGCCACCGAAAAGATCCATCAGGCCGAGGGCCGAGCCGTTCTGCGAGTCAAACATCTGCTCGAGCAGCTTGCCATTGACGCCAGGGGTCGGAATGAAGGCGCCCAGCCGATAGATGGCCAGAATGCCAAGCATGAAGAGCACCCGCTTGCGCAGATCGGGAATCCGAAAGATATTTGCGAACTTCTCAAGCATAATTGGTTATCCGCTTCAGGGCCTTTGCCGGCCCTTGAATCCTTGCACTGACCATCTTACCCGGGAAGGGCTCGAGCTGTCGCCCGCTTCGTGAGAAACCTCTCATCAAAAACAAGGCAGGGGGCGCAACCAGGCGCCCTTGAAAAGAAAATCCGCGTCATCAACGTGCGCCAGGCTCCGTTGCCGGAGCCTGGGAATCTTGCAAGTTACTTGGCGGCTTTCTTGACCTTGCTGGGATCTTTCTTGGAGACCAGCTTGCCCTTGGGCGCAACCGTATCGCCGCCCAGCACCACAGCCTTGCCGCCGGCCTTTTCGATCTTCTCGATGGCCGATTTGGAGAACTTGTGAGCGTAGATGGTGAGCGCGGAGGTCAGCTCACCGGAGCCGAGAATCTTGACCAGGGCGCTCTTGCTGGAGGAAAGGCCCAACTTCTTGTAATCGTCCAGCGTGATCTCGGTAATCGCCAGACCCTCGATCTGCTCGACGATGCGGTCCAGGTTCACCACCGTGTACTCGGTGCGGAAGATGTTGGTAAATCCGCGCTTGGGCAGGCGGCGATGCAGCGGCATCTGGCCGCCCTCGAAGCCGCGCATCAGGCTGGAGCCAGTGCGCGATCCCTGACCCTTGTGGCCACGGGTAGAGGTTTTGCCCATGCCTGAGCCCATGCCGCGGCCCACGCGCTTGCGCCCGGTGTTGGCTTTGCGGGGCGCGCGTAAATTCGATAGATTTCTCGTTGCCATTTTTCCCTCGCTGTAGCGCCGGGGACTGGCCGTTCAGGCCTTCTCCGACTCGCGTTGTTTACAGAGAACAGGGTGCAGAGATCAGAGAACAATCCTCATCGTGATCAACAGCCTGTGCTGATCTCTGTTCTCTGATCTCTAGTTTTCCAGAATCCGAACCAGATGCGGAATAGCCTTGACCATGCCGCGGGTCGACTCGGTGTCAACACGCTCGACAATCTGATTGAGGCGCGTGAAGCCCAGGCCCTTGACCACCGCGCGATGCTTCTGCGGAGTCGAGTTTTGGGAACGATAATATTCAATGCGAATCATCTTGGTCTCAGTCATGGCTACAGCTCCTCAACCGATTTGCCGCGGGTGGCGGCGACATCGGCGCGATCGCGCAACTGGATCAAGGCGTCAAATGTGGCCTTGACGACGTTGTGGGGATTGGGGGAGCCCAGGCTCTTGGTGAGCACATTCTGCACCCCGGCCGAGGTCATCACCGCGCGCACCGCGCCGCCAGCAATCACGCCAGTACCTTCGGGAGCGGGCTTGAGCAGCACCTGCCCGGCGCCAAAGCGGCCCAGGACCAGATGCGGAATCGAAGTTTCGGTCAGGTTGACACGCACCAGATTCTTCTTGGCCGCCTCGATTCCCTTGCGAATCGCCTGGGGAACTTCCTTGGCCTTGCCCGAACCGTGGCCCACCACTCCGGCGGTGGCGTCGCCGACCACCACGAGCGCGGCAAACGACATATTTTTGCCACCCTTGACCACCTTGGTCACGCGATTGATGGCCACCACCTGATCCTTCAGGTTGTACTGGTTGGCATCGAGTTTCTTCTTCAAGATCGTCATTGCTCTCTCGTCTCTTTTCAGTGAACAGTGGACAGTGAACAGTGATCAGTTCGATTCCTGTTCAATTGCGCGATGCGCCTTTGCTGTTCACTGCTCACTGTTCACTGTTCACTGTTCACTGCTTTTAGAACTCCAGGCCAGCCTCTCGGGCGGCATCGGCCAAAGCCTTGATGCGTCCGTGATAGAGGTAGCCGCCGCGATCAAAGACCACTTTCTTGATCCCCTGCTTCACCGCAGCTTCTCCAACCGCCTTGCCGATCTCCTTGGCCGCTGCCAAGTTGCCCCCGGTCTTCAGCTTCAAGGCCAGCGAAGAGGCCGAAACCAGCGTCTGGCCGGCCTGGTCGTCAATCACCTGGGCGTAGACATGGTTGAGCGAGCGGTAGACGTTCAGCCGCGGCCGCTCGGCGGTGCCCGCCAGCTTGCGGCGGATGCGCTGGTGAATGCGCTGGCGAATTGCGTTTCTCTTGGTCTGTGTGATCATGATCTCTCGTTCCTATCAGCGGAACCGCCTGGCGGCCCCGTTCGGTTGGTTTTCAGCGGACAGTGGTCAGTAAAGGACTCAGGATTTTACTGTTCACTGCCCACTGCTTTACTTGGCGCCCGTCTTGCCGGCCTTCTTCTTCAGCTTCTCGTCGGAGTAGCGCACACCCTTGTTCTTGTAAGGATCGGGCTTGCGCAGGGAGCGCATATCGGCGGCCACCTGGCCAACCTTCTGCCGATCAATGCCAGTGATCGTCAAGTGCGTCTGCTTGGGGTCAATCGCCACTTCGATGCCAGAAGGCAGCGGAAGCTCGATCTGGTGGGAGTAGCCCAGGGTGAAAACCACCGTGCCCTTGCCCTTCAGTTCGGCGCGATAGCCAATGCCGACAATGTCCAGTTCCTTCTTCCATCCCGTGGTCACGCCCTGCACCGCGTTGAAAACCAGGGCGCGGGTCAGTCCGTGGACCGCTGCGTACTGGTCGCCCTCGCGATTAACATGGAGAACGCCGTCGATGGTTTCGAGGGTGATGCCCTCGGCGATCAGCGCCGATACCTTGCCCCGAGGCCCCTCGACCACGACATGATTGCCCTCGACCGTATACTTGACGCCCGCGGGCAGCGGGATGAGCTTTTTACCAATACGCGACATGCTTCAATCCTTTTGTGGCTTGCGAGTCCCGAAAAGCAGCTTGCAGCAAACCGCTATCAGCTAACAGTTGCCGACTTCGACGCTTCTTCGTTCCACTGCAGCCCGAAAACAGGTTACAGATGACAGGGGACGAATTGCAGTTGGCGTTGAACCGCAGGCTGCAATCGGCTGAAATCTGTCATCTGTCGTTACCAAACTTCGCAGAGCAGTTCGCCGCCCACGCCTTCGCGGCGGGCCTGACGTCCGGTCATGACGCCCTTGGGGGTAGTCATGATCGAGATGCCCAAGCCGCCCTGAACGCGCTTGATCTCGTCGTGGGCAATGTAAACACGGCAGCCCGGGCGGGAGATGCGGGCCAGGTCGCGAATCGCCGCCTCGCTTCCGGCGTATTTCAAATACACGCGCAGAATCAGACGGCCTTCCTCTTCCTGGTTTTTGTAATTCGAGATGTAGCCCTCTTCCTTGAGGATGCGGGCTATCTCTGCCTTCAACTTCGAAGCCGGAACATCCAGCTTCTGATGACGCGCCCGGATTGCATTCCGGATCCGCGCCAGAAAATCCGCTACGGGGTCGGTCTGACTCATTCCTTCTCCTTCATTCCCCGTTCGTCCGCCAAGGCGGAAACCAGCAGGAATGTCCTTACTGTGAACAGTGAACAGCAGACAGTGAGCAGTAGAGACCTTTTGGTTTCATCGCAGAGGTCCGTTCAAGCATGAACAAACTGACCACTGTTCACTGTTCACTGCCCACTGGAAAACTACCAGCTCGACTTGACGACGCCGGGGATTTCTCCCTTGAGCGCCAGCGAGCGAAAACACAGGCGGCAAATGCCAAACTTGCGCAGAAAACCACGCGGCCTACCGCAAAGCTGGCAGCGATTGTGCTTGCGGCAGCTAAACTTCGGCTTCCGCGCGTCTTTCACCCTTTTTGCTGTGGTTGCCATAAATCCTCTTCAAAAACAGCTAACAGCTTTCAGCCATCAGCTAGCGGCTCTTTGCTACAGAGTGGAAACCTTGGTACGCCACTCACCGAGCCGTGTTGTCTTTCCAAACCTTCAACATCCGACGGAAGGCCGTAAACGGCCGCCTGATCGCGGCTCTTATGCGCCCTGGCGGAAGGGCATGCCGAAGTGCTTCAGCAGCGCTCGCGCATGGTTGTCGTCCTTTGCCGTGGTCACGATGGTGATGTTCATGCCCTTCAGCTTTTCCACCTTGGAGTAATCAATCTCCGGGAAGATCAACTGGTCGCGCAGGCCGAGCGTATAGTTGCCGCGCCCGTCAAAACTCTTCGTGGAAACGCCGCGAAAGTCGCGCACCCGGGGCAGAGCTGTCGCAATCAGGCGGTCCAGAAATTCGTAGGCCTTGTCGTTGCGCAGGGTCACCATGGCGCCAATCGACATGCCGGCCCGCACCTTGAAGGCCGCAATCGACTTCTTGGCCTTGGTGGTCACCGGCTTCTGGCCGGTGATCGCCGCCAGATCGGCGACCAAAGGATCGAGCAGCTTGGTGTTCTGCGTGGCCTCGCCCAATCCCATGTTGATGACGATCTTGTCCAACTGGGGAACCGCCATGGGATTGTCAAGCCCCAGCTCCTTTTGCAGAGCCTGCTTGATCTCAGCGTAATACTTCTCTTTGAGTCGTGCCGCCATCTTCTTCTACTCTCTTTCTTCCGGCGCCCGGAGTGAACCGCCTCTCGCGAGGGGCCGTTTACCGTTGCGGAAGGTGCTGGCCGCACGGGCAATCTTCTTGCACTGCCTTGCTGGCCGGGGCCATTCCTAATCCTGGACTGCGATTCGAAGTCTATTGACTGACCACCGATCACGGCCCGCTGTCATTACTTCTTGGTCGGCAGCGTCTGCCCGCACTTCTTGCAGACCCGAACCTTGACGTCGCCCTCGACCTTGTAGCCAACGCGAACCGGCCCGCAATTGGGGCAGACCAGAGCCACATTGGAAACGTTGATCGGCGATTCCTGGTCGGCGATGCCGCCCTTGGTGCGCTGCCCGCCCTTGCTCGATACGGTCTTCTTGACCATGCGAACATGCTCGACCAGCACCGTGCCCTTGTCGGGGAAGACGCGCAGGACGCGCTGCGTCTTGCCGCGGTCCGAGCCCGTCAGAACCTTGACCGTATCGTTGCGATGAATATTCAAACTCGGCATCATTTCTCCATGCAGTGGACAGTGAACAGTGAACAGTGGTCAGTTGCGGTCTGCCTGCTACACATCTTGCAATCTACCCCTGAAACTTTCCGCCATCCCGCCTCTACATCATCAGCGAACAGATTTCTGTCCACTATTCACTGTTCACTGCCACTAAACCACTTCCGGGGCCAGCGAAACAATCTTGAGGTACTTCTTGTCGCGCAGCTCGCGGGCCACCGGCCCGAAGACACGCGTGCCCACCGGCTCGTTGGCGTCGTTGATCACCACGGCCGCGTTCTCGTCGAAGCGGACATAGCTGCCGTCCTTGCGCCGATGCGCCAGGCGCGTACGGACAATGACCGCTTTCACCACCGTACCCTTTTTCACGGTGCCATCAGGCGAGGATTCCTTGACCGCGGCGGTAACCACATCGCCAAGACCGGCCTTCCTGCCCAAACCGCCGCCCAGGGGCAGAATCACTTGCAGCTTGCGTGCGCCAGAGTTATCGGCCACCACGAGCATGGTTCTCATTTGCACAGCCATGAGTTTATCTCCTTACTCGCCTGCTTAGTTGGCAGCCTTGACCAGCGCCGCCGCGTCTTCCAGTTGACCGAGCGACGAGCGCCGGACAATCTCTTCCAGGGACCACCGCTTCAACTTGCTCAGCGGACGGGTCTCGCGAATCCGCACCACATCGCCCAAACGCGCCGAACTCTGCTCGTCATGCGCATAAAAGCGCTTGGTCGAGCGGATGATGCGCTTGTACTTGGGATGGGCCTTGCGCATCTCGACCTCAACCACGATGGTCTTCTGCATCTTGGTCGAGACGACTTCGCCAACCTTCTCGTTACGCCGCGCGCCAACCGCCGCCGGCGCCTGCACTGCATCCTGAGTCGCCGTCATTTAGCGAGCTCCCTTCTTGGCTTCCGCCGCCGGGCTGGCGTCCGCTACCGCGCCGCGAATTCCCAGCGCGCGCTCCCGGACCACGGTCTTGATTTGGGCGATCTCCTTGCGCATCTGACGCAGCTTTTTCACTCCGTCGTTCTGCCCCAGCGAGACCTGAAAGCGCAGCCGGAACAGCTGCTCGGAGGTAGTCTTCTCCTGATGCACCAGTTCTTCGTCGCTCAGATTGCGAATCTTTTCCAATTCCATTTCAAAAGCTCCTAGCTTGCCGCATTCCTACTTGGCCGCGGCCGCAACTTTGACAGCGCCCGGCCGCGTCACGAACTTGGTCCGCAGCGGCAGCTTGTTCGACGCCAGACGCATGGCCTCCTGGGCCGTGGCCTGATCGACGCCCTCCATCTCGAAGAGGATCTTGCCGGGGCGCACCACTGCGACCCAGTGATCCAAAGCGCCCTTGCCGGAACCCATTCGGACTTCGGCCGGCTTCTTGGTGATGGGCTTGTCTGGGAACAAACGCAGCCAGATCTTGCCGCCACGCTTGATGAAGCGGGTCATGGCGATACGACTGGCCTCGATCTGCCGGTCGGTAATGAAGCCGCACTCCAACACGCGCAGGCCGTACTCACCAAAGGAAATGGAAGACCCGCGCCACGCCTTGCCGCGCCTCTTACCCTTCTGCTGCTTGCGGAACTTCACCTTCTTAGGCATCAACATAACGAAAACCCTCAAAACCAGAGATCAGAGATCAGAGATCAGAGATCAGCTTCAATCTCTCTCCGACATACATCCTGGCCAATTTGCGACAAACTCTGATAAATCAACTATTCCAAGGCCAGCATCCGAGACTGATCTCTGATCTCTGCCCCCTGATCTCTGCTTAAAACACCGATGTGCCCACGGCGGCCGGCTGGCGGCGCTTCTGCTCGTAGATGTCGCCGCGATAGATCCAGGTCTTCACGCCGATCACGCCATAGGTCGTATGCGCCTCGGTGAAGCCGTAATCGATGTCGGCGCGCAGCGTGTGCAGGGGCAAACGGCCCTGCAGATACCACTCCGAGCGGGCGATCTCGTTGCCGTTCAAGCGGCCCGAAACACGCACCTTGATGCCCTTGCAGCCAAACCGCAGCGCCGAATCCACGCTCTTGCGCATGGCGCGGCGGAAGCTGACGCGCTTTTCCAGTTGCAGGGCGATATTCTCCGAAACCAGTTGCGCATCCAGCTCCGGCTTGTTCACCTCGATGATGTCGATAAAAACATCGCGGCTGGTGCGCTTGCCGAGCTCGGTTTTGAGCTTCTCGATCTCCGCGCCTTTGCGGCCGATCACAATGCCCGGGCGCGCGGTGCGAATCAGGAAGCGCAGCTTGTTGCCCGGGCGCTCGATCTCGACCGAGCTGACCCCGGCGGCCTTGAGCTTGTCGCGCAACTCCGCCTTCAGCTTGAAGTCCTCGACCAGGAGCTTGTCATAATCGCGCTCACTGAACCAGCGCGAACGCCACGGCTTGTTGACTCCCAGCCGGAATCCGTAAGGATGGACTTTCTGTCCCATATGCTTTTCCTCAAAACCCTTCAGGCCTACTTAACGGCCTTTTTCTTGGTTGCCTTGCCAGCCGCCTTCGGCTCGTCAACTTTGGTCACCAGATCCGCGGATGCGGCGCGCTCGGCCACCGAGAGAATGATGTGCGTCAGCCTGCGCTGATAGCGAAAGGCGCGGCCCATGGGCGCGGGGCGGATGCGCTTCATGCGCGGTCCGTCGTTGGCGATGGCCAGCTTGACGTAGAGATTGTCCACGTCCAGATCGGTGCCCTGCTCTCCGGCCACATACTTGGCGTTGTCCACCGCCGACACCAGCAACTTGTGGATCACCGGGGCGATGCGCTTCTTGGTAAAGGCCGCGGTGGTCAGTGCCTCCTCGACCCCCCGGCCCTTGATCAGGTCGAGCACCAGGCGCGCCTTTTGCGGCGACACGCGCTGGAACTTGGCCTCGGCCCGGTATTCCCTTGTCTCGACTGCCATTGGTATGTCCTCAAATCAGCTAACAGCTCTCAGCCGCCAGCTTTCAGCTTGTCTGGCTTGCCAGCAAGCCTTGCTACGCAAAAACGCTTTCACTTCAGCCAATTCCAGCTCGCAGCATAAAGCCAAGAGCTAAAAGCTGCCTCTTTACCGCGGCTTGGCGCCTGCTTCGGCCTTGCCGCCGCCGCCAGTGTGGCCCTTGAAGGTCCGGGTCGGCGAAAACTCGCCCAGCTTGTGACCCACCATGTTCTCGGTCACGTACACCGGAACAAACTTCTTGCCATTGTGAACCGCAATGGTGTGGCCCACGAACTCGGGAAAGATCGTCGAGCGGCGCGACCAGGTCTTGACTACCTTCTTGTCGTTGGCCTGATTGAGCACATCGATCTTCACGGTCAGATGCGCATCCACGAACGGGCCCTTCTTTGTCGAACGTGCCATAAATCTCCCTTACTTCGCCCGGCGGCTGACGATGAAGGCGTCGGTCCGCTTGTTGTTGCGTGTCTTGTAGCCGCGTGTTGGCTGACCCCACGGGGTCACCGGATGACGACCGCCCGAGGTCTTGCCCTCGCCGCCGCCGTGTGGATGGTCCACAGGATTCATCACCACGCCGCGGTTGGTGGGGCGAATGCCCTTCCAGCGATTGCGGCCGGCCTTGCCGATCGACACATTCTCATGATCCGTGTTGCCCACCTGGCCAATCGTCGCCATGCACTCGGCCAGCACCTTGCGGGTCTCGCCCGAGGGCAGCTTCAGCAAGGCGTAGTCACCTTCCTTGGCCACCAACTGCGCCTGCGTTCCCGCCGAACGCGCCATCTGCGCGCCCTTGCCAGGCCGCAGTTCAATTGCGTGAACCGTGGTGCCGGAAGGAATATTTTTGAGCGGCAGCGCGTTACCAACCAAAATATCGGCATCGGGACCGGAGCTGATCGTCGCGCCCACCTTCAGCCCAACTGGCTGCAGAATGTAGCGCTTCTCGCCATCGGCGTAATGCACCAGCGCAATGCGCGCCGAACGGTTGGGATCGTACTCGATGGTTGCCACCTTGGCCGGCACACCATACTTTTCGCGCTTGAAGTCTATCAGGCGCAACTTCTGCTTGTGCCCGCCGCCATGGTGGCGGATGGTCAGATCGCCCGAGTTGCGGCGGCCTCCGGTGCGCTGCTTGACCGTTAAAAGCGGCTTGTGCGGCTTCGAGGTCGTCAGGTCGTCGTTGACCAGAGTGGTCTGGAAGCGCAAGGTCGGCGTTATCGGTCTGTATGTCTTGATCGCCATTGTCTTTGTCCTGAAACTTGTCTGGATCGCCGGCATCCTGTATCGGAATGCCGCTTTCCCGCTTCTCCGGAGCCTCTTGCTTCAGGCTCCGATAATCGTTCCTATAGGGTTTTCAGATCGCAGCTTTTTCGCTGATCCCTGATCCCTGTTCTCTGTTCCCTGCCTTACAGGTTGCTCACGTACTCGGGCATTTTTTCGCCCGCCTTGAGCCGCACGTAGGCCTTCTTCCAATCGGGACGGAAGCCGGTAAATTTGCCGCGGCGGCGTTCCTTGCCCAGCACGTTCGAGGTGCGAACCGCCGATACCTTGACCTTGAAAAGCGTCTCGACAGCCTGCTTTACCTCAGTTTTGGAAGCGTCGGGCGCAACTTCAAAAACCAGCGTCCCCTCGGCTTCCTTTACCGCCAGCCCCTTTTCGGTAATCAGCGGACGGCGAATCACGGTATAAAGAGTCGGCATTACGCGGCCTCCGTCTGCGCCGTCAGCTTGCGCTTCGACGCGGTCTTTTCCAGCATCTCGGCAACCTGCTCAATGGCGGCCTTGCTGAAGATGGCACGCTCGTAACGCAGCAGGTCATAGGGATGAACCTCGTTGTTCAACACCAGTTCGACACCCTTCAGATTGCTGGCGCCCAGCAGAAGACCTGCGGAAAGCGTCTTGCCGCTCTCCACCAGCAGCGCCGTGCGCGTCACATCCAGCTTGGTCAGCGCCGCGCGATAGAGCTTGGTCTTGGCTTCCTTGATCTCCAGGGTGTCCACCACCGTCAGCTTGCCGTCGGCCAGCTTTGCCGCCAGCGCCGAACGCAGAGCGCCCAGCAGCTTCTTGCGCGGGAAGGAGTATTCATAACTGCGCGGCTGAGGTCCGTGAACCGTGTAGCCGTGGCGCCACAGGGGCGAACGCACCGAGCCGATACGCGCCCGGCCCGTGCCCTTCTGCTTCCACAGCTTCTTGCCCGATCCGGCGACCTCGGTGCGGCTCTTGGTCTTGTGTGTGCCCTGACGCATCGAGGCGCGATAGTGCTTGACCGCCTCCCACAACAGAGCCTCGTTCACCTGGTCGGGCGCAAAAAGCGCGTCGGCCAGCTCGATCGAGCCCACCTTCTCACCGTTCAAATTCACAACATCCACTTGTGCCATCGTCTTCTTCTTCTTTCGGTACTGCGTACAGCAGCGCCTTAGCTCTTCAAACTCTGTGCGCCCGAAGGGCGCGGTTGGCCCCACCGCAGGTGGCTACTTGCGCTTGCCGCCGGCTTTCTTCGAAGCCTTCAACGGATCGACCGTGCCGGCTCCGGCAAAACCACGACGCTCGCGCGGCGGAGTCTTGGCCTTCGAGATCAGCACGTAGCCCTCGCGCGATCCCGGCACCGCACCCTCGACCATCAGAAGGTTCTCTTCCAAATCGATGCCGCGAATACGCAGATTGCGCACGGTTACCTGCTCGGCGCCGTAATGACCCGGCATCCGCTGCCCGGGAAATACACGGGAAGGATAGCTGGATGCGCCAATCGAACCCTGAACCTGGAACATGTGTCCGTGGCTGGCCAATCCGCCGCCGAAGCCATGGCGCTTGACAACGCCCGCGAATCCCCGGCCCTTCGAGGTGCCAATCACATCCACAAAACGGCTTTCGGAGAAGATGTCCACCAGAACGCGGTCGCCCGCCTTGGTCGCCACTTCGCCATCCGCATCCAGTTCCAGGGGAACTTCGCGAATGACCTTCACCGGCGGAGCCTCGGTTTTGGCAAAGTGCCCGGCCTGCGGCTTGGTCACACTCTTGGCCTTGACAAACTCGACCAACCCAAGCTGTGCAGCCTCGTAGCCGTCCCTGGCCAGCGTCTTCAACTGCGTAATCACGCAAGGGCCCGCCTGCAGCACCGTAATTGGATGCACATCGCCCTTTTCGTCGAAAACCTGCGTCATGCCGATCTTTTTACCTAGTATTCCCGTAACTGCCATGTTTTCCTTTCCTCATCATGCGATGCTTTTGGCATCGCACTGCCGGGAGCCCTTCCGGGCTTTTTTACTGTTTCACGTGGACCACTTGGAACTCTCCGCAACCGCGTTCGGCTTTTGCGCCGCAAGGCGCGTCTGCCGCACAGCAGGTGCCTACTTTTCAAAGGCCTTGATCTCGACATCGACACCGGCCGGAAGATCGAGCTTCATCAGCGCGTCCACGGTCTGCTGGGTCGGTTCAAGAATATCGATCAACCGCTTGTGTGTGCGGATCTCGAAGGCCTCACGGGACTTCTTGTCCACGTGCGGCGAACGCAGTACGCAATACTTGTTCTTGATTGTCGGCAAGGGGATCGGGCCAGCTACCGTTGCTCCCGTACGCTTGGCCGTCTCCACAATCTCGCCGGTCGAGGTGTCGAGCACACGATAATCGTATGCCTTCAACCGAATACGAATCCTTTGTCCTACCATGACTTTCCGTCTTCCCCGCAAATGGCTTGATTGGCCATCCGCGCACCTGATTTTGCAGGAATCAGCAATCAGTGCCGATTTGCTCAGGCCGCATCGTTACCTCGGCCCTGTTCCCTGATTCCCCGTTGTCAGTGAACAGTGATCAGTTTTTACTGCCAACTGTTCGCTGTTCCCTGCTACTTGATGATCTCCGAAACCGTTCCGGCGCCCACCGTGCGACCGCCTTCACGAATCGCGAAACGCAATCCCTTTTCCAAAGCCACCGGCGTGATCAGCTCCACCGTCAACTGCACGTTGTCGCCCGGCATCACCATCTCAACGCCCTCGGGAAGCTCAGCCACGCCCG
>Ga0224528_1000644_pt1 | contig 25825 bp, 26 predicted proteins | sample CBST25metaG_2_FD_179888 | JGI IMG/M metagenome (GOLD analysis project Ga0224528, IMG submission 179888) | Peat soil microbial communities from Stordalen Mire, Sweden - C.B.S.T25 | ecosystem: Environmental > Terrestrial > Soil > Wetlands > Peat | place: Sweden: Norrbotten County, Stordalen Mire...
CGATCAGCCGTCAGCCGGCGGAACCGCCGTCGCCCGCTTTCCGGGTGAATGGCCAGCCGGCGTTGGGTTTGGCCATTTCCATGGCGCCCACGGGCAATATGTTGGCGTTCGGACAGGCTGTCCGGGCGAAGATAAAGGATATTGCCGCGCGCCTGCCACATGGAATTGAGGTGACAAACGTCGCCGATCAGTCTGTGGTGGTCGACGACGCGGTCGGCAGCTTTCTGCGTGTCCTGCTGGAAGCCGTGGTGATTGTGCTTGCCGTGTCGTTTGTGTCATTAGGCAGCCGAGCCGGCCTGGTCGTGGCCGCCGCCATTCCGCTAGTGTTGGCCATGACCTTCGTCGGAATGAACATCGCCGGGATCGGTATGCAACGCATTTCACTCGGCGCCTTGATTATTGCGCTCGGCCTGTTGGTGGATGATGCTATGATCACCGTCGAAGCCATGGTCTCGCAGCTTGAGCAGGGCGAGCCTATCCAGCGGGCCGCCACCTATGCCTGGAAAACCACAGCGTTTCCCATGCTGACCGGCACGCTGGTGATGATTGCCGGTTTTATCCCCGTGGGATTTGCCGCCTCCAGCGCGGGAGAATACTGCTATTCATTGTTTATCGTCGTGCTGATTGCACTGATTTGCTCTTGGGTAGTCGCTGTGCTCTTTTCGCCGTTGATGGGTGTTTGGCTGCTGCCGTCCATGATAAAGCGGCATAACCGCGGACCGGGACAGCTCGCCCGCGGTTATGCGTGTCTGCTCGACAGTGTTCTGAGGCATCGCGGGGTAACTCTGGGCATGGCACTGTGCTTGCTGGGGCTGGCGATATTTGCCTCAACGCGTCTGGATGGAGAATTTTTCCCGGCCTCCGACCGACCTGAACTGTTGGTTAGCCTGACGTTGCCGCAAAATGCCTCACAGGCGGCTACCGCGCGCGAGGCTGAACGGCTGGAAGAGGTGATAAAGCAAGATACTGACATAGCCCATTTTTCTACTTATGTTGGGTCCGGTGCGGTGCGTTTTTATCTGCCCATGGATGTATTGCTGGATAATGAAAATATCGCCCAACTGGTCATCGTAACCAAAGGGTTGAAACAGCGTGATGCCGTGCGCGCCAGACTGGAAAAAACGCTTCGGCATGATTTCGGCGATCTTATCACCCGTGTATCTCCACTGGAGCTTGGGCCGCCCGTCGGCTGGCCGCTGAAATATCGCGTATCAGGACCGGATATCGGCCGTGTCCGGGATATTGCCGTGGCGTTGGCGGGTCTGCTGGGGAGCAATCCGGACACCCGCGACGTCAATCTTACGGCGGGTGAGCCGGAGCGGGCGGTAAGAGTAACCGTTAACCAAACCGAGGCGCGGGCCGCAGGCATGAGTTCGGAGGATGTCGCCGGCGCGCTGGCCTCCATTTATTCCGGCGTCACTGTCACCACGGTTCGCGACCGTAATCGACTGGTGGATGTCGTCTTGCGGGGCGCTGACAAGGATCGGCGCGACATCAGCGCCCTGGCGAATCTTCAGATTGCCACTGCTGACGGGAACAGAGTACCTCTACGACAAATTGCCACAATCACCTATGGACTGGACGAACCGGTTATCTGGCGGCGTCAGCGCGTGCCTTTTATCTCGGTGCAAACGGATGTTGCTCCTGGCGCCCGCGCACTGACGGTGTCGGGCGCCCTGGCGCCGGCGATTGAACGTTATCGAGCTTCGCTCCCGGCGGGTTATCTCATCTCCGAGGGCGGAACGGTGACAGAGTCCGACAAGGGCAACGCGTCAGTGTATACGGTATTGCCTGTCACCCTGTTGGTGATGCTGATTTTATTGATGATTCAGTTGCAGCGAATGTCTCGTATGTTGTTGGCGTTCTTCATGGCGCCCTTTGGCCTGATCGGCGTGGTCGGCGCCATGTTGCCGACCGGCACGCCAATGGGATTTGTGGCGTTGCTAGGGGTGATCGCGCTGGCAGGCATGATCATCCGTAATGCGGTGATCCTGATCAGTGAAGTGGATGTCAACGCCAGGAACGGCATGGCGGGGGATGCCGCCATCGTGGCCGCTGCCCGGCATCGCGCCCGTCCCATCCTGCTGACGGCGTGCGCGGCGATCCTCGGCATGATCCCCATTTCTCATCAAGTCTTTTGGGGGCCAATGGCGTTCGCCATCATTGGCGGACTGGTGGTGGCGACGTTGTTTACCTTAACCGTACTGCCGGCGGCGATCAGCCTGGTCCTGCAGCGTGAGAGAAAAATTTCCCCGTAAAATCAAACGCTATTCTGGTGAGAGAATATGCGTTAAGTCGAGGGCGAACTGACCTGCTCCCCTCTGGTTAATCCATCGCCAGGGATTAATAAACCTCACGCGACTTAGTTGTATTGAATCAGTCACTCGGCGGGAGCCGAGGTGAATCTCCCAAGTTCATTACGCGTTTCGATATGTCGCCGCTCTCTGCAAGAAAGCCGACAAATGCTCATTCACCACCTCGGGAGCCTCGAACGGCAGCATGTGACCGGCGCCGGGAATGACCTGCAGTTCAGACCGAGGAATCAGCTTCGCGAGAAGCTCGGACGCCTGTGGCGGGGTGTTTCCGTCCTGACCGCCAACCATGATCAATGTTGGACAATCGATCCGGTTCAATTCGGCGTCGACACTGTAATCGCTGATCATCTGCCACGCGGCGGCCTGGAGAGCAGTGTTGTTACGACGCAAGGTTTTCGCGGTTCGGTCGAGAATGTCCGGTCGTTGTTCCTTCGTCGCGGCGGCAAACCAGTAGGGCATCGAAGATGTCACGATAGCTTCCATCCCCCCGTCCAGCGTTAGTTTGCCCAGACCCCGGAGAAAGTCTCGGGTTTCAGTAGTGAACGTGGCGGCGGAACCCATCAATGTCAAGGATTCCACCATGGCTGGCTCGGCAAGCGCAAATGCCTGTGCAATCAAGCTGCCAACAGACAATCCAACGAGGTGGGCGCTTGCAGCGCCAGTTTTGCTGATGGTGTCCTTGAGCATCGAACAAAGGGCCTCAAGCTTCCAGTCTTCCGGACCGCCGCCGCTTTCTCCATGCCCAGGCAGGTCGAAAGCAACGACATCATGATTCTTTCGTAAGGCCTCGATCTGATGGTCCCAAAAGGTCAGATCCAGCCCCAGTGCATGAATCAACACGACCGGTACTATGTCGGGTCTACCAGTCCTGATAGAGTGGACATTCCAGCGCAGGTTGAGATCGCGTTCAAACATGTTTACTGTCTCCGAAGGTTATTTATGAAACGACCGCTTCATATACTATACTATGACATGTATTCGCAGAAAGTGAACCTTTGGCCATAATTAATTTCGTAACGAGTGCTTCAATAATGTTGAGGAAGACGTAAATGGCAGTACGCGGTAGACCGAGGAATTTTGAGAAAGACGCTGCTTTGCAAGCCGCCATGATGACGTTCTGGCAGCGCGGATTCGAAGAAACAGGCGTCGATGACCTCGTGCGGGCTATGGGTATCAGCACTTCCAGCCTTTACGCCACATTCGGTGACAAGGAAGCGCTCTTTCTCTCAGCTCTCGACCTCTACCAGTCCACCCGCGGACATTACATGGAAGCTGTGTTGGAAGGCGCAGGATCAGCCCGCGAAGCGTTTCAGAGGCTTTTTGAAATTACGGCCTTTGAACTGACCCGGCGAGATCAACCGAAGGGGTGTATGCTCGCGCTCGCCATGCCAACTTGTTCGCCTGAGCTGGAGCCATTGCGCAGTAAGCTCAACGATAAACGCGCGCTTTTGCTGGGTGGCTTTGTAAAGCGGCTGAAGGCCGCAATCGAAAGTGGGGAATTGCCGATTTCGACTGACATCGACACGCTTGCCGACTTTTTGATGACCACCTTACAGGGAATGTCGTTGCAAGCGCGTTCAGCAATGCCACGCGATAAACTGCTGCAGGTGGGTAGGTTGGCACTTCAAATCTGGCCGGAACAGGCCGCTGTGGTGGGGGTGGAAAGCTGAGAACGCAACGCGCGCGAAGCGGCATTGTTGGCGTAAATCCGCACGCCATGCGAGGCCCGCGAGTCGCCTTTGTGAAATTGATTAAAAATACAGCGTCGCATTATTAACACCACAAGTTTTTGCGTAACGGGCTAATGTCTCTATGCTTGCCGATGTGATATTTTTTTCCATCCGGGGTATCGTGGGAGGCTTAATACCCATACGTTCGGCTACCTGGGCGGGATCACAACCGCTTCCCGCGCTAAAGATATTATTGGATTTGACGTATCTCGTTTCGCTGTGAGTGATTATACAAAGCGGAATGCAGAGTTGTTAAATTCTATAAATAATGTGACTCCAATTAATGACCCTTTGTATGTTCCCGTGCAAGATTCAGCACAGTGTTTCGAAATAAATTATGAATATAATGCGACTAAGTGGCTTATGATTCGTCCTAATCTTCACTATATTAAAAATCCTGGAGGCGTGAAGAAGACTGATGATTCTCTGGCCGGTGGGATGCAGTTTATTTTGACCTTCTAATAACTGCCCTATCTGTTAATGTGATCTTGATCACTTAGAATATGACAAAAATGCCATTGGCTTAAAATATGTGGCATTGAGCGGCAGGTTTGACTTTTCCATCTACGTTAGGATAACAATAATCCGTCTATTTTAGCACGGAAGACCTTTAACAATTTGTTTTGGCGGAATATAGGTTGTTAAATATTCCTTAATTCAATATTGGCAGGTGATATAGAATGAATATCAAATTGGGAGTTTTCGGTATTGGGTTAGATACTTACTGGCCTCAATTTTCAGGTTTACAGCAAGCATTGGAAAGCTATTTACATCAAGTCGCCTCACGCCTCACCAGGAAAGGGATTGAAGTCATTAATGGCGGTTTAGTGGACAATAATGAGAAGTCAGATGCAGCGGGAAATTTGTTTAAGGCATCACAGGTCGATATATTAGTACTCTATATTACCACTTATGCACTGAGTTCAACAGTATTGCCGTTAGTACAGAAACTCAATGTGCCGGTATTGGTACTCGCACTGCAACCTGATAGTAAAATACCCTTGGCGGATATTAATAATGCGGGTGACCGGGGAACCAGAACTGGCCAATGGTTAGCGCACTGTCAAGCATGTACCGCCCCCGAGCTGGCGAATGTATTCCAGCGTGCGGACATTTCGTTTGAACTGGTGGTCGGCTATCTTAATGACAGCATTGCCTGGGAAAAAATTGAAAGCTACCTTAGTGCCTTTCAGCTATTCCATACACTGAAAAACACCAACGTTGGTGTTTTGGGCCATTATTATAATGGCATGTATGATGTCTATTCCGATATGACAAATCTATCGGCCAAACTAGGCGTAAGATTTAAAATATTAGAACTTTGTGAGCTGGTGGATAATCTTGATAAAATAATCCCAGCAGAAATTCATCAAAAATATGATGAAGTCCATTCCGTTCTTGATATTGATGAAAGTTGTGAGCAATACGAAATTGATAGAGCGGTCAATACTTCCATCGTGCTTGATAAATTAGTGGCCAAGTATAAACTCGATGCCTTAGCCTATTATTATGAAGGCGCGCCAGGGTCTCAACATGAAAATATTATCACCTCGGTTATTATGGGGAATACGTTATTAACTTATAAGGGTATCCCGGTCGCCGGTGAATGTGAAATCAAAAATGTCATCGCGATGAAAATCATGAGTCTGTTGGGGGCTGGCGGCTCTTTTTCCGAACCCTACGGCATCAATTTTGAAAATGACACGGTGCAGTGGGGACATGATGGTCCTGCTCATCCGCAAATGTCTGAGTCCAAGGTGAAACTGGTTCCCCTACCGGTTTACCACGGTAAACCTGGTAAGGGCGTTTCTATTCAGATGTCGGTGGCCACCGGCCCGGTCACCTTTCTTTCCGTTGTCGAAAAACGTGGCGGCAGTATCGTTCTGCAGTATGCCGAAGGAGAGTCAGTTGCCGGGCCGGTGTTGGATATAGGGAATACTAACAGCAACTATAAATTCGCCTTATCAGCGAGGGAATTTACGGAAAAATGGTGCCTCGGTGGCCCGGCTCATCACTGTGCCATCGGCAGCGGCCATCAGGGCAAAATCATTGAACAGTTTGCGAAACTATTGGGTGTTTCTGCCCTGAAAATCGCTTGAGGCGAGCATATGGAATACTCTATTGGATATGGTATTTTCTATCACCTGCTTGGCGCACTGGCTGCAGCCTCATTTTATATTCCGATTCAGTTGGTCAAAAACTGGGAATGGGAAGCCTCATGGCTGGTCAATGGTATCGCTTCCTGGATTATTATGCCCATCCTGGTGGCATCGTTACTACTGCCCCATGTTGCCGCATTTTACTTTTCGATTCCCATTGACGTGGTCTTGCGGACCTATATGTTCGGGGTGTTATGGGGTCTCGGTGGTTTGACCTTCGGTATGACACTGCGTTATCTGGGGCTCTCGGTGGGTTACGGTGTTGCTATCGGTATCACGTTAGTGGTGGGCACCCTGATGCCGCCGCTGTTTGGCGGGAAATTTCTCCAGTTATTCAGCAGTCATGCCGGCGTTATGGCGCTCATGGGTGTACTGATTGCAGTTGCTGGTATTGCTGTCACCACACTGGCCGGCCGGATGAAAGAGAAAGAATCCGGTATAACAAACCCTGAATTAAATGTCCGCAAAGGCGTTATCATTGCTATATTTTGCGGCATCATGAGTGCCTTTATGGCGTTTGCCATTGAGGCGGCAGGACCTATTCAGCAGATGGCGTTGGCCCAAGGCGTTGATCCCCTTTATCAGATTATGCCAGGATATGTCATCATTATGCTCGGAGGATTTACCACCAATCTGATTTATTGTCTGATTAAGGGGAAAAAAAATCACACGTTACAGAAAATCAGACAAGACCCATCCCATTTTTTGCGCAACATTATCCTGTCGGCAGCGGGCGGGGTTATCTGGTATCTGCAGTTTTTCTTCTACGGCTGGGGACATGTGCAAATGACCGGCCTCAAACTTGGCTTTGTCAGTTGGACATTCCATATGTCGATGCTAGTGCTTTGTGGCGGGATATGGGGATTCGTCCTTAAAGAATGGAAAAACGTTTCAATTAAACCAATACGTTGCCAGTTACTTGGTATGGCGGTGATTATTGTCTCAACGCTGGTTATCGGCATCGGGGGGAGCTAACCCACATAATTCTACTTGGCAACATTGCTTCCATGATTTACCGGCTGATCAAACTATTATGACTATTTGGCATTGCGTTGAATTGCAAGAACTTTCGACGCAATGTCAAGTTAAAAATAAAGTTCAAATAGCGATTAAGCCTGATTGCCAATTGCACACAGCAATTTTTTACCGACCTTCAGGTTGTGCTCTGCACCCATCCCTCACCAGAAGTGACAACGGACTACCAGCAAAACCGCCACCAACACCAACGAGGTCAGGCCATTCCATCTGACATAGGGGGAAGCGTTGGCACAGTTATTGGCGGAACGGACGTTATCGCCGGAGATGGAATCAACGCTTGCCGGGTTGCTGTTCGATTTGGTGGTGCATTTCGCCGACGAGCGCGGGCATCACATCGAACGTGTGGCATCAGCCGTCTTGTCAAAACACCTACACCACAAAGCACGATGCGGTTGTCCAGCAGTTAGAGCCACTGGTCACGGGGGCGGTTGACGTCGCGCCTTTCGATGAAGATACTCAGATCACCGCGCTCAGAGCAGATCAATCCGGAACAACCACGTTCCAGGAATTTCTCGCTTCGACGTGGTGGGCTGGGGCATACGCTACGATGTGGGCCTGGCCGAGCGTTGCGTCACGTACTTCGGTAGTCTCGGCGAGTACTACCTGGAGTCATAAAACAAAATGTGAGAGCTTCAACATTGCCGGCTGTAATTACTTGATTGTGCTGCTATAAAACACTATCAAGTAATAAGGTTTGCGCGCAGCCATAATGAATGTCTAAGCACGGGAATCTAACGCTATATGGTGAAAAAAACCTCCCCGGAACAACGTCGAGAACTGGGCGCTTTTCTAATAAGCCGTCGCGCGCGCCTGAACCCACAAGAATTTGGTATGCATGCGGGAGCACGCCGTACACCAGGTTTACGCCGGGAGGAGGTAGCCGTATTGGCTGGCGTCAGCGTCAGCTGGTATACCTGGCTTGAACAAGGGCGAGAGATCAGGCCATCCGCAGATGCACTCCAACGTATAGCTAATGTTCTCCGACTGGACAGAGTCGAATCATCCCATCTTTTTGCCCTTTCACCGCGCGAAGAACCGGTACCACACACCCTTGAGGGTGAGATGAGTGATGGTCTGCAAAGGCTAGTGCGCGCCATCAACCCCATTCCTGCGTATGTGAGAAATGCCCGACTCGATATTCTCGCCTGGAATGATGCGATCGCTGATTTGTTTATCGATTATGGTTCGCTGCAACCTCATGAGCGTAATACGTTGCGCCTGTTATTTCTTTATCGGCCGTACCGCACGCAGATCCTAGATTGGGAGCAGATGGCGCGGGGGATGATTTTCGTTTTCCGCGCGTCACGTGCCCGTGCTCAGGACAAAAGGCCTTTCGACCAACTCATTGGAGAACTCTCTGAAAAAAGTCCGGAATTCAAGGAGTGGTGGCAGGATACGGAAGTTAGAGGTATGGGGGAGGGGCGCAAGCGGCTTTTGCATCCCACTTCCGGACATATTGAATTTACCTATGTTGCACTAACGCCAGAGGGGAGGCCCGACCTATCCCTGGTGACCTATATTCCTCGACACGTTGACTATGACTCACAGTCATAGGATAACAAGACGCCTTCCTGAGATGATCCGACCTGCCTAAACTGGGTTTCATCGCAGCACACAACGTGCTTCCCTGAAACCACTTAGAGGCAATAATTATGTCATCTCAATCTGTCACGCTGAATGTCCCGTCTCGCAACGTTGCGATTTCACTCAATCCTGCGACTGACGAGTTAATCGCGACTTATGCATTCCAAACTGCCGACGAAGTAGAAAGTATGCTGGCAGAAAATAACGCGGCTTTTCGCCTGTGGCGTGCTACTCCTATGTTGCAACGCGTAGAAGCCTATCGTCGTTTTTCTGCCATTTTGCGTGAGCGCTCAGAAAGTTTGGCCGGGATCATTACAGCTGAAATGGGGAAAACCCTGACTGCTGCCCGCGCAGAAGTTGAGAAGTGTGCGGCCACCATTGACTGGATTGCCAGCAATGGCCCAGCCATCCTCGCCGATGAACCTGTTTCTGTTGAAAATGACGATCAGGTACATGTCTCATATCTGCCGATTGGCTCTATTTTGGCCGTCATGCCTTGGAATTTCCCTTTATGGCAGGTTATTCGCGCCTCAGGGCCGATTATGCTGTCGGGTAACGCTTTTATCCTCAAGCATGCGCCCAATGTTATGGGCTCTGCCTATGCTTTGCAGGATGCATATGAAAGCGCAGGTTTCCCTAAAGGTTTATTCGCCAATCTCATTGCTGATAACGAAACCGTTGCAGAGGTGATTGCGGATGATCGCATTGCAGCGGTGACATTGACGGGAAGTATGCGGGCGGGTTCTGCCGTATCGGCGATTGCTGGCAAAGCACTGAAAAAAAGCTTGCTGGAGCTGGGCGGGTCAGACGCATTTATTGTGCTCGCTGACGCCAATATTGATTTGGCTGTTGCAGCAGGCGTTGAGGCGCGATTCCAAAATGCGGGCCAGGTGTGCTTGGCCGCTAAGCGTTTTATTCTGGAAAAACCTATCGCAGAGGAATTCACACGGAAATTCATCGCTGCCGTCAGGCAATTGAAGGTTGGCGATCCGCTGGACCCGCAAAATAGAGTCGGACCGATGGCGCGAAAAGATTTACGCGATGAATTGCATAATCAAGTGGAACGTACTCTTGCTGCAGGCGCGACGCTACTTCTGGGAGGTAAAAAAATTGAGGGCCGTGGCAATTTTTATGAGCCTACCGTATTGGGCGAAGTCGGTCCGGGGATGGCCGCATTCGATGAGGAAACATTCGGCCCTGTTGCGGCTATGACTATCGCAGATGACGTTGAGCATGCCATTGAGCTGGCAAATACGAGTGATTACGGCTTAGGGGGCAACCTTTGGACGGGAGATGTTTCTCGTGCCCAGCGAATCGCCCGACGTTTAGAAACGGGGGGAGTATTCATCAACGGATTTTCCGCCACTAATGCCCGCATTCCGGTTGGCGGGGTGAAAAAGAGTGGGTATGGTCGCGAACTCTCGCATTTCGGCCTACGTGAATTCACGAATGCTCAGGCAGTATGGGCAAAAAAAAGTTAACTGAGTACGTCATCGACATGTGAAAAAACCGTAGATGAATAAGTATTGGAATTTGTGTTTTATCGCATCGTGCTAGGCACCTGCTAAGAGCAAGTGCTTGGCACATGACAGATGAGAAAGTTTTCATAATATTCGAAGACCACTAGTCTAATACATGATTGTTAATCTAAAACGCAGGAGATTTATTATGAAGATTCTTATGGTATTAACCTCACATGACAAACTGGGTGACACCGGGCGCAAAACCGGCTTTTGGCTGGAAGAGCTGGCCGCCCCTTACTACGCATTTAAAGATGCCGGCGCAGAAATTACGCTGGCCTCCCCGAAGGGCGGTAACCCGCCGTTAGACCCAAAAAGTAATGAACCTAATTTCCAGACCGAGCAGACCCACCGCTTCGAGGCAGACGCCGAAGCAACGGCACAACTGGCTTCAACGGTTCGTCTCGACAGCGTTTCACAAGCTGATTACGACGCCGTTTTTTATCCGGGTGGTCATGGCCCTCTGTGGGACCTTGCCGAAGATAAAAACTCAATCGCACTCATCGAAGCATTCCTGGCGGCAAACAAGCACGTTGCTTTGGTCTGTCACGCACCTGGCGTGCTGCGCCATGTGAAAACCCCGACAGGGAAACCGCTGGTTGAAGGCCGTAAGATCACTGGTTTTACCAACAGCGAAGAGGAAGCGGTAGGGCTGACCCAGATCGTGCCTTTCCTGGTAGAAGACGAGCTGATTGCCAAAGGTGGGATTTACTCCAAAGGCGCTGACTGGAGTTCGTATGTGGTCAGCGATGGCCGGTTGATCACCGGGCAAAACCCAATGTCTTCGGCAGCAACGGCGGCCCAGCTGATTAAGCAGCTGGGAGCATAATCGTTGACGAAGTGAAGGTGATAGGATCTCCACCTGTCACCTCTTACGATGATCACTCATGGAAAATCCTTATGAATAATAAAGCCTTGTTCGAGCCAGCCAGGCTTGGCCCTTATACCCTTAAAATCGCATTGTATTTCCCCCACTGCCTCCGCTAGGGAAAATAAAGCCAACATTCCCGCAGCATAAATACCCGCTTAAGTAGAGTGCAGGGTTCTAGCCTACTTCAAATCTTTCCTAGCTAACTATCTGATAAACAATATTGAACTGGGATTTTTAGCGACCCTTCTCCGCCTAAAAATCCCTTGCGGTTCATGGTCGTTAACGGTATCTTTTAGCCGCGCCTGCAAAATCAGGTGCTGGGATTGGCATCCTGAGTAACTTCACTGACGACACAAGGCGCGTCTGCGCTTTTTTTGTGTCTTTCGTTCGGCTACGTTTCAATGGTGGGCCGGACGGGGGCGTCGAAAGACGCGCCGGTGTCAGTGAGGCCGGTAATGCCAACCCCGCCCGGTTCCACCACCCGTGAAATTGGCATTTCCGGTGGTGGAAATAATTTGTTACTCACTGAGGTTGCCTTATGGCTATGGCTACAATCCCTACCCAAACTCACGCGTTACTTTCCATCCCATTTGATTCAACTACCGATTTCACCGTTCTGGCCAGCCATTGCGAAAACCTGGCCGACGCTTCGCTGCATAGCGACGATCCGGCGCAGCGGCAAGCGCTCTGCAAACGGCTTACCGATTGCCTGGCACAGTTGCGTCCCACATTGGATGACGCTATCCCGCCTCATCTGATTGACAGCCTGACTGTGGATGACCGGCCCGTACTCTCGCCTCGCTTTGAGCCGGGCTCTGCGAGTACAGTCAGGCGCTGGCTCAGCTGTTGGCGGAACGGACGTTATCGCCAGAGAGGGAATCAACGCTTGCCGGGTTGTTGTTCGATTTGGTGGTGTATTTCGCTGACGAACTGCGGGCGCCGCGCTGGATAGCTTACGGCTGACCGGCAGGTACTGCACGTGTCGTGTTTTCCCAGGGAAGAGCGTGGGGAATATGGCTAACAAAGCTGAATTTAGTCTAATTATCGGCAGTAACACCTGACCCCTCGATCTTTAAACTCCTTGCTTTCCCATAGTAACCTCATATAAATTGATGCGCTTAACATCCTAAATTATAGGCAATTTGCCCGCTGTCACCCGTTACTGCGACGTTAGAAAGCATGGCGGTTGTTTTCCGTATTTTCGTAGCCAGTGCATTGCCTAGCCTTCTTTTTTGCTGGAACAGGGCCTTATGAAAGCGATAGTCAGTCAAATTCCCGCACTGGATAAGTTTGTCCGAGTTTGTGATTTCCTTATGTTGCGTAACGGCGCAACCTTCAGTCAGATCTATCAGGGATTGGCGCTCCCCAAGAGCAGTACTTCGACATTATTGAATGTGATGGTCGCTCACGGACTGTTGCGTCAGGAGAATGATCGCTATTTACTGGGCTTACGTTTATACGAATTCGGCAATAGGGCTATCGAACAATTTGATATCAAAAAGGTGGCGCTGCCGGTACTGACCGATTTACGCGATACCACGCATTTGACTTGTCATTTGGGAGTATTGGAAGGGAACTCGGCCATCTACCTGGCTAAACTTGAAAGCCCTCACGCCATTATTATCCGCAGTTGGGAAGGGAAACGATTGTCGTTACACAGCTCAGGGCTGGGTAAAGCCCTGTTGGCATGGTTGCCGGCAGAAACAATAGATGACCTGTTGCCGGAAGGCGAGCAGCTCCCGCGTTATACCGAGAGTACCATTATCAGCAAGATAGCGCTTAAGGATGAACTGGCGCAAATTCGTCAACGAGGATGGGCCTACGATGATGAAGAAGACAGCCCTGGAGTGCGCTGTATTGCGGCTCCTGTGCGTGATCATCAAGGCCGTGTGATTGCCGCCATCAGCATTTCCGGCGTTTTGTTCCAATTACCGAAAGAAAATCTTGCCAGCTTGGCCGCCGTAGTTGGACATGCCTGCCAGGCATTACAAAATATCCTCAGCCATTAATTCCTTAGGGGCTACAGACTCCTCTTCCTGCCGCTGGGTTGTTATTCCGTTAAAAAATAGAAAATAGGATCTCGATCACAGTTCACTCTATAGTCATATTGACGATAGGGTTTCTTTCGCGCATTATTCTTTATATAGAACATGTGTTCTGTATGTAGAACAATGAATAACAACGATAGAGGCTGTTATGAAACATCAAGATAGATTTAAAGGTATCGTTCCTCCGGTTCCTACCATCGTCGATAATAAAGGAAATTTTGACCGTGCTGGCATGGCCAAGCAGCTCGATAAGCTGATTGCGGCGGGCGTGGATGGCGTGCTGATCTTGGGGAGCGGCGGTGAATTCTGCCATATGGATCATAAAATGCGCTTAACTGTGGCTGAGTTCAGCGTACAACACGTGGCTGGTCGTTTACCCGTTCTGATTGGTATCGCTGCTCCTGGTACTCAGGAAACCATCGATTATGGACAGCATGCCGCCACCATCGGGGCCGATGCGGTGTTGGTGGTCAATCCTTTTTATACCACTATCAGCAATGAAGCCATGTATCAGCATTACCGGACAATTGCCGAAACGCTGACGTTACCAGTATTCTTATATAATTTCCCGGCACTCACGGGACAGGATATCGGTCCGGATATTATCATGCGGTTAGCCGCTGATGTGCCCAATATTATCGGCATTAAAGACACCGTGGATAATATCAGCCATATTCGGGAAATCATCAATCGGGTCAGGCCCATCAGGCCGGATTTTATTATATTTGCCGGTTATGACGAATATCTGTTGGATACCTTATTATTGGGAGGCAACGGCGGTATCCCAGCAACAGCCAATTTTGCGCCACAGGTGACCTGCGGTATTTATCGCGCCTTTAAAGATCAAGATCTCGCCACCCTCCAGCGTTTACAGCGGCAACTGGCCAGTCTGTCCTCACTGTATGCGGTTGATACGCCGTTCTTTGCGGTGATTAAAGAAGCGATCGTCATGACGGGTACCGATATTTCCACGGCCGTCTTGCCCCCGTCCATGCCACTTGATGATAATAAAAAACAACTTGTCGCTCAGATTTTACAACGCAGCGGAATAGCTTTAGTATAATATTATTTAATCAATTTGAGACGATGGCTAGATTAGCCGATTTTTATTTATCGACTGACAATAATAATAAAATTTCATCGCGGTTTTAAAAAACTTTTTGTGTATTTTCGCACTGTTTAGCTATCTTTGTGAAAATAAGGATAACCTCTACCTAAAGAGCCTTATATTTGTGAGTAAATAAAAATGAAAACTGACTCAAACTCGGTGCCTAATAAAAGATGGCTACAGATAATACCGGCTACCATGCTGGTATACATTGTTGCTTATATGGATCGGACCAATATTGCTATCGCCATGGCCGGCGGTATGAATCAAGAACTGGGTATGACTGCGACTATAGCCGGACTGGCCGCGGGGATTTTTTTTGTCGGCTATATGTTTTTACAAGTCCCTGGCGGTCATGTCGCAGAGAAATACAGCGCCAAGAGATTTATTGCCTATACTATTGTATTTTGGGGTTTTTTTGCGATTTTAACCGGTTTTGTGCACAACAGTTGGCAATTATTGGCTATCCGATTTATTCTCGGCGTGGCTGAAGGTGGTGTCTATCCGGCTATCCTAGCCTTAATTAGTCACTGGTTCCCTAATCGAGAACGCGCCAGGGCCATTGCATATTTTCAGATGAACCTCGCGGTTGCCGCCATTATTACCAGTCCGTTGTCCGGTTGGCTTATCGCGTTGCATGGCTGGCGGGAAATGTTCATTATCGAAGGGGTACTTTCCCTAGCGTTATTATTTGTCTGGGTCCCCATGGTAGCCGATCACCCACATCAGGCGAAATGGTTGTCCGTCCGGGAAAAAACCTGGATTGAAGTTCAGCTTGCAGCAGATCAACTCAATAATCCCTATATTACGGATAAAAAAAGCAAGTTTAATGACATAGTGGGTGATATCAATATCTGGAAATTGATCGGTATATATTTCTTTATGCAGGTCGGATTTTACGGTTTCTCTTTGTGGATGCCTTCGCTTATCAAAGAAATTACCCATAGCGGTATGGGCAAAGTGGGGATCTTGTCTATTTTTCCCTATATCCTGACCATAGCCGGCCAATATTGGTTTGCCAAGCGTTGCGATGCCACGATGAACCGTCGTTTATATACCGCGCTGCCTTTTATCGGTTTTGCCTTATGTTTATTCCTATCGATACTGTTGCAACAGAATATGTGGATGTCGTATGGGATGATGGTGATCTGCGGTTTCTTCCTGCAAGCGTATGCCGGGCCTTTTTGGACTTTGCCCGCCTTGTTATTTCCCCCCAATGTGGTCGGCGGGGTGCGCGGTTCGGTTAATGCGCTAGGCAATCTGGGGGGATTTATCGGTCCTTATATGGTGGGTGCATTGACCACCAATGTTGGACAGGCCACTGCACTGTATACGCTAGTCGGTTCATTACTCATTGCAGCGGCGCTGACCTTCACCCTGCCGGCGATAACCGCCAATGCGCGCACCGCAAGTCAGGTCATCGAGAATGTCATGGCAGAAAGGTAGCAAAAACTTTTTGCCGGTTAATTTTGTCAGGAGTTATGTAAAATGAAGCAACAATGTCAAAACGCGCGTGATTTATGGTCTCAAGTCGATGCGTTGCGCATGGGGATGAATTGGTCGAAAGACGATACCAATAAACCCCAGATTCTGATCGATGATGTGTTTGGCGAAAGCCACCCCGGCAGTTTCCATCTTGGAGACTTGAGTTATGAAGCTGTGCTGGGCGTACATGGAACAGGCGGTCGGGCCGCCCGCCACCATATCACCGATATTTGTGATGGTGGGGGCAGGGACATAACGGCATGAATTATATTCTCGCCTCGCGGGAGGCCATTGCCAATATGGTGGAAATCCACGCCTCGGTGATCCCCTGGGACGGTATGGTGCTGTTGTCTAGCTGTGATAAATCGGTGCCGGCGCACCTGATCGCCGCCGCCCGGCTTGATATTCCCACCGTTCATGTGCCCGGCGGTTCACAGCGCGGCGCGCCGAACATGACCACTTCCGGTTACGCCGGCACCATATTTGCCAAATGGAAAAAAGGAGAAATCCCGATCCAGGAAGTCAAAACTTTCCAGCGCAGCGGCTGCCCCACTTACGGCGCCTGCCAGTTTATGGGCACCGCCAGCATGATGCAGTGTGTTTCTGAAGCGTTGGGCATGGCCTTGCCCGACAGCGCTATTGCTACCTTGAGCGAAATCCGCCGCATCGCCAGGGCGGCAGGGCATCAGGTCATGTCGCTGGCGGAAAAAAGCATCACCGCCCGTAAAATTCTCACCCGGGCCGCCTTTGACAATGCGATTAAAATCCATGCGGCCATTGGCGGCAGTACCAATGCGCTGATTCACTTACTTGCCGCAATATCTTTAGTAAGAACAACTCTAGATATTGAGGGTAAGTTAACATTTGATGAAGCATCAAAAAAAATAGCCACCGCGAATGAAATATCTAACGAATTTAACGGAGGTTAATTTAAAAAATAATTAAATCAACCTTGAATAATGTGGTTCAAAAAAATGTAAATAAAAGGAATATATAATGTCATATAGAAGTGAAAAAACTCTACGCGGTATTGAAAATCAATATTATCGTGCAACAATGAAATCAATGGGTTTTTCAACCAATAATTTAAGAAAGCCTATCATTGCTATAGCTAACTCTTGGACTGAAGGAGTACCTGGTCACTATAACCTTCGTCAAGTTTCTCAACGTGTCCGAGATGGAATATTTACAGCAGGAGGAACACCCGTTGAATTTGGTACTATAGCTTGCTGTGACGGTATGGCCCAAGGCCATGATGGCATGCATTATATTTTACCGTCTCGTCAAGTTATAGCGGATAGTATAGAAATATTTGCACAGGCTCAATTGGTTGATGCCATAGTTCTACTTGGTTCATGTGATAAAATTGTTCCTGGAATGTTGATGGCTGCTGCCAGATTAGATATTCCATGTATCCTTTTGCCCGGTGGACCAATGGAAGGCGGTATTGAATTTGATGGGCGCCAATCAGATCAAACTTCAAGCGCTGAAGCACTAGGAATGCTTAGTGCAGGTAAAATAACTGAGTGTCAATATAAGACATTAGAAAACCTAAGTTGCCCTAGTTGTGGATCTTGCGCATTTATGGGTACCGCTAACACAATGTGTTCACTATCTGAAGCTTTGGGAATGACACTACCAGATGCTGGTATGATCCCAGCGACTTCAGCTGATAGAATGCGTGCGGCTGAGTTAACAGGAATTAAAATAGTTGAGTTAACGAAAGAAAAAATCACAGCAAGAAAAATAATTACTGAGGCGTCTATTCGAAATGCTATTAAAGTATGCATGGGAATAAGCGGAAGTACAAATGCAGTAATGCACTTAATCGCCATTGCACATGAAGCAGAATTAGATATTGATGTTTTAGCCGAATTTGATCGACTAAGTCATGAAATTCCACATGTTGCTAAGATCAATCCTTCCAGCCGATATAATTGCGTTGATTTCCATCGTGCTGGTGGTGTACCTCGAGTCATGGAAGCGCTTCAAGAAAAACTTGAATTAGACGAAATGACAGTTACAGGTAAAACAGTACGTGAAAATATTAAACATCATGTATATCAATACCCAGAAGATAAACGCATTATTAGTACCGCTGCTGATCCGTTTGGTTATAAAGGCGGTATTGCAGTATTAAAAGGTAACTTAGCACCAGATACCGGTATAACAAAGCCAGGAGCTTTCGATGAAAGTTTATATCACTTTATCGGTGATGCAATTTGTTTTGATAGTGAAGAAGAAGCTGAGGAAGCTATTCTAGGTGGCAAAGTTAGAGATGGACATATTGTTGTAATTAGATATGAAGGTCCTAAAGGTGGGCCTGGTATGAGAGAAATGTTTAAAGCGATGAAATATCTCTACGGTAGAGGACTTGCTTTAACAACAGCTTTAATTACTGATGGTCGTTTTTCTGGTACCAATAATGGTTGCTTTGTCGGGCATATTTCACCAGAAGCAGCAGAGGGCGGTCCAATTGCTATTGTAAAAGATGGTGATAAAATTGAAATTGATATTGAAAATAGAGGGCTAACTCTATTAGTAGACGATGAAGAGATTGAACGTAGATTAAAAGAGTGGAAACGACCAGAACCTAAGTTTAAACGTGGTTATTTAAGTTTTTATTCTAAATTTGCAGCATCGGGTTCAAAAGGCGGCATCATCGATTTAGACAATATCAAATAAGGAATATACCTGTGATCATTGAAGGTGCTTGATTTCGTGAAACAGGGAGATCATGCTGGTTGGCATGAAAATACATCTGACCTCGGAACAACGGATAGCTCTGGAAATACTGCACAAGAACAGCAGAGACTGGCCTGTGCGTGACCGAATCCGATGTGTTCTACTTGCCGCTGATGGCTGGACCGCAGCCATGATCACCAAGTCTCAGCTGATTGATGAAACGACCGTTCGCCGGCATCTGTATGAGTGGTTTAATGAAGAAAAACTTAAGCCCGAAAATGTCGGCTCTGACAGTCATCTCAACGAGGCGCAGACAGCAGAATCTCAAAGAGTCGGACCTCAATGATTATTTTATGGGTACAATAGCCATTGACAAACACCGTATTACGGAAAATTTTACCCAGAAATATTGTCCCGAGCCTTGGTCAGAATAGATCTGCATCTGGGACGATGGGCCCGTAACAAATACAAACGGCTCCGTGGACACAAACGACGTTCATGGAACTGGCTCAAACAGATAAGAGGGCAATGTCCTAAATTGTTTGCGCACTGGGTATTTATCTATACAAAGGTAGTTGGATAAGAAGAGCCGTATGAATCGAGAGATTCACGTACGGTTCTGTGAGAGCCTGAGGGGGTGGTTCCCTTGGGCTACTCGACCCCCCTACTGAAAATCTAATTGGGGGGTAGTGGAGCCTGACATGAAACGTTATTCACCTGAGCGTAAAGCCGCTGTTTTGGACAAATTACTCCCCCCTCACAACATGACTGTTAGCGCACTTGCACAGCAGGAAGGAATATCGGAAGCTACCCTTTATAGCTGGCGTATTCAGACTAAATTGGAGGGAAAGCCCGTGCCCGGAGCGAATAAAACCACTGAACAATGGTCGACCGAAGCCCGTTTTGCCGTCATCGTGGAAACTGCCACACTCAGCCAAGCCGAGTTAGGTGAATATTGCCGTCGTAAAGGGCTTTATCCAGAACAAATAGCCCAGTGGAAGCAGGACTTTCTGCAAACGCCACAACCCGATACCCGGCAATCGCAAAAGCAGGCCCAAAAAGAAATCAAAGGGTTGAAGCGAGAACTGGCCCGTAAGGAAAAAGCGCTGGCGGAGGCGGCCGCGTTGCTGGTGTTGCGAAAAAAGCTCAATGGCTATTACGGGATAGCAGACGAGGACGACTGACGCCAGCGAACGAACGCGTGCAATTTATCCGGTGGATAGGCGAGGCGACAAACGCCGGCGCGCGTCTGGTCCCAGCCTGCCGGGAAGTGGGCATCAGCCTGCGTACCTGGCGGCGTTGGAACGGACAGGCCGAAGACCGCCGGCCTTCGGCGGTGCGCCCACGACCGGCCAATAAACTGACTCTCGCCGAAGAGCATCAGATATTGGCCGTGTGTCACGAGCCGGAGTATGTCAGTCTGCCACCGGCACAAATCGTGCTGGGGCGCCGATGAAATCTCAAACGCTGAAAGCAAAACTGGAAGAACTGCAGATCACCGGTTCACACAGCCGGCCGCGGGTCAGTAACGACAACCCGTATGTGGAATCGCTGTTCAGGACGCTGAAATATGTTCCGGCATGGCCGTCATCGGGCTTCGTGGATCTGGATGAAGCAAGACAGTGGGTTGAGTCTTTTAGCCGGTGGTACAACGAAGAGCACAGGCATAGCGCTATCAGTTATGTGACGCCGGAACAACGCCATCAGGGGCATGACATTGCCCTGTTGGCAGACCGAAAAGCCTTGTATGAATCAGCCCAAAGGGCCAACCCGGAACGGTGGTCAAAACACTGTCGCCGATGGCAGCGTGTCGAAGTGGTGATGTTGAATCCGGACAAACCGGAAACAGCGCTGGAAAATGCAGCATAAAAAATGACTAAGGGTGCCAACATCCTTGACAGCCGCCGCGGATAAGACGCTGGTCGCTTTTGGCGAAGGCTTGCACCCGTTTGGTCAAAATCGCCATGGTGAAATGATGCGCTTCGATCAGGCACTTCATGGGGTGCAACGCAGTGACTTGGAGGTTGCAGATATAGAAAGTGGCGGACAAATATGGGTAGCGTGCCCGATCGGAACATCAGGCGGATTTTTGGTGGCGAAACAGGCATTTTCGAAAGATTTCTTGAATAACCAGTCTCCACAAGGCAGTAATTTAACGTCTTTTAGGCGTGGCACGATTATTAAGATCGTTGCGCTCAAATAAACAAACGAGAAACATAACGTCTTGACTGCCACTTTGATTTTAATGTTGATTTTGTGAGTCATATAAACTCTGGAGGGATATCGCAATAATTGCTCAGGTCATGATGTGCAGTTCGATCGCCTGCTTATCAATTGCGAAAGCTCATCCCAGCTCTGCTTATTTAGGCAGTCTATTAGGCGTGATAAAACGCGTGCAAAGGCATGTTTTTTTCCCCGCAACGACAGAATTCCCGCAGGCATAAAAAAGCCCCCGGAACGGGGATTCTCACGTCCTTTCGTTTAAACACGAGTATCAGCGGTTAAATTCAGACCATGAAAACTTCTGGTCCTTTGTCTTCGATAACATTGAGGATGCGTAGCGCTGCCTGGTTTGGCTTGCTTTCCTCACGCTCCCACTTTGACACGCTCTCAACTGACATGCCTAACGTGCGAGCAAGCGCCGATTGAGACATTTTATAATGCACGCGCACTTCCTTGATCTGTATGCCAGTCATCGCGCGAACCTTCGGGATGCTGCGCACATCAACCGCTGCATTAATGGCGGCTACTGTCTCATCTTTAACCACGCCCAATTTGTTATAGCGCTGGGCCATACCTTGGATGCGTTTCAGGCGATCACTCATCACAATTTACCTCAATTCAATCAGTTCTCTAACATCCAACAGCCGATTTATCTGCTCTACCGTCAGGGCGATGAAATCAGGCGCGATCCTGCAATAGGCGTCGATTTCATCATCTTCAAGCTCTTTTCCTTTTTTCTTTGATAACTCACTTTTCAGATACATATCAAAGAAGTAAACATTCACGCCATTATTGAAAAATACTATCGACCGGGCACCGGCTTGTGGGCTCACAGCGGGCAAAGCAAGGCGTTTTTTGTACGTATACTTACCTAAATGATCACCGGGAAGGCCTGAAAGTATTGCTTTTGCGGCTTTGCACAAGATCTTATCGCTGATACGCGCTGTCTTTCGGTCTTCCTCAAATTCAGGCGTTAAATAAATCCCCATTTGTCCCTTTGCCATCTTCCCTGTCCGTAAGCATTACTATAGTCTAGCTTACGAGTTAGGGTTAGCGCAATATTTACCCACTAAGAGCGGCCTCAGCCAGATGCAACTTCCCGTTGATTGGCTATCTTCGTACCGTTTGCCGATCTTCACTTGTTGTTGCAGACCTCTCCCGGCGGACTGGTCATTGATGAGGCGCATATTGTCACCACGAATCCGCTGCTCTCTCCCTATATGACCAAGGTCGTCAACATGTGGCATAAGTTGGGCGCCTGGTTGTGTCTGGCCACCCAGAACCTAGCTGACTGTCCTGATACCTCGGAGAAGATACTGAACATGGCGGAGTGGCAAGAAAGCTGGCACCACAGTTTACGTGCTCTCATCTTTGCTTCACTTTTTATCGCCTCGTGGGAGTTGAAGGCCTATACCCAGTTCGAAACACCTAAACCCGATATGGTTAAAATTGACGAACGATTTAAATAGGCAGAAAAACATGCAAAAGAGGGCTGAAATGTCAGAACAAATTGAAACAGGCAGCGGTAATGTTTATGACGATCTGGGATTTTCAGATGCTGCTGAAATGCAGGTAAAAGCCCACCTGGCGACAAAAATCGCTGGCATTATCCGCGCTAAACACCTGACTCAGATGCAGGCGGCCGAGTTGTTAGGTATGCCGCAACCGACGTTATCCGGAATGCTGCGTGGTCAATTTCGCGGGATAAGTGAAGCAAAAATGATGGAATGCCTGATGCGTCTGGGGCGCGATGTGGAAATTGTCGTCGGTAAACCCCGTCGTTCCCCCACAAAAAGCCAGCCTTAAAGTCAGGTTTGCCGGTTAAGGTTATAGAGACTTAACCTTGTTAGTTTGCATGAAAAAATTCACTTAGACGTTTCGATTATCATCCGGTGACGTTTTTCTCTGATTCACAGAATGGCACTTCCGATTCATTTCCCCGAATTCAGTCCTCCCCCAGGGCAGACGCCAGCCTCGCATTAGGAATGTTTTATTTTACCCAGTCTTCCAGCATCAGCCCCGGCACCCGCGCAAACTCTCGCGTATTATTGGTCACCAGGACAGCGCCGGCCGCGATGGCATGGCCGGCAATGGCCGCGTCGTTATTGCCAATTGGCGTGCCGGTCGCCGCCAGCGCGATTTTGATGTCGGTGGTGGCGTCCACCGCGGCCCGGTCCCAGGGCAGCACGGCATCGAGGCGGACGCAGAATGCGTCAACCAGTTGCGTGTGGCGCGGCGAGGCTTTTTTGCCGATGGCGCCAAAACGCATCTCGGCATAAGTGATGGCCGACACCACAATGCGGTGATTGCGCAGTACGGCCTGCTCGAGTTGTTTCAGCACCGCTTCCGGCTGCTCGCGCATGATGAAAGAGCAGATATTGGTGTCCAGCATGTAAGCCTTGCTCATAGCTCAAAACGTCCTTCGTCGCTGACAATCTCCTCACGCTCCGTCATAAAGTCCGCATCGGCTTTTTCAAGCTGGGTGAACGACCGCCAGGTCGGCCGGAGAGGACGCAAAATGATACTGTCCCCTTCACGGAAAATCTCCAGCTCGCTGACGCCGTCAAAATCCAGATCGCGGGGCAGACGGATGGCGCGGTTATTGCCGTTTTTAAAAATAGATACGGTTCGCATGGTTTTACCTCATATGCTGAGTGTGCCAGGGATGTTCTCCCACATAGGAGAAGTATATACATATGTCGACCATATGTATAGGCTAGGCATATACATATATAACGAATATGTACAATATCTATTCTTTTTTACGGCCAGATCCGAAAAAAGCTATTCTAAGATCTCACCCCCTCAACTTCTGGGCGCCTAGGCCGACAACACCGACAACACTACATGTAGTGTTCTACCCCACTGCCGCCACGACTAAAAACAGCTGAAATGGGAGCTATCCGGCCTGGCGGCACCGTGGTAAATTTCCTGAAAAGCCAAAAACGGCAAAAGTCGGAAGTAACAGGGTAGGGCGGTCGGTAATTGCATGGCGTTGTTATTAGCCTGATTTTAATTACTACGTGACAATTTACATTGCAAGATTACCGGACGTAATTAAATTCCTCTGTCCCGTATGACGATTCTTATCAGGACGGATAGCAAAGACCGTGATATTCACCATTTAGTATTATCAGTCAACTGACGATAAGGCGGGGGTTATGAATAATGGGGGGCTCGTGAAAGCCTTGATTAAAGAGGGCGATTCAATCGTCTGGCTTTATCGGACCAAAAATTCGCATTTTATTATGGCTAATACGCCTGCGGCTTGTTCAACTGGCGCCGTCTGCCCAAAGAATTTGAGCACACGTCGCCAGTTCCCGGTAACTTCTCCCTCTCCATGGTACCTTCCAACAATCCACAGCGGTTTATTGCCTTACTGCATTTTCAGTGAGCTAAAAGCATCGTGGCCAAAACGCCAGATTTTGAGCCAGCGGCCCGAAATCACAACCAAAGCGTTGACCTGCCGCTTTCACCTGCAGTTGCAACTGTGGCAGAGGGGCATCGATCGGGGCTTTACTGGCATAAATCACCACATTTCCACTGGGCGCGGTACAATACAGTCCCGCCTTAAACAACGCATACAGCGCATGGAAAAAGGACGAGTGACACCCAAGCGGCCCATGGTAATTCATGACCAGCCAGCCTCTCGCACTGAGCTGCTCTGCGCAGGCCGCCAGAAAACTGTCTTTTGATTGCACCGGTGACATGGCATCCGCCGAATACAAATCCGAAAAAATCAGATCATAAGCCTCCGTGCTTTCTTGCGTGATGAAGCCACCTGCATCTTCGACAAGATAATGAACGCGGGCGCTATCTGGTAAACAAAAATAGTGCTGGGCTACCGACACCACGGATGCCCGCAGCTCCACCACATCCATCGTTATCTCCCCATTGTAAGCATGGAGGGATCGCACCAGGCTTCCGCCGCCCAACCCCAGGACCAGAACCCTCTGCACGCAAGTCAGGACCACCGCCATCAGCATGGCTTTGATATAGTTGTGGACAGGCAACGCAGGGGCATTTTTTCGCATTTTGCTTTGTTCGAAAATTGAATCAAAGCTCAGAATGCGATAATTTTTGTCATCAATAACAGTAATACCCCCGTACTCATCTTCCACCCGGGCCACCACGTCTCCGCGAGGCAAAAGTCGGGGGTGTCTAAAATCATCAACAATGAACAATAATATATTCGCAACTTAGCCCACCAAGTTTATCGACCGTCATCAGATACCGATAAGGGCTGTTATCAGAGGAAAATTCCCGTAAAGAAATATTCATCATTGTTCCAGAGGTTTGACCAGCACAGCAATTATATCATGCCTGATATGACGACGTTACCCCCATATCGGTTCCCGATTACTACTCTTGTTCCGAGATCCTTTCTATCGATTTGAGCAACCACAGCATATCGGTGGCATCCGGCAGATTGATATACCAGCGAGTGCCCTGGGCATACTCTTCCTCGTCCGGCCAGACAGTGTTGCCGGTGAGTGTTATCAGCAAATCCAGCGTGTTACTCTCACTATCACTCAGGTGCACAGACAAGCAGCTTCTCTAATAACGTGACCAATTTTACTTGATCACTTCAGGGGGGAAGTGTTGCTATTGGCCCGCAGAGAGTCTAAGGCGTTTGGTTGAGCCAATGCAAAGGCATATGAAACAATTGCTGATTTCACCCCAACTGCCTCTGCTAGGGAAAATAAAACCAACATTTTCACAGAACAAAAACCCGCCTAAGCAGGGCGCCGGACTATAATGGTCACTTTAAATCTTTCCTAGCTAACTACCTGATAAACAATACTGAACTAAAACTTTTAGCGACCATTCCCCGCCCAAAAATCCCTTGCGGTCCATTGCCGTTAACGGTATCTTCTAGCAGCGCCTGCAAAATCAGGCGCTGGGATTGGAACCCCGATTAACCTCACTGGCGACAAGACGCCGCTGCGTCTTTTTTTATGTCGCGCGTTTAGCTACACCCAAATTATGGTGGGCTGGACGGGGGCACCGCAAGGTGCGCCGGTGTCAGTGAGGCCGGTAGTTCCAACCCTGTTCAGTC
>Ga0224528_1000646_pt1 | contig 25777 bp, 22 predicted proteins | sample CBST25metaG_2_FD_179888 | JGI IMG/M metagenome (GOLD analysis project Ga0224528, IMG submission 179888) | Peat soil microbial communities from Stordalen Mire, Sweden - C.B.S.T25 | ecosystem: Environmental > Terrestrial > Soil > Wetlands > Peat | place: Sweden: Norrbotten County, Stordalen Mire...
TCCTCTGCCGGTGGAGGAGGGCCCGAATTCCACGCCTGAATTCAGGTTAGCTGGATGCGGAAAATAATCGGCAAGGCGGGAAAAAAGGGACAACTGATAAGAAACAAACTCTCGCGGTATTGAGGTTCGAGGTATCCCAGGCGCCCAAAAGCGAGGCACCTGGGGCACCCGCAATATTTATTTGCCGAATCAATAACGCCCGCGCAAGAAGGGATTGCCGCGCCGCTCGACGCCGATGGTCGTCTCCGGGCCGTGCCCGGGCAAGACGTGCGTTTCGTCGGGCAGGGTCAGCAGCCGCGAATGGATCGACTCGATGATCTGCGCCGCGTTGCCGCCGGGCAAATCGGTCCGGCCAATCGAACCGGCAAAGAGCGTGTCTCCGGCCAACAGCAGCTTCAGCGGCGCAAAGTGCAGGCACACCGAGCCCAGGCTGTGCCCCGGCGTGTGCAGCACCTCGGCCGGAAAGCGCTCCAGACCAACCACTGCTCCGTCGGCCAAGGCACCGTCGGGCGGCGCGGTCTCTGGCGTCTCCACGCCGATCCACCCCGCCTGGGTTTCCATCATCGCCAGCAGCGGCAGGTCGTCTTCATTCAGAAGAATCGGCGCACCGGTCAGCCGCTTCAGCTTCAGCGCCCCGCCAACATGGTCAATGTGCGCGTGCGTCAGCAGAATCTGCTTCAGCTTGAGATGCAGATCGGTCAGGCGGCGATTGATATAGCCCACCTCGTCGCCGGGATCGACGACAATCGCCTCGCCCGAGGCTTCGTCGCCAAGAATCGTGCAGTTGCATTGCAGCGGACCAACGGGAAAAGTTTCCAAAATCATGCTCCCATTGTAAGGCGAGAAACTGCTTCCAAACTGATCTCAAAAATGCTGCGTAAAATGATGGAGGATCAGGGAGAAAACGAATGGCAGATATTACCCGGCGGAGTTGGTTGCAAGGGGCGGGCGCGGCGCTGGCGATTGCCCAAGGCGTCTGGGGCGCGGCGCGCGCACTGGCGGCGGAGTTGCCCCTCGGACGCCCAGCCAAGGCTGATCGCCACTTTGCCAGCGCGGGCGTCGAGGTCCTGATCCCGCGCATCCAGCGCAAAATCGCCGATTCCACCCTGGCCACTCTCTTCGCCAACTGCTACCCCAACACCCTTGACACCACGGTTTATGCCGGCACATTCCAGGGCAAGCCAGACACCTATGTCGTCACCGGCGACATTGACGCCATGTGGCTGCGCGACTCGTCCGCGCAACTGTGGCCCTATCTTCCCCTGGCCCAAAGCGACGCGCCGCTGCGCGCGCTGATCGAGGGCGCCATTCGCCGCCAGACCCGCATGATTCTGCTGGACCCCTACGCCAACGCCTTCATGCGCGACGCTACAGCCAAGCCTCTGGAGTGGTCGCTGACCGACCAGACCGAGCATCGAGCCGGCGTCGGCGAGCGCAAGTGGGAGGTCGATTCGCTCTGCTACCCCATTCGCCTGGCCCATGGCTATTGGCGGCAAACCGGCGACACGAGCCCCTTTGACGCGCAATGGGGCGAGGCCGCCTGGACCGTTGTGCGCACCTTCCGCGCCCAGCAGCGCAAAGATGGCCCGGGCCCTTACTCCTTTCAGCGCGCCTCGGCCGTCTCCACGGAGACCTGCGCCCTGGGCGGTTTTGGCAATCCCGCCCGGCCCGTGGGCATGATTTATTCCATGTTTCGCCCCTCCGACGACGCCTGCATCTATCCGCTGTTTGTGCCCGCCAACCTGTTTGCCGTGGCCAGCCTGCGCCAGTTGGCCGAGCTGGCCGCAAAAGTGCGCGGCGACGCCAAACTGGCCGCAGAGGCCACAGCCCTCGCCGATGAAGTCGAGGTGGCCCTGCAACACCATGGAAAAACGCAGCATCCCAGCATGGGCGAAATCTGGGCCTACGAGGTGGACGGCTTCGGCAACGCGCTGATGATGGACGACGCCAATGCGCCCAGCCTGCTCAGCCTGCCTTACCTGGGCTGCTGCGCGGCTGGCGACCCGCTCTACCAGCGCACCCGCCGCTTTGCCTGGAGCCCGGCCAACCCCTACTTCTTCCACGGCCACGCCGCCGAAGGCATCGGCGGCCCGCATGCAGGACTCAACATGATCTGGCCCATGTCCATCCTGATGCGCGCTTTTACCTCGCAAGACGAGCGCGAAATCCGCCAGTGCCTGCTGTGGCTGCGCGACTCGACCGCCGCGACCGGCTTCATCCATGAATCTTTCGACAAGGATGATCCATCCAAATTTACGAGAAGCTGGTTCGCCTGGGCCAATACGCTTTTTGGCGAATTGGTCGTTAAACTGGCCACCGAACGGCCCGCGCTGCTAGCCGCGACACTGGGCTAAGTTAGCGCTTCACCAACAGTTGAGATCGACACGGAAAAACACTATGACTGAAATTCGCTCGACCGTTATCCTTGGCTCCGGCTGCGCCGGACTCACGGCGGCCATCTACACGGGCCGCGCCGGACTCAACCCCCTGGTTCTGGAAGGCCACGAGCCCGGCGGCCAGCTCTCCATCACCTCGCTGGTCGAGAACTTCCCCGGCTGGCCCGAGGGCATACAAGGCCCGGAGCTGATCGAGAACATGAAAAAGCAGGCCGCCCGCTTTGGCGCGAGCTTCCAACTGGCGCACCTGAACAAGGTGGATCTCAGCGCGCAGCCCTACCGGCTTGAAACCTCTGCCGGCGAAATTCTGACCCGCACCCTGATCATCGCCTCGGGCGCCAGCGCGCGCTGGCTGGGCCTGCCCAGCGAACAGGCCCTGATTGGCCACGGCGTCTCCAGTTGCGCCACTTGCGACGGCTTCTTCTTCCGCGGCAAGGAGATAGCCGTTGTGGGCGGCGGCGACTCGGCCATGGAAGAGGCTCTCTTCCTCACCCGCTTCGCATCGAAGGTAACCCTGCTCCATCGCCGCTCTGCCTTCCGCGCCTCGAAGATCATGCTGGATCGGGTGCAGGAGAACCCGAAGATCGAGTTGCTCCCCAACACCGTCGTAGAGGAGGTGCTGGGCGTCGATAAACACGAGGTCAAGGGCCTGCGCCTGCGCGATGTCACCACGGGCGCAATCACCACGCTTGATGTCAGCGGCCTGTTTCTCGGCATCGGACACGAACCCAACGCCAAAATGTTCAAGGGCCAAATCGATCTGGACGACGACGGCTACATCCGCACCTCGGGCAATGTGCTGGTCACCAAAGACGGCGCGCCGCTGCCGGGCGTCTACGCCTGCGGCGACGTGCAAGACCGCCGCTATCGACAGGCCATCACCGCCGCCGGCTCCGGCTGCATGGCCGCCCTCGAAGCCGAAAAATTCCTCGAATAACCACCTGCGGTGGGGCCAACTGCTCGCTGTTCGCTCGCACCTGCTTCTGTACTCTCCCCGGTCCCCAAAAGCTAGGGACCGGGGGCACCCAGCCAGCACAAATTAGGCGCCCATCCTTTCCACGTTCTTTACGGGAAGGGTGGGATTGCATGAACCTCCTTCCGCGCCTTTTTTCTGGCGCGGAGTAGCCGAAGGCAGTTGGCCCCACCGCAGGTGGCAGGTGGCTACCAGGTGTGGAAGACAAAAAACGCTGCCGCCACCAGGCACACGCCCGCGGCCGCGTGATTCCAGTGCAAATGTTCGCCAAAATAAAAGAGCGCAAAAACAGCAAAGACCAGCAGCGTAATAATCTCTTGAATCACCTTGAGCTGAACCGGGCTGAAGCGCGCCGCGCCCATTCGGTTAGCCGGAACTTGTAACATATATTCAAACAAGGCGATGCCCCAACTGACCAGGATGACCTTCCACAGCGCCTCCTGACGGAATTTGAGGTGGCCATACCAGGCAAAGGTCATGAAAATATTGGAAAAGATGAGCAGAACCACGGTCCACATACTCTCGATCTTACGCGGCGTCTCCATGCCGGCCGAGGCGAATGCACAATGACGGCACTTCAGCAAAATCTCGAACGCCTTGAAGAAAATATTTGCGCGGCCTGCCGCGACGCTGGCCGCTCCCGCGCTGAAGTCGAGTTGATGGCCGTCTCCAAAACGTATCCGGCTGAGACTTTGCTTGAGGCCGCCAGCCTTGGCCTCACTCTTTTCGGTGAAAATCGCGTACAGGAGTTCGCCGCAAAATCTCCATTACTTTCGGATGAACGCAAAAGAGCGAAGCTCCGCGCGCATCTCATTGGCCATCTGCAATCCAACAAGGCGCAGCGCGCCGTCGAACTCTTTGATGGCATCGACTCGCTGGATTCCCTGCGCCTCGCCGAGCGCCTCAACGAAGCCGCGGGCAAGCTGGGCAAGTTACTGCCAGTTTTGATTGAAGTGAAAGTCAGCCACGAGGAATCGAAGGCCGGCCTGGACCCTAACTCGCCGGATGCCGTGCAGTTACTCGAACGCCTGCCCGATCTAACTCACCTTCAACTTCGCGGGCTCTTGACGATTGCTCCGCTGGGTGTTTCAGAGCAAGAGACGCGAGCGTCTTTCCGCGCCTTGGGGGCGTGGCGCGAGCGCTGGGCGGCGGCTTATCCGCGGCTCTCACTCGATGTGCTATCGATGGGCATGAGCGGCGATTTCGCGCTGGCCATCAATGAGGGCGCAACCCGCATCCGCATTGGCTCGGCGCTGTTTGGCGCGCGCCCCGCACGGCCTGGACAGGCTTGATGCTGCGCGTCTCAGCGGCGGGAGTCACCCTGGCCGTGCGCGCCCAGCCCGGCGCCAAGAAGACCGCCATCGTCGGCCTCTACGGCGAAGGGGCAGCGGCACAATTGAAGATTGCCGTTCACGCTCCGCCCATCGAAGGCCGCGCCACCGTTGCCTTGACTGCCTTCCTCGCCGAAACGTTTGACTTGCCTAAAAACTCCGTCGAGGTTGTGACCGGCGAGTTATCGCGCAGCAAGGTCTTTCTGTTGCGCGGAGTTACGCGCGCCAAGGCGGAGTTCATTCTCGCCGAATGGATCAAGTAACACTGGTTACAAACAAGTTATCCGTTCGCCTATAGCTCCAAAAACTCCTGAAAAACCTCGTTCGAGAGCAACTGCCCCCGCGCCGTCAGCCGCACGGTCTTGCCGTCCGTTTCCACCAGCCCATCGGCCGCCAGCCGCTCCACAACTTTCAGCGCCGGCGCAACCATTTCCCCGCCAAACTCCTGCTCCAGCGCCGCCACTTCCACGCCCGCATGGAGCCGCAAGCCCAGGAACCAGGCCTCTTCATGCTGCTGATGGGCATCAAGCCAAGTTGTCTCGGCCAGTTCGCCGCCATCTATATACGTCTTCAAGTCGTCGCTGGTCGTTGCGCGCAACACGCGCCCGCCCTCCGCCGCGCGCAACATTGACGAGGCGTCCAGGCCCAGCCCAAGATAGGGTCGCCGCTCCCAATAGCGAAGATTATGGCGAGAGTAAGAGCCGGAGCGGCTGAAGTTGGAGATTTCATACTGCGCCAACCCGGCCTCGCGCAGCCGCCCAATCGCCTCCGCATACATCTCCGCCATGGTGTCGTCGGACGGCACCAGATCGGCGTAATAGCGCGCGCCCTCGGCCAGCACTTCGCGCCCCAGGCGCGAGTCCTCGTCCACCTCAAGCATGTAGACGCTGGCGTGGGAGACGCCGGTCTCCGCCAGCACCGTCAGCGACTCGCGCCACGAAGCCATCGTCTGCCCGGCCAGGCCCGCGATCAGGTCCACATTCAGGCTCTCGATGCCCGCCCGGCGCAGCCGTCTGATCTCCGCCAGCACCACCGCCCGGTTGTGCAGACGCCCGCTCACCGCTGCCTCGCGGTCGATGAACGACTGCACCCCCAGGCTGACGCGATTCATGCCCGCGCTGAGCAGCGCCTGCAAGGTTTCTTCGCTGATCTGGCCGGGAGCGCACTCCACGGTGATTTCCGCCTTCGCATCCAGATCAAACTCCGCCCTCAGCGCATCAAAGATCCGTGCAATCAACTCCGGCGCCAACAAACTCGGCGTTCCCCCGCCCAAGTAGACCGTGTCTACCTGACGTGGCAACTCCACGCCCATCTTCTTTGCCCAAGCCCCGGCCTCGCGCATCTGCGCCACCACCCGCTCCACATAGCGCGCGTGCTCGCTGGCCGGATAGACGCCCGAGGCGAAGTTGCAATAGGTGCACTTCGAACGGCAAAACGGTATCGAAATGTAAATTCCCAGCGCGTTGCGGCTCTTCTCTGTCACATCCAGATTCTTTCACGCGCGCCTCGGCTCAGCCTTGTTTTCACACACAGTCAAAACGCACGATTGATCCGGCCCAAAAGATTTGCATCGTGCTTTCCCACCCAAACCGCAAAGAACGCGGTTTGGATGGGGCACCCATGTTCTATTCCTTTTGGGCCGGATCAAGAACTCAATCATGCAAGAATTGAGAGAGGGAGATACCGCTTGAAAGCCTGGCCGCTGCTCGGCATCGGTTTCATCCAGTGTATTTTGCTGCTGGCGCACTGGTTCATTTACGAGACGTGGATCGCCTTCTGGGGCCTGCCGGCTCCCGCGATGCTGCTCATCTTGCGGATCGTGCTCCTGCTGCTGGGCCTCAGCTTTACCACCGCCGCCCTGCTCGGCTTTTATTTCACCAATCCGCTGGTGACCACGCTCTATCGCTTCGCCGCCGTCTGGCTGGGCATACTTAACTTCCTCTTCCTCGCCGCTCTGCTCTGCTGGCCGTGCGGTTACCTGCTCTCTCTGCTGGGATTCAGCGCCTACCGTCCACCCCTGGCCGCCTCGCTACTCGCTCTGGGCCTGGTCGTCAGCCTCTATGGCCTGCTCAACGCCCGCCACATCCGCATCCATCGCCACACCATCCAGTTGCCCGGCCTGCCCGAGGCCTGGCGCGGCCGCACCGCCCTGCTGCTCAGCGACCTGCACCTGGGCAACATCAACGGCATCGCCTTCAGCCGCCGCATCGTCGCCTTGGCCGCCAGCCTTGAGCCCCAGATTATCTTTCTTCCCGGCGACCTCTTCGATGGCTCCCTGGTCGACCCCCATGCCCTCACCGCGGCTTTTCGCGGCCTCAACCCGCCCCTGGGCATTTATTTCTCCGCCGGCAACCACGACGAGTTTGGACACACCGACCTCCACGCCGATGCCATGCGCCAGGCCGGCATCCGCGTTTTAGACAATGAAAAAGTCGTCGTCGACGGCCTCCTCATTGCCGGCGTTCCCTGCGGCGCATCCAGCTTTCCCGTCCGCCTCGGCGTCGCGCTTGAGGCCCTGCGCCCGCTTCCCGGTCAGGCCTCCGTCCTGCTCAACCACGTCCCCAATCGCCTGCCCATCATCGAGCAGGCCGGCTTCAGCCTGCTGCTCAGCGGCCACACCCACGGCGGTCAAATCTTTCCCTTCACCTGGCTTACCCGCCGCGCCTTCGGCAAATTCACCTACGGATTGCAGCGCTTTGGCGCCCTCCAGGTCTTCACTTCCAGCGGTGTCGGCAGTTGGGGGCCGCCCATGCGAGTAGGCTCTCATGCCGAGATGGTTCTGCTCACCTTTGCTTAACTCAAGTTGCGCCCGTCACTGAAGTTGACAATCGCCATCTAGTAGCATGAAGTCTCCACGTTCCGCTGATCAACAACTTTGACATCAAGGAGCAGCAAACTATGAGCGAGGAATCCCTGGCACAACAACCCGTCGTCCGCACCCACCTGTATGGCATCGAACTGCTGCTCAACTCTCGGCTCAACAAGGGCACTGCCTTCACTGAGTCTGAGCGCGACGTCTTCGCCCTGCACGGCCTGCTGCCGCCCCACATTGGCTCCCTGGAAGACCAGCGTGAACGCCGCAAACGCGCCCTCGACGACCGCGATAGCAGCTTCCTCAAATACAGCAACCTGCGCAACTTGCAAGATAGCTGCGAAACCCTCTTTTATTCGCTGATCGCCCACTATACCGAGGAGTTGCTGCCCATCGTCTATACCCCCGCCGTGGGCGAGGGCTGTCAGCGCTTCTCCGAGATCTGGCGCAAACCGCGCGGCCTTTTCATCAGCTACCCCAACCGCCATCGCATCGACCAGATTCTCTCGGACCCGCGCTACGACGACGTGCGCTGCATCGTGGTTTCGGACGGCGAACGCATCCTCGGCCTGGGCGACCAGGGCGCCGGCGGCATGGGCATTCCCATTGGCAAAATGGCGCTTTACACCGCCCTCGGCAGCATTCCCCCCGAGCATTGCCTGCCCATCCTGCTCGACGTGGGCACCGACAACCAGGCATTGCTCGACGACCCCATCTATATTGGCTGGCAGCATCAACGCATCCGCGGAGCCGAGTACGACGAGTTTGTCGAGGCCTTCGTCTCTGCCGTGCAAAAGCGCTGGCCCCACATTCTGCTGCAATGGGAGGATTTTGCCGGCGCCAACGCAGCGCGCCTGCTGGAGCGCTATCGCGACCGCCTCTGCACCTTCAACGACGACATTCAGGGCACCGCCGCCGTCACCACCGGCACCCTGCTGGCCGCCATGCACGCCACTGGAACACCGCTCAAAGAGCAGACCATGGTCATGTTTGGCTCCGGCTCGGCCGGCATCGGCATTATCGATCTGCTCATCGCCGCCATGCGCGAAGAAGGCCTTACCGAGGCCCAGGCCCGCCAGCGCATCTACGCCTTCAATCGCTATGGGCTGCTCGTCGAGGGCTGCCAGGGTGTTCGCCCCGGCCAGGAAAAACTGCTGCGCTCCCGCGCCGACGTCGCCAGTTGGAAGCTCAGCGGCCCGGGCGCGATCTCCCTGCTCGACGTGGTGCGCAACGCCAAGGTCACGGTGCTGGCCGGCGTCAGCGCTCAGGCCGGCGCCTTCACCGAAGAGATCGTTCGCGAAATGGCTCGCCACACCGAGCATCCGGTGATTTTTCCGCTCTCCAACCCCACCTCCAAATCCGAAGCCACCGCTGAAGACCTGCTGCGCTGGACCGATGGCCGCGCCCTGGTGGGCAGCGGAAGCCCCTATCCGCCGGTTGAGGTGGCGGGCAAACAGGTGCGCATCTCGCAAATCAATAATTCCTACATCTTTCCCGGCCTTGCCCTGGGCATTCTGGTCTCTCGCGCCCGCCGCGTCACCGACGCCATGATCATGGCCTCGGCCAAGGCTCTGGCCAGCCTTTCGCCCACCCTCCAAGATAAAAACGCGCCCTTGCTACCGCCCATTGGCGACTCACGCCAGGTAGCGCTGGTTGTCGCCGAAGCCGTGGGGCGCCAGGCGATCCGCGACGGCGTCGCCGAGGTCGCCGACGCGGAGTTGCTCGACCAACTCCACGCCTACGTCTGGGAACCCGTCTACCAGCCCTACGAGCGGATTCCATAATGATTCGGCAGTAAATTCAACGATCCATGCCCCATCCATTCCGCATTCTTTGCGGAATGGATGGGATCGCAAGGCTGCTGAATGAACAAGCCAAAGGCCGCCAGCCCCACCGCAGGTGGTTGCCAGACCCGTCAAAAATGCCCGGGCTTCACTCTTCCTCTGGCCAAGCCGGCTCCGCCGCCAAACGGCTCGCCAAACTCGGCCTCTTGCGCTTCTTCACCGGCTTCGGGTCGCGCTTCTTGCTCGTGGCCAGCGCCAGCAGCGCCTTGGCGCAGGCCACGTCTCCGCCCAGCGCCTTTTTCTCCAGCAGATCGGCCAGTTTCTCCGAAATCCGGCCCACTCGCCGGTCTGCCGCGCAGCGCAACTGTTCCGCCCCGTCGCCACTCGCCGATTTCTCTCGGCTTGCCGTGACCCGGGTCGGTTTTTTGCTCGCTGGCTTTCTTGCCTTGACCGCCTTCAACTCCAACTGTTCTTCGGCCATCATTCCGACCTTCCCGGCCAACGCTCCGCGCTCCCTCACGCCCGCGGAATCAAAGAATTTGCGGCAACCCCTCTTCGGATTTGCCCTCAAAACGCCTTGTCGGAATTCGCTTCTGATGCTTCCAGCAACTCGCTGCCTTCATCTCTCCCTGCGTACGCGCGCCGCGGAGATGGCCTAAAAGTTAAGGAAGACTTTCTCCTGCCTTCCGTTCAGCTCTCTATTCGTTGTCGATGATTCACAGCTTAGCGCAAACCGGCGTAATTGCCTGCAAGCGCGCTTCCGCCAGCAGTTAAACTAGAAGGGTGAATTCCACAGCGCAACCCGACCAGCCCACCCGCAAGGAGTTTTTAGCGCTCGCCAAAGAGCACACGCTTGTTCCCGTCTGTCGCATTCTCACGGCCGACCTGGAAACGCCGGTTTCGGCCTTTCTGCGCGCCGCCTGGGCCGAACGCGAGTGCTTCATGCTCGAATCGGTCGAGAACGGCGAGCAGGTGGGACGCTACACCTTCATTGGCCTTCAGCCCTTCAAGCGCATCGTGGCCCGTGGCCGCGAGGTCACCATCACCGAGGGCCACAAGGTTGTGCAAATCGACGACGACATCTTCGCCGTGCTGCGCCGCGCCCTGGCTGGCCACAAGCCCGCTCGACTCAAGGGTTTGCCCCCCTTCACCGCCGGCGCCGTCGGCTTTCTCTCTTACGACGCCGTGCGCCAGATCGAACGCCTGCCCGAGCTGGCCAAAGACGAACTCGGCGCCCCCGACGCCTGCCTGCTCTTCTTCGACGAGGTGCTGGCCTTCGACCACGTACGCAAGGAAATCTGGCTCGTGGTCACCGCCGATGTCACCCGATCAAAGCCCGCCGACGCCTACGAAAAAGCCCAAGCCCGCCTTGACAAGTTTGAAAAACGCCTCGCCCAGCCCCTGCCCCAACTGGCCCGCCGTCATGGCGGCGGCAAGCTCAAAGTCACCCACCGCACCTCGAAAAAGAACTTCCTCGCCTCCGTCAACCGCATCAAAGAGTACATCGCCGCGGGCGACATCTTCCAGGCTGTTCTCTCCCAGCGCTTCGACGTGACGCCAGAGGCGGACAGCTTCCAAATCTATCGCGCCCTGCGCACGGTCAACCCCAGCCCCTATATGTATTTCCTGCGCTGCACACCGGAAGGCCCCCTGGCCGCGGCTTCCGATAAGTCCAAAAACAAGAATTCAGTTAAAAGAGTTAAGCCGCCCACGACCATCGAGTTAGCCGGATCTTCACCGGAGCTGTTGGTGCGTGTGCATCAGGGAAAGGTCGAGTATCGTCCGATTGCCGGAACCCGCCCCCGCGGCGCAACCGAGGCCGAGGACGCGGCTTTGGCCGACGAAATGATCCACGACGAAAAGGAGCGCAGCGAGCACGTGATGCTGGTCGACCTGGGCCGCAACGACGTGGGCCGGGTGAGCGAGTTTGGCTCCGTCAAGGTCGATCAGCTCATGTATATCGAGCGCTATTCGCATGTCATGCATATCGTCAGCTCGATCGAAGGCAAACTGCGGCCCGAACTGAGCGCTGTCGATGCGCTGCGCGCCTGCTTCCCTGCCGGCACACTATCTGGCGCGCCCAAGGTGCGGGCCATGGAGATCATCGAGGAACTCGAACCGGTGCGACGCGGAAGCTATGGCGGCGCCGTGCTCTACGCGGATTTCTCCGGCAATCTCGACTCCTGCATCGCCATCCGGTCCATCTTTGTCTCGGGCGGCAATGGCTACGTGCAATCGGGCGCGGGCATCGTCGCCGACTCGGTGCCAGAACTCGAACATCAGGAATCCATCAACAAGGCCCAGGCCATGATTCGCGCCATTGAACGGGCGCGAGAGCTGTAAAAGAAGTTTTCAGCGGTCGGTTGTCAGTTACCCACAGCAGGCGGCTGTCATCGTGAGCAAGCGCCAGCCCCACCACAGGTGGTTCAGCTTGGGGGTGGTGAGCCAAAGGATCTGCGGTTGTTCTTCACGAAATTAGAGCGAAACCAGAGTAATCGTGCCTTCGAAAAGTGTCTCCGAGGTGGCTTTTTCTTGAGGAAAAAGCCACTTTGCCGCATTGCACTTGGGTACAGCTACTCTGGTTTCGCTATAGCCGGCAGGTCATTTCTTTCGAAGACAAAGAAGCCATCGCTTGCATCAAGCGATGGCTTCCGTGTTATGAGTTAGTTTCTGTTTCCTACGGAACAAACAGCTCCAGTTTGACCTTCCAGGTGACCGACTCGCCCGGCTCCAGCTTGACCATGCCACGGTCCGCATCGCCCCACTTCTCACTAAAGGGGTCGTTCAAATTAAACTGCGGCTCCAGTGCAACAAAGTCCTTGTCGAGCGGCGAATAAACCTGCACCGTGTTGATGTGGCTGCTAAGCGCGTGAATGCGAATTCCATACTTGGCCGCCGGATCGATGATTTCAGAGTAGGAGTGGCCCTCGGCGTCCTTCTTCAAATTCGTCCAGTTATCGTCCAGGAACAAATCGCCCAGCGGCGCGCCGCCCTCGGCGGTAAAGTCATAAGGCGTGCCCTTGACCGGCAGCAGCTTGCCTGTAACAAAGACATCGTCGTAGTTATTCACCTCGGCAACCTGGTCGCCTGAAACATGCAGCCGGACCTGCGCTCGCTGACCGCTGGGGTAAATAAAATAGGGATGAAAGGCGATGCCCACTGGCTCCGGCTTCTCTCCCACGTTCTTCACCACAGCGGTCGCGATCACCGCGCCGCCCTCGAGCGCAATGCTGATCGTCACGTCGCTCTTCGAGAACCAGCGCCCGTCAAAATCGCCGCCGTGAATGACGCCGGTGACCGACTGCTTGTCGCCCTTGTCATTCACCGTGAGTTCATCGGCCTTGGACTGCAAGATCAGGCCGTGAATGGCATGCTGAATCGCGCCCGGCAAAACACCGCGGTGACTGGCGGGAAGCGTCTGGGAAGCGCCGTTCCAAGAGAAAGTGACCGTCTTCTTGTCGGCCGAGAGCTTGTCGACAATGCGGTTCGAGAACGGCAGCAGAAAAGCCCCGCCAAAGCCAAAGGTCTTGGCGCCGACTGGATCGTCGGCAGAGCCAATAATCTTGGCGGCCTCTTCAAGCGAGGGGCCAGAAAGCAGGGAGATTTCGCCTTTGCCGGGAACCCAGGCGGTGATCTGGAAGAGGTTCATGGCGCTGCCCGGCAACACCACGGCGGAGAGGAACTCCGGCTTGGCGCCGTCACCAGTCTTGGCGCGCTTCAGAGTTACGGCGGGTACTCCGTTGATGAGCGGCGACCCAGTTGATTCAGCGTTGCATTTGCTGCAAGTCATGACGGCTCCTGTGAAACAATTTCATTTTATACGCTATTCATAACTTCGAGGAAGAATTCACCTCGCTGGCGATCTTGCGCAGCTCTGGCAAAACATCGCCCAAGGAGCTGGCGGCAGCGGTGCGCGAGCCCAGCGCAAAGTAAATGGCACGATAGAGTGTGTAGAGCCTCTCGTAGACCGCGGTCGCTTCCGGCCGGGGTGAAATCACCGCAAACTTCAGGCAGAGCTTCTCTTGCGCCGCTTCGATGGTGGGGAAGGCTCCGGCCGCCAGCAGGGCAAAAATCGCCGAGCCGCGGCTGGTGGGCACACCTGCCGGAACCAGCACCGGCTTGCCCAGTACATCGGCATACACCTGATTTAACACGGCGTTGTGCTGCGGAATGCCGCCGGCGTTGATGACGCGCTCGACCGGAACCCCGTACTCGGCCATGCGCTCGAGAATGATGCGGGTGTGGAAGGCAGTGCCTTCGATGGCCGCGAAGAGTTCGTCCTGCGCGGTGTGCACCAGATTCCAGCCCAGTGTCACTCCACCCAGCTCAGGATTGACGAGCACGGTGCGGTCGCCGTTGTCCCAGCTCAGGCGCAGCAGGCCCGTCTGCCCGGCGCGATAGCTCTCGAGGCCCTTGGACAGTTCGGCAACCTTCACGCCGGCTCGGCGAGCGATGGCTTCAAAGATGTCGCCGGTAGCGGAAAGCCCAGCCTCGATGCCCGTAAACTTGGGATGCACACTGCCCGGCACCACGCCGCAGACGCCGGGAATCAACTGAGTCTTGCGGCTCATGGCGATGATGCAGGTCGAAGTGCCGACGACGTTGACCACGTCGCCCTCGCGGCAGCCCGCGCCAATCGCGTCCCAATGGGCATCAAATGCGCCAACGGGAATAGGAATTCCCGCGCGCAAGCCAAGCTCCCCGGCCCAGTGCGCGTCAAGATGCCCAGCCAGGTGATCGGAAGTCTGATAATCGCCGGCGAGTTTCTCGCGAATGCCGTCAAACAACGGGTCTAACTTCGACAAAAACTCCTGCGACGGCAAGCCACCCCACTTGGGATTCCACATCCACTTATGGCCCATGGCGCAGACGCTGCGCTTGGCCAGCTTGGGGTCGGTAACTCCACACAATGTGGCCGCGACCATGTCGCAATGTTCGAAGGCCGAGGCAAATTTTGCGCGCTTATCAGGATTGTGGCGCAGCCAGTGCAGCAGCTTGGCGAAGCCCCACTCGTGAGAGTAAACGCCTCCGCACCACTCAATAGCCTCGAGATGCTCGCGGTGCGCCAACTCGGTAATTTCGCGCGCTTCGGAGTGAGCGCGATGATCGCACCAGAGGTAGTATTCATTGAGCGGCTGCATGTGCGCATCAACCGGCACCACGCTGGAGCCGGTGGTGTCGAGCGCGATGGCCTCGACCTGATCGCCACTGATCTTCGCTTCCTTGACCGCGAGGCGAGTGGCTTTGGCCAGAGCGCTCATATGGTCGGCATGTGCCTGTGTGGCATAATCCGGGTCTTCACGGCGGCGATGCAGCGGATACTCCGCCAACGCCGTGCCCAGACGCCCGCGTTCGCTGTCAAAGATCGACACGCGCACACTCAATGTTCCAAAATCGACTCCCGCAACAATTGCCATTTTTCTTCGTCCCTGTTTCTGTACTTCAAAGCTGATTCAAGCTATAAACCGCAAGTCAAGCTCTACTGTAATGCAGAAAGCAATGCTGTAGAGCCTGAAACTTACTCGTTCCCGCGCGAAGAAACTACTCTTCCTGGCCGCCGTGATGATAGGAATCCCAGCCCAGGTAGCGGGTTGCGGCTTCGTGCACGGCGTTGGAGACATCGCTGAAGTTGGTGGCGACGTGATGTTCAAAGCCCTCGCGGCAGATGAACTTCAGCAGCTTCTGCAACTGGGGAATCTCGGCCACGCCCGCGCCGCCAAAGGTCTCCAGCGGATCGTCGGTAAACTTGCCCGCGCCGGTGTAGCCGCGAATGATGCCGTGATTGTCGTCGGTGGAGTAGCGCGCATAACTCATGACGCCGGCCTTGACGCGGCCCTCGCAGGTGCCGAAGGTATTTTCCTTGCCCACGGTGCCAGCAATGATCGCCTGGTAATTCATGGTGGGCGCCTGGGCAAAGAAGTGCTTGGGCAGATTCGAGCAGTGGAAGCAAACGCACTTGTCGGGATTGTTGCCGTAGTTGTTATTCCAATCGAGCAGCGCCGAGGGAGACCCCGAGGCCAGTTGCATCATGTACATGCCGAGCACTCCGGGCACATCCACTTCGCAGGCCGAGGGAATCAGATCGTTGGACATCATGCTCATGATGGTGCAAGGCACTACGCCGAAAAACTCCTCGAATGAAGTCCAACATTGCACGGCGGTAACCGAGACGTTGGTCTGCTTCATCCAGGTGTCGATGACCGCGCCCAGCTTGGCCATTTTGAGCAGCGCCGCTGCGGGCACGTTGCCCGTGGCGACATAATTCTTGATGGCGGCCAGCTTGGCTTGCGCGGCGTCGTCCGAGTCTTTCAGCTTGTTGATGCGACCGAAGATTTCCGACAGATCAATCGGCTCGATGGAGATACCGCTGCTCTCGAACAGCCGCTCGGAGTAGCGCACCGTGTTGAAGGCCGCGGGGCGCGCGCCGATGGCGCCGATGCGAAGATTCTTGAGTCCCTTGACGATGCGGCAGACCGCGGAGAACCACTCCAGATCGGCCTTGAACTCCGGCGAAGTGAGGCTCTCGGTGTGCAGCGTGGTCAGCGAGTAGGGAATCTTGTACTGCATCAGGTTGTTACAAGCGCTCATCTTGCCGCAGAAGCTATCGCGGCGGACGGCGATGGTCATTTCGTCAGAGCGGTCGGGCGTGGCCTGCACCAGCACCGGAACCTTGAGGCCCGAGAGGCGAATGGCATCGACAATGCCGCGCTCCTCGCCAAAGTTGGGCAAAGTGATGATGATGCCATCAATCTCTTCGGCATGTTTTTTGAACAGCTCCGCGCAGCGCTGCGACTCGGCATAGGTTTCCACCGCGCCGTGCTTGGATTCCTCGGGGCTCAAGACCACAACCCGCGCTCCAGCCGCTTGCAGAACAGAAATAATCTCCTCGCGGCCGGTCTTGGCCAACTGATCGGGAAAGAACCCGCGATTGCCTACGATCACACCAAACGTGACTGTGCGTTGTGCTGTCATCCCATGACTCCTTCATTCGCCGCCGCGATGGCGGCAGCGAATGACGCTAGATTGAGTTACCAGAAATCCGCTTCAAACTCCGCGCCTTACTTGCTGGCGCGCCCGGGCCGGAACTTGATCACATACAGCACACCCAGCACCAGCAGTGTGCCGCCCCACCACAGGGGTGCGTGCAATTCCTTCAACTGCACATCGGCAAGCTGCCCCGTGGCTAACTCGAACAACCCGTAGCCCACAATCAGCGCACCGTAAATCGTCAGCAGCACACCGATAAAGAACCAGATTGGAATCTTCGATCCATGCATAACTCTCTTCTCCTTTTTCGCGTGCTACCAGAAAATGATGTTGAGCGCGACAAACAACACCGCAACCACAATAGCCCAGGTGTACTCGCTCTTGTACCAGGCCACCGGCTCTTCTTTTGGCAGCACGGTCGCACCGTAGACCAGACCGTTCAGATCGGCATCGGAGCGCGGCTTGGTCACCAAGCTGATCACGACAATCAGAATCGCCGCAAACAGGAAGGCCCACAATGCGCGAAAGACATTCTCGGCCATCGGCTTGGCATCGGGTGAAAGCGCCACATCGGCCAGCGCCGACGGCACCAGTTTGACCCACATGAACATGCTTGCCGAGAAGACAATGCCCGCCAGGAGGCCGACAAAGCCCGCAATGCGCGTTGCCCGCTTCCAGAACATGCCCAGCAGAATGGCCGCGAGCAGCGGCGCGATGAAGATCGAGAACAGCGCCTGCACGTAGTCCATGATGCCGTGCGCATGCATCACCAGATAAGCCGCGCCGATCGAGATCGCCACGCCTATCAGAATCGAGAGCCTGCCCACCAGCACGTAGTGCGCGTCCGACCCCTTCTTGTTGATCAACGACTTGTAGATGTCGTAGGTCCACACCGTCGAAAAGGCGCTCACGTTGCCGGCCATGCCGCTCATGAAGCCGGCAATCAAGGCCGTGATGCCCAAGCCCAGCAGACCAGGTCCAAGATAGCGAACCATCATCAGCGGCAGCGCCTGGTTGTAGCTGTGCAACTCGCCATTCACGCCGCCATCCAGCACCTTCTGCTGCTCGGTCGGAGTCAGCGTGGTCTTTGACAAGGCAGCCTGGCAAACGCCCACGTGCGCAATCGCGCCGCCGGAATTCTCTCCGCAAGCCGCCACCACATCCTCGCCCACCAGCGTACGGCGCGAGCCATCGGGATTCTGCAACAGCACCAGACCCAGCAGGCCGGGCAGAATCACGATGAACGGCGTCGCCATTTTGAAGAACGAGGCAATGATCGGAGCCATGCGCGCGGCGCGCAGGTTGCGCGCCGCCAGTACGCGCTGCACAACCAGGAAGTCGGTGGTCCAGTATCCAAAGCTGATCACGAAGCCCAAGCCAAAGACGATGCCCGTCCAGTGAACACCCATTGGATTGGCCGAAAAACTGCCCAGATCACGCCACATGTGGAAGTAGCTGTCGCCCGCAACCGTTCCACCGGTCAACGTCTTCATGTTGTGCATGATCTGCCGCTTCAGCCCGTCGACGCCGCCGGTCTGGACCAATCCGAGAATCGGCACCAGCAGAGCGCCGCCCCAGATCAATACGAATTGCAGAACCTCGTTGAAGATGGCCGAACGCAAGCCGCCCAGGCCCACATAGGCCGCTACCGCGACCGAGGAAACGAAGATCGAGAAGGTCATGTCCCAGCCCAGCACGACCTTCATCACCACGGCCATGGCGAACATGTTCACGCCGCTCATCAGAATCATTTCGATGGCAAACGAGATCGCCGCAACCGTCGAAGCCTCGCGCCCGTAACGCAGGTCAAGATACCCCGGCACCGAGTGCGTCTTCGAGACGTAATAGAACGGCATCATCACCAGGCCCAGGAAGACCATGGCCGGAATGGCGCCGATCCAGTACCAGTGGGTGGCCAGAATGCCGTACTGATAGGCCGAACCCGCCCAGCCCATCAGTTCGAGCGAGCCAAGGTTAGCCGACACAAAGCTCAATCCGGCAATCCAGGCGGTCATTTCGCGCCCGGCCATGAAGAACTCTTCACTGGTGTTCGACTGGCCCTTCAGGTAGAAGCCAATCCAGATCACCATGGCGAAGTAAATGACAATCACCGCGATGTCCAGCAGGCGCAGATGCGCGAGCGGTTCCGTGCTGAAGGCCAGGAGGGCCGGCAGCGAACTGGCGGCAAAAGAGGGTAGGACCAATCCTAACATTGCGTCACCTTTAGAGAAGGTTGTATCAGCCCGCGCAGCACACGGCTGTTCTTCCCAAGTAAATGGCTTTACTCAAAGAGTTGTCAAGCGGCAAGCCGCTTTTTTCTCCAGCATTTTTGCGATCCGGCCCTGCCCTCGGAACAAGCCTGTTCCTCGCCAGCCACGGGGGCGGGAGAAGAACCGCTGGAATCGGCCAGCGGGACGGATACGAGCAGAGAGTTGCGGAAAGATCTCGGGAGAAACACGTGGAGGGAGCTTTCAGTAAACCTTTACCCGACGATCTGAAAGTATCTTCTGCTCCCTTACCCTGTCAAGTGCCCCTGAATGGAGTATCCTGTAAACGCATTCTCTCTCGCCTCTATGACCGATTCCGCCCCTAAAAACAAACGCCGCGCCTCGCGTAATTCTGCCCAGATGGACATCCATACCGTGGCCAAGATGGCCAATGTTTCCATCGCCACCGTCTCCCGGACCATCAATCACATCCCGACCGTCAACCCCAAAATGGCCAAGCGTGTCTGGGAAGTGATCAAGGAGCTGAATTACCTGCCCAACACCCAGGCCCGCGCCCTGGTTTCGGGGCGCAGCCGGATGCTGGGACTGATTGTCTCGGAGATCACCAACCCCTTCTTTCCCGAGCTGATTCAAGGCTTCGAGGATGTGGCCGTGGAGCACGGCTACGAAATTCTGATCGGCTCGACCAACTACGACCCGGAGCGCATGCAGAGCTGCATCCGCCGCATGGTCGAGCGCAAGGCTGAGGGCGTGGCGGTGATGACCTTTGGCATTGAGGAGCCGCTGCTGGAGCAGTTGGCCGAACGCAATGTGCCAATGGTTTTTATCGACGTGGGGCCAGAGCAGCCAGGCATCAGTGTGTTGCGCGTGGACTATCACCTTGGCATCCGTCAGGGCGTGCAGCACTTGGCGGCGCTCGGCCACCGCGACATCGCCTTTGTCAGCGGACCGCTCAAGCTGCACTCGGCGCAATCGCGCCTGGCGGCCTTCAAGCGCGCTACCCAGGAGTGCGGTATCAACGTTGATCCCGAGCGGATTGCGGAGGGCGATCACACCATGGAGGGCGGCATCGCGGCGGCGGAGAAGCTGCTGAGCGGCGACAACCTGCCCACCGCGGTGATGTGCTCGAACGACATGACGGCCATCGGTGTGCTGCACAAAGCCTACCGCGTCGGCCTGCGCGTACCCGACGACCTTTCGGTGATCGGCTTCGACAACATTCACATTACGCAGATGACGATTCCGCCACTGACCACCATCCAGATGTCCTGCTACGAACTGGCGCGGGCCGCGGTGATGGCGCTCAGAGCGCATGTGGAGCCAGATTTGACGCCGGAACGCAGTTATCCGATCGACACGCAACTGGTGGTGCGCGAGTCGACGGGATTTCCGCGCGGCTCGATGCAGGATCTGCGCAAGTAGAGCGTTTTCGATGTGCAGTCTGTAGACAACAGAATCGAAAACGCAAATAACAGAGGCCGGTTCACCCCGCCAAAAGATGCGCGAAAGGGGCCTTTTCCTTGCAGAAAAGGCCCCCTTGCCATTTGCGGAAAACTACCCCTATTTTGGAAAGCATTACTCGTAACTCAACTCCAGCACACTGATGGAGTAGGGCGCGAAGCTGCGCTCGAAGTTCGGCCCGGCAATCTCGATTCCCTCTTCGACTGGCACAATCGCCCTGGGATTGGTGATGGTGTTGGTGGCGTTGGGCGATTTACCGCTCAAGGTGACCAGCGTGGCCTTGCGCTCCACCTTGGGCGCGCCGTTGAGCGCGATGGCCAGCGGAGCAGCCTCGGACGAGGCGTTGACGATCTTCACATAGAGCTTGTGGCGAGCCTCGTCGCGCGTAACCGAAGTGTAGAGATGCGAACTGGTGTTGGCCAGCGTGGCCGGCACCACCTCAGTGCCCAGATAGCGGGCAAACAACACCTGCGCCCAGTAACTCGGCGATCCATAGCTGGAAAGCGCGTCGTAGCCGATCAGATCAGTCTCCCACTGCATTCCGCCGGGATTCACATTGACAAACAGGGGCGCGTAACTAGCCATCACTACCAGGTCGCTGTTGCGCTCCATGCCCGTCATCCAGGCCGCGTCACCGAGGGCCGCTTGCAGATTGGGGGTTGGCACGCCCTCGCGCGTAGCCCACTCGCCCACGAAGATCTTGGGCCCGTTGCGATCAGCTTTGTCGTAATGGCCAGCGTCTGCAAAGGACTTCTCGGCCGCCATGTAATAGTGCTCGTCAACCACGTCGGGCTTGATGCTCTTCACCGGCGCGGTGGCGATCAGTTGCAGTTCTGGATGGAGTTGCTTGATGGCCTTGTAATACTGCGTGTAGCGGCCGTCATAGGAGTTTGACTGGTCAAACCAGTCCTCATTGCCGATCTCAACATAGTGCAGCGGGAAGGGCGCGGGATGGCCGTCCTTGGCGCGCTCGGCGCCCCACTTGGTGTCAACGCCGCCGCTCACATATTCGATCTCGTCGAGTGCGTCCTGAATGTAAGGCACGAGCGCCGGACCGGGATCAACATGCTCCTGCTTCATCGAGTAGCCAGCGTAAACGGCCAGCACCGGATCGATCTTCAGATCCTCACACCACTCCATGAACTCCAGCAGTCCCATGCCGTCCGACGAGCGATAGCCCCATGGGCTGGGGTGAGTGGGCCGATCCACCAGCGGGCCGATGGTCTTCTTCCACTGATAGCGATCTGGAATATGGTCGCCCTCGAGATAATTGCCCCCCGGCAGGCGCAGGAACCTGGGGTGCATGGCCGCCATCTTCTCCATCAGATCGATGCGGAAGCCGTTGGGGCGGTCGTGATACGTGGGCGGAAAGAGCGAGATCAGGTTGAACCAGACAGTCGCGGGACGCGCCAGGGTCAGCAACAGGTGGTTGTTGGACGAAACCGGGACCTCGCCCGTCTTGAGCGTGAAGTTGAACTGCTTCCACTGGTCGCCAACTCCGGTAACTGTGGCGCTAGCGGCAGTGACGCCGGTTTCATCGTTGACCAAGCTGACGGTAACTGGAACGCCGGCGGTGTCAGTTTTGGCGTAGAAAGAGCCTCTATAAGTGGTTTCGGGACGCACCGCAATGCCCCAGAAGCCGTCGTTCTGCACACCGGCGGGAGCTTTTTCGGTGGCCGCTGTGACCTCGACCTTGAGGCTGCGCGCCAATGCGGCGCTGGGGCTGGTCTTCTCGTCAGGAGAAATCTTGGCGACGGAGTTGCCGCGCTGGACCAGGGACCAGTGAGCCAGCGGCTGCCAGTCGGCGCTGAGGGTGCGATCACGCACCTGTTCGGCATAAAGGCCGCCGTCATAGGAGAAATTGATCTCTTCGGTCATCAAGCCGTAAAGTGTAGGGCTGACCTTGGCGGTGGGCCTGTCCACCTGAATCGTCAGCGAGGGAGCCTGAGCCAAAAGGCTCGTAGGCAGCAAGGCAGTGGCAAGCAAGGCGAGGGCGAAAAATCGTTTACTCATATCGGGGTCATAATATCGGACGCAATCTACCTTTTGCAATCAGAGAACGTTTTCGCCCGCTTCTTTTCTTTCTCGATTGGCCGCCCGCCGGGCAAAATCCATGGCCAGGCAAGGTCTTGCCTGCCGCGGCTTGATTTATCGTGGGAAGCAGCCCATGAAGCAGACCCTCACACGCCTCGCTCTTACCCTGCCAGTCGTTTGGCTTGTCGTTTCCCTGGTGTTTTTCCTTATCCACCTGGTCCCCGGCGACCCCATTCTGCAGATGCTGGGCGAGGGAGCCACCCCGGCCGACATCGGCGCCATGCGCCACGAAATCGGCCTCGACCTGCCGCTGTACCAGCAATATCTGCGCTACTGGGCCGGTGTGCTGCACGGCGACCTGGGCAGTTCCATCCGCCTGCATGACACCGTGGCCCACCTGATTGTGGCGCGCTACCCATTTACCCTGGCGCTCACCCTGACGGCTCTGGCGCTGGGGCTGGCCCTGGCGCTGCCGGCCGGCATTCTGGCCGCCGTGCGCCGCGGCCGCTGGCTTGACCAGGCGCTCTCGGTAGTCAGCCTCTTCGGCCTCTCCGTTCCCGGCCTGGCCCTGGGCCCGGTGCTGATTCTCTTCTTTTCCATTCGCTTGGGCTGGCTGCCGGTCTCGGGCGCCAATCCTGGTGGAGGCACGGCAATCGACTGGCGCTACCTGGTGCTGCCTTCCATCGCCATGGGCGCTTCGCTGGCCGCCATTCTGACCCGCATGGTGCGCACCGCGATGCTGGAGGAGTTGGGTCAGGACTACATTCGCACGGCCCGCGCCAAAGGGCTGAGCGAGCCCGCCGTGGTCTGCCGCCACGCCTTGCCCAACGCGCTCACGCCGATTCTCACCGTGGTGGGCTTGCAGTTTGGCGCGCTGCTGGCCGGGGCCATTGTGACCGAAACCATCTTCAGTTGGCCGGGGCTGGGGCGGTTGGTGGTCAGCGCCATCGCCAACCGCGACTACGCGCTGGTGCAGGGCTGCCTGCTCTCGATCGGGCTGACCTATGTGCTGGTCAATCTGCTGACGGACGTGCTTTGCCGCTGGGCAAACCCGCGCATGCGCTGAGCCGGATGGCGATTTCTGACACAAAAAAACCTCCGAAAAGCCGGAGGTGATTTCTAGAAGCCTGATAGCGGGCACCAGTAGCCGGCGCTGGAGGTCGGTAGCGCGCAGCTACTGGTAATCCCTGCATAAACGAAGCTAGCCGCGGCTTCCCCTTTCCACTGCTGCCCCGTGTCGCCCGGCTCGAAGAAAGCGGTTTCCCGCTCTCTGAACCATGTTGACTTCTGGAGTGTCTCCTATGCCGAAAACGCATTCCGTGACGGTCATCACAAAGGAAGCGCGTTTTGATCACATTCTGAATTACTCGCCATTCAAATGCCCGCGCGCAGTCCTGGTGAGTCTCTGTAATCGCGATCTTGCCGCGAAAGCAGATTGACAAACCGCGACCCGAGCACGAAAATCGGAGTCTCAGCTTCCCCCAATGAAAGGCCATCCATGACTGCTCTTTTGACGACACATTTAGGCGCCACTCCCTTGATTGCACGGGGCAAGGTGCGCGATCTGTATGCGGTAGACGATGCTTTGCTGATGATTGCCACCGACCGCATCTCCGCCTTCGACCACGTTCTGGCCAGCGGCATCCCGGGCAAGGGCAAGATTCTGACTCAGATCTCTCTTTTCTGGTTTGAGCTATTGGCAGATCTGGTTCCCAACCATTTAATCGCCACCGAAATCGACGATTTCCCCGCATCGCTCCACCCCTACGCCGACCAACTGGAAGGCCGCTCGATGCTGGTCAAGCGCGCCAAGATGTTCCCCGTCGAGTGCGTGGTGCGCGGCTACCTGACGGGCTCTGGATTGAAGGAGTACAAAGCCAGCGGCACGGTTTGCGGCATTTCGCTGCCCAGCGGACTGCAAGACGGCTCGCGGCTGCCGGAGCCGCTCTATACCCCCTCGACCAAGGGTGAGGTGGGCACCCACGACGAAAACATCAACTTTGCCTCGACCGTGGCTCTGGTGGGCGAGGCCGACGCCGCGGAGTTGCGGCGGCTGACCCTGGCCATCTACAAGAAAGCCGCCCAGTACGCCGAGTCGCGCGGTCTGATTCTGGCCGATACAAAATTTGAATTCGGCAGAACGCCAGAAGGAATCATTCTGGCCGATGAGGTTTTGACGCCTGATTCCTCGCGCTTTTGGGAAGGCGAAACCTGGAAGCCGGGTGGCGCGCAGCCCTCGTTTGACAAGCAGTTCGTGCGTGACTACCTTGAAGCGATCCACTGGAACAAGCAGGCGCCAGCGCCGGGCTTGCCCGACGAAGTTGTGGAACGCACACAGGCCAAGTATCTGGAGGCCTATCGCCGCCTGACCGGGCAGGATCTGAGCTTGTAAAAGCGTTAGCGGCCTCGGAGAGCGGCATGGAACTGGTGGACTGGGCAATCGTGATGGTCTTGGTCTTCTCCGTGCTGGGAGGGATCAATCAGGGCTTTTTCCGCTCCGTCTGCTCCCTGGGCGGCCTGCTGCTGGGCTTGGTGCTGGCCGCCTGGAACTATGGCGTGATCGCCGCGCTGCTTTTGCCGATCGTGCGCTTTGAGGCGGTAGCCAACGCCATTGGTTTTCTGCTGATTGTGCTGGCGGTAAGAGTGGCTGCGGGCTTCGCCGGCAAAACCATCGCCAGAGCCCTGCACGCCGTGGGGCTAGGCTGTTTGGACCGGATCGCGGGCGCGGCCTTTGGATTTTTTCAGGGCGCGCTGATGGTTACGCTGGTGATTCTGGTGACGATTGCGTTTTTTCCCAAGGCGCGCTGGCTGGCCGAGGCCCGATTGCCGCACATCTTCTTCGGTGCTTGTCATGTGAGTACGCACATGAGCCCGGAAGAGCTGGCCGAGCGGGTGCGGAAGGGCTTGCGGGAGTTGGAAGAAGAGTCGCCGCGCTGGTTAAAACCGGAAAATAGCGGAATTTGATTTTAAGTAAGGCGCGACGCAACGAAATATGGCACTCTAAAAGAGCACTAGAGGTGGACGTGAAACGAGAACTAGACAGCCTGGTGACGCAAATGCATTCCAGCGGCATTCCCTACGAGGACGCCGTGCGCGAGTTCAAAAAACAGTATCTGCGTGAGGTTTTGCTCTCGCACCGGGGCAACCAGTGTAAAGCTGCGGATGAATTGGGGATGCACCGCAACACCCTGAGCCGCACCATGGCCGAGCTGGATCTGCGCCTGGTCGAGGTGCGCGCCGCGCTCAAGCGTCCGCCGCGTTCGGAACGTCCTGTATTCAGCGTGCTGCGCCAGGGCTATCGCCAGGGTTGACGACGCTGCCCACGGACATGCAAACCATTTCTCGCCCCCCCAAAACGCGCACACACCGGCCAGAACTGCGGTTTCAGCGTGGTGTGCGCCGCGCTGTGGCCTGCGCGCTGCTAGCCGCTATGCCCAGTGCCGCGCTGACGCAGGGGCCGGCCCCCGCCGCACAGAATCCACCCGCCGCGGTTGCGCCAAGCGTGTCTGCCGCCCCTGCCTCTGACCCGCCTGTCAAGGCGGTGCGCGACCGCGACCAGCGGCGCGCCGCCAAGCTCTTTCTGAGATCGAGCAAGCTGTTTGAGGCTGAAAAATTTGAAGAGTCCCTGCACGGCTACGAACAGGCCGCCAAGCTCGACCCCAACAATGCCGACTACGCGCTGGCGGCCCAGGTGGCGCGCGATCACGCGGTCACGGCGCTGATTCAGGCCGCGGCCAAGGCGCGTTTGCATGGCGATGCGGCAGCGGCCTG
>Ga0224528_1000652_pt1 | contig 25703 bp, 20 predicted proteins | sample CBST25metaG_2_FD_179888 | JGI IMG/M metagenome (GOLD analysis project Ga0224528, IMG submission 179888) | Peat soil microbial communities from Stordalen Mire, Sweden - C.B.S.T25 | ecosystem: Environmental > Terrestrial > Soil > Wetlands > Peat | place: Sweden: Norrbotten County, Stordalen Mire...
TCGGGAACCAGCGACCCGATCGTCACAAACTCCATCTCTTCCTGCGAAACCTCTGCCTTTTTCAGCATGAACTCTGAATACAACAAAGCCCTCGAAAAATCGAGGACTTTGTCAGCATTCTGAGGGGGATGCGCAAGCATCCCCCTTTTGCATTGGTACTTATTGCGAAGCTCTTACCATATGGTGAGGGTCGATTGATCAATCCACTCGTGGAAGCCCGTGCCCGTGGCATTTACGTCCAGTTGGTACTGAACGCCGATGTTGCTTGACCAGCCAAGATTCTTTGCCGAGTAAGTCTGATTCAACGAATACTCAGTGCCATCTACCACCAGAGTCACAAATGTATAACTGTGATCCTTGGAGTTGCTCTGGATGTACCATTGGATATGGTGCCAGACATTGGGCGCAAATTTCGCGCAAGGGGCGCTCGAATGCACCCATTTCCCGTCAAGTTCGTCCCAAAGGTCCCATTTTGCCGCCGCTAAATTGCATTGACTTCCAAACATGTAGTTGTAGCCGCCAATGAATTGAAACGAGTCGTACTCAAATGCCTGGGCTGCTGTCGCTGACGTGTCATCAGCAAGCGCATAAAAGTCCCATAGAAAATTCGAAGCGGTGTCATGGCCGCCGACCTTCTGCCACCAGAGCGAGTTTGCCCATACTCCGGAGTTGAAGAGTTCCATGCTATTACCATTTTGTGAGGGAGTCGTCTGGTTCTGAGCCATCCAGTACGCCCCGGTTCCACTGCCGCCTGCACAACTGACCGAATTGCATGATTGCCATCCCGTGTTCTGTTCCAAGTTTGCAAAGACCAGAGCTGTGCTTGGTGGTGTGGGCAGTGTACTTGTTTCTTCTGGCGTAGTTGGCGTAGGCGTTGGATCCGGTGTCGTCGTGGTAGTGCTCGTAGTGGTGGTCGAGGTAGTGGTAGGCGTGCTCGTCGTAGTTGTGGTCGTAGGAGTACTGGTCGTGGTAGTCGACGTAGTAGTTGGAGTGCTGGTTGTTGTCGTCGAGGTAGTAGTTGGAGTACTGGTTGTTGTCGTCGTGGGCGTTGTTGTTGATGAAGCCGTCGCTGAGGTCGTCGCAGCTTGAAATCCTTTTGAGCATGAGACGTCGAAGCACAGTAGTCCGCCAACAAGCGTAACCAGAATGACTGCATGAACCTTCTTCATTTTGCCTTGCTCCAGCGTGAATGCTTAACACTATCGCTGTAAGCAGGCCCCAAGGAATACGTGAGAACACCTACACGCCTAATCAGTGGTACCGAGACCATTCCTGCTTAGGACATGTACTTGAGTAATGAAAATGACCGTCGAAAGTGGATGAAGGCAGAGTTGGAGGTTGAGGCCAAGCCTCCCATGTACCCGTTGTACGGTGACGTACAACGGGTACATGGCTTCTGATGCGTGGCAAGGCCGATCCCAAGTTTCAGAAAATCAATGGGTATTTTTGGCGGCCACCTGAAAGCTGGAATTCTTTCTCAGACTAATTAGGTTGGCCATAATCCGGAAAGATCCAGGAACGCCTTCCGGCATCTGGCGGAAGAATGCATAGGCTGTGTAAACATACGCGCCACTACCGTAATGCGCATACAGCAGGCCGCCTTTTTGAGGCTCCTGTGCTGTGTCATGCATCTCGCTCACGGCCGTATACCGAGGATCCCATGAACGCATAAAACCGTGGCCGCGTTCCTCTACCCATCCATTGAAATCCTCTTGAGTGATTCTATTGGGCCAATTCATAAGGGGATCTTCCGGCGCAAGTAACGTGACAGCAGAATCCTCTTCCACCACTTTCTCTGCATCGGACGACAGTGTCAGGGGATACGGTCCGTAATTACTGTCATACTCGGCGGTCTGATACTGCACGATAACAACGCCACCGTTTTTTGCATACTCAAGAAGGCGGCTGTTCGAAGTCTTCAGTTCCGGGCGAGCAGCATAGGTCCGAATTCCAAGCACCACAGCGTCATAGACAGACAGGTCTGCGGTGGCAACATCATGTGCCGAAAGTAAAGTCGCATGGATACCTAAATTCTCTAGTGACGAGGGCACATCGTCTCCGGTGCCCATGATGTAGGCGACCTTCAATCCTGGCGCAACCTTCACATCGACGCCGGAAGTTCTATACGTCGCACTTCGGTAATATGGGTAGGATTGCAGTCCCACGTAGCCGACATCTCGGAATCCCTGCTTGTACTGTTGTCCACCAATCTCAGCAATGACGGAGATAGAGTACGGCTTTGCTTCGATCATCTTCGGCGTGATCTGGAAAGCGATATTCTCTTCGCCGTTCTTAGCCACAGCGAATGAAGCGACTTCTGGTTGAGATGTCCAACCCGCGGGCAATCCAAGGCGCACATTACCCTTTGCCATATCCTGCTCATTGTTATGTACCGTCACTTGCAGTTCCACGGTATTGCTGCTGGTCGGTACGATCCCAGCTTCGGGAGATACTGTAAGTGAAATAGCAGGCGCTACCAATAGTGGTTCCGGCACCGGTCCAAGGCCGGTTACGCGATGGACAGTCTGCACAACTCCGGCGATTGTGGCCTCCACTCCGGCGTAGCTGTAAAGCACCTCTGCTGATAGCGGATACGGAATTGTGGAAAGACTCGAGTACCTTGGGTCGAGGAGATCATAGTAAGGCTGCTCAACAGTCGGTCTACTGAAGTATGCCCGCGTTAGCTCAGCATCAGCCGGAACCGTTGCCAATTCCTTCGCACTCCGCGCATCTCCTGCTTTCAGTAGTCCCTCAATCGAACCTTTTGGAGTGATCGTCCAGTCGGTGCCCGCTTGCGACATTACTCGGCTCTTCACAATCGTAATCGGCTGGCTTCCCTGATTTGCGATATGTACGTTCACACTGAAGGTCTGCCCTGGGACAACCGATTGAAATCCGCTCACCTTATTGGAGGTGCCTCCCATAGGGCCGGAACTCGTCGCGTCGTTCTGGTTCGACGCGATTGCCAGCAAACTCACTCCCAACGCCTGTCCAAGCGCGTCATTGAATTGGGTTCGTTTGATTTCCAACTCATGCTGCATGTTGTACTTCGCGCTCTGCGGCAGTCTACTCGCGGCCACATTGGCCATAAGTTTTTTTGTCTGCTCCAGCCCTTTCGCCAATGCCGGGGCGCTCTTTGTAGGATCGATTGCGTCGAAGGTTGCCGTTGCTTGCTGCACGGTTGAGCTTAATTCGTTCAGGCGATCCCGCCATTCCTTCTGGTCACCAGATGGTGCGTATTCGGCAATGCCGGCCAAAGAGGTATCTATTCCCTCAAAGAAGTCCGACTCATGCTCTGGCAAAGTTTCAGAGACGCGCGAGGCGTATAGATGATAGGACGACGAAGTGGGCTGTTTGACTGGCGCTCCAACGCCGCCATTCTGCGATTTCTGCTGCGAGAGTCCTTCTCGCGCAAGCGCTAAATAAGACCGCGCAAGCAGAGGGCTGTACTCACCCACTGGCACCTCGAGCGTAGTGGACGGAACACCCTCGATCCAGGTTCCGTTGACATAGTTACGAAAACGCACTGGCTCCCAATGCCCTGTAGCGTAGTCGTAAATACCCTTTTCCGTGATCTTCGCAAACGGCACACGAGCATAGACCTTGAGCGGCGACCATGGCTGCAAGCCTTCTTTGATTTGGTCTGGGAACACGTTCGGATCGCCCGCCGCCGTATAAACTTCCTGTGCCATCAATCCTGATACTTGATGGTGTCCGTGGCCATCGGAGACGTTTCCGGCAAAGACTGAAGTCACTACCAGCGGGCGAGTCATCCGAACTACGCGAACGCAGTCATACAGTACGCGGTCGTGTCCCCAGTTCTTCAGAGTTTCTTCAATTGTTTTTGAAAAACCGAAATCGGCCACGCGAGTCCAATATTGATGCACCCCATATGCATTCCCAGCGGACAGCAATTCCTGTGTACGCACGATCCCTAGGCGGTCCCAGTAGTCGGAGGACATTTCATTCTGTCCACCCTCGCCACGCGTCAGCGTCAGTAGTGTAGTATCCACGCCCTGGCGGCGGCTTTCATAGGTGAGCATGCCACCGTCTTCGTCATCTGGATGAGCCACGACCATCATCATGCTTGCGCGCGTCTGCAACTTCTTCAAGCTCTGCCAGACTGCGGCCGATCCACGATCGACCGGCAACGGCTCCGCGAACGCCGAAACAGGACCGGCAGGTGATTGAGCGAACGCCGGGGCTGTAAACGTAAAAGCTAGGGAAGACGCAAATAGTCCCGCGATGATCGCGAGACTCAAAGAACGGTGTGGTCTCATCTTTAAGATGCTCCAGTCAGGGGTGAGTAACAAGAACTGGCGATAGCAATGCATCGCGCGCTTAGGGTATTCGTACACACCTAAGAAGAATAGCTTATCTTTAAAGAAGCCGGAATTCTGATGGAAGGGACAATCCGATATTGATGTTTTCGTGTGCACGAATCGCGGCTGAGTCGCGGGGAGAGAAATAGACCCATGCCGCATACTTCTAAGAATGGTTCTCTGATTCGGGGCATGGGCCTTGGCAGCGCGGTGCTGCTAAATATTCTTGACATGATTGGGGTCGGGCCATTCGTCACGATTCCGCTCATCATCGGTGCCATGGCCGGACCGCAGGCCATGCTCGGGTGGATTTTCGGCGCACTGTTTGCCGTATGTGACGGACTTGTTATTTCTGAGCTTGGGGCCGCGATGCCACAAGCCGGAGGCTCCTACAATTTCTTGAAGGAGATCTACGGGCCCAACAAACTTGGCCGTCTGCTCAGTTTCCTGTTTGTCTGGCAGGTTACATTCAGCGCCCCACTGTCGGTCGCCTCGGGATGCCTCGGGCTCTCTAGCTATGCGAGCTATTTCTTCAAACCGCTCACGCATCAGATTGCCTCGCACGATCTCCATCTTCACCTGCCTTTTATCGGCATGCTGCAAGCCACCGTAACATTCTCTCCCGGCACCATGGTGGCAATCGGAACAGTGTGTCTCGCGGTTTTTCTGCTCTACCGCCGGATTACCGATATCGCTTGGTTCTCGCGTTTGCTTGCCATTGGAGTCTTTGGTTCGCTCGCGTGGATCATCTTCACCGGTATCACGCATTTTGACCGGCATCTGGCTTTGAGCTTTCCTGCCCATGCCTTCGAACTCACCCCGCAATTCTTCACCGGCTTGGGAGCCGCGATGTTGGTGGCAAGTTATGACTATTGGGGCTACTACAACATCTGTTTTTTAAGTGAAGAGGTAAAGGAACCGGAGAAGAATGTTCCCCGCGCAGTGATGATTTCTATCGGCGTGGTTGCGGTCCTTTACATCACGATGAACGTCAGTGTTCTCGGCGTAGTTCCATGGCAGGAGTTAATGTCCACCGCGCATTCATCGACTCGCTTCTACGTTATCTCAGTGATGATGGAGCGTGTATATGGACCTTGGGCCGGATACCTCATCACGGCATTGATCGTGTGGACGGCATTCGCTTCAGTATTTTCATTGTTGCTCGGTTACTCGCGAGTTCCTTACGCCGCAGCGCTCGATGGAAACTATTTTCGAATTTTCGGGAAGGTTCACCCAAAGCACCGCTTTCCTTATGTTTCTCTACTAGCACTCGGTGGATTGGCAATTGTGTTCTGCTTCCTTTCGCTTGCGGACGTAATTGCTGCCCTTGCTGTAATACGAATCATGCTGCAATTCCTGTTGCAGTCGGTGGGAGTAATAGTCCTGCGCATTCGCCGGCCCGATATGCCTCGGCCATTCCGCATGTGGCTCTATCCATTGCCTGCGCTAATTGCTACGTGCGGTTTTATCTACATACTTTTCTCTCGGCCGGGCTTTGCCAAGGAGATCCGTTACGCGATTGTTCTGATGCTCAGCGGTCTTGTTATCTATCTCATTCGAGCACGTGTGCGTCATGAGTGGCCGTTCGGATCGGGGACACCGAATGCACAATCATCAGTTGTGATAGGAGAGCAACAGCTCTAGCCCTCAGTCCCAGACTTAGTCATATGTATTACGGGGAGTATCTCTCCATTAGGAAGCGGGAGCTCGATGCGCCCGTTTTCCTGATACCCCTTCAACTTATAAAGAGGTACTCCGGTCAGAGTGGAAGCCATTTCAAAATGGTGAAAGCCTGCGGCGATTGCTGCGTCTTCGCAATGCTTCAGAATCATGCTCCCGATTCCGCGACGTGCCCAGTCAGGGTGTACGAAGACCGCCCTGATTTTTGCGGGGTCCCGGCTGGGATCAAGCAAAGTACTCTCCCTCTTTGAGAAATGATCACTGCCAAAGAGAGTCTTTCGCATACTCCAGCCTCCGCAACCTACAACAACAGAGTGGTCATTCTGAGTTTCACAGACGAAGTAAGTCTGGTCCGCGATAAGTTGGCTGTCTAAGCCAAGAACGTTGCCTAGAGCTCCTTCGATTTGCGCGGATGTATATTCACTCGCTAACCTGCGTACGGATTTCTCGATCAGGTCGTGGAGCACATTGGTGTCGTCAGGGACCGCAATCCGCATTCGCATAGCATGTGGAGTTATCTCCATAGACACCCTCAAGGGACTGTGACAAAGCTCTATTCGATGCTAGCTCGAGCTCGTTATTCATCGACGCTGTTGCTCTGGAGGGACTTACTAACAGCAGCGTCGCTATGGAAGTTCATAGTAACCCGCTCTCAATGTGTGCAAATCAATAGATCCCGTCAGCTAAGTTACTCATTATTAGAGAGAATGCAGATGGCACGGTAATTGCTTGAAGCCTCCACAACACCGGTCTTGTTGATGTGGGTTAACAGGACTATTGCAAACCACTCCAATCCAACCACCAATATTCGCTCCTTCGCGTCAGTGGAGGACTGTAATTCAATTCTTGGGTGAGGTGAGTTAATGTGTCGACGCTCGTTGGGGATTATCTTACTACTCGTGCTGATTGGTGGGATTCTGCAGGCGCAGACTTTCCGTGGCGCGATTAATGGCGCTGTTACGGATCCATCCGGAGCAGTTGTGCCGAATGCAAAGGTGACAGCAACGAACACGGGTACTGCCACCAACTACAACATGTCCACGACGAGTGATGGACGGTTTGCATTTCAAGACCTCCCGCTAGGTACCTACAAGGTCACGGTAACTGCTACCGGGTTCCAGGCGGTCGACTTTAATACCGTGAGGGTCACTGCTGGTTCAGTTTACACACTCCCGGTGAAGCTCAGCGTGGGACAAGAAACAACGGCAGTGGAAGTCTCTGCGGCTTCTCTGGGTCTCGATACATCTACTGTTACCCAGAGCGATACAATCCCAGACACTGCGATCCAAGACGTTCCTATGAACGGTCGAGACTTTTCGCAATTGATCGCGATAGCGCCCGGATACGGTGGGTATTCTGTAGGCGGTTTTGGCTCACTAAACGGTACGCGCGCTAACCAGATGAATTGGCAAATAGACGGTACCGATAATAACGATCTCTGGCATAACATCCCGGCTGTGAATCAAGGTGGCGTATCGGGAATCGCCGGTACCGTGATGCCGGTGGACGCGATTGATGAATTCTCCGCACAGACGCAGTCAAACGCAGAGACGGGTCGCAACGCAGGTGGCACCGTAAACCTTACGATCAAGTCAGGTACAAACAGATTGCACGGTAGTGTCTATTACTACAATCGAAACGAAGCGTTTGCCGCGCACTCGCCATTCTTCGTTCCGAGCGCTGACTTTCCGAAGGCTCCAAGGCTGCGGAATGAGAACTACGGATTCACCGTAGGCGGTCCGATCATTAAAGATAAGACATTCTTCTTCCTGGGTTTTGAGAAACAAGATTACATTTTCGGACTGACCGGCGTTTCAACGGAACCCTCAACGGCTTATGTTCAGCAGGGACTAGCGAAGTTGACAAATGCTGGAATTACTCCGAGTCCATTGTCACAAAACCTTCTAGCGAACCTATGGCCAAGCTCCATCGATAATCTGCCAGCAAAGGTCGGAAACTACTTTGCAACGGTTCCCGGCATCGGGCATAGTTTCAACGAGGTTGTGAAACTCGACCACAATTTCAGCCAAAACGAACATCTCTCTTTCCACTGGTTCAATGGACAGGGCTCACAGACGCAGCCTCCAGGAGCGAGCCTTGCGCTTGCAAGTGCAAGTTCCAACCTCGGATACTACTTCGAAGTGGCTCCGCTCCACGTGCAGAACTATTCGCTCGTACTAAATTCTGCAATCACGCCAAAACTTACGAACCAAGTCCTGTTCGGAGTCAGTTACTTCAATCAGTTCTTTCACGACTCCAACAATACTTTCGATATGAAGAGCTTGGGACTCTATCTGAGTCCAGACGCTTTGAAAGGCGGAAACCCAATACCCGGCGCTTCGAATATCCAGATTTCTGGCTTCGATCAAGTAGGAATCACTCCTCCTGAAGGACGCATCGACGCGACAGGTCATCTTGGAGACGTGGTTTCCTATGTTGCCGGAAAACATCAGATTAGATTTGGCGGAGAGGTGAGACAGGGGCGTGTTGATGAAGTCTATTTCCGCCGTTCTCTTGGAAGTTTCACCTTCGACGGAACTCAGGGTCCGTGGGCGGGGACTTGCGCGACGGGCGATCCCACCTGCGCTTTAGCCGACTATCTCGCCGGCGATGTTTCGACATCTTTGATCGCAATCGGAAATGCGGAACGAAGCGTAAGGGTGAACGCATTTAACTTATTCGGCCAAGATGATTGGCAAGTAACCAAGAGCCTCAACATAAACCTGGGACTCCGCTACGAATACTTTGGACCGCTCCACAACGGAGACAAGAACCTTGCTGTCTTTATTCCAGGAAGAGGTCTGGTTATCCAGGGTAACGGTATTGACTCCATTTTTCCGCCTGATAGAAATAACTTCGCGCCGAGAGTGGGCTTTGCTTATCAACCAAGTATCCTAGGAGGACTCGTAGTTCGCGGCGGTATTGGCGTGTTCTACGACCAGATCAACATGAATCCATTCCTCGATTACCGGGGTAATGGAGCAGATGGTTTGCAGGATAACCCGATTGGACCATCTCCAGTCGACAACTACAACAAGACCAAATACAACTGGGATGCTGTGCAAGCCGCCGGTGCCTCAATTTTTGGCCCGATCTCTACCTGCCCAACACTCAATAGCGCAACGTTTAGCGGTTGCGGGACGAACATCTACAATGTTTTTTCAGTCAGTCAGAATTTCCGAGCTCCTTACTTCTTCAACTTCGACTTCAATGTTGAGAAAAGCCTAGGTAAGGACGCCGTCTTGCAAGTCGGTTACGTCGGCAGCGAGGGACGGAAGCTTTCAGTGATGGAGGACATTAATCAGGACGGACGCTACTCGTCACAGTATCCAAATGTCGGTTCGATCTACCAACTGAATAGCGCTGGCCCGTCCAATTACAACTCCTTGCAGACAACACTGAAGATCAAGTCCTACCACGGCCTCACTTCACAATTCGCCTATACATGGTCGCATGCTCTGGATGAGATCACCGAGTATCGGGGAGTAATACCGCTTAACAGCTACAACCTAAAGCAGGAATATGGCAACAGCGACTTTGATACGCGAAACAACTTCACTGCATACTGGGCTTACGATGTTCCAGGGTCCAAGCATGGTCCGAAGATCCTTACCAACGGGTGGCAGGTCAGCGGTCTTATCTCCTTGCATGGTGGACAGCCCTTCAACTTCAATGCAGGAACTCAGCGTCCTGGACTGAATGTGATCGCTGATCCGTTCGCCGGTGTGTCGCACAAGTTCAGTGCGGCACAGGGCGGCGTGGAATGGGTGAACCCCTTAGCGTTCTGCTCTCCCGGAGGCACAATCAGTTCGACCAATCCCGCCCCCTGCCCAGGCACGACCAGTTCTGACGGAAATCTCTCGCGAAACAAGTATTTTGGTCCTGGCTTCGCAGACCTTGATTTGTCTGTCTTCAAGAACATTCCAGTGAACGAGCGCATCAAGGTTCAACTCCGAGCCGAAATGTTCAACGTGTTCAATCGGATCAATCTCGCATCCGGAGCCGGATCTGTCGGCTCCAACGGATTCGTGGGTGACACAATTGGAGACTTCAACGGCGCACCGGGCATTGGTCCTGGTGAACCCTTCAACACTCAGCTAGCAATTAAGATTATTTTCTAGCGAGCGCTGCTCTTCCACGGGGCTTCCCCAGCATTCATTCGCTGGGGAAGCCTAGTATTGATCTTCGGCCGAATACTTCCTTGTACCTTCATCGACCACTCCACGAGCGCCACTCTGCCCCAGTTCCGCCCAGTTCTCTCTTCGTTGCGTTCCGAAGCCTCGCGAGCGTGTCTGCACGCGCGAGCAGAGTCCGCTGGAGACCTAGTCCGTTAGTGTGAGCGCGAAATCCTACTGGATAGGTTCGATGCTTACCAATCAAGCAAGAAGCCCGATATATTGGCATTCAACCACCTCAATTGAATTATTATCAGCAACGTGATGGCGATGAACGTTTGCTAACGTCCAATGGTTTCAGCCATTGCGTGGCCGATGGCCGTTCGCCCAATCTGAGACTGGTTGTAGATGGTGCCTGGGACGAAAGAGGAGATAAGCATGGTTGTGAACGATGTCGCTTTTGGTGTCGGTAGGGAAAGGGGACTTTTCCCGCGTGTCATTTCTATTGCAGCGCTTGCCATTGGTCTTTCCATCGGATGCTTCTGTCAGCAGGTCACCGTTTTACGAAATGTCACGGTAATTGATGGCGCAGGACATCAGGCGCAGCGAAACCGAACCGTTGTGATCAAGGGCGACCGAATTCAGGCTATTGCCGGAGCAAGTGCACGCGTTCCGTCCGGTGCCAAGGTGGTTGACTTAAAGGGTGAATTCATAATGCCCTTGATCATATGCACTCATGGGCATCTTGGACTGGTGAAAGGCACCAAACAGTCCGCAGACTTTCAGACCGAGGACAACATCCGGAATCAGCTACTGCGCTACGAGTCCTACGGCGTCGGAGCTGTTCTATCCATGGGAACAGATGGCAAGAGATTCGCCGAACTCCGTGATGAATCCCGCCGGGGCATTCTTCCTGGTGCCGATATCTATACAGGTGGAATTGGGATAGGCGTTAAAGATGGTTTGCCGCCATTGAATATGGGGTTCACCGGAGTCGTCCGCCCCACGACGGCCGCCGAGGCTCGGGAATTTGTAGTGCAGCAGGCACCTCTGAAGCCGGATGTAATCAAATTTTGGCTGGACGATTTCTGGGGACAATATCCGGAAATGCAGCCTGAAATATACACGACAATTATCGATGAGTCCCACAAGCATGGGTTGCGGGTAGCTGCGCATGTGTACCATCTGTCAGACGCTCGCAACCTAGTGGCGGCGGGTGTGGACATCATTGCTCACAGCGTGCGCGACGGAGAAATCGATGATGCAATGCTGGCCCAGATGAAGAAGCAGCACATCGTCTATATTCCTACACTGTCGCTGGACGATTTTGCGTTTGCCTACAAGGACACTCCGTCTTGGATCAACGATCGATTCTTCCAGGCTTCGCTAGAACCCGGCGTGCTCGATATGATTAATAGCCCCGAGTACAAGGCGAAGGTAAGCGCGAGCAAAGTTACCGCACAGGAGATTACCGCGCTCCCAATCGCGATGAAGAATCTAAAGAAGGTTCACGACGCAGGTATTCTGGTTTCATTGGGGAGCGATTCGGGGGCATCGCCGGTACGTGCACAGGGATTTGCCGAGCACATGGAACTTGTACTGATGGTGCAGGCAGGCTTAACTCCTTTGGAGGCGATCGAGGTCGCTACCAAGAACGGAGCGGAAGTGCTCAGGATTACGGATAGCGGAACGCTTTCAGTAGGCAAGAAGGCTAGCTTCATCGTTTTAGAAAAGGATCCGTCGCAAGATATTCACAACACGCAAAGCATTAAAGCAGTGTGGAAGAATGGGAAGAAAGTCAGCGATGGCCCACTCTCGTAGGTAGGATTCAGACTCGTACTGGCGACAGGAGATCGGCATATCAGAACTCAATCTTCCCATAAGCTCTTGACGAGGCAAACTCGCATTGTTTTATTCCCGCGGGTAAGATGACCAGGGGACGCGCTGAGACGCCGAGAGATGACAATCAAAATTGCTAGCTGGAACGTAAACTCGATTCGAGCGCGGCTTGAGCATGTAAAGTCATGGCTGCAGACGCGCGAACCCGATGTGCTCTTGATGCAGGAATTGAAAGGTCTCGAGTTCCCTGCCGATGTTTTTAAGGGTATGGGATACGAGAGTGTGGCGGTGACCCAGAAGGCGTACAACGGCGTCACCATCTTGTCGCGCAAACCAATAGAGACCATCAGCACCAAACTCGCTGGCGATGAAGCCGACAGTCATGCACGGTTTCTCGTAGCGACGATAAGCGGAATTCGCATCGTCAATCTTTATCTTCCAAATGGCAATCCTGTGGGAACTGACAAGTTTTTATACAAACTAGCCTGGATGGATCGTCTAGCGGAACAGATGAGCATCTGGTTACAGGACGGAATTCCGACCATTGTGGGAGGCGACTTCAACGTCATTCCGGAAGATATTGATTGTCACAAGCCATCCTCATGGATCCACGACGCGCTATTCCAGCCTGAACCCCGCGCGCGATACCGCGCACTGTTAAATCAAGGCTACACGGATGCGTTTCGGTCGCTGCATCCAGATGAGGGTGGGCAGTTCACCTTCTGGGACTATTTCCGTCAGGCTTTCGAGCATAATCGCGGTATCCGAATCGACCATTTCTTGCTATCCCCATCGCTGGCCGGTCGGTTAGAGAAATGTGAAATTGACAAGGGACCCAGAGCGCAGGAAAAGCCTTCCGACCATACGCCCATCGTTGTGGAGTTAATGTGATTGCGTTTCAGTGTGTATTGGACGATTCAGGCATTAGCGTCTGAGGCCCCTAGAGAAATTCTCCCAGCGTGGTCTGGCATGCTCTGAATTCGACAGTCCTGGCGCCCTCTTCTTACATTGTTGTGCCGTATGGAGAGCCCACGATGTCCGAAAGGGCAGATTGTGTTCTCTTTTAGTACACACATTCTCTGAGCTTTTGCAAATAAGTTGCATACTAAGCAGAGATGCTTATTGACTCTGGAATGTATCGAAAGTACTATGCTCTTTCGTGACTATTTAAAATTTCTAATGAAGATAACTTAACCTTGGAACCAAGGGCGAGTGTCTCATGATTGTGCGGTCGCCGGGAGAGATCATGAATAAAAAAAAGCTAACTGACTCTTTAGCAAAGGCTTACCGACAATTTTCGATAGTCTTACCGGCCCTCTTCTTCGCGGTTTCGACCATAGGGTGCGGGACTTCCGCCAGCAATGTATCCGCCTGCAGCGACGTGGCATCGCAGATTCAGCTTCCTTCGAAAGGCGTTCCTTTCGATTGGAGCCATCGACATGTGGTCGCCAGCAACGACGCTGGAGTGGCGATCGGGAAACGAGAACATCGCCTCCTTTATAGTGCACTACGGAGAAGTCAGTCGAGTTGTGGGTCTAGTTCGGCCACAGATTCATCATCCACAATCGATTGGAACCACAATCTCGGGGCAACGATGGCGGACGGCACGTATCCGGCAAAATTCAATTTCAATCTCCCGGGGCAAACTCCGACTTGTTCGGACTTCGTAGTATACGGCTTGAATACTGCCGGTTCCAGCACTCAAGCGAATCTGATCGGACTGACGAACCTTTATAGCGGTGGTTCGGCGAGTACAAGTGGACTTTGCAACTCGAATACGGGCGTTTACCAGCTTTATGAACCGAGCTATACCTGGGCCTACGCGCCGACCTTGAAGTTTGCATATAACGGAAGCACAATCAGCGGAGCGATTACCAACTCTTTGACAATGTCGGAAGATGGTTTGAAAGTCGCCTACGTCGAAAGCAACTCGAGCACCACGAAGAGTGCTCTGCACGTCGTGACGATTCCCTCCGGGAGCGATGGTGGCGTTTGTTACTCGATCGCCTCAGATGGCACGAAGCAAACCTCCTGCGGAGCAGTCGCGACGACTCCTAGTTTGATTAAAACGGTTCCAAGTACCGGCTCGTGGTCATCTACCGACTCGTTTTCGTCCGTGTGGGTGGACTACACGAATGATCTCGCCTATGTGGGGACAGACAATGGCATCCTGCACAAGATTCAGAACGTCTTCTGCACCAATACGGCATGCACGGCAACTTATGTAGCTCCAAGTGAGGTCACAACGGGCGGTTGGCCTATCACGCTGACCGGATCTGGTGCATTGACGAGTCCGGTGCAGGGGCCGGACGGGACGATTTATGTTGCAGGCGCGACCAGTGGGAAACTGTACGCAGTGACCACTGCGGGTGTTGTAACTACTTCAGCACAAGGATTTATGGCAAGTAGCATTGTGGACGGCCCGATTCTGGACGTGGACAGCAGTGGGACGACTCAGGAACTGTACTGGTTCTCGAACAGCCAGTCGGCCACTTCAAGTCCCTCAGTGCGGCAGCCGCAAGTTGTCCAGACCGACAGCAAATTAGCGAATTTCACGAACATTCCGCTCCTCGTGAACGGTACCGCAACTTGGCCGACGGACAGTACCGCAATCATCAATGTTCATGCCGGTACATTTGACAATGCCTTTTATAACGGACGAGTGGGTAATTTGTGGACGTGTGGATGGTGGCAAAACGGCGCAAATTCTGGCAATCACCAAGGCGTTGTCCGGATTGGATTAAGCGGATCATCTGTAGCTGAGGATACTTCCAAGATTTATGCCGAAACCTCTCCGGATTGGGTGGCTGCAAACGTCAACACCTGCGCGCCGCTAGCGGAGGCGTTAGATAGTGCTTCAGTAGATCATATTTTTGTCAGTACCCGGACTGGATATTCAACGTCGGTGGGCACTTGTGTCAGTAATCAGAGTTGCCTTTATGGCTATTCGCTGAGCTCGACTGGAAGCCCCGCAACATATTCGTTGACCACGACCGGCAGCTACAGTTTAGCTAACGCAGGCAATAATCAAGGCCTTGGAGTGAGTAGCACTTATTCAACCGGAATGATCGTCGATAACAATGTTGACCCGACGGCGACGACGTGCGGTACAAACAAGAATCAAACCTGCGCACAAGCAGCGAGCATTTATTTCATGTATGGGACAAATGCGGTCAAATTAACACAGGCACAGTTGCAGTAGAGGAGTGGTCCCTATGTCCGACGAGAGTACGAAATCCAAGCTACCCGCGGGCTTGCCTATCAAGAAGAAAGCATACGTGAAGCCGTCATTCCGCCATGAAAAGGTCTTTGAGACCATGGCGCTTAGCTGCGGCAAAGTGGGTGCTACGCAACGGCAATGTGCGTTTTATCGCCGTTCTTCTTAGGGATTTTCATGGTACCCGAGGCTCCAACGTCCGCGAGGAGTGAACTGAACTGCGATCTGGCCGCAGAGGTTTTGCGTAAGTTCGGGATGGTTAAGTTCCGCGCAATCGGAAGCAGCATGATTCCTACCATCTGGCCCGGCGATACGCTGCAGGTTCACTTGGTTCCCATAGAAAAGATTGATGTGGGGGACGTAATTCTGTTCTGGCGTGACCGCGGGTTTTGCGCCCATCGTGTTGTAAGCAGGTCAGGGGAGAGCTTAATTACCGCAGGCGACTCCATTTTAACGGCTGACTCTCCAGTAACTTCGAAGGAGTTTCTCGGGATTGTGGTCACACTGAATCGCGACGGGAAAGTCATCCCAGTAGAACGAAGACTGTCCCTCTCCAGTCAAGTTATAAGGTACGGATTTCGGCGCTGGAACAGATTGCTTCGTTTTTACGTCCGATTTCACGGAGTAACAAGTGGTGTAAACCCAGTACGTCAGGGTGCTCCTCGATAATATCCTTCGGAACTGTTCTGCATGTAGTGCTTCTGATTTGGATGTTGACTGTTTATGACCAAGACCCCGCTTGCAGTTGTTCACGAAGTCGTCGTCAATGTAGGTGGTTTGCCACTTGCGTTGCGCATGACAGACCAGTCCTTCAGCGAACTCTTGAAAACACGCTATGCGAATTTTCTAGGGAACACTCCAGCCGAGGTTACATTTGATGTTGATCTGGTTGCTCCAACCTTGCCCGTCGGTGAGTGTGACACTCGGGCGGACCTGAGGGGTGATAACTGGATCTTGGAACGGGGCGATTTTCGCGCAGAGTGGAACATAGCCCAGCGAGTTGGCCGTATCCGTCAATCTGCAAATCCTTACTCGATCGATTCAGTTTTGCGCATTGTGTACACGCTCATCTTGGCTCGGGAGGGCGGCTTTCTGGTTCATTCTGCCAGCACTGTTCGCAACGGTAAGGCTTTTCTGTTCTCGGGCGTGTCAGGTGCTGGAAAAACCACAATGTCTAGGCTGGCTCCTCCAGACGCGCACTTGCTTACGGATGAGATCTCGTTCATTCGCAAAGTGGGAAAAGGATATCGGGCGTTCGGTACGCCGTTCGCGGGCGACTTGGGAAAGCCTGGAGAGAATATTTCGGCGCCGGTTGCAAATTTCTATCTGCTCGACAAGGCTCCCTCAAATAGTATCGGTCTAGTAACACCGGTAGAGGCCATGGGTAGCCTAATGCGTAATATTCTTTTCTTCACCGAGGATAGAGAATCGATCAATCTAGTTTTTCAGGCCGCTAGCGCGTTTGTTGACACAGTACCGGTGCGGCGTCTTTCCTTTTTTCCAGACCAACGCGTCTGGGATCTCATCGTCTGAGGGTATGCAAGTGGCGGATATGTACATACGAAGAAATTCTTGGATCGCTACCCGGAGTCTCGGTGACGAAGTCATTATTATGTCAGCCAAGGACTCGACATTTTTCACCTTGAATTCGACTTCCGCTGCTATTTGGAATGCCGCCGATGGTGTCACACCGCTGGCCCAACTTGTAGAGAGCAGTGTCTGTGCTGCATTCGAAGTGGATCTGCCGCTGGCTTTAGCTGATGCCGAGCAACTCGTAACGGACTTAGCGGTGCATGGTATTTTGACCGTTTCCGACCATCCCATCGAAGCTCAGCAGGACTGACGCCTATGAGCCTGATGGAAGAGATCAATCGGAAAGCATTCGATCTCACTGTTCCCCTCAGTGTCCAACTGGACCTCACGTGGCGCTGCAATGAGAATTGCGTCCATTGCTATTTAGATCATGAGGGCCGAGGTGAACTGTCTACTGCGGAGATCAAGGACATTCTTCGGCAATTATCCGCAGCCGGAGTTTTCTTCCTCGCCATCAGTGGCGGGGAACCTCTGTTGCGTTCCGATTGCTTCGAGATCATGGAGTATGCAAGATCTCTGCAGTTCAACGTCAAGTTAAAGACAAATGCTGTGCTCATCGGACCCGAGCAAGCTGAACGACTTCGCAAACTGAATATTGAGCAGATTCAGATCAGCATTTATTCGCATCGGGACGAAATCCATGACGCCATCACCAAACTTCCGGGCTCTCTGCAGCGTTCGCTCAACGCGATTCGGCTTTTGAAATCGCAACAGCTGAAGGTATCGATAACGACTGTGCTGATGAAGCCGAATCGTAACGATGGACAGGACGTCCGCAGGTTGGCGGACGAACTTGGTGTCGGATTTAACGTTGACCCTACGATCACTCCTAAGATGAATGGGGACAGAGCCATTCTTGATCTGGGAATCACATTCCAAGAACTCCAGAATTGTTTCAACACTCCGGAGTTTGTCGGAGACGTTGGAGAGTTTTGCGCTCCGCCGCTTCCTGTTGACGGAGCTGTTCTGGATGGTTCCCCCTGCAGTGCAGGACACAGCGCCTGTTATATTTCACCCCGTGGGGATGTTTTTCCCTGCGTGCAGTTTCCTCTTTCCTGTGGCAACCTGCGCGAAACTGCCTTTGCCGAAATATGGAAGAACTCAGAAGCGCTAAAAGAGGTTCGCTCCATTCGCGTTCGCGATCTCCCCTCCTGCTCGATATGTTTGCATGCCGGCTCGTGCACGCGTTGCCCCGGACTAGCGTTCATGGAAGGCGACATGCGCGGAGTATCGTCAGCGGATTGCGAGAAATCGCGCGCACGAACTCTATCGATAGTTCACCGAGACTGCCGCGATCCTAAATCTGAGTAAGTCTAGGGTAAAGAACTGATGGCGAGCCCCGCTCATCGCTAGTTAACAAAGATCGCCTAGCAACTCAATCCTTCCGAAAACGCTGGCCAGAGTTTTTTGATTGGTTATAGCGGTTCTCTTATTGCAGATTGTCGAATGGGCGGTAGAATACGAGGAACACTGGACAGTTCTCATTGGCATTCCCCCGTGCCGGAGCAGCGGATAATTGTCGGTGTCTGCTGCAGTTGTTAATCACCATATATGTACTACCTCATGACTTTGTGAATTGCAGAGGAGAGTCAGGTTATGGAACGACTTCGCTCGCTAATCATCAGTGTATTTTCTTCATGGATTGTTCTGGCGGCCATTTTAGTTTTACCGGTCAGGGCCGGTGCCATCGGATTTCAGCCAGTTTCGCCGGAAGAGTTGAAAATGACCAGCGAGCCCAAGGCGCCAGGAGCCGCCGCCGTCATTCTTTATAGACAGGTAGATCGTGACGACAACGGCAGAACCTCGCATGAGGATAACTATTTTCGCATCAAGATACTAACGGAAGAAGGGCGCTCCCACGCGAATATTGATATCCCGTTCGACAAAGAAAACGTGAACATCGTAAATCTGCGAGCGCGTACGATTCGGCCAGACGGCACCATTGCCAATTTTGATGGAAAGACCTTTGACCACATGATCGCCAAATCGAAAAGCCTGAAGTATTTTGCGAAAACCTTCACGCTGCCGGATGTGCAAGTTGGCAGCATCATCGAATACTTCTACACCATTGATTACAGTGATCAATTCATCTTTGATTCGCACTGGATTCTCAGTGATGAGTTGTACACACGGCATGCTAAGTTCTCCCTCAAACCATATACGAGCGATTACTCGACGATAAATCTCCGCTGGACTTGGCACGACGTGCGTGAAGCCCCGAAGCAAGGGCCCGATCACATTGTCAGGCTAGAGGTCAGTGATATACCAGCCTTTGAGTCGGAAGACTTCATGCCTCCGGAAAACGAGCTGAAGTCTCGGGTGGATTTCATATACAGTGATGAATCTGTTGATTCTGACCAGGCTAAGTTTTGGAAGCATGCCGGCAAGAAACTCAACGGCAAGGTAGAAAGTTTCATCGACAAACGCAAGGCAATGGAGCAGGCCGTCTCTGAGATTGTTTCCCCAAGTGACACTCCGGAAGTTAAGGCACAGAAGATTTACGCACGCGTACAACAGCTTCGTAATACCTGGTATGAAGTCGAAAAGACGGACCAGGAGAAGAAACGCAATAACGAAAAGGATCTGACCAACGTTGAGGACGTGTGGAAGCGCGGGTACGGCGATGGTAAGCAGCTTACATGGCTTTTTCTCGCGCTCGCTAAGGTCGCAGGACTCGATGCCTCTGGAGTGTGGGTCTCAGACCGCGATGATTACTTCTTCAATCCAGTCACTATGGAAGATCGAAAGTTAAACGACAACGTTGTCCTGCTTCACTTCAAGGACAAGGATGTTTACTGCGATCCGGGCGCTTTCTTGATGCCTTACGGAATATTGCCGTGGCAGGAGACATCCGTTAGAGGGTTGCGGCTGGATAAGGATGGGGGCACATGGATTACCACAACAGTACCAGATAGCAAAGCTACACGGATTACGCGCAAAGCAGATTTGAAACTCACTCCTGACGATGGCAGTCTTACGGGCAAGCTGACCGTTACTTATACAGGGCTGGAGGCGTCCGCACGGCGCGTGGAGCAACGTAACGTCGATGAGACTGCCAGGAAGAAGTTTTTAGAAGACGAGATTCGGGAGTCTGTCCCGGTGGCGATTGAAGTGGAACTCACGAACAGTCCAGATTGGAAAAGTTCGTCCACCCCGTTGGTTGCTGAGTTCAATCTCACGGTCACCGGATGGGCTTCCGCTGCAGGACGTCGCGCCATGCTGCCGATAGGGTTGTTCAGCGCTCCTGAGAAACATCTCTTTGATCATGCACACAGGGTTCATCCAATTTACTACCGATATCCCAACGGCAAAGTTGATGATGTGACAATCGAATTGCCTGACGGTTGGAGCGTGTCGAGTCTTCCGCCAGAAACCAACCAGGTGCAGGAGATCATTGGGTACGTGTCTAAAGTCGAAGCGAATAAGCAGAGCCTGCACATTTCGCGAATGTTGAGTGCCGATCTGCTGCTGCTTGATACGAAATACTATTCAGCGTTACAGAACTTCTACCGCATGGTGAGGACGAGCGATGAGCAACAGATTATCTTGCTGCCTGGTACCGCAACGGCTTCTCGTTAATCGGCGAATGCCGATTGTCCTTCTGACGCTGGTGTGTGTGCTGTCCCTTGTGCCGAATGCCTTGGCTAGCGGTGATGCGCCTGCTTGGATGCATGCGCTGGTAAATTCCCCGCTGCCACCGACAGATGAGAAGACGACCGCTGCCCTTTTGTATTCAGAGGAAATCGTCAGCGTCATCTCTGAAACTAAAGTCAGAACTCAGATTCGTGAGGCTTACAAGATATTACGTCCTGCTGGTCGTGATTATGGCTCGGTAATGGTCGAGTTCAACCCGCAGAAGAAAATCACCAGCCTTCGCGGATGGTGCATTCCTGCACAGGGGAAGGATTACGAGGTCAAAGACAAGGAGGCGGTCGAAACCTCCCTGCCTAAGATCGAAGGCAGTGATCTGATCACCGACGTCAGGGACAAACTGTTGCGGATCCCTGCGGCCGATCCAGGAAACATTATCGGTTATGAATATGAAGTTGAGGAGAACCCTCTTCTATTACAGGACTTATGGGGGATAGAAGAGGAGAGCCCGTCACGAGAGAAACACTATTCTCTTCGTCTTCCTCCGGGTTGGGAATTTAAGGCTTCATGGATTAACCATCCAGAAGTGATCCCAACCCGCCCTGGAGACAATCAATGGGAGTGGGTTGTGCGGGATGTCAAGGGATTCCGCCGAGAGACTGACACGCCACCGATGGCGGGTCTGCTGGGACATATGATTGTGTCCTATTTTCCCAAAGATGGACCTACGACGCGCGTGTTTTCCGACTGGAGGGGGATGGGTGACTGGTATCTCAATCTCACAAAAGGAAGGCGTGACGCTTCTGCGGATATCTCACAGAAGGTCGCAGCTCTGACCGCCGGGGACACTACTCAGCTCGCGAAGATGAAAGCCATCGCTGATTTCATGCAGCGCGATATCCGCTATGTCGCAATTTCACTTGGAATTGGTGGTGTGCAACCACATCCGGCCACCGAAATCTTCAACCACCGTTATGGAGATTGTAAGGACAAGGCAACACTGATGAGCTCCATGCTACATGAGATTGGGGTGGAGTCTTACTACGTAGTGATTAACTCGGTACGCGGTTCTGTGACTCGCGAAATGCCAGCACACGTAGGTGGATTTGATCACGTGGTCCTAGCCATCCGGTTGCCATCGGAGGTCTCAAGTCCATCTCTGGTCGCTACGATGCAGCACCCAAAATTGGGAACTCTATTGTTCTTTGACCCAACGAACGAGGTAGTTCCGTTCGGACAGATCGGAGGATATCTGCAATCCAACTTGGGGTTGTTGGCAGGACCTGACGGCGGTGAACTGGTTCTATTGCCTCGATTGTCTGCAACTGCCAACAGTATTCAACGCAATGCAAGCTTCACGCTCGATCCGTCGGGCACATTGAAAGGCGACGTCTTTGAATTGCGAGTAGGAGATCAAGCGGCCTGGCCGCGGGAAATGCAGCGGGCTGTGACTCGGGATTCAGAGCGCATCAAGCCCATCGAATCATTGCTGGCTGACTCGCTTTCGAACTTCAGAATCACGAAAGCCACCATAGGTAATTTCACACAATACGATCTCCCGTTCGACTACCACTATTCTCTTACTTCGGATAACTATGCCAGGAGCGCGGGTGATCTGTTCGTAATTCGACCAAGAGTACTGGGATCGAAGTCGCGGGGATTGCTGGAGACAAAAGAGCCGCGCATGTTTCCCATAGCATTCGAAGGCCCGGAGAAGGACACGGATACATTCGAGATTTCGATTCCGCCAGGGTACGTTGTGGATGATCTTCCTCCAGCAGTGGATGCTGACTTCAGTTTTGCAAGTTACCACTCAAAGACTTCGTTGGAGGGGAATCTGATTCGGTATACTCGCACGTTTGAGATAAAGGAATTGAGCGTTCCCGTAGCTCAAGCGCCCGAACTTAAAAAGCTTTACCGCATCATTGCAGGCGATGAGCGAAACACAGCTGTACTACGAGCGACCTCGCACTAGCTTCTCGTTCTCTGGTAATGCGGATCCATTGATTCGCACTACCTTTGTAAGATCCTCGAAGACTCCTTAGCGCGAAACGGACTGGAACTGGCTATCTACCCGAGATCGCTTCTCGACCGACTTGGCCCAAGAGACCGCATCCACTGAAGGTGTCGCAATAAATAATGGCCAGTTACTTCCAAAGCATAGGTAGGAACTGACACAATGTTTACAGCGATATCGGAGGGAGCGAGAAATGACCTATTGCCTTGGTATCATGACGCACGAAGGTTTGGTAATGGCGTCGGATTCGCGGACGAACGCCGGCTTTGACGATTTGAACATTGCGCGCAAGATGCACAGCTTCGTGCAGCCGGGTGAACGCGCTTTTGTCATACTCAGCAGCGGAAGTCTCTCGTTGAGTCAGTCGGTGATCAATTTAATCCGTTCCAGGTTTGAAGCAGGTGAGGGGCTCGCCCAAGCCAAGTCACTTTATGAAGCCGCACGCGAGATCGGGGAAGTGACCAGGCAGGTTGCGAAAATCGATCGCGAAGCCTTGGAACGCGATAACTACAATTTCAATGTTCATTTCTTGCTCGGGGGGCAAGTCCGCGGAGCAGCTCACAGTCTGTATCTAATTTACCCACAGGGGAATCCTCTGAACGCGACGGTCGACTCACCGTTTCTCCAACTGGGTGAGTACAAGTATGGGCGTCCAATTTTGGATCGCGGTATCGTCTACGGTGCAACTACTCTCGATGTCGCGGCTAAGTATGCTTTGCTCTCCTTTGACGCTACGATGCGCTCAAATGTTACTGTAGGGCCACCAGTGGAGATCATGCTCTACCGTAAAGATACTTTGAGCCTCGATTTTTATAGGCGATTTGCGGCAGCAGATAGCGAGCTGCTTTCGATCCATGCGCAGTGGGAACAGTCGCTCAGGCGTGCGGTAGAAGATCTGCCTGAAATCAATTTTCCTTCCCAAGAATAGGCAGGCCACACTTTAACCCGAATCTTCGCATTGCAAACAACTTCGTATGGCGGTCGAGTTAGTGAATGGGACTGTCTGCCGTGAATTCAGAACAGCATGGTTTTGTCACTGGCTGAAATTCCATCAGTTCCACGCGAGTCCCGTCAGGGTCATAAAGGTTAGCCTGCCATTTGCCGTCCTTACCCATCTGCGGACCGTCGTGTCTTGGGCTGAGGCGATTCTCTCTAATCAGGGTGGTCACCGCCTGCTCCATATTGGCCACCCCAAGAGAAAAGTGATTCAGAACACCAAGTTCGTTTTGGTCGATGCGATCGAGTGGAGTAGTTGAGCCTTCGCCCACCATCATGTACTCGAACCAGTCGTGACCATATGGAACCTGCCGTGAGATCCAATCCACACGGTCGGGCTGCATGGCACCAAACCAGTACGGACGGAAGCAACTCTCTATAGAAATGATCTTCGGCTGCTTTGTCGTGCACGAGAAATCCCATATGGATGATGTGCGTGCTGATGGGTATTACATGCATCGTTATTGGTGGATTGCTGCCCAATTGAACAAATTGAATTTCATTCCCCTCGGGATCCTTAATATTGAACCAGGATCCTCCGTCATTGCCGTAGATGAGTTCCGAGTTCACTTTTTGGCCATGCGCGATGAGGTATCTGCGTAAGCCGTTGGCGTCAGCGGTGTTATAGGCAACGCAGGCCATCCTGCTAAGAGTGTGCCCCGTGGGTAAAGGCAATATCTCTACAAACTGTGTTGGACTGAAGTAGTAGCGTGTGCCCTTCGGGTTCTGGGGATCATCCCCCTTGGTAGCGCCGAGTATTCGTCCATAAAAGTTGTCGGCGGCAGCAAGGTCGCTGGAATATATACACATGTGCGAGATTCCAATGATGGCCGGGTGCTGCGCAGTTGCACTGGCGACCGAGATAGTGAGGCACCACACAATGCCGAAATAAGTCTTTAATGAAATCATGATTCACCACCGAGAAAGCTTATATTTTACCGTTCCGTAATCGCGGATAGACACGATCTTGGTTGGGATCTAGTGTCGAGAGATGTTATCTTTGCTGGCCTAAATACGAGAGCTACATTAGACTCCCATAAGAGTAATCGTATAATGCCCGTCATCTATTCGATCATTATCCCCGCGTTCAATGAAGGCTCCCGCATCGGGATAAGCTTGCAGAAGGCGTTAACATTCGTTCGTGAACAGGGATGGCATGCAGAGATCATTGTCGTGAACGATGGTTCGAGTGATGACACCGCAGACCTGGTTCGAAGCCTTATGGTGCATGCGCCCGAACTCCGACTTCTAGAGAATGCCGAAAACTGCGGCAAAGGGTACAGCGTACGCCGGGGAATGTTGAACGCTCACGGTGACATCCTGTTGTTCAGCGATGCGGATTTCTCCTATCCGATCGGTGAGTTCAAGAAACTTATCGCTGCGATTGCGGCAGGTGCAGACCTTGCGATCGGTTCGCGGTGGTTAAATGCCGAAATGCAGACAAAGCGCCAGTCATTGATGCGTCAGCTGATGGGACGCACGTACAATGCACTGCTGCGTGTTTTACTGGACTTATCTTTCAAGGACACACAGTGCGGATTCAAGGCCTGCACCAGTGACGCAGCAGAGGTTATCTTTACTCGCCAACAGATTGATGGTTGGGGGTTTGATGCGGAGTTGCTGTTTATTGCTCGCCATTTTGGCTTAAAGACAACGGAAGTTGCGGTGAAATGCGCTGACGATAACCGTTCGAACATCAATCCGCTCATAGATGGGTTCAAGATGTTTGGCGAACTGCTCACTGTTCGCATTCACAGCCTAACCCGTCGATATGAGCGTCCCACATTTCAGGCGTCGCCATCTATTTCTCAAAGCCTTGTAGCAAACGCCAAGGACTTGTCGTGACTTAGAATAGTGATTACCTCCAATGATGCTCTGAACAAAAGCAGTTCTCGCACGACTTCCGGATTTGTCATTTGATAGTTTGTGAGAAAGGTTGCTATGCCTTCATTCACACGCAGAGGCTTCCTGCAATCAGTGTCGGCCACCTTGCTATTCAGCTCAGTATTTCCAGGAAGCGAACGGCTATTGGCATCTCCATTTGGACTACCGATTGGGCTTCAGCTTTACTCGGTACGAGACATGTTGGCGAAAGCCTATGAAGGCACTCTGAAGCAGGTTGCCGCACTTGGATTTCAGGAAGTGGAAGCAGCGGGGTTCTTCGGACACACTCCCCAGCAAGTGAAACAGGCAATGCAGGCAGCAGGTGTCAAGGGCGGAGTAAAAGGGAGCCACTGTGGCGGAGTAAAAGTAGTCCAGTGGAAGGTTAGGAACTGCGGGGAGAATGGCGTCTGGAGCGTAGCGGAAGACGGCATTCTCCCCGCAGTGCGTTC